>OIWO01000023.1_pt1 | contig 183682 bp, 139 predicted proteins | sample 1587641 | NCBI WGS metagenome assembly OIWO01 (sample SAMEA3888924, study PRJEB22519) | human gut metagenome | biome: human gut; feature: human-associated habitat; material: faeces | place: Denmark | collected 2010
GTAATACTCACAAACCTCTGTAAAGGTAATGAATTTTGTCCAAACAAATCCCGATATTTCCTCCGAAAAACATATTTCGCCCAAATAAACCGCGCCATTTGAGGCGGTCAGACGCTGTTGTCCAAACAAATTAAATCCCCACCAATCTTATTGATTGACAGGGATTTAATAGCTGTTTACGTGCTTAAAATCGCACTAATATTCCTCCTCGTTGAAGAGAAAATCATCCTTCGAAGGATAATCCGGCCAAATATCCTCGATCGATTCGTAAATATCTCCCTCGTCTTCGATCTCCTGCAAATTCTCGAGCACTTCCAACGGCAGGCCCGAGCGAACGGCATAGTCGATCAATTCATCTTTGGTTGCCGGCCAGGGAGCATCCTCCAGTTTCGATGCCAACTCAAGTGTCCAATACATAACTGCAATAATTTAAATCATTAACTCACAAGACAATAAGTCCAGGCTGACATACAGCTTCCTTATTATTAGGTTGCGAATATATAAAATCCTGCGAGAAATACAAATCAAAAGAATAAAAATTTCTTCTGCCATTTTTTTTGAACAAACATAGCGATAGGAAACGATCCGCACATTCCGGCCTCGACCGAAAGAGCGGTTTCGCAAAGACCGACAATGTTCGGCGGATCCGCAACCGCACACGATTATTTCCGAATCGCATCGAAAGCGGCCATGTATCGACAGCCCCTGTCCGCATCACGAATTCAGGAATTCGACTGCCGTTATCCGCACACCGCCACTGCCTCCGCCGGATCGTTTCCGACGCGTCTTTCTCAACGGCATTTCAAACGCATCGGCCGAGTCGGGTCCTTACGGCACACGAAAAAAAAAACTCCTCGGCAGATCGTACGAAATTCCGAAAAAAACCGATAAAATCCCGTCACGGAATCCACAGGGTTTCCTCCACGCTGAAATATTCGGTCAGCGTGCGGCCCAGCAGATAGAAATAGTCCGACAGCCGGTTGAGGTACATCAGTACCTCCGGTGCGACGCCATACTTCGCATCGGCCCGAAGCGCCGCCCGTTCTGCTCGACGGCAAACCGTGCGGCAGACATGACACAGCGAAACGACACGATGTCCGCCCGGAATAGTGAACTTGGTAATCGGCTTCACGGAAGCCTGCATACGGTCGATCGCCTCTTCGAGAAACTTCACAGCCTCGGCGTCGATTCCTTTCACCTTGTCCGCTCCGCCTTCGCCCACAGCCAGCGTAGCAGCAACAGTCATCAACTGGGAGGCAATGCGTGCGAGCTCCCAAACACGGGGCTCCAACCCCACATCTCCCCGCAAATGGTCCGTAAGCAGGGCAACGAAAGCGGTCAATTCGTCCACCGAGCCGTAGGCCTCCACCCGTTCGTCGGTCTTGAACACCCGTTCCCCCCCGACCAGCGAAGTGGTTCCCTGGTCGCCTGTTTTCGTATATATCTTCATAACTTGAAATGTTGTTTCGGCAAATGATTGTTGAATACCAGCAAATAGCCCCGGTTATCGACCGTCGTCGAACGATGCTCCCGAACGATCCGACGACACGCTTCGCCGCGTGCGCTACCGTGATAGGGATTCATCACACAGAGCGTCGCTCCTGTCCGGGCAGCCCGAGCCGCAGCAGCAGGCAAATCCTCCGCCGGAAAATTCCGGGTCAGGATCACCATGTCGTACGGACCCGCACAATTCAGGCCAAAAGTCGAATTTTTCGCCTCGTTTTCCCTCCCCGGCGTAACCTGCAAACAACCTCTGCCCTCGTCGATCACAAACGTCGAATTGCCTTTTTCAAACTCTGCATCCGGCAAAGTCCGAACAGGTTCGGCTTTGCCTTCACATATCGCAAACGTCCGGTAGCCGCAATAGAGAAAGGCGTTCTGCAACTGCACCGCCCGCCGGTGAAAGATTCCGACCCGACGCAGGGCATCGTAAAGGCAGTGCTCTCCGTCGCGCAGTCTATGAAACATAAACGCTTCGCGCACAAGTCCGTAAACGAATGGCGAGTGCACGCCGTGCCCCCGGAAATGACGGGCCCGGGAGAGCCGGTCGGTCAGCCGGGAAATACCGCGAAGGCGGCGGCGTAGATTGCGTCCGGTCCGTTTCACTGTTTGAGCATACCGGCCAGACGACCGGTCGAAAAAGCGATCTGTAAATTATACCCGCCGGTGTTGGCATCCAGATCGAGCACCTCGCCGGCGAAATAGAGTCCTTTGACCTTGAGCGATTCCATCGTATAGCGGTTCACATCCTCGCAGCTCACGCCGCCCGCAGTAACGACGGCATATTCGAAAGGCGCATAGTCCGAAATCGGAAAAACCATCCCCTTGAGGAGCTTAACCAACCGTTCGATCTGCTCGGGCGTAATCTTGCGGATATAATTTTTAGAATGGGCGCCGACCTCTTCAGAAAGAGGAATGACCAGCGCCTTCGGAACGAGCTTGCGGAGCAGTTCGGAGAAGAACTCCTCGGGCCCCATCTCCGCCATCTCACGGGCGATGCGCTCGCGCAACATCTCCTCGGTCAGCCCCGGTTTCAGATCGACCATCAGTCCGACACCCTTGCCGTCGATCAGGGCGTCCACCGCGTCCCGGCTCATGCGGAGCGCCACAGCGCCTTCGATGCCGCGCTCGGAGAAACCCAGCTCGCCGAACTCTTCGCGCACGGCTTCACCGTCGATGCAGAGCGTCGCACGGACATTCCGGAGCAACAGTCCGTTCATATTTTTGATCCAGAGACAGGACGACACCAGCGGCGTAAGCGACGGCCGCACCGGTTCGACCGCATGCCCCGTATCGGCCGCAAAGACGTAGCCGTCGCCGGTCGAACCCGTGGCGGGATAGGAAACGCCGCCCGTGGCGACGATAACGCGCGGACACTCCTCCTTGCGCTCGAATCCCCGTTTATTGCGGTACCGCACGCCGAAAACCCGACCGTTGAGCGTCATTATTTCGGTTACACGAGTATCATAAACGATCTTCACGCCGTTGTCCACGCAATATTCCAGCAGTGCGTTGGCAATATCCCAGGCCTTGCCGCTTCGAGGAAACACCCGCTCGCCGCGTTCGACATCGAGCTTCACGCCCAGCCGCTCGAAGAATCTGATCGTAGCCTTGTTGTTGAACTCGGCGAAAGCGGTCGAAAAAAACTCGGCATTGGTACGCACCTGTCCGGCGAACTCCTCAGGCGGCCGGGCGTTGGTCACGTTGCAACGGCCTTTGCCCGTAATACGCACCTTGCGGCCCGATTTCTCCATCTTTTCCAGCAGCAGAACCCTGTGTCCGTTCCGTGCGGCAGTCCCCGCAGCCATCATACCCGCAGCGCCCGCACCGACGACGATCACATCGTAAGGCAGGCGAACGGCAGCCCCTTCTTTCTGACTTATCTCTTCCATAGGGTACAAAGATAGTGAAAGCCGGGAGAAAACGGGAACTTGTTCGCAGTTTTCTGAAGCGCATCCTATCTATAACTATGTCAAAAATACGAATAAGCCGGGCGCAAAAGCAAATTTATTTGCATTTTGCCGAAGCGAACAAGGCAAAGATTCAGGATAAACCGAAAGCGAAGACAAATTCATTCGCACTTTGCCGGGGCGAAAGGTCCGCGGACATGGATAGCAAACAATCCCGAATTCCGGTCTGCGGCGGGAAAAACCGGCACGACAACGAATCGGCCCGGCAGCTCCTACCGAAAGAGCGGACACAAGATTATTTATGCCCCAGAAGCGCAAAAAGGTTGCGGCAAGCGCTTTTTTTCCTACCTTTGTCCGGTAATTTTCGTATCGGGGCGAACCGCGCCCGGTAAAACGCGACTTCGTTTTACAAGCAGCCCGCACGCCTCCCGGCACGAAGCAAACCGGACAAACGGCAGATACTCCCGTTTGCCGCAAAGTTCTGAAAATATATGTTAAGTAGAAGACAGCTTAGAATCAAGGCGATAAAGGCCCTGTATGCGCATCTCAAATCCGACTCGGACAATATGATCGCGTCGGAAAAGAACATGATGAATTCGATCGACAAGACCTATGACCTTTATTTCCAGATGATGACCCTTCCGGTCGAACTGGCGCATTATGCCCAGCAACGTCAGGAGCTGGCCAAACAGAAAAAGCTGCCGACCTACGAAGACCTCCACCCCAACACCCGCTTCATCGACAACGCCGTGATCCGTATGATCGCCGACAGCGACACGGTGAATGACCGAATGGCAGCCCGCAAACTCGGCTGGAGCAAATATCCCGAACTCATCCGCACACTTTACAACCAACTCGCGGCGACGGACTATTTCCAGGCTTACATGAGCGCTCCGGAAAGTTCGTTCAAAGCCGACGCAGCGCTTCTGGCGACCTTCTTCGAAAAGGAGTTGCAGGAGTGTCCCATGCTGGACGACGTACTGGAAGAGCAGTCGATCCTCTGGAGCGACGACCTGGGATTCGTACTGACGCTCGTGATCCGCACGATCTCCAACATGCGCCAATCCCACGCGGATGTGAAGATGCTGCCCGAATTCAAAAGCGACGAGGACGCAGAATTCGTCAAAACGCTGTTCGAAAAGACGCTTATCAACTACAACGAGCGGCTGGAATACATCGAAAAATTCACGCGCAACTGGGACGTGGAGCGTATCGTCTTCATGGACAACCTGATTATGGCCACGGCGATCACCGAACTGGTTTCCTTCCCTTCGATTCCGGTGAAAGTGACCCTCGACGAATACATCGACATCGCCAAGTTCTACTCTACGCCCGGCAGCAGCACCTTTATCAACGGCGTACTGGATAAAATCGTGGAGGCGCTGACCGAAGAGGGAAAACTCAAAAAAACCGGACGGGGACTGATATGATGCGGCACATTTTCTGCATATTGCTCATAACCCTCGTCATCGGCTGTCAATCCCGCCGGACGAGCAGCGTCCAGAGCGGGCCGACGCTCGAAATATCGGATGAAACGCTCACCGAAGGTACTTCGGACACGATCCGTTTCGGACGGCTCCACTCCGGCGAAACAGGCATCAAACGGCTCCGGCTGCAAAATACTTCGTCCCGGACATGGGTGGTGGCCCGCTACGAGGTTTCGTGCGAATGTGTCACCCCGGAATTCGACCGACGGCCCCTGAAGCCGGGCGAGGAAATCCCGTTCAGCGTCCGGTTCGACTCGCGGGGCGAGCACGGCTGGCAGATGAAACTGTTGAAACTCTATGCGTCGGGATCGGAGGAGCCGTTACGGATTTACGTCGAAGCCGATGTCGATTAAGAAATTGTTAATTCGCAGGAAAGAAGCGCCGAACGGCTGCGACTCCCGCAAATTTCGACTATATTTACCGGAAAATCCAACGGAGGCAGCCGAAATCCGGATTGCCCGATATATTCGAAGGCATCTCCGGCAGGTGCGAATCTCGATCGGAAAGCACCGGTTCGGGAAAAACGGCCGCCAGCATTCGAATAATTTGGTGCGATACCCGGCTTTCACTATATTTGTACCGATCATAAAGAAAAACCAAATATCAAATCAATAGAAAACTATGATTAACTTACTTCAAGCGACAGCACCTGCACCGCAGGCTGGCGGCGGCTATTCGCTCTTCATCATGCTCGGCCTGATGATTCTGGTTCTGTATTTCTTCATGTGGCGCCCCGAATCGAAGCGACGCAAGCAGATGGCTCAATTCCGGGCCGGCCTTAAGAAAGGCGACAAGATCATCACGGCCGGCGGTATTTACGGCGTAGTGAAAGAGATCAAGGAGACGACCCTCCTGATCGAAGTGGACGGCAACGTCACGCTCCGCATCGACAAAAACATGGTCGTCGCCGACACGAGCGACCTGCAGCAGCAACAGCAGAAATAAAAAAGTACTGAGACAAGAGAACTCCCCTTCCCGATCACGGGAAGGGGAGTTTTACATACGATTATCCGGTCGTCGCCCGAAATAAATAGCAAAACCAAACCGGCCGGCCAGAATCAAAAAACCGAAAATAAGAGGCTCAAGAGAAGAGGGACGGATTCGAATACGCAAAAGCCATGGATTCCCGGTACGCACGGAAACACACACGCCGACACATCGGACGCTGAAAATATCCATTTATTCGTATATTTGCGTACGAAATTCTTTCGAAATGGCAAAGAAATTCACTTATAAGACACAAGGTACCTGTTCGAAATCCATCGAAATCGAATTGGAGGGAGATATCGTCAAAAGCGTCCGCTTCGAAGGCGGATGTCACGGGAATACCCAGGGAATAGGTCTGCTGACGCGCGGGATGCAGGCTGCCGACGTGATCGCACGTCTCGAAGGCATCGACTGCAAAGGCCGGGGAACATCCTGTCCCGACCAGCTGGCAAAGGCATTGCGTCAGGCCCTCGGCCAATAACGGCTGCGGCGAAACCCGAAAACGGTCCGGTTCTCCAAAATCCGGGGAAACAAAGGAAAAACAAAAGCAGCTATACCGTCAGTCGCACCGCTCCCGGAAATGGCGCTGCCGATGTCTGTCGGTCGCCCGGCCCGATTGTGGTAACGGGCGATTAAATGAAAAGGAAAGTGCTGCCCACCCCGGCAGAGGCAAAAGCAGAAACCTTTTCGGAAAAATACGATGATCCGACGGCACGCCCAACAACGTCTTTCGAAAGCGGCAACCCGATGAGAAAAGGATGCGCCAACAAAAACAAAGATGATTATATACTTTATTATCAAGCGTTTGAAACATCGGATCCGACGCGCCTATTCGCCGCTTGTGCCATGCACGAAAACAAAAAGGCCGGATTTTGAAATCCGGCCTTTCCCGTCGCAGCGACTTCGGCTACGAACGACAGTGTTGAACTACCTGGACTCGAACCAGGAACGACAGAACCAAAATCTGCTGTGTTACCATTACACCATAGTTCAATCCGATGCTCGAAAGCAGGTACAAAGGTACGGCAAAGAATCGATATTTCAAAAAAAATCCTCCGCGAATGGCCGGGGCAGCAAAAAAAATTCCACGGAAAGAGGTAAGTTCGGGTCCAAATCACCGGACACCCTCACTACGGCACAGGGATTGCGGCGTTTCGATTCCATTGATAAAATCGATAATTCAATGCAGTAAGATATGATTATAACCATGATTCTGATTTTTGTGTTCGGGTACCTCTGCATCGCGCTCGAACACAAACTACGCATCGACAAGGCCGCGATCGCCCTGCTGATGTGCGGTGCGTTATGGACGGTATTGAGTCTGCTGGGCAACGACGCCCAGATCGGCACGCAACTGATCGAGCAACTCGGCGATACGAGCGAAATACTCTTCTTCCTGATCGGCGCCATGACCATCGTCGAACTGATCGACCGGCACGGAGGATTCCACGTCATCACCGACCACATCAAAACCCGCAACAAACGCAAACTGCTCTGGTTGCTATCGATCATCACCTTCTTTATGTCCGCCGTGCTGGACAACATGACCACGACGATCATTATGATCATGCTGCTGCGGCGTATGATCAGCGGACAGAAAGAACGATGGATCTTCGCCAGCGTTATCGTCATCGCGGCCAACAGCGGCGGTGCCTTTTCGCCCATCGGCGACGTAACGACCATCATGCTCTGGATGCGGGGCAACGTCACCTCGGGCCTGCTCGTGGCCAAACTGTTCCTCCCGGCCCTGGTATCGGTAATCATTCCCACGGCCATCGCCTGCCGTTATATTCCCGACGAAAACGCGCATCCCGAAAAATTAGACACGGCGCCCAAGCTGCCGCCGTTCGTCGGCCCGCGCTTCAGCCACTTCGTTCTCGTTCTCGGTGTCGGCGGGCTGCTGTTCGTGCCCATATTCAAGGCTGTAACGGGACTGCCGCCCTACCTGGGCATGCTGATATCGTTGGGTGTGCTGTGGGTCTTCACGGAGCTCGTCTATGACCACAAACAGAACATGGAGGAATCGATCAAAAACCGGGTGTCGAAAGTACTCAAACATATCGATATGCCCACGATCCTCTTCTTCCTGGGTATTCTGATGTCGGTCGCAGCATTGCAGAGCGCCGGTTTGCTGACCGACTTCGCCGACTTCCTGGACAAAAACGTACACGAAGTCTATACGATCGCCGGAATCACCGGTCTGCTGTCGGCCGTAATCGACAACGTGCCGCTGGTGGCTGCCTGTATGGGTATGTACCCCGTCGTCGATACGGCAGCCCTGGCCTCGAGCCTCGACCCGGTTTATATGCAGGCGTTCGTACAGGACGGTATCTTCTGGCACCTGCTGACTTTCTGCGCCGGCGTGGGCGGCAGCCTGCTGATTATCGGATCGGCCGCAGGAGTAGTGGCGATGGGACTGGAAAAGATCGAATTCGGCTGGTACCTGCGTAAAATCACGCTGCTGGCATTGGCCGGGTATTTCGCGGGCATGCTGGTTATTTTCCTCGAACATTTGCTGCTGGGCTAAAGAGCATAACAACAAAAAAAGGGCTGTCTAACAAGTTTCAGACAGCCCTTTTTTATTTGTACTGCTTATTCGAGAGCTTTTCCGAATACGCGATTCTAAAAGGATTAAAAAACTTGTTGGACAGCCTTTTTTACTTTTTCCTTCCGTTGCTTCCGGGACAAGATTCCGCATCAGCGAACTTTGGACATGAACTTCTCACGATCAACGACATAGCGGACGTGAACCCCCTCGCCGATCATCCCTTCGGCATCGCGGGCCCCGACATTGAAGGTGAGCTTACGCCCTTCGACTTCGGTCAGCACGGCGGATGCGACGATTTCGGCACCGACGCCCGAAGGCTTGATATGGGTCACGTTCATCTCGGCACCGACGGTCGTCGAACCTTCCGGCAAATGGTCAGCCACAGCCTTCATCGCCGCATTTTCCATCAGGGCCACCATAGCCGGCGTAGCGAATACCTGCAAGTCGCCCGATCCCATCGTTGCAGCCACGTTGCCGCCATCGACCGTTACCTTACTTTGTGCAGAAAGTCCTTTTTCCATCATAATACAACCGTTTTTTATTGCGTTAATAATTCAGAATTCGTATCTTTGAACATAGCTTTAGATAGGATGCGCCTCGGAAAACCGGGAACAAGTCCCGTTTTCGCTCGGCTTTCACTATCTTTGCAGAAGATAGGATTCGGTTCGGCAATTTTCGAGAACAAGTTCTCACAATTGCCCTCACATTTCACTATCTTTGAATTGCGAAGAGGATTCGAAATCCGTCCGCTTCGGACAGAAGCGTCCTCTCCGCCCCTGTGCTTCATCCTGACAAAGGTACGAAAATTCCGGTTCCGATGAAAAAGTGGTTTTTCCTATCCCTGGTATTGCTGCTCTCCCTGCCCGGGCAGGCTTCGGCCCGACGCGGACAGCCGGGCCGATGGCACACCTCTTTCGAAATCGGACCCGACGGCGACACGATCTCGGTCGTCCCCATAAAACCCGTCTTCGTATTCAGCAAAAAAGCTGACCTGCGCCGTTACCGCAAACTGGTCGAAGCGGTGAAGAAAGTCTATCCCGTAGCCCAGGCCGCCAAAGCACAAATGGTTCAAATGGAGGCGGAACTGCTCCGGCTCGAAACGAAAAAGGAACAGAAACAATACATCAAAGGCATCGCCGCAGCGATCAAAAAGGAGTACACGCCCGTGCTGAAACACATGACCCGCACCCAGGGCCGCGTGCTTCTGAAGCTGATTGACCGGGAAACGAAATACACGGCTTACGAAATCCTCCGGGAGTTCCGGGGCGGCTTCGTCGCGGGATTCTGGCAAAGCGTATCGCGTATCTTCGGACAGAATCTCAAGTCGGAATACGACCGAGAAGGGGACGACAAGGTGCTCGAACAGATCGTTCTCTATTACGAAGCGGGGCTGCTGTAAACCGCATCCGCCCGCCATTCACAGGCAATCCCCCTGCTTTCCGTCCGCCTGCAATCTCCGCAGCCACCGGCGGCACGATCGAATGCCATCCCCCTCCCATTCGACAGACGAAAATACCCATACGGGCACGATCTCCGGACCACTCCATCAAAATACAAATATATTTGTATTTCTGTTCGGCATTTTCCTAATCTTTGGCTTCGCCTCAAACGCTTCGATCCGACAAAGTACAGATAAACTTGCTTCCGCCCCGGCTTTTTTCTATTCTTTAACGTTGTCTCAAGCACTTCACCTCGGCAAAATGCAAATAAAATTTGCTTTTGCGCTCGGCTTATTCGTATCTTTGCACCGATCGGACAAAACTGCCCGACTTACTTAACCAATTATCGTTCAAATTCTTTATCGTATGAAAAAACTGTTCATTTTCTCGGCTCTCATCACCCTGGCGCTGGGGGGGGGAGTTGCAGCGACAGCGAAACAGATGAGTTTCAGAACATTCTGATTCCTCAGGATAACTTATCGGCCTCGATTTCGGCCGATGCGTTGTCCCATACCATCGGTTTCGAGACGACCCAGAGCTGGACGGCATCCGTACGTGAAACCTCGCGTGCCGAAAGCTGGATCTCCATCAACCCCACTTCGGGCGACGCCGGCAAGCACACGATTACCGTCACGCTCACTGAAAACGAAACGACCGAATCCCGCCAGGCGGTCGTCATCATCTCCTGCGGCGGAGAATCCGCGAATATCTCCATCACCCAGCGGGGCGTGGGACAAGACGAACCGGAAGATCCGGACGACCCGAATAACCCCGACAATCCTCAAAAGCCCGAACATCCCGACGTAGCACCCGAAGACCGGCTGACCTGGGTAGAAACGACCTACACCGAGGTTTACAGCGACGGTTCCAGCACCGACAAGAGCTACATGCTCTTCGAATACGATGCCGAAGGTCTTCTGACCGGTTACGACCAATACGATTACGATTCGGAACAGACCGACAAAATCAATGCCTCCTATGAAAGGACGCTCAAACGAAGCGAAGGGAAAATCACAGACGAAGAGAAATGGTTCGAAATCGACGGCAGCAGTTACGAAGGAATGCCCCTTCCCAACTCGGGCGAATACACCAAGGAATACCGCTTGAATACAAGCGGTTTGGTAAGTAGCTACACCGACCCGGACGGCGCCAGCCAGACTTTCACCTACAACGCCGACGGCACGCTGGCTCGCTTGGAATACCGCAACCCTTCCTATCCCGATGAGAACTCGACCTCGACGCTTACCTGGCAGGACGGAAACATCGTTTCCATTTCGACCATCGACGGACGGGATAACGAAACAACGACGTTCTCCTACACCGAACACCTCAACCCCTGGAACGGCATCGACATAGGCGCCTTCATGATCGGCGATGCAGAGGAGTCCGCCATGCTGCTCGGCATCAGCGGTACGACCGTTAAGAACCTGCCCGCCAGCTGTCAAGACGGCAACAGCACTACGACCTACACCTACACGTTCGACGCCGAAGGCCGCGTCAGCACGATCGTGACCGAAGTGAATTGGCAGGACGGCGGCGGCAGCGGCAGCGAGCGCACGGAATATACGCTCCACTACGGTCCCCAAACCGTTTCGAAACCCGATTACATCCCCTACCTGACCAAACAGGAAGTCGTGGACGAAGGAACGCTTCCCTATACATTCTCGGAAGACAATCCGGACGAAAAATGGTACGGTGTAAACGCCTACACCTCCTATGCCAAGATCCGCAGCACGATGTCCGACGGCAGAACCAGCGAAAAAACCGAATATCGGCAGATCAACATCAATCCCTCGACTCAGGAAGGTCCTGTATTAGGCTACCTTTACATCACGCAGGACGAAGCGGACAACTTCCGACTCGTTTCGACCTCTTTCAACGAGATTCCGCTGGGTGAAAACGAGATAACCCCCCACCGTTTCGTCTATACGCTGGAATATAACTGCTTCACGGTCAATCTGGAATTCGACGTGTTCTATCCTTCCTGCACAGTCTTCGATCCTGCGACCGGTGAACAGAAAACCCACTGGATGCCGATGCTTCCGCTCGACAAGAACTGTTTCACGGTATCCGAACCGGAACTGCGGTATATGGGTGAAAATACGGACGAAAACGGCCCTATGAGCGAATACTACTACCGACAGGAGTATCTTTTCCAGGTCAATCGGGATGTGGAGCCTACGGAATACGACTACCAGTTGTTGAGCCGTCATATGTACGTCGCACACTATTAAACCGAAAACACGGGGCACAGCCCCATCAGACAACCCCTCCGAGAACTCGGAGGGGTTGTGTCTTTGTCGCCGACACCGAGGAAAATCAGCACCTCCGTTGCGATTCTGCGAATAGTTTTATATATTTGCAAGCGAAAAATCCGGAGCGGACCTGCAACGGCCGAACAGGGAGAACGATTTGCCCGACACCGCTTTAGCTTTGTCCGGACTGAAAAAACCGACTGCAACGACGGCTCCGCAAAACGAAAAATGCTCCAGCGTCGGGCGGCACCGTTTCCCGGCATACGATAACGAACCGAAACTATGTTTGAAAACTTAACCGATAAACTCGAACGGTCCTTCAAGCTGATCAAGGGCGAAGGCCGCATCACCGAAATCAACGTCGCCGAAACCCTCAAGGAGATCCGCCGGGCGCTGATCGACGCCGACGTCAATTACAAGGTAGCCAAATCCTTCACCGACGAGGTGAAGCAGAAGGCCCTGGGACAAGACGTGCTCAAGTCCGTCAAGCCGGGACAGATGATTACCAAGATCGTCCGCGACGAGTTGGCACAACTCATGGGCGGCACGGCGACCGACATCAAGCTGGAGGGCACGCCTGCGGTCATCCTGATCGCCGGTCTGCAAGGCTCCGGTAAGACTACCTTCTCGGGCAAGCTGGCGGCGATGCTCAAGAGCAAGAAGGGGCGCCAGGTGCTGCTCGTGGCGGGCGACGTCTATCGTCCTGCGGCCATCGACCAGCTCAAGGTGCTGGGCGGACAGATCGGAGTCGAAGTCTATACCGAAGAGGGGAATAAAAATCCGGTGCAGATCGCCGAAAATGCCATCAAATACGCCCGTCAGCACGGTTTCAACGTCGTGATCGTCGATACGGCGGGCCGTCTGGCCGTCGATGAGGCGATGATGCAGGAGATCACGGCGATCAAACAGGCCGTGAAACCGGGCGAAACGCTCTTCGTGGTCGATTCGATGACGGGTCAGGATGCCGTGAATACGGCCCGCGAGTTCAACCAGCGGCTGGATTTCGACGGCGTAGTGCTTACCAAACTCGACGGCGATACGCGCGGCGGTGCGGCGATCTCGATTCGTGCGGTGGTGAACAAACCGCTGAAGTTCATCTCCAGCGGCGAGAAGATGGATGCCATCCAGGTATTCCATCCGGAACGTATGGCCGACCGTATTCTGGGCATGGGCGACGTGGTATCGCTCGTGGAACGCGCCCAGGAGCAGTACGACGAAGAGGAGGCCCGCCGCCTGAAGAAGAAGATCGTCAAGAACCAGTTCAACTTCAACGATTTCATGGGACAGATCGCCCAGATCAAGAAGATGGGCAACCTCAAGGACCTGGCCTCGATGATCCCCGGTATGGGCAAGGCTCTCAAAAATGTCGAGATCTCGGACGACGTATTCAAGCAGACCGAAGCGATCATCAACTCGATGACTCCCCTCGAACGCGAGAAACCCGAAATCATCGACGCCAAGCGCCGCGAAAGGCTCGCCAAAGGCAGCGGTACGACGATGGCCGAGGTGAACAAACTGATGAAGCAGTTCGAAGACACGCGCAAGATGATGAAGGCCGTCGCCGGAGGCAATATGAAAATACCCAAATTACCCGGACGCGGCTTCCGCAGATAAGCGGAATGAATACCTCGCCAACTACTTTACCCCTTCGGTTCGGGTTCCGAACCAAAGGGGTTTTCCTTATGACATCTATCATATAATCGACCCGCTTCCGGGCAAATCCGGCATCCTCTGCAACCACGCACCGGCAGCGGAAAGGCGATTCACACATACTCTCCGAAATCGGTGTCAGCTCATAATTGGGCAAGCAGAATGCAGGACAAATCCGAAAAGGCTTCGCCCGTAAACACGAAGAACGGATTCGTCCGGAACACCTTGCAGACGAGTACAAGAAAAATATACAGAAATAGGAAAAAACCGGAGAGGAAAACACAACGCGAAGGACCGAAGAAAACGCGTTTTTTCCGGCCCGATCTTCCAATCCGTCCGATAACGGGCTTTTTCCGGAAAAACAGCGGTGTCGAAAAGAGCCGCAACCTCCCTCGGCCCCCCTTATCCGAAAAACGCCACCGACCGACACCTTCTGAACATAGAAAGATGACGCTTCATTTGGCAGGGGGTATTTTTTTCGCTATCTTTGTAAAAGATAGGAGGCGGTTCGGCAATCTTAGCGTGCAAATCCGTGCGATTGCTCTCGGCTTTCACTATTTTTGGAGCAGGCAGCATGGCGGCCCGGCATGAAAAACAAGTTCGTTCGTTTTATGCGGTCCTCGCTTTCACTGCCTTTTCGTGAGAATCAGACAACAGACATCCTATGCACAAGGCCGGTTTCGTCAATATCATCGGAAATCCCAACGTCGGCAAATCGACGTTGATGAACGCACTCGTAGGCGAACGCCTCTCGATCATCACCTCCAAAGCCCAGACCACGCGCCACCGCATTCTGGGAGTGGTCAGCGGCGAAGATTTCCAGATCGTCTTCTCGGATACGCCGGGCATCCTGAAACCCAGCTACAAACTCCAGGAATCGATGATGAAATTCGTCACCGGCGCCGTGAACGATGCGGACGTAATCCTCTACGTCACCGACACGGTGGAACAGAGCGACCGTTCGAACGACATCCTCGAAAAGATCCGCCAAAGCGATATTCCCACCCTCGCGGTAATCAACAAGATCGACCTCACGACGCCCGAAAAGCTCGAAGAGCTCGTCGATAAATGGCAGGCGCTGCTGCCGGCCGCCACGATCGTCCCGGTATCGGCACGCGAGAATTTCAACATCAAGGGACTTTTCGACCTGATTCTGGAACGGCTGCCCGAGGGAGAAGCCTTCTACTCCAAAGATACGCTCACGGACAAAACGCTGCGATTCTTCGCCTCGGAAATAATCCGCGAAAAGATCCTGCGCAACTACGACAAGGAGATCCCCTACTGTTGCGAAATCGCGATCGAAGCCTACAAGGAGGAACCGACGATCGACCGCATTTCGGCGGTCATCTATGTCGCACGCGACTCCCAGAAGGGTATCCTGATCGGGCACAAGGGCGAGAAACTCAAAAAAGTCGGACAGCAGGCCCGCGAGGACATGGAGCAATTCCTCGGCAAGAAGGTCTTCCTGCAGTTGTACGTCAAAGTAAACGAGAACTGGCGCGATAACGAACGGCAACTCAAGCGCTTCGGGTACGAACAAGAATAATCACAACCAAATCGGGGTGTCGTGGCATTGCGCAAATTTATCCTGAAAATCATCCTATTGGGGACGCTGCTGAGCAACGCCGCCACTGCCGACGCCCAATACAACAAAGACTATTTCTACTGGGCCAGCCGCCGTTGCCTGATGAACCGCGAATATCAGGAGGCGATTCGTGTGCTCAACATCCTGTTGCGGGCCGATCCGGACGCCGCAGAGGGCTATTTCCTGCGGGGCGTAGCCAAATTCAACCTCGACGACCTGCTGGGTGCCGATACCGACTTTTCGGCTGCCATCGTCAAAAACCCCGTATTCACGACCGCCTACATCTACCGGGCGCTGACCCGTACGCGCATGGGCAACTACGACGACGCGCTGCAGGATTTCCGCGAGGCGATCGACCTGAGGCCCGACCTGCCGGACGCCTATTACAGCCGGGGCTATACGCGCCTGCAGAACAAGCAATACGAGGAGGCGATCGAGGATTTCGACAAATTCATCTTCCAGGAAAACAAGGTAGCCGACGCCTACATCGGCCGCGGCACAGCCTACCTGTACCTGAAGGACACCGTACGGGCCCTGGAAAATTTCGACCAGGCGATCCGCACCAACCGCGAAAATCCCAACGGCTATTACCAACGCGGAACCTTGTTGCTGCAAAAAGAGGAGTATGCCCGAGCCGAAGCCGATTTCGACATGTCGATCCGCTGCGACTCGGCTTTCCTGCCGCCCTATTTCAACCGGGCGGTGGTCTATTCCAACACCAACCGTCCGATGCAGGCCCTCGCGGATTTCGACCGGGTACTCCAACTGGACTCGACCAACTCGTTCACCTATTTCAACCGGGCGATTCTCCGCACCCAGATCGGCGATTACAACCGCGCACTCGACGACTTCGACCGCGTGGCGCTCTACTCCCCCGGCAATGTCCAGGTCTATTACCTGCGTGCCATGCTCAAAACCCGCTTGGGCGATCTCGAAGGCGCCGAGCGCGACTACACCCGGGCCATCGAACTCTACCCCGACTTCGCCAACGCCTACCTGAACCGCAGCGCCCTGCGTTATGCGTTGCATAACCCCAAGGCTGCGAAACGGGACGAAGAGATCGCCCAGCGCAAGATCGCCGAATACAAATCCCACCTGAAGGACAGCACCTACTCGATCTATGCCGATACGACGCAACGGATGGACAAACTGCTGGCTTTCGACAATCAATTCACCAACAGCTACTTCGACCGCATCTCGGAACAGCCGAGCCTGGGCCGCAGCAACATGCGTCTGCTGCCCCTGTTCCGCTTCACCCTGATGCAGCCCGATACCTCCCGGATCGAGGCGTCGAACCGCTATACCCTGCAACGGGTCAAAGACTTCGAGAAAAAACTGGACAATCCCTACCTCGTCCTCTCCAACCGGCCCACGAACATCGGTGCGGACTCTTTGGCGATGCTCGACAGCCGCTATGCCAAAATCCTGCGCCAGAATCCGCGCGACTGGCTCCTGCAAGTACAATATGCCATTTCGCAATCGCTGATCCGACAATTCACCAACTCGGTCGGCGCCTATTCGTCGGCTATCGCAGACAATGCCGCCAATCCGTTCCTCTACTTCAACCGGGCCGTGACACGGGCCGAAATGATCGACTTCATTTCGGGCCTGGACAATCCCTATCAGCGAATTTCGATCGACTCCGACCCGGCGAACAAACTCACCAACACCCATGCACGCACCTACAATTACGACGAAGCCATCGCCGATCTGGACAAGACGCTCCGCCTCTTCCCGAACTTCGCCGAAGCCTACTACAACCGGGGAACGCTGCTGGCTCTTTCAGGCAAACTGCCCGAGGCCTTCGAAGATTTCTCGAGAGCCATCGAACTGAATCCCCTCTTCGCCGAAGCGTTCTACAACCGGGGCATGACCCAAATCTATATGAAAGACACGCGCAAGGGCTGCCTCGACCTCTCGAAAGCCGGAGAGCTGGGCATTACCTCGGCCTACGAAATCCTCAAACGTTACACGGGGGAGCATACAGAAGCTTTTTAACTAACAATAACCAATTCAATAAACTATGACACAAGCTATTCAAAAGAAACTGAACGACTCGGCGTGGGCTCGGTGGACCGCGCTGATTCTGGTGGCGCTCACCATGTTCTTCGGCTACATGTTCGTCGATGTCCTCTCGCCGTTGCAGAACATGCTCGAAAGCACCCGAGGCTGGAGCCCCACGATTTTCGGACTGTACGGCGGTTCGGAATTCATTCTGAACGTCTGCGGTTTCCTGCTCGTCGCAGGTATCATCCTCGACAAGATGGGCGTACGGTTTACGGGTATTCTTTCGGCCTCGCTGATGGTACTCGGTGCCGGTATCAAATTCTACGGGCTGAGCAACTACTTCTATGAAGGCGGATTCGGTTACGAGTTCCTCAATTCGTTCCTCACGGACATTCCGGCCAGCGCGAAGCTCGCCTGCCTGGGCTTCATGATCTTCGGCTGCGGTACGGAGATGGCCGGTGTGACAGTATCCCGTGCAATCGTCAAGTGGTTCACGGGGAAAGAACTGGCTCTGGCGATGGGCCTGGAAATGGCTATTGCCCGACTGGGCGTATTCGCCGTATTCAGCCTGTCGCCCTGGGTGGCTAACTGGGGCGGCGATCCGAGCGTAGCACGTCCGGTAGCCGTTGTCGGCCTGTTGCTCTGCATCGGCCTGCTGACCTACATCGCTTTCTCGGTCATGGACTTCAAACTCGACAGACAAACCGAGGCAGACACCCCGATAGGAGAAACCGAAGAGCCCTTCAAGGTCGCCGATCTGAAGAACCTTTTCAGCAGCAAAACCTTCCTGATCGTTTCGGCACTCTGCGTGCTCTACTATTCGGCGATTTTCCCGTTCCAGCGTTTCGCAACGGGTATGCTCGAAAGTAATCTGGGCATCACCAACCAGCAGGCTTCGGACATCTTCCGCTGGTTCCCGATGGGTGCAATGATTCTGACTCCGCTCCTCGGCTGGTTCCTCGACCACAAGGGCAAAGGCGCGACGATGCTGATGATCGGTGCGATCCTGATGTTCATCTGCCACATGACTTTCGCACTGGTTCCCCTCACCCCCGCTATCGCGTTCTCGGCGATCATCCTGCTCGGCCTCTCTTTCTCGCTGGTTCCCGCCGCCCTGTGGCCTTCGGTACCCAAGTTGGTCGATAACCGCTATATGGGTTCTGCCTATGCAACGATTTTCTGGATCCAGAACCTCGGACTGATGGCCTTCCCGATGATCATCGGCTGGGTTCTCAACAAGGTCAATCCCGGCGTGGGAGAAGCGATCAAAGCCGGTGAACACGTAAGCTACAACTACACGGTTCCGATGCTGATTTTCGCCAGCCTCGGCGTATTGGCTTTCCTGCTGGCTTTCTGGCTCAAGCTCGAAGACCGTAAAAAGCACTACGGCCTGGAACTGCCCAACATCAAGAAATAACGATAATCCGTATCCCCGGTCTGCCGGAAAAATGATGAGTAAACCCCCGCTGCAAATTGCAGCGGGGGTTTTGTAATAAAGAGTCTATCGGCTAAAGCGACGAGGATCGTACGAGATTCCGCTTTTCGAGATACAAGAGTTCCTATTTAATCGGATCGACCCTCTACGCTTCCTATTTAACCAATCGGTAAAGTTCCGTAATGCGATCGCACATCGCATCCCACGAAAAGCGCTTCTTCTCCTCTTCCATGTTCGCACGGAATCCCGCGAGCACATCGTCCCGCCAGATACGGTCGATGGCCCGGGCGACTTCTGCGGCATCGGGACGGCAGACGAAGCCGACACGACCGTCCGGCACGATCTCCGGAAGACCGCCCACGTCGGTCACCACCATCGGCAGGTCGAATTGATAAGCGATCTGGGTCACGCCGCTCTGCGTGGCCGAACGATACGGCTGCACCAAAAAATCTGCGACGGAAAAATAGTAACGCACCAATTCGTCCGGAATAAAATAGTCGTGCAGAATCACATCGTCCTCCAGTCCGTTGTCGGCGATTTGCTTCAAATACTTCTCTTTCGGAGCATAGAACTCACCGGCCACGATCAGGCGCCGGTCTTCGGCAGGATGCTCCCGCTTGTAGATCTTCCAGGCATCGAGCAACAGGTCCAATCCCTTGTAGTCCCGAATCAGACCGAAAAAGAGCGCATAGCGTTTCGAAGGATCCAGTTCGAGGCGGATGCAGGCCTCCGTACGGTCGATGACGATACCGAAATTTTCGAAAAGCGGATGCGGAGAGAAGAGCGCCGGAACCTGCGTATATCGGCGCAATTCGCGGTGCACCTGCTCGGACATATAGATAAAGCCGTCCACCGCCCTCAGGAAATAGCGGTTGAACGGCTTGTCGGTCATATGGCGTTCATGCGGTTCGACGTTGTCGATCTGACAAAGGATACGCGTCGTACCGTTCTTTTTGGCAAAGCGGGCGATCGTACCGAAACAGGGCGCCATAAAGGGGGTCCAGTATTTCATCAGCACGAAATCCGGCTTCTCGCGGGCGATCCACCGCCCCACGGCGATCCAGTTGAACGGATTCATCGTATTCACGCACCGCACGATGTACAGATCGGGCGGCGGAGGTGTCTGCACCGTCTGATTCCTGCCGGGAAAGAAAATACGGGGATACTGGAGCGTGAAAGTCTTGATCTTCACCTCGTCGCCCCGATGTTGGAAAACCCGGGCCATGCTCTGCATAATTACGGCCAAGCCCCCACGATACGGATGGGCGGGCCCCACGATCGAAATTTTCATACCCCGAACTTTTATTTATAACTGAAATCGAATCCCCGAACGGATTCAAACCTTCGGTACGGCCCTCCTGTTTTCGAATAAACAGCGCACGGCAACTTCAGGAAAAATACAAATACCCTACCGAATCCTGCAACAAGGAGATAACGATAACCGGTTCGGGAGGAACTGCCCGAACCGGTTATCACTATCCATCCTATTTCGTTTTATTATACGCCTCCACACCGCTCTTCAGGAAGTCGATGTATGCCTCCACGTCGAGATTGTAAGCCCGCTTGGGAACCAATTCCTGCCCATCACGGCCGAGGATCAGGTAGTTGGGCTGTCCGTTCACCCCGAAACGGGTCTGGGCGATGTAGGAGTTGATGCGGCCGATGTCCTTGAGAACCTTGCCTCCCGCAGTGGTCACCCATTCGTTCTCGGGCACTTTGGTCTTGTCGTCGGTATAGAGGGCTACCAGCACGTAATCGTCGCGCAGGATCTGCTGCACGCGCGGATCGCTCCAGACGCGGGCTTCCATTTCGCGGCAATTCACACAACTGATTCCCGTAATGTCCACAAACAAGGGTTTATCGGCCTCCCTGGCAGCGGCTTCGGCCTGGGCCAGATCGAAATACCCCGGCAGATCGTAAGGCCAGTGCAGGATATCCGCATATTTGATCTTTTCAGTCGTCTGTGCCGTTGCTGACGGTGCGGCAACGACACCCTGCGTATTGATCACGAAGTCCTGCGTATGCATCGGGGGCAAATAGCCAGAAAGAGCTTTCAGCGGCGCACCGAACATACCCGGAAACATATAGACCGCGAACGAAAGCGAAGCGATGGCCAGCGTCAGCCGCGTCACCGAAACGTGCTTGAGTTCGTCGTCGTGAGCGAAGCGGATCTTACCCAGCAAATAGAAACCCAGCAATGTGAACACGACGATCCAGATCGCCAAATAGACCTCACGGTCGAGCAACCCCCAGTGGTAGGTCTGGTCGGCCATACTCAGGAACTTGAAACCGAGGGCGACCTCGATAAAACCGAGAACGACCTTCACGGAACCGAGCCAACCGCCGCTCTTGGGCAGGTCTTTCAGCAAGGAGGGGAAGAAAGCGAAAATCGTAAAAGGCAGAGCAAAAGCCAGCGAGAAAGCGAACATCGTCACGATGGGCACCCAGAATTCGCCGGCAGTCGAACGAATCAGGACGTTGCCGACGATCGGCCCGGTGCAGGAGAACGACACCAACACCAGCGTCAGAGCCATGAAGAAGATACCGATCAAACCGCCTTTGTCCGCGTGCCGGTCGCTCTTATTGACCATCCAGCTCGGAAGCGTGATCTCGAAGGCCCCGAAGAACGATGCGGCGAAAATCATGAACACGATGAAGAAGATCAGGTTGGGAAGCCAGTGCGTAGCCAGCCAGTTGAAGATGTCGGCCGTCACGGCATCGCCGCCCACCAGACGCGTAATCAGAATGATCGCCGCAATGGGAAGCGTATAGAGCGCTACGATGAAGAAACCGTACATCGAAGCCTTGAAACGTCCCGCAGCAGGCGATCCGCTGCCTTTCATAAAGAACGATACGGTCATCGGGACCATCGGGAATACACAAGGAGTGAGCAGCGCCGCGAAGCCCCAAAGAACCGCTTCGATAATCAGACCCCACAGGGTTTTGGACTCTCCGGCTCCGTCGCCGGAAACAGGTTGATCCGCAGCATCCCCGGCCGCAACGGATGCCCGGGCCGCCTCGGGATCGCCGATCGTGATCTCGAATCCCCAATCCTCGGGCGAATTGCAATTTTCCTCCTCGCAGGAACGCCAGTTGATATTGCCTTTCAATACGGCGCCCTCACCCGTCAGGGTGACTTTCTGACCGAGGATGATTTCATCGAAATAAGTACCCATTTCGACCTCGAAAATATCGTCGTATTCGCGTTTGGAAGCGTTGATCTCATAAGGATCGCCGTCGAGCGTCAGGCCCGTTGCAGGCTCGAACTCCACCAGGGTCGAAGAAACGTCCGAATGCAGGTCGTACGTATGCCATCCCGGCAGGATCTTACCCGTAAATACGACTTCGTAATTCGAATCGCCGAGGTTCTTCACAGTGCTGTCCCAGGTAATGGTCGGGGACTGCGCGTGAGCCGACAACAAACTCGTCAGGAAAGCCGCCAGCAGCACGATACGGATATAAAATTTCATATCTCTATTATTTTAATAAGTTAATAGTTTTTTTCGCGTGTAAAGATATGAAATTTTATTCAAAAACCACGTATGGGACGCATTATCTCGCGTCCGCGAGGAAAAACTACTCGGAAACCTTCCCTTCGGCTTCGGCCTTGCTGCGTGCAAAAGATTGCAAGGCGAGGTACTCCTTGTCGCCGTAATCGAGCAGGTTCTGCAACTCGTTGCGGAAATAGTCCAAGTGCTCCTCCTCTTCGACGGCCAGATCCTGGAACATCTTGTGCGTTACCGAATCGTCGGCTTCGGCCGCAATGCGAGCGGCATCGTTATAGCTGTCGATCGTACTCTGTTCCAGCTGTATAGCGAAACGGAACATCTCCTTGGGATCGGAGATCTGGCGCGTCGTAAACGACGGGTTCATATTCACGTCCCCCTGCAAGAAGAGGATACGGTCGGACAACTCCTCGCTGTGACGCATTTCGGCGATGGAAATCATCCGCATCTTTTTGGAAAGATACTCGTAACCGGCATCTTCGAAATGGACATGGAAATACATGTACTGGAGCGAGGTGGCAATCTCTTTTCCCAAAGCATCGTTCAATAGATCGATACTTTTCTGGTACTTGTTCGCAACTTTGATCTTTTCCATAATAATAAAGGTTTTGTCTCTATATCGGCAAAACCCGTTCCAGAAAGGAACAAAGCCGATCGTAAAAACGGACCGAAACGAAGTCGATTCGGTTCGGCTCCCTGCCTCGCCCGCCACCACGAAATACGACACATCAACGCCACTCGAGCGCCGCCCGGACAGCGGCTTCCTCTCCGTTCGAAACCTCAAACAGCGACAAGCCGTCCCGTTGTTCGTACCCGACCGTAAGGGTTTGCCCGTAACGGCATTCGTGCATGAAATGAATGTCAAGACGCACCGGGCGGATCGCGGTCAGCTGCTCGATGGGCAGCATATCGAACATCATGTTGATATAGCGCATCGTATTGACGTGACGGTTGAAGTCGATGTCGCTGTAAACCACCCGGTGTTCGGCAATATGCTGCGGAACGATCCCCGTCACTTTGCGCGGCTTTTCGGTCGGCGACGGAGCATCCACAATCGAATCGGCGCAGGTGCCGATGACCGTATTGAGATCGATCGCCTTGCGGGCACCCAAGTCGATGATGCACCACTGCGTCACGGCCCGCCCGAACTCCCGGCCGGCGGCATCGTGCAGCGTGAAATTACGGGTCGAGAGCATCCGGTTGTACTCGTTCACCCACGTCACGATTTCATAAGAGCTGTATTGTTCGGGGCGGTCGTCGATCTCGATCGCCATGCGTGAAAGCACCCACGAGCGGTTTTCCTTATTCAACTTATCGATCCCGAACCCTTTGCGCTGGGCATCGACACCCGCCGTATTGAGGACCTCGTTCGCCAAAGCCGGAACGGTCATCCGAAGTGTGAAATCGACCTGCTGAGGGTCTGCATAATAAGTGTAACCTGTTTTCTCTGCCATATTTCAGTGCGTTTTTCAATTTCAAATGCAACGAAACGACAATCCGCCGGTTATCCGCCGGGCCGGGAGAAAGCCGTAGATACCGAATGGTTTCATTCCTACAAAAACGCCCCGGCCCGGCTTCCTGCGGACAGTAGCGGCGTATGCCGGAAACAGAGCGAAGCCTTCCGGCCGCGCCGACTGCATTTCGTGCAAAGATACGAATAAGCCGGGTGCAAAAGCAAATTTTATTTGCGTTTTGCCGGCATGGAGTGTCTAAGAAGAAGTCAAAGATAATAACAAGAAGAGCGGAGAACCAAACTCAACTTTTGTTTTCGGCTCCCCCGCGTAACGAAGCTCGTAGAGGGGCTTTCTCGTTTCGATCGTCCGTACTTGCAGGGGCCTCGCCTCCAAGACGGGGATGATCCCTGCCGGTCCGACCTTCGGTAGGTTTCAGCCGGGTTGCCCGTCCGATCTCCGGTTCGGGAAAAGTCCGGAAAATTCCGCTCCGTATTCAGACGAGAAACATCATTCGTTATATTTTATTGCGTTTTTATCGAAAAACGATAAAAATTATTTGTTTTGCAGAAGTTCTTTACTATCTTTGCCTCACCGGAGGTTAAAAACAGGTCGAACACCTCCATTACGTATTCAGCAAACCGAAAATGGACAAAAAACAGAAAAAATCTTTGCGGCGCCATCTGCTGGTCATTTACATCTTTTATTTCCTGGCTCTGGCCGCAGGATTCATCCACAGCTTCGTGCCCCACGTGTCGTCGAGTCTGGCGACAGGTTGGCAGGCTGCGTCCGAAGACATTCGGATGCAGGAAAAACACGGTATCGCGCAACACACCTACTTTTTGGCGGCCCGGTTGCAAAACGCCCAGAGCGACGAAACTCTTTTCCCGATAGAAACCGGACACGCATCGATCTCCACCGAAGCCGAATATACGGGGGTTAATATCTACGTCAAAACGGACGAAAACAGTGACCCGACAGTAGTCCGGACACTGAACAGAATCAATTACATACTGCTGCTGTCCATCCCGGCCCTGCTGGCCAAGCTCTCTATCCTGATCCTGGTAGCGCTGATTATCAATATCCTGCGCAAATCGGTACGGGACGAACAACCCCTGCCGGGGCGTATCATCATCTACACGCGTGCCGTAGGGTTCCTGCTGATTCTGGCCGAAGTCTGCACCGGAGTCGGCTTTTATATTTACCAGAGTACGACCCGGACGTTTCTCGAAGATTCGCCCCTGCAAGTCGCCGCCTCGTTCCCGCTCAACTACTGGAACATCGTCATGGCGATTCTGGTACTCTTCTCGGCCGAGGTCTTCTCGATCGGATCCCGGTTGAGCGAAGAGCAAAAACTCACGATCTAAAGAAAAAATAAATGTCGATATACAATATACACACGGGGGGGGGGACGCAAGACATGGCGATAATCATCAACATAGATGTCATGATGGCGAAACGAAAGATGTCACTCGGCGAGCTCGCCGAGCGGGTCGATATCACCCCGGCCAACCTTTCCATTCTCAAGAACGGCAAGGCCAAGGCGATCCGCTTTTCAACGCTGGAAGCCATTTGCCGCGAACTGAACTGCCAGCCGAGCGACATCATCGAATACCGACCGGAAGAAACAACCGAATGACAACGCAATACAAATAATTTCACCCAAAATCAATTAACAATCATTTTATGAAAAGGTTCATTCTTTTACTTGTCACGCTGTTCGCAATGACGAATGTCATGGCGCAACTACAGCCTGACATGCCGATTCCCGCCGATAAGGAGGTGCGCGTCGGACGACTCGAAAACGGCATGACGTACTACATCCGTCACAACGAAAAACCCAAGGGACAGGCATCTTTCTACATTTTCCACCACGTAGGAGCTGTCCAGGAGGAAGATTCCCAACAGGGCCTCGCCCACTTCCTCGAACACATGGCCTTCAACGGCACCAAGAACCTGCCGGGCAAAAAGATGATAGAATATCTGGAGCGTAACGGCGTCAAATTCGGTGCGGACCTGAATGCCTACACCTCTTACGATGAAACATGCTACAACCTGGACAATGTGCCCACAGCAAACCCTGCGACGATCGACACCGCACTGCTGATCCTGCACGACTGGTCGCAGTTCATCAGTCTGGAGCCTCAGGAGATCAACAACGAACGCGGCGTAATCATGGAGGAGCTGCGCACCCGCGACGGAGCTGGATGGCGCGCCATGGTACGACGCAACGCCGCCGTCAACAGAGGCTCGAAATACGAGCACCGCAACGTAATCGGCTATCTGGACGGTCTGAAGAGTTTCGACCATAAAGCCTTGTACGACTTCTACAAAACGTGGTATCGCCCGGAATACCAGGCGATCGTCATAGTCGGCGATATCGACGTCGATCGGATCGAAAACAAGATCAAAACCCTGATGGCGGATATTCCGGTTTCCCCTGCAGATGCCCCGCAGAAAGAGGCTTACCTAGTTCCTGAAAACGAAGAACCCATCGTCAGCATCTTTTCCGATCCCGAAATGACGGCTTCGGTCATGCGGCTCTTCATCAAACGACCCGCTCTCCCCAAGCAATACAACAACCTGATAATTAGCCAAATGTACGACGTACTCAACTCCTACACAAGTGCCATGGCGAACGATCGCATGAATGAAATCGCCATGCAGCCCGATGCTCCGTTCCTGAGTGCCGGGATGGATTCAGGCAACATACTGGGAGTGAATCCGACCCAAGATCTCACGATGGTCGCCGTACAAACTCGAGACGGAGAGTTGCTCCGCGGTTACAAAGCTATCCTCGAAGAGATGGAGAAGATGAAGCGTTACGGCTTTACACAGAGCGAATTCGATCGTACGAAAGCTGAATTCCTGCGTCAGGCCGAGGCTACCTATGCCAATCGGAACGACCTTACAAACGGACAATATGTTCAAACCTACCTGGCGAATTACAAGAAAAATACCGCTATGGCAGATGCCGAAACGCAGTACAACCTCGACAAACAATACCTCGAAGCATTGACCCTCGACGATGTGAATGCTTGGGTAAAACAGCTTCTGACACCTGAAAACCAGGTTATCACCGTCGAAGTACCGAAGAAAGAAGGACTGACCGAGCCGACCGAAGCCGAACTTCTGGCCATCCGCAGCGAGGTCATGGCATCCAACGTCGAGGCTTACCAGGACAATACCGTCAGCGAGCCTCTGATCCCCGCAGATATCAAGCTGAAAGGCTCGCCCGTGAAGAAGACCGCATACAACGAGGATCTCGGAACGACCGAATGGATTCTCAAGAACGGTGTGAAGATCATCGTCAAACCGACCCAACTCAAGGCGGACGAAGTCCTGCTGCAGGTACAGGCTGACGGCGGGATGTCGCAGCTTGCCGATACGGAGGTGAAGGAAGGTGAATTCCTTCCGGTCATCGCAGCCCAGTCGGGAGTGGGCAAATTCTCTGCAATCGAACTGAACAAGCAGCTCGCAGGCAAGAAAGCCGGAATCAACCTGTACGTCAATAACTACAGCAACGGTATGAGCGGTTACTGCTCGCCCAAAGACATCGAAACGATGCTCCAACTGCTCTACCAGAACTTCACAAGTCCCCGCTTCTCGGAGGAGGATTTCAACACGACGATGGACAGCTACAAGGCATACGTCCAGAACCTGACCTCGAATCCCGACTACATCATGCAGATAGAAACGATCAAAACGCTTTACAGCGACAATCCGCGTCAGCAGCCGCTGACGATCGAGGCCCTGGAAAGCATCTCGTTCGAAAATCTGCCGAAAACCTTCAAAACGCTCTACCCGGGTGCGAACAGCTTTACGTTCACCTTCGTAGGCAACGTGGATTTGGAAACGTTGAAGCCGTTGGTCGAGAAATATATCGGTTCGATTCCCACCTCGAAACACGTGCTTAAGTTCACGGACGACAAACTCCGCACAGCCAAAGGCAAGGTCGTGAACGACTTCCGCACCCCGATGCTGCAGCCGAAAGTTTCGGAGTTCCTGCTCTTCTCGAGCGATGCGGACTACACGCTGCGCAACAAGCAAACCATGTTGCTGCTCAACATGGCCCTAAACAACCGTTACCTGAAATCCATCCGCGAGGAGAAAGGCGGCACGTACGGAGTACAGGTAAGCTATACTCTCTCGTATCGTCCCGAAAAACAGGCCCTCCTGCAAATACAGTTCGACACCAACGAGGAGATGGCCGACGAACTCGTGCCGATCGTTTTCGATGAAATCGAGAAAATCGCGACTGAAGGACCGGAAGCCAAAGACATCAACGACTCCCGCGAATACTTGGTCAAGCAATTCAAGAATACGCTCGAAAATAACGGCACCTGGTTCGGGTTGATCGACGACTACAACCGTCACAAGCAGAATCTGCTCGCCGACTACGAAAAGACCCTGAACAGCATCACTTACGACGAGATCCGCGACCTGGCGAAGAAGCTCCTCGACAGCGGCAACGTAATACAGGTCACCATGCGTCCCGAAGCTCAACCCGAAACAGATGAATAATCATCAATAACAGGTTTTATTCACTACTACCCCCGAACTCTCACCGGTTCGGGGGTTTTCTTTGGTTTCGGACTCCTGTTCACGGATGTTTCCTTTTCCGCTCCTATCTGCAATGCAGGAAGATCGTCCACGCACAGGAATCGTATCCGTTTCCGGAAAACAGACGCGGAACCAAACTCCACGAACGACGTTATGTCATACCCCGCCATGCTTTCCGATTCCGCACTTCGCATCGAATTCTCCGTTTCGGCGACGCTCTTCCGTTTGCGGACAGCTCTCTGCCGATCACGTTGCCCCTTCCCGGCAGTCGGAATCGCATTATGCGGACAGCAGGTCCCCCGGTGCGACAGCCTGCCAACTTGCAGCAAAAGAACGATCCGAACAATGTCTTGCTTTTTTCGGACATACGGCAACCGGCTCCCCGGCAGGCAGGAAAAACAGTAACGGGACAAGATCATGCGCTCCGACTTCCGCGCACTGCTCTTCCCTGAAATTTACGCCTCATAAGACCGGAGGCAGCTCCTTCGCGGACAATACGAGCGGAATCGCAACCGCATAAAGAATAAAAAACGGGCCTCATCAAAAAGATGAGGCCCGGCGATTTCAACTGCAAACTGCGGCTATTTCGAAGTCACGACCACGTCGGACGCCTTGTTCAGCAACAACTGATAGGCCGCCGTCGCATCGCTGCCCTGCGAAAACTTGGTATAGATCGCGGTAATGTTCACCACGGAACCGTCCGCAGGTATTTTCTCGTCACGGAAACGGCAATAACCGCTCGAACGTACGACATAATTGCCTGCGAGGGTGTTGATGTCGCCATAGGTGAACCAGGCAGAGCCATAATAGAACGTACTCTCGTGCGTAAGCTCATCGACCCGCTTCGTCGCCCAGGTAGCCCAATCGTTGATATCGGTCCAACCCGGAGAATTCACATCGTAGGAGGTACTGTTGGCGAAGTAGTTGGGGAATGTATTTTTATACCCCCAGCCGGCCTTGCCGAACTTGCTTTCCAACCCTTCGAAACGGATCAAACGCCCCAGCGACTCATCCGTCAGCGTCGAATAGGAAGCGGGAGTAACCACCAAAGTATCGGCCGCCGTCAAGCCGATCAATTCGCCGAGCTTGACATGCTCTTCCAAGGTATTGCGATCCTCCATGTTACCGTTCGCATAATCGGAATTGGTCGATGCGACACCCACGCTGAGCATCGTGCGGTAATTTCCCAGCACCAGACCCTGCAAACGGATATAAACCAGGCGACCGGGAGCATAGGTAATGTAATATCCCGAAGTCACTTTGATTTCAATGGCCGACTGGCAGCTTTCATCGTACAGGTACATCGACTTATAGACGTTACCGGCCTGGTCGCTGGAAATGACTTTGCCCCGAATCACCAGGTCGTCGGTAATGGTCAGCGACTGGCCGATACCGCTGGTCCCGGGATAAGCCTCCTCGAAAATATCCTTCAGCTCCTTGATCGAAATGATTTTACTGTCGCTGAAGTCCGCATCCGTCCATACCTTCGCAGGAGCCGGCGTATCGAAATCGTTATAACAGCCGACGAAGAACAAACTTGCTGTCACCGCCAGAAATATGGTTGCTATTCTATTCATATTCTTCACAATATTAATTCGTTAAGCCGTTAGAAACGGAAATAGACATTCAGGTAGTAAGTCGTGCCGAACAGGTAGAAATACTTGGGAGCGAACTTCTGGTAGGAAGTGATCTCCTTGCCGGTCTTAATGCCCTGCACACGCATCTGCTCATAACCGCCGGTCTTGATATTTTGGTTGTTCAGGATGTTATTCACCTGCAAACTGAAGCCGAGCGTATAACGACGCTGAATGTAGAAATTCTTACCGATGCTCGCACTCAAGGTGTAGGCCGAATCGAACTTCTCCTGACTGCGCAGCTCCCGGATCTGTTCGTCCGTCATCGTAGGCAACAACACCTCGTCCGTACGGTAAAGCGGGTTCATCGACAGATACATATTGTTGTAATAGTTCAGATCGATCGATGCGTAGATGTTATGAGGACCGCGGTACGACAAACCGATATTCATAGCCGTCTGCGGAGTGCTCTCCACGCGCATATCCTTCCAATAGACCGTACCGGAGTTCAGCGGCTCGGCGCTGTTGTCGGCAATCTGCACGTAATTGGGATTCGACGTGTAAGTGTACTGACCCCAACTGATCGCACCGTTCAAAGACAAACCGTTGTAGATCGGAATCGAAGCGGCGACTTCCAGACCGAAATACTGCTCGTCGATACCGCTCAAGGCGAAATTGGTATAGGTCTTCAGCACGTCATCGTAGAAGGAGATCACCTTCGAACGGTCGTTCACCTTCGTATAATAACCGGAAACACGGAGTTTATAATCGCCGTAACGCAGGTTGTACGAAGCGTCGATGCCGTAAACCTTCTCCGTCGTAAGCCCCGGAGTTACCGAATTACGCGTACGGGGCGAAACGAAGGCCGACTGGAACGCAGGAGCATTCTGCATCGCCACGGCGTTGAGTTCGAAAGTATGGTTGGCATTGATGACATAGTCGAAATTACCTTTGGCCTTATATACGAAATATTCGAGTTTCTCCGATTTGCCCTTCGAATTATCCGGGAAGAGACCCTTGCGCCAAAGACCTTCGCGCCACATCGAAAGTCCGCCGAGCTCGGCGCCCAACTTCATGCCGAAACCGCCGAAACGGGTGGCATAAGTAGCCCATACACCGCCGGAACGCAGATGCGCCTTGTAGTTGTAGCTGAACTTGTCGCCCTCTCTGACGGCTCTTGCATGACCGTACTGGTTATAATAATCCATATCGTTCTGCGCCATGATCGGATCGCCGAAGTCGCGCTGTGCGAATTTATCGACGTCCACGTAATAGTCGCCGCCGAGCAGATCCTTCACCTCGTCGTAGTACCACGTGCGGTTGATGCGGACGTTGGCTCCGGCCGTCAGACGGGAGTTATCCTTATAGATTCGGCTGATCTGCGCGGCGAGGTTCCAGTCCAACTGGTCGGTATGGCGCTCCTCGATGATATAGTTCGAACGGGCGCCGGGACCGTATATCGCTTCATCCTCGGCATTGCGGAAATTCATGTTGGTCTGGTACATTTCGTCCCAGTCGAAGTGGCGGATATTACCCACGTTGCGCATCCACTGATCCGCCAGACTGGCCGCAGCCATCGAAGCGGCCTCCAGGTCGGTAGCGTTCAGCAACTTGTAGCTCGGCATATAGCGGTAATAATCGGGACGGGGGTCTGCACCGTCGTACCACGTCAGCGCCGAATAACCGTTCTTACCGAAACGGAACGAAGTGGCCAGGTTGAACTGGGTATGCTCATTGGGATCGAACGTATAGTTGATCATAGCGATCGGCTCGTGGCTGTTACGCACGCGCGCATTACGCATCTTGCCGTCCTGGTAGCCCCAGTTGGGGTTGTAATAGTTGTTGCCGACCAGATCGTAAGCCTCCTGCGTGGAAGCCTGCTGCGCACCGCGCTCGGTGGGAGCACCCATAATCGTGAAGCCCAACCGGTGACGCGAATTGAAAATCTTCTCGGCCGAAGCGAAATATCCGTAGGAGTTGTAATAGACGCCGTCCACGTAGGAGTTGCCGCCCTGACGGGTAGATACCGACAACGCATAGGACCAGCCGTTGTCCAGCAGACCCGAACCATAGGTCACCATGGCACGGAAGCGATACATCGAATTGGCGTTCACCAGACTCACGCGAAGTCCCTGGCGCACCTGCGAAGCACGGGCGTTGATGTTGGTCGTACCGCCGATGCTACCCACGCCGTAATCCGACATGACCGAACCGTTGGTGATCTCCTGGTTGCGCGTAGCGTCGTTCAGACCGCTCCACAACGACCAGGGCGTATAGCCCGTCATAGCGTCGTTGAAGCGAATACCGTTCAAGTAAACGTCCGAATACTGCGAATCGTAACCGCGCACGTTGAAACGCATCTCGCTGAACCGGTAGGAAGCGATGTTGTTGAAAACGTCCTTCGAAGCCGAAAGGGACGAAGGCAGCGACTGCGCATCGTTGCCGCTCTCGGTGTCGAACTCTGCGAAGATCGAATCGTCCATTACGGTCGAAAGCACTTCGGGGACCAGAATCACCGTATTGATGTCGCGCACCATCTTGTCCACGCGCACCACGAGCGTCAAAGGCTCGAATTCGGGAGCCTCGAACTGCAACGTATATTCGCCGGGCTCGACATTCTCGATCACGAAACCACCTCGGCCGTCGGTCGTGGCAGTCATTTCACCGGGAGTGACCGAAACCTTCACCCCGTCCACCGCGACACGTCCCTCGCGGGAAACGACCTTACCCTTGATACCGCCGCTTTGAGCGAACGCGGTCAGCGACATCAGGGTAAATACAAAAATTAGTAAACTTTTTATTTTCATATCCTTTCAAGTTAAGGTATTTATTTACCGATGTAGATATAAACGGGGAAGTGGTCGCTGTAACCGCCCTGGAAATTGTTTCCGACGTACGTGCGCAAAGGATAGCCTTTGAACTGCCCCTCCCGCTGGATCATATAGTTACGCTTGAAGACATTCCCGTAGTACTTCGATCCCGGAGCCCGCACCAGACGCAACTCGCCGGGCTTCGCATTGACCAGGTTTTCCGACACTACGATATTGTCGAAGAGATTCCAGGCGTCGCCGTAAGCCAGCGTTCCCATACCGGCACGCAGCACGGCGTGGAACGGACTGAAGAAATCGCCCGGCTGAAGATCCTTGACCTTGGGTTTGGCATTCAGCCCCTCCAACATGCTCGGATCGGTCGGATCGTCGTTGAAGTCGCCCATCGCCACGATCTTGGTCGCAGGATTGACCTTCAGGACAGAGTCGGCGATTCGACGCATCTGCTCGCCGACGGCGATACGCTTGAACTCCGAAGCGTCCTTGCCGCCCAGACGCGAAGGCCAGTGAGCCACCATGAAGAAGAACGGTTCGCCGTCGATCGTACCCCACATGGTCGAAATATCGCGGGTTTTGAAATTCGGAAGCGAAGGAATCTGCGTGCGGATCGGTGCGCTGCCCTCCAGCTTGAAGACATCGGGACGGTACATAAAAGCGACGTCCACACCGCGAGCTTCGGGAGAGTCGTAGTGCGAAATCCGGTAATTGCCCGGAGCCATCTTCGGCGTAGCGATGATATCTTCGAGCACCGAGCGGTTCTCCACCTCCGATACGCCGATCACGATCGGATAATCCTTATCGATACCGGCAATATCGAAAAGCACCTTTTCGGTATTGCCCAACTTCTTCGCATACTTGACAGAATTCCATTTTTTAGGTCCTTCCGGTGTGAATTCGTCGTCATTGACCTCAGGATCGTTGATCGTATCGAAAAAGTTCTCCAAGTTGTAAAAGACCACCTTGTACGGTTTCTGCGCGAAACAGCAGGCTGCGAACAGTAAGGCCAGTAGTCCTGTAAAAATCAGTCGTTTTTTCATAAGTCAAATTAGTTTTGGATTCCCCATTGGCTCGGAGAGTTTTGTGCCTTTACGGATTCCGCAGCCGACTCGGGAATATTGGGAAAGAACGTAAAGCCGGTCTTCTTTTCAATCTCCGCCACGCTCATGCAAATGGACGCAGGCGGCTGAATATCGCCGTAGCTCTTCTGATCCACCCAAAATCCGATCGCCTTCAATTCATCGGCCGAACAATCCGCGATACGTTTACCGGTCGTACCGGTGCGCGTGCGAAGCAATACCTTGAAATAATTCGTCGGGACCGGACAAACTTTCCCGTCACGGTCGGTCGTCGTCGTATTGGTATTGGCATAATAGCAACCGGTCACCACATAAAGCGTGTCGCTGCATATCTGCGCACGCACCTTGGCTTCGAGATTGGCCCACATATCCTGGTTGAGCCGATTGAGCTGCGGAGTCATGTTGGTCGCATAGAACGTCTGGAGATTCAACTCCCGCGTAGCCGTACGGTCCGCCGAAGGGAGCTGATGTCCCCGATCATAGCTTCCCGTATAGGATGATCTTTCGACCAGATTGGGCTGATACGAATAATCGACCTTCGGATCGTACTGGAAATCGTTGGTACGGTCGATCGATCCTCTGTACACCGAGTGCAGCGGATAAGCTACCCAATGCGCCACGTGCAGCGTCTTGTCGTAACAGAACGAATAGTTGCGCACGGTGCGGTTATTGAGTGAAGCGAAGTGGCTGACGTAAATAAAATTCTCATCAGTCTTTTTTTCCGGCAGCTCCGCCCAAGCCGTCGCATGCCCCTCGTCGTAGGGATCGTTGGTCGAAGAGGCCGAAAACTGCGTCAGCACGAGCACCTGCGGCTCTCCGCCGAGAAATTCGAATTCGATGGTCGCCGAACGTTCCCCGCTCCCGGTATTCCGCGTATAATAAACGTCCAGGATATTGCTGATGTTCGAACTCTGTACGGTGCCCTCCTTCACGAGGACCGTCGGATCGTTGAGCCTGAACGAGCACCAAGCACCTCCGTCCTTGATTTCGGCACGCCATCCGGCGCCGACAGGTCCCTCAATCTGTATGGCGGCCGAACCCTCCGCAGCTCCGACCGTCGAAGAGGTCCGCCATACGGCAGAACCCCAAAAATCGTCCGTATCGTCGCCGCAAGCTACGACAGAGAGCGCAATCATCGTCAGGAACAGCCATTTCCATCCCTTCTCACAATATCTGAACATCGACATCATCGGTAAACTATAAAAAACTATCCGAGAAACCAAACTCTTGGAGGGGATGATCCCTCCAAGAGTCGGTATCCGGCATATTAAAAACTATTTGGTAATCTCGAACGATTCGATATACAAGGCTCCGACCTTATTATTGTCGAGCACAAAGGAATCAGCACCCAAACCGGCCAGATCGTACTCATGTACATACTCTCTGTAACCGCTCTTATCCGTGTATGTTTCCACAGGAGTTTGAGCAGCCCCGGCAACGGTCATCGTATATCCCGGGTTGTAGTAGCTGCCACTCTTATTCGGATACGACCGGAAAACGATCTTGATCTTCGACATCCCGTCGATCGGCGTCACGTTTTGCAGCTTCGCCTGTTTAGCCGCATCGGAGTCATTACCCTGCATCTGAATGATCGAGCCGTTGGAAGCGGGCGATTCACAGATTTTCACACCCGTGAACTCGATACCGCCAACGGTCCAACTAACCCAAGTACTGGGCGTAGCGACAACCTGCGAACCGTAACCATTGGTCGGGAGATCCGCATTATCCGCCTTAATATCCGTGATCGAGAACGCAACGACCTCACCGGTTCCTCCGCCGCCGGCACCGAGCAATGTAACAGGCACATCCTTGCTGTTACCGTTAGCCAACGTGATGGTCAGCGTCTGATTAACGGGCTGCGTACCGGTATTCGGATCGGCTTTGACCGTCACGGTCAGGCCATCGACCGTAGCGCTCAGGGGGGGGGTCAGTCCGCTTACGCTAAGTTGGTTGTCACCCTGGTTGATAACAGAAACCGTGAGCGTCTTCTCGCCTCCCGCTGCCTCGAAGGAGAGGCTGGCCGGAGTTACCCCCGTAATCATCGGGGTCGAGCTGTCGCTGAAAGCGGCCACGTCGTCCAGATTGCGCGGAAAACGAGCTGGGAATTATTCTTATATACGGCAGCCAGACCGGAGATATTACCCGTAGCGGCCTTGTAAGGAACATCGAGGAACACGCTCGGGTTCTTTTCATCGCTCTGCTTGCAGAATACGGTGAAATTGGCTCCATCGGCAGTGAAAGTATGCGAAGAGAGTGCGCTGGCGCTCGCCCAAACACCTGCCTGGGCAACCGACGCATTGGCGATCGTCACGGCCATACCCTGATATTTCGCCAGATCCGCAGCAACGATCGTCGCCGTGGGAATCGAAGTCACCGTACCGGTCTTCTCGACCTTGCACCAAGTCGCTTCCTTAGCGCCCGTCACTTCGTACATACCACTGTAATTTACCACCTTGGCAAGTCCTTTATAAAGGGTTACGCGCACCTTGTCACCCTTGTTCAGACCGAGCGTCGAAGGTTCTACCTGACTGCCGTAGAGCGTGATGCCGTTACCGGCCTCCGTCGCATTCTCGGTAGCGAGGATCAGGTTGTTGAAGGTATAATTGGCACCGGCCACGTCGTTCATCACCACAGCGTCCAGATAGCGATCTGCATTGGCATCCACCGGAGCTTCCGTATCAGTCATCTGTGCGATCAGCTCGGGAATGGTAATGGCCGTAGCCTCACCCGGATCGGGCGGAACCACACCGCCTTCGAGATCGACCTCCTGACCGCCGTTGCCCTCGACGAGTTGTACGTCATCGATTGCGAATACCGACGCCAGATCAGCCGTGAAACGGATCGAAAGCTGGCTGACAGCCTCCTTGAGCGTGAAATCTACGGCGAACTGGACCCAGTAAGGATCGGTCGTATCGCTGCCGCCGATCTTCTCGTAAGTCAGATTGCCCGACCAGTCGGTTCCGTTACCTACGGCAACGTGGAACGATTCGGGTTTGAAAATGTTGTCGTAAGTACCGCCGTTACTCTGCGAATAAGCACCGCCGAAGATGATCCGGTAGTTGGTCTTGCCCGCAGGCATCGTAATAGTGTTGATGTCGAAAGTCGCAGGTGCCGAACCGAAGAAAATCTTGTTCGAACCCGAAGCACCGTCGTAACCGCCGCTGAGCTTACCGGAAGTACGCACCGATACGTTCGCAGAGGTATAGGTCACCGTCGAATTACCCGTACCGGAAGCATTCTGCCATGCATCGGTCTGATCGAGGAACGGCCATTTATTATCAACCTTCTCGGCAGGCGTCTTGTCGAAATTGTTCTCGTAAATCGCATCGCCGCTCGGATCGGGAGGCACGACACCGCCGCCCGCCAAGTCGATCTCCTCGCCGCCGTTACCGGTCATCAGCGTGATATCGTCCAGACGGAACTTCGAAGATGCTTTCGCCTCGAACTTGATGTAAAGCGTCGAAGTCGCATTCTTGAGCGTAAAGTTCTTGGTTGCAAATACCCAGTAAGGATCGACCTGATCACCGTCGTTTACCTCGTAAGACAGCGGAGTATAGTCCGTTCCGTTCGCACTGAGATAAACCACGAAGTTGTCCTTGTTGAAATTATTGTCATTGTTATCACCGTCGTAATACTGTCCGCCGAAAGTCAGCTTCAGATTGGTCTGGTCGGAGGCGAGCGTTATGTCTTTAACCGTAAAGGTTGCCGGAGCCGAGCCGAAGAAGATCACGTTCGGGCCCGAAGCACCGTCATAAGCACCCGCGCTGCTCTTACCGGAAGCGCGGATCGAAGTATTCACGCCCTCGTAGGAAACCTTCGAAGCCCCCTCGCCGGTGGTGTTCCAACCCGTATAGTCGGCAACCAACGGATACGGGTTCGCAACGGACTCGCTACCTGCGGTTTCGTTGAAGATGAGCGTCGGCGGCACCACTTCGCCCTGAAGTACATTGACATCCTTCTGAATCAATGCGCCGTAGGAGTTGTAAACCTCGAAAGTCACTTTGGCAGACTGACCGATGTTCGAAGCGGGCACCGTAACGGTCACGGCAGCATCGCCCTCGCCTTCGGTAGCCGAAAGGCGCACCCAAGTCTGTTCGTCCTCGACGATAGCACGCCAGGGACGGTTCGTTTCAACGATAAAAGTACCGTTGTACTCATCTGCGGGCTGTCCCTCCGCATCGAACGTCAGGTTCTCCGGCGTGACGTTCAGATAGGGAGCGCCCATGTCGTCATTGTCGTCGGTACATCCCGCGAACACCGCCACGGCGAACACGGTCAATGCACTGAAGAGCAATTTCCAAATGCTACTCTTTTTCATAAACAATTAAATTTTAGAGTGATATAAAAATAGGTTAAAAATAACTTCATCGTCTTGCATATTTACTCAGGCCACTTATTCTTAAACTTTTTGTAAAAATACTATTTTTTCCTGTTTCGACAATAATTCGAACACTATTTTCGTATTACAATCCCGTTAAATCAAATATAACGACACACCGGATTTTTATTTCGTATCAAAAACCCCACCAAACCGTATTCTTTCCCGGCAAAATAAACACAAAAGGCGTGCAGTTTTGACCGCACGCCTTTTTTCCGAGAAATACGTCCGGTCAGCGAATCCGGTCGAGCGACCGCACCAGCTTTTCGTCCCGGAAGATCGCCCGCAAAGCCAGCAAGTCGAAAACCAGGCAGACCAGCGGGAAAACGAGCGAAATTTTAAGAGTATGAGAGTAAAATTCACTTTCCGCGAAGTAACGGTTACAAAGGTAGAAATAGATTCCCATCATCGCTCCGGCACCGACGAGGAGCACCAACTCGACGGCACATAACCGGATCTGCACCAGGCGGCGCTTGAAAAGGAAAATCGTCACCAGCGGCAACAGACAGGTGGCAGCCAGAACAACCCCCAGATACACCGTCGGCAACAACGTGATACCGGCGGCATCCTTCAGGCCGAAAGCGGTCAGCGTACAAGTGTCCGCCCCAACGGTGAAATCGACCAGCGGCAGCCACAAGGCCAATCCCGTCAGTACGACGACCAGCAACAGATACAGAGTCTGAATACGTTGAATCATATAACTTCTATTTTGTTTATGCGAACCTCTTCGAATCCTGCCGAAAATCGCAGGCTCTGCAAGGTTTATTGATTATCCAATGTTTTTTCGATCAGGTATTTATTACGGTCCGCGGCATTCCGGTCGATCAACTCGCCCAGGAATCCCGCCAGGAATAACTGCACGCCGAGCACGACAGCCAGCAGTGAAAGATAGAAAAGCGGCTGGTCCGTTACGGCCCGCACAGGCAGGTCATGGCACTGTTTATACAACTTGACACCGATCACCCACGCCGTCGTACAGCCGCCGAAAAGGAACATCAACGTTCCCAGGCTGCCGAAAAAGTACATCGGCGAACGACCGAAACGCGAGAGAAACGAAACCGTAATGAGGTCCAGATACCCTTTCACCATCCGCTCCATACCGAATTTCGAATGACCGTACTTGCGGGCGCGATGCTCGACGACCTTCTCGCCGATCCGCTTGAATCCGGCCTGTTTTGCCAGAATCGGAATATAACGATGCATCTCGCCATAGACTTCGATCGCCTTGACCACCCGGCGGCGGTAGGCCTTCAGTCCGCAGTTGAAATCATGCAGTCGGATTCCCGAAACGATGCGGGCCGTCCAGTTGAAAAACTTGCTCGGCCACCGCTTCCCCGCCGGGTCATGACGCTTCTTTTTCCAGCCCGACACCAGATCGTACCCCTCGTCGAGGACCATATGCCGCAGAGCCGGAATCTCGTCCGGCGAGTCCTGCAAGTCGGCGTCCATCGTGAAAACCACCTCGCCGCGTGCTTCGGCGAAACCGCAATACAGAGCGGCGGATTTGCCGTAGTTGCGAGCGAACTTGATCCCCCGCACCGCCGCAAACCGCTCGTGCAGACTCTCGATCACGCGCCACGAACCATCGCCGGAACCGTCGTCCACCAGGATCACCTCGTAGGACAAACCCTCGCCGCGAGCTACGCGGTCGATCCATTCGACCAGCTCCGGCAGGGACTCTTCCTCGTTGTAAAGCGGAACGACGACCGATATGTCGAGCGTAGCATCCATCGTTCTTCTACTCTTCGGATTGAGGACCGAAAGGCCGGGGTGCACGCGCCAGGATACCGGCCAAAATAAGCCCTAGGACGAGGCCGACGATCAGGTTGCCCCAGATCGAAGCCCATACGGTAGCCAGAATGGAAGGCTCCGGCGCCTCCTGTATGGTTTTCAGCATTTCGGCGAATACGCCCTCCATCGACGCAGGAAGTTTTCCGTCCTCGGCGAACCGGATCAATGCGGAAGTATATCGGTCGATATACTCCGAATATCCGATGAAAACACTGCGATAGAGGTATTCCACCACCCCCTTGATCAGGGCCGACGACAGAATCAGGGCCAGAATGAAACCCAGGCCGCGGCTCAAAGGAAATCCCTGTTCGTGACCGTACTGTTCACGGCGGCGCTTGGCGAAACGGTAAAGCAGCGCGATATAAACGACTGCGGCCAAGATCCACACCAGCCCCATCGTCGAAAACCATCCCGACAACATCAAGGACTGCTCTATAACGAAAGCCACGGACATGACCAGTCCGATGATCGCTCCGTACTTGCAGACCTCGTTCCAGAATTTGAATTTTGTCATTCTTCTTCTATTTTTAGCATATGTTTATTCCCGCAATATACCTTTACCTTCCCGCAAAATCTCCGGCTCACCGCCCGTCAGATCTACGACGGTCGTCGGCACCGCATCGCCCGCACCTCCATCGATCACCAGCTCTACGTCCCGGCCATACCGCTCGTGGATCAACTCCGGATCGGTCATATATTCGGTCTCCTCGTCATCCAGCACGGAAGAGGTCAGCAGCGGAGCTCCCAACCGCTCGACGATGGCCCGAGGAATCAAATTGTCCGGAATGCGGATCCCAATGGTACGGCGCCGTTCGAGCGCCTTGTGCGGCATACGCGACGATGCATCCAGCAGGAAGGTGAAAGGCCCCGGCAGATTTTGTTTCAGCAACCGGAACTGGGCGTTATCCACCCGGCAATAGTCGGCAATCCGCCCGAGCGAATCGAACACGACGGAAAACGTCGTGAGATCCTTCCCCTTGATCCGGCGCAGCCGCTCGACGGCCTTCGCCGAACGGATCGAGCAGCCGAAGGCATAGACGCTGTCAGTCGGATAGATCACCACGCCGTCCCTTTCGAGCAGGTTCACCACCCGGTCGATCTCCTTCTCGGAAGGATTCTCGGTATAGATTTTAACCAACATAGGGAGGGCAAATATACGGAAATTATTTAATATTCCGACGATTCAACTCCGCACTATAAGCCCGGGCATTAGCCAGATGTTCGCCGTACGTGCGGGCGAAACTGTGATAACCGTCGAAAGTCGGGCGGGCACAGAAGAAGAGATAGTCGTGATTCTCGAAGTTCAGCACCCCGTCGATCGCAGCGACCGAAGGCATCGCGATCGACGACGGCGGCAACCCCTTGTTCAGATAGGTGTTATACGGCGAAGGGGTTCTCAAGTGCTTGTGCAGAATCCGGCGAAGCGAAAAATCCTGCAACGCATATTTGACCGTCGGATCTGCCTGCAAAGGCATCCCTTTCCGTAAGCGGTTGATATAAACTCCCGCCACGCGGGGCATTTCGTCGGCCTTGTTGGTCTCTTCCGTGACGATCGAAGCCAGCGTCAGCACCTCGTCCCGGCTCAAACCGCTGCGTCGGCGGGCAGCATCCCGCTCCGGAGTCCAGAAACGGTCGTACTCCTTGCGCATGCGGCGCACGAAATCCTCGGGCGAAACCGTCCAATAAAATTCATATGTATTGGGGATGAAGAGCGAAAAGAGCTGCAGGCTGTCGGTCCCGACCTCCCGGGCAAGCTGCGGGTCGGTCAGTGCCCGCATCAGCTCCGCAGAATCGGCATCGAGCTGGCGGGCCAGCCGCGAAGCGAGGAACGCACGGGTACGGGCATAGTTGAGCGTAACGCGCACGGGCGTCTGCATCCCCAGTTTGAGCATCCGGGCGATTTCGACGACGTTCATTCCCGGTTCCAGTACGTAGTGCCCCGGTTTGAAGGAGCGCTCCAACTCCAGGCGGCCGGCATACCGGTCGAAAGCCCAGTGATGGTCCGTACGGGGACGCAGGGAGTCGAGCAGCCCCGGGTAGTCCGTGCGGGCGCTTATATAAAGGTCGCTCCGCTCCCGGACAGCATCTCCGAAAAACTGAAAGATGAAAACCAAAGCCGCCGTTGCCCCGACTGCAACCGCAGCAATAAATACGACAAGCAATCTTTTTTTCGCCGTCATTCTCTTCATTCATTAACTCTCTGCCGCTCTGCTCTCCAAATCCGATCCAGCCGGCTCTTTCGATACCCCGGCTCTCGAAAAACAGCGACAAAATCGCAGATAATTCCTATTTTCTTTGCAAAGATACAAAAAATTCGTACTTTTGCGCTGGGGTAAGTCTTATACGACCAGCTCCCACAGACTCCCCCAGGTGAGGAATCAAGCAAGGGTATGTGGTCGTAGCGGTGCGATATAAGTAGCTTACCCTTTTTTTGTGTGCCTGCCCATTTCCGATCGGCTTCAAAAGCCGTCGTACCAATTCAGGGAACAATCATAAACAATACCGGGAAATACATATTTCCCGGTATTGTTGTATTCCTTCCGTTTCAGTATCGAATCGAGCAACGAAACCTCTGCGGGACAAATATTATAATACGAATAATATTCAGCGCTGCAAATATCCGACTTACTAAAAATCAATTGATTTTCGGCAAAAAACGATCAGTTGTTAGCCAGCGCGATCGCAGCGATCGCCTCCACCACGACCGGACAGCGCAGGGCGATGCAGGCGTCGTGCCGCCCTTTGACGACGAACTCTTCCATCCGTTCCGTCGCAAAATTGAACGTATATTGTTTCTTCGCGATGCTGGACGTGGGTTTGACAGCGATGCGGAACACCACGGGATTGCCGTTCGAGATACCGCCGTTGATGCCGCCCGCCCCGTTGGTAGCGGTTTTTCCCTCTCCGTTCACAAAACAGTCGTTATGCTCCGAACCTTTCATTCGGGCTGCGGCGAATCCGTCGCCGAACTCGATGCCCCGCACCGCCGGAATCGAAAATGCCAGGTGAGCCAATTGCGATTCGAGCGAATCGAAGAACGGCTCGCCCAATCCGACGGGCACCTTGTCGCAGGTACACTCGATGACCCCGCCTACGGAATCCAACTCCCGGAGCGTGCGGTCGATCAGCTCGTCCCAGAGCGTCGGGGCACCCTCGGCACCCAACTCCTTCCCCGGCTTGCAATTCAGCCGCTCGCGGGGAATACCGCCCAACTCGGTGATCCGGGCCCGGATTTCGATCGGGCCGATCATCTTCTTGGCCACGACTCCGGCCGCCACCAGCGTCAGCGTCAGCCGCCCCGAAAAATGGCCGCCGCCCCGCAGATCGTTGAAGGCACGGTATTTCCGTTCCGCCACGAAATCGGCATGGCCCGGACGGGGCGTCGCGCGAAAGTCCGAATAGTCGCCCGAACGGGTATTGCTGTTGCGGAATACGATCGTGAGCGGAGCACCCGTAGTGTGCCCGTCGCAGACGCCGCTTACGATCTCCGGCAAATCGCTCTCCTTGCGGGGCGTGCTTCCCTTCGCACCGCTGCGGCGACGGTCGAGATCCGCGAGGAAATCCTCGCGCGAAAGCGGCATGCCCGCAGGCACGCCGTCGAGCACCACGCCGATCAGCGGACCGTGCGACTCCCCGAAAATCGAGAGTCTGAATTTTGTTCCGTATGAATTCATAGCCAATTAAGTTTCTTCGAGTTTACTTCAATCGTGTCCGGCCCCATCGTTTCCGCGCTTCGCCGCACGGAAAGCGTTCTTTCCGCCGGAACGGAAATACCATCTGCCCGCCCCGCTACTCCTGCCGGGCGAGCAGATCGAGGAACGAAGGAAACGACTTGTCGATGCACTTCACGTCGTCCAGCCGCACCGGCTCCGGCGTGAACAACCCGGCGACGATCAGGCTCATGGCAATCCGGTGGTCGTTGTGCGAACGGACATCTCCTCCATGCAACGGCCCGCCCGTAACGAACATCTCGTCGCCCCGGATGTCGATCCGCGCCCCCAGCGTCCGGAACTCGGCATAGATCGTTTCGGCCCGATTGCTCTCCTTCTGCGTCAGACGTCCGACACCCGCGATACGGCTCGTACCGTCGCAATGGGCAGCCAGCACCGCAAGGATCGGGAACAGATCGGGGCAATGCGTGGCATCGACCTCGAAAGCCTTCAGCCGCCGGCCGGTCGCAGTAACGGAGATGTTCTGCAAATCTCCCGGCATATCGCCCCTTGCGGATGCGTCCGCAGGCGCGACGCTCACATCGGCACCGCACGAACGCAAGATGTCGAGTATCTTTTCATCGGCCTGCAGCGAATCGAGCCGCATATTGCGCAGCGTAATTCCCTCGGTCCGCCCCAGCGACGAAGCGACGGCTCCGGCCACCGCGAAATAGGCGGCCGAACTCCAATCAGCATCCAGGAAGAGGTCCGAAGGACGGTACTCCTGCCCGCCCGGTACCGAAAAGACGATTTTCGAAGGCGTCCCGGGCTTCCGTCCGCCGCACCCCCCGTCGTAAAACGCCTCCCTGTCGAGTCGGATACCGAACCGAGTCAGCGTCCGCAAAGTAAGCTCCAGGTAGGGAATGCTCGACGGCTCGGTTACCGTCAGCACGGTCGCATCCTGCAACAACGGCAAAGTCATCAGGAAACCCGATACGGTCTGCGAACTCTCCCGCCCCGAAAAGGCGATCTCACGACGGGTAATACCGCCCTCGATCCGAAACGGAAGATACCCCTCCTCACGAGCAGAACAATGCACGCCGGCTTCGCGCAGCGCGGCGACCGCCTCGTGCAGATTGCGCTTCAGAATACTGCCATGCCCGGAAATTTCCACCGGGGCACCGCCGTTCAAAGCGGAAATATGGGATGCCAGCGGAGTCAACAGCCGCGTGAGCAGCCCCGATTCGCCGGTTTCGATCTTCGTGCAACGTCCCAAGCGCTCCGCTCCGACACCCTCGATATGCAGCGTCGTACCGTCCGACGCAATCCGGCAGCCCATACCCCGGATGACCTCGACGGCTCCGACTATATCGTTGCAAGGGGCGTAATTGGCGAGCCGGCTCTCTCCCGCAGCCAGCGCAGCAGCCAACACGGCCCGCTGGGCCACGCTCTTGGAACAAGGAACGGCAACCGTCGTCCGACGGAACTCGCGAAATCCCTCGAAAGGATAATTTTCGGCCGAAAGCAGCCGCTCCATCTCCTCGCGGGTATATTGCCCCGACGCCGTGGCGTTGGATGCTCCAGCTGAAACATACGTATAAGGCGCACCGAGCTTCAGGCAGAGCAGACGGGTGAATTTCCCGGCTTCGCCCATCGAAAAAGCGACCAACTGCGGACGCTCCGCAGCGGCGGCACCCTCGAAAAGCGCTCCGTCGGCTTGCAGGTCATACAAACGCATCGTACGGGCGGCATCCGAAATATTCCGGGCCGTCGTGACGATCTTCACCAGATCGGCCCCCTTCGTGCGACACAGCCGGGCGATCCCCTTCAGCTCGTCGAGGGAGGGAGTTCCCTCGAAATCGTGGAACGAAACGATCAGCCGGCACCCGTACTCGCGGGCGAGCGTACGAATATATTCCAGATGCTCGTCGGGCGCTTCGATCTCTATATCGACATAACGCGCCCCCCTGCGGATCGCCGCCTCGAGCTGCTCGCGGGCGAATGCCTCGGAAGAGTTCGCAATCCGGCAGGTGGCAATCAGGTTCGGCCGAATCTCCACGAGCCGCTCGACCTCTTCGACCGAAAGACGGCAAAGGTCCGCCCGGAGTTCGGCCATTTCACACGATTCGAGGATCGCCCGGCAATCCCCGAAACTCTTTTCCTGTACGCTAACGCAGATCACGGGCGACCTCCTCCAACTGTTTTAACGGAATCGCACGATCCACCACCTCCCCCACCGCACGGGGCAGGATGAAATGAATGGCATCGCCCTCCACCTTCTTATCTTTTTCCAACGCTTCCAGCAAAACACCGATAGCTATGGGCGACTGGGTGGGAAGCCCGACCTTCTTCAAATCCTCCGCCAGACCGACCGCCAGTCCCGCCGGGGCGAGTCCCAGCCGTTCGGATACCCCGGCAGCCAGCACCAGACCGATCGCCACGGCTTCGCCGTGCATGATCGGACAATTTTTCTCGATGGCGTGAGCGAAGGTATGCCCCAGATTCAGCAAGCGCCGCTCCCCCTTCTCGAAAGCATCCCGCTCCACTACGGCACACTTGTATAACGCCGTTTTGCGAATGATTTCGGTAAGCTCCTCCTGCCCGTACACACATTCGCCCCCGCAACAGGTTCCCGCTTTCCGCAAGTGGGCCTCCATCCGGGCGAAATAATCCACGGCCTTGCGATAGTATTCCGCATCGAACAGGATGAAAGTCTTCAGGACTTCGGCGATTCCGGCCCGGAACTCCCGGGGCGAAAGCGTCCGCAGCGCATCGGTGCAGATATAGATCCATTCAGGCTGGGTGATCGTACCGACCATATTCTTATAGGCATGGAAATTCACGCCGTTCTTACCCCCGATCGAAGCGTCCACCTGCGCCAGCAGCGTCGTAGGTACGAAACCGAACCGAATACCCCGTTTGTAAACCGACGCCGCGAAACCGCAGAGGTCGGTCGTGATGCCGCCGCCCACGCCCACGAGAAACGAACTCCGGTCGGCTCCCCGCTCCAGCAACTGTTCGATAATATATTCTACCGTAGCGAAGGTTTTAACCTTCTCGGAGGTCTGGATCGGAATGAGTTCATACCGTTCGAAAAGGCCGAAAAAGGGCTTCAGGTTGCTGTCGATAACGACGAAAACCCGTCGGCCCTGCGGAATCAGGGCATCCAAACCGCTGAAATCGGATGATATATGAAGATTACTCACGTTTATTCGAAATTGTTTGTCCCGACAAATTTAGGAATTTTATGCCCGAAATAAAAAAGCGAAAAAAATTTTGTCATTTTCCGAAAAATGCGATACATTTGTCCCGTTAAATACCCTGGACGGATATTCGACGACAAAAACGATATGCAACACGTTCAGTTTACATACTCCTATTATTATTACCTTTATTCGGGCCGAGTAAAGGCGGGAGTTTGCGTGTTGTAAAGTTCGATCGACAGAATTACGAATTTAGATCATAGCTCCTGCCTTGAGGCGGGAGCTTTTTTGTTTTCAGTATGAAAAAACAACAACCTGCGGAGCTTGGCGGCTCCGAAGAAACGAAACCGGCAAAACCGACCGTCACCCCGGCCCGCCGGGTGGAAAACGTCGAGGAGTACTACTTCTCCGTGAAACTGAAAGAGGTGGCCCGGATGAACGAATCCGGCACACGTGTCATCAACTTGGGGATCGGCAGCCCGGACCTGCCCCCGTCGGCCGAAACCGTGCAGGTGCTCTGCCAGGCGGCAGCGCGGCCCGACACGCACGGGTACCAACCTTACGTAGGTATTCCGGAACTGCGTGCGGAGTTCGCCCGGTGGTATAAGAGATGGTACGGCGTGGACCTGGCCCCTGCTAACGAAATCCTGCCCCTGATCGGCAGCAAGGAGGGTGTGATGCACATTTCGCTGGCCTTCCTGAACGAAGGCGACGGGGTACTCATACCCAATCCGGGCTATCCGACCTACGCCTCGGTGTCGAAGCTCACCGGCGCCCGCATCCTGCCCTACGCCCTGAAAGAAGAGAACGACTGGCAGCCCGATTTCGAAGCGCTGGAGAAAATGGACCTGTCCGGTGTGAAACTGATGTGGTGCAACTACCCCAACATGCCTACGGGAGCCAACGGTTCGCGGGAGCTGTTCGAAAAACTCGTCGCCTTCGGCCGCAGGCACAACATCGTGATCTGCCACGATAACCCATACAGCTTCATCCTGAACGACCGCCCGTTAAGCATTTTGAGCGTGCCGGGAGCCAAAGAGATCTGCATCGAACTCAACTCCATGAGTAAAACCTTCAACATGCCCGGCTGGCGTATCGGAATGGTGGCGACCAATTCCCGGTTCCTGGAGTGGATCCTGCGCGTGAAGAGCAACATGGACTCCGGAATGTTCCGCCCGATGCAACTGGCCGCCGTCGAAGCGCTGAAAGCCCCCGACAGCTGGTACCAACGGATGAACGAGGTATATCGCCGCCGACGCGCACTGGCTGCCCGGATTCTGGAAACCCTCGGCTGCGATGTCCGCGACGACCAGGTGGGAATGTTCCTCTGGGGACGGGTGAACGATACCCTCGCGGCGCAACTCACGGCTGCCGGGGAGTGCCCGAACGGTGTCGGGGAAGCCATCTGCAACCGGGTGCTGTACCAGTCGCGAGTCTTCGTCACTCCGGGCTTCATCTTCGGCTCGGAAGGGCGGAACTACATCCGCATCTCGCTCTGCTGCAACGAGGAGATGTTGCAGGAGGCACTCGACCGGATCACGACGACCCGAACAAAACAGAATCAGTAAACAGAATATAAACAGACCGGATTCGCCGGTTACAGCCGGCGATCGCAAAATCAACAACGACAATGAAAATGGAAATAGAACCGCTCACTTTTCCGGGCGTGGATCCCAAACGTCCGATGATTATCGCAGGCCCTTGCAGCGCGGAGAGCCGTGAACAGGTACTCAAAACCGCCTCCGAACTGGCCGCCCGGGGCGTAAAGATCTTCCGGGCCGGTATCTGGAAACCCCGCACCAAGCCGGGCGGCTTCGAAGGCATCGGCGTCGAAGGCCTTCCTTGGATGAAGCAGGTCAAGCAGGAAACCGGCATGCTGGTAGCCACCGAGGTCGCCACCCCCGCTCATGTTTTCGAAGCCCTGAAAGCCGGCATCGACATCCTCTGGGTCGGTGCCCGCACTGTCACCAACCCCTTCGCCATGCAGGAGCTGGCCGACGCATTGAAAGGCGTGGATATCCCCATTCTGGTAAAAAACCCCGTCAATCCCGACCTGGAACTGTGGGTCGGCGCGATCGAACGGCTCTACAACGCCGGACTCCGACGGCTGGGCGTCATCCACCGGGGATTCAGCTCCTACGAGAAAAAAATCTACCGCAACGCTCCGCTCTGGCATATTCCGATCGAACTTCGCCGCAGATACCCCAACCTCACCATCTTCTGCGACCCGAGCCACATCGGCGGCAAACGCGAACTGGTAGCTCCCATCTCGCAGCAGGCGCTCGACCTGAACTTCGACGGACTTATCATCGAATCCCACTGCGATCCCGACAGTGCGCTGAGCGATGCGGCGCAGCAGGTGACGCCCGAAGTGCTGGACTACACGCTGCAACTGCTCGTGGTGCGCGACAATGCCCAAACCACGGAGAACATCAGCATCCTGCGCCGCCAGATCGACGAGGTCGATGAGCAACTGTTGAGCCTCCTCGCCAAGCGGATGCACATCTCGCAGGAGATCGGCACCTACAAGAAGGAGCACAACATGCCCATCCTGCAAAACAAGCGTTACGATGAAATCCTGGACAAACGCGGCAAAATGGGGCAATCGCTCGACCTCGACCCGGAATTCATTTCGGAAATCATGAAGGCGATCCACGAAGAATCGGTAAAGGTCCAGATGGAAATAATGAAATAACGACGTTCCCGATAAGCGAAGACAGCACCGAATTTATTCGGATTATGCCGTGCGAAGAAAACGAAGAAGCGATTCAATGTTTTCGGCAAACGGGGACGGAAGTTGCCGACGGCCTCTGCCGAGCGAAAAAACGAAGAATGAAATAGAACAATCCCCAGGCGGTCCCATGCCGCCCGGATCATCAAAAAACATAAACAAACCGATATATGCGCATACTGATTTTGGGAGCGGGAAAGATGGGCTCCTTTTTTACCGACCTGTTGAGTTTCAACCACGACGTAGCCGTCCTCGAAAAAGACCCTCGGCGGATGCGATTCATCTACAACGCCCAGCGCTTCACCTCGCCCGAAGAGATCGCCGACTTCCGGCCCGAACTGCTTATCAACTGCGTAACGCTGAACGCCACGCTCCAGGCATTCGAGGAGGTATTTCCCTATCTGCCGAAAGAGTGTATCATCTCCGACATCGCCTCGGTAAAGACCGGGTTGCAGGAATTTTATGAGAAATCGGGATTCCGGTACGTTTCGACCCACCCGATGTTCGGCCCCACGTTCGCCAACCTGGGCAACCTGCAAACCGAAAACGCCATCATCATCAAGGAGTCGGACCACATGGGCAAAATCTTCTTCAAGGACCTCTACGGTTCGCTGAAGCTCAACGTCTGCGAATACACCTTCGAGGGGCACGATGAAGTTGTGGCCTACTCCCTCTCGGTGCCGTTCGCCTCGACGCTCGTATTCGCCTCCATCATGAAGCACCAGGATGCCCCCGGCACCACCTTCAAGAAACACATGGCCATCGCCCGCGGACTACTCTCCGAAGACGACTACCTGCTGACGGAAATCCTCTTCAACCCCAAGACGCCCGCACAGATCGACAACATCGTCGCCACGCTGACCCACCTGTCGAAGATCATCGACAAAAAGGACAGCGGGAAGATGAAGCGGTTTCTGGACGGAGTCCGGAAAAACCTGGAGTAAAAATCGTACTCCATAAAAAACGGCCGGTATGTTACCGGCCGTTTTTCATATCGGGTCGATCCGCTAAAAACTCAACTTCACACCTGCCGTAAATCCGGCGCTGTACTGCGGAAACGTACTCCAGTCGTAAATCCGGCGGTTGCAAAGATTGTGACCTTCGGCGAATACCGTTACCCGCTTGGACGCGTACCAATCGACATTCAACCCCAGATCTACCGTATAGGGAATGCGCATATTCCCCACGATCCCGTCGTTCGGGAACCACGGAATCACTCGCGAAATATAGCGGTTGGACTGCAGGTCGAAAACGAGGCCGACCGAGAACTTACGATGATGATAGCGGGCCCGGACCGTACCCTCGAACTCCGGCAGGCCGATGCTCAAGGTCTGATGCTCGGTATAGGTCAGTCCCCGCCCGCCGATGGAGAACGTGAAATTGCTCACCGGACGGAACTCCAGCTCACCGTTGAGCGACATGACATTCAGCCGTCCCTGTACCAGACTGAACCCCTCATACCGGGTAGTCGGCGTATAGCAATACCAAAAGTTATGATTCTCGATGAAAGAATAGCCGACGAACAATCGGTAAATCAGCTTATCCTCGACGAGACGCCCACTCACACCGACACGGACCGAATAGTCCACCGTATTGCGGGGCATCGGGTCCGTATAACGAGGCACGTAATAAAGATTGGTTTCCATAAGCTCCCGCATATCGTTGTGCTTCAGGGTTCCGTCCAACTCGACATAAGGTACGAAACCGCCGCCGCCCAGATCGAAACGCAAATGAGCGTAGGGAATGAAATAATTCGCCGCATCGCGCCCCGCCACATCGTCCCGGTAGTAATCCAAACCGAACTCCATATCGACCGACCGGGCACGATAGGCATAACGGAACGCTCCCGAATAGGTCCGGTTGTAATAGTCAGAAGGAGCGGCCCAAACCGATTCGCCCTTGCGGTCGCCACCCCACCGGCCCTCGAATCCGGCCCGGAAGACGAGCGTATGGCGGCCGAAACGTCGTCCAACGGCGGCATCTACCCCCAAATTCCACTCGTTTTCGTACGGATAATCCAACACCGGAACGACATTATCCTCCAGATAGAGTTTCGAATCCAGCGGATTCCACCAGTTGCCCGCCGTGACCTCGACATTGAAATTCGTCCGCGAGAGGTCGTTGAAATCGTCGCCGATCCGTATCTTTCCCTGCAAATCGCCGATCACGCGGCGATTTCCGTTGTCGAAAGTCGGAAAGTCCGGATCGGGGAAAAGGCCGTAACGGTCGATGATCCGGTTCCGGTAGCTCACCTCGCCCTCCAGCACATGACGCCCGATGTATTTCCCGGCGGCGACACCCACCCGATTGTCCATCCACAGGGCGCTATGGTCCCCGTCGGGCGTATAGGGAATCCGTCCGTACCGTCCGTCGTGGTTGATATAGCCCAACGCATAGCCGATGTCGGGATTCTGCGTCGATACATACAGATCGAGCGCCGAATTGAGCGGATAACCCGCTCCGGCCTTCAGGTAAAAAGGCAGCGGACGATCGAACTCCCAATAGGTGATCGTCGCAGGACGGATCGGGCGCGTGGCGAGCTGCGTTTCGAGCGTGAGCGGCGTGATCGAATAGTCGATTTCCGGCTGTATGGCCGCCGTATCGACCATATTGGGGCGCACGGCAAGTTTCGTCGCATGCTCCACGCTCGGCACATAGGCTTTGGATACTTCGACACGCTTCTCGACCTGGGCGTTGAGCGCCCCGGGCACCGCAAGCAGTCCGGCGATAAACATCAGGGACAGAATAGCTGATCGCTTCATATCGTTAATTGAGTTTCTTGATTTTCTCTTTCGCTTCCGCAACGATTCCGTCATCGGCGGGGGTGTAGCCGTCCACGATACTCTGGTAGGTCGCCCGGGCCTGGAACATGTCGCCCTTCTGCACATAAATATCGCCCAGCACAAGGAAGGACTTGGCCAGCCAGAAGGCATGAGGCGTTCCCTTGTCCGAGAAATCGAGCACCAGTTTTTCGGCACGAGCCGTATCGCCGGCCCGGAACGCGGACTCGATCACCCGGTAGGCCGACTCGGCTCCCTCGGGTGTTTTCACATTGGCGCTCAAAACCTTGTAGATCTTTTGCGCGGCAGCGGCATCTCCCCGGCGATCCAGAATCCCGGCCTTCGCAAACTGGGATGCTCGCCATGCCTCGTCTCCCGCAGCGGTGTAGGATGCCACATCGTCGGCCATGGACAGAATCCGCTCCTCATCCCCCGCCGCGATCGTCGCACGAACGTAGCCGTTCATGGCCTCGGCCTTTCCGGCAGCGGTGCTTTCGGCATCGGCCAATTTGCGGTAAGCCGCCGCAGCTTCCGTAAAGCGTTCATCGGCAAAAGTCATTCCAGCCAGCATCTTCAAAGCCCGATGCGTGTACTGATTCTGTCCCGCATCGGCCAGAGCCGCGAGCGTTTCGATCGCACGGGATCGTTCGCCCGTCTTCAGGTAGCAATCGCTCAAGCAATAGAGCGCATCAGCCGTATAATATCCCTTGGGATAACTTTCGAGGTAACTGCGTAGCGACTTGGCCGCCGACGCAGGCTCGCCCGAAAGATAGATCCGGCGGGCGGCAGCGAACGAAAGCGAATCGCGCGACATGGCCGTAAGGTCCCCTTCGACACCGCTCTTCCGGGCATAATCGAAATAACCGCCGGCATCCCCTTCGGAGACATAAATATCCCGAATTCCCTGCAAGGCATCCTTGGCATCGGAGGATTGGGGCGCGGTCTTCACCACCATATCATAGTAGGAAAGCGACTTTTTCTTGTCGCCCAGGTTCAGGTAAGCCAGTCCCAACTCGGACAACGCGGCGCTCCGGTAGGGAGAATAAACATAGGTTTCGACGAAAGGTTCAAGTACTGCGGCCCCCTCGCGGTAGCGCTCCTGCGCTACGAAAGTCCGGCCCAGTTCGTAAGTCGCATCGTCGAGGTAATCTCCCCTGCCGTCGCGGATAATCTGCTGCAACGCCTTGATTTTTTCAGATGTACGTCCCAGAATACCGAGCGTAACGGCCCGCTGGTAGCGGGCGTAATCCGCTCCGTCATCGGATGCGGCCGCAGCCTGTCCGTAATACTTCAACGCCTCGTCGAACTGACGATCCGAATAGTAGGTGTCGCCCAGACGATTGCGGGCATCCGTGCGGTAACCGTCTTGGGTGGGATACAGTTCGATGAAGCGAACGAACGACTCCCGCGCCCGGGGCATATTCTCCTTCGAGAAGTGGCAATACCCCGTATTGTAGAAAGCCATCGCATATTCGGGCTCGGTTTTCGGCGCCCGCTTCAGGTAGGACTCGTAATCGCGCAAAGCAACGTCGTAATTTCCCCTGCCGTAAGCGATTTCACCCTGCCAGAAGGTTGCCAGCGCATTGTATTTGGGACTGATTCCGATACGGGCGGACTCCGCCAGATAACGCCCGGCCCCCTCCGTATCGCCCTTTTCCAGTGCGCTCAAGCCGCGGAAATAGGCGATCTTCTGCTTGGCGGCCAGCAGGTCGCCGTCGGGATCGGGATAGGAGGCGATGATCTCGTACGCTTCGTCGTAATTGTGCGAATTGTAATAGGCCGCCGCCAACAACTCTTTGGCCGTGCGTACACGGGGCGACGACGGATACTGGGCGACATAGCGGTTGAGTACCTGAATCGCTTCGTTGAAACGTCCGCCTCCCAGTTCGTATTGCAATTTTCCATAGTTGAACAGCGCGTCTTCGGCAATCGCGGAATCGAATTCGGCATTCGAAGCCATGGCGAACGACTGCATCGCCTGCTGCTTGTCCCCGCCGCGCAAGTAACAGTCGGCCAAGTGGTAGGAGGCGTTCTGCGTCAGAGCGTCGTCGGCTCCGCACGCCTTGCGCAGATACTCTGCGGCATCGTCGTAGCGGGCCGTGCGGTAGAGGGAGAATCCGTAGAGATAATTTTCATCCCGGCCCATTTCTCCGCCGGCCTGCACGAAAGCGTCGAGGTAGTCCAGCGGTTTGGAATATTCGCCCAAGCGAAACCACGCTTCGGCCATGACCCGCGAGAGTTCGGCCCGCTGGCGGGGCGATGCCCGGCGGATCAACTCTTCGCCGTTCTCGACCACGTAGCGGTAATTCCCCTGCTTGAACTCGATTTGCAGCAGGTAATAGGGCGCCACCTCGCCGTAAGCCTCGCTTTTAAGCAATCGTTCGAACCCGCTTCTGGCCCAGTCGTACTGTTCCCGCGCATAGGCGATGTAGGACTTATAATAGAGAGCGTGATCGTAAAATTCGCTTTGGGGATTAATCCGGTCGAAATAGGTCATCGCCCGGTCATAGTCATCCCGGCCGAATTCGATATATCCCATGCGCAGGTCGTACTGCTCGCGCCGGGTTCTGTCCAAAGCCCGGTAGTTCACCCGTCCGAAACATGCGAGCGCCTTATCATACTCCGACCGGCTGCAATAAAGCAACCCCTGGGCGAACCGCAGGTCGTTGTTGTAAACCGACTCGGGATAACGCTTGGAAAAGTCGGCGAGCATCGCCTCGACATCCCGGCTGCCGAGCTTCAAGGCACAAACCGCCAACTGATAATCGATCTGCTGGAGCGTAAGCCGGTCGTCCCGGTCCGCTCCCTCGCGGGCCTTCAGCAATTCATAACGGGCATCTGTCCAGCGCCCGTGATCGAAAAGCGAACGCCCCCGCTCCAGATGCGCCCGGGTTTCCGGTGCCGCAGCATGGCTCCCGACACAAGTGAACAGGCAAATGCCTATCGACAATAAATACAGGATGTTTCTCTTCATAACGCACACACAATAATTCGAACGCAGATAGCGAACACCCGGTGGTAAGTCCGACCTGTTCAGCGCTGCCCGAGGCGCTTCCTGCCCGAATCAAAATATTTTTTCGGTAAAGATAGTGAAAGCCGAGAGAAAAATGGAAACTTGTTCCCAATTTTCCGAGGCGCATCCTATCTAAGACTATGTCAAAGATCGTGAAAGGTGAGGGCAATCGTGCGGGCTTGCACGCAAAGATTGCCGAACCGCCTCCGATCTTTTGCAAAGATAGTGAAAAGCGAGGGTAACCGAGAGAACTTGCTCTCGAAAATTGCCGAACCGAATCCTATCTTCTACAAAGATAGCGAAAGCCGGGCCCAGCGCCAAATTTATTTAGCCCCAGTCCCGTGCATTCGTTCAAATCGGAGTCATTTCCCGTAAAGATAACGATTTCCCGGGGCAGACGCACCATTTGGGAACGATTGTTGCCCGACAGAAAAGAAAAAAGAATCTTTTCGACGAACGAAGGCAAAACCGCCCGCATATTCTGCCGGATAAAAACAAAAAAAAGAAAATTCAACCTAAAAATTTATCGTTATGATCCAACAGGTAACTATACAGATGACTTCGGCACGGACCTATGTCCTCGAAGGAAACAAGAAATGCGACCAACTAAATCCCAAAGAGCTGATGTTGCTGGCCGGCGTAACTTGCGCAGGCATGACCGCGATGGCGATCATGGAAAAGGAGCGCGTATCTCCGACCCGCTTCGAACTCAGCATATCGGGTGAACTCGACACGGAAACCGTACAATCGAGCAGCGTCTTCAAATCTTTCCGCATCGTCTATAACGTACAATGCGAATGCGAAAACGACCAGATGAAAGTAAGCCGGGCCATCAACCTGGCCCACGACAAACATTGCGGCGGCGTGCAGATGCTGCGCAAGATCGCTCCGGTAGCCGACGAAATCGCGATCGTCAATACGAAATAGGCCGAAGCACTACAAATTACGAAAAAGCAACGAAAGGGCTGTGTCGAAATGAAAGTTCCAGGCACAGCCCTTAAGGTTGTCAGAATGGATGCAATGCAAGGCATTGAAGGTAAAGGCGACAGGAATTTACTGCCGTAAATGACTCGCCCGCTCCCGATAATGACACAACAGTGCGCCTTTATGACACACGGTCTTTTATCGGAAGGAATCGCCCTTCCGCATATTCTCTACTTCCGACAATACCCGGAACGTCTGTCCCGGTACTCCGTCAGGCAGGAAACCGGAACTCACCCCTCGCCTCCGCAGCCCGGAGCAACCCCGGCTTCCGCGCATAGCACCGGAAATACTGACGCCCGATTCAGTCTATGTCCCGACAGTTCCGCTTGTCGGCGATTACCCCGTCGTCGAGCACGACAATACCCGTATGAGCCCGCAACATGGTCTTGAGCGTCGATCCATCGATGTTGTAGCAAGGAACCGGCGTGCTTTTCCCGAACGAATGGATGCCGTTTCCCTGCAAGGGTTCGGGCGTGATGCAGACGACATGCGCCCCTTCCTGCAACGCACGCTCCACGAGCCGCTCCAAACGATCCTCGCACCTGCGGCCGATGCGGTCGAAACGCGTCACACAGATCAAATAGAGCCGTCCCGGAGTAGCGAGCACCCGGTCGGTCACATCTTCCGCGCCATTGCGCAGAGCGAACTCCTCGATCATCGGATTCATCTCCGGTACCTCTCCCAGAATTTTCGTATCGACCCACTCCCAGACCGTATCGTCCTGCCACTCCGTATCATCGAGCGCAAACTCCCGCTCCTCCCCCGTCATGCGATTGCGATAAACCAGTACGGTCTGCAACTCGCCCTCGGGACCGGCCGCAGAAGAGGCGTGCATCTCCTCGCGGATATTCACCCCGATCTTATACGGCAGAAAATCGATCAACGGAAGATGACAATAGCAATAGAACCCCAGCCCCATCGTCAGAAGGAAGAAAAAAATCGTCAAAGCGACCTCCGAACGGCGGAAGGCAAGAATCTTATCGTTCCGGTAATAAGCCCACACGACGGCCGCCATCGGCAGCAAGGCCAGGTTCTTGAAGAATGTTTCCCAGGGGGAGAGTTTGATCGCCTCACCGAAACAGCCGCAATCCTCGACCGGGATGAACGTCGCACTCAAAAAGGTAAGGATCGTAAAGAAGAGCATCGACGCCAGAGCGAAGATCGATACCAGCCGGATACGCACCTTGCAAAGCAGCATGCAACCCATCATCATCTCGGCGCCGCACAGCCAGATCGAAAAGACCATGCTGGCCGGAATCAGATAATCGAACCCGTAAATCGTGAGGTATTCGTTGATCTTGATCGACGTTCCCCAGGGATCGATCACCTTCGTAAAGCCCGACACGATGAACACGACGGCCAGCACCAGGCGGCAAACTCCGGTAATCAGGCTCCGGGCCCGTTGCGACAACATAGGTTTCATCATTTTCGAACAGGTTATATACGATCTTTTCTTCATTTTCTCCGCAGGCATCCCGCACTCGTCCGGAGTCATTCTCATCGTTAAAATTCAAAACTTCCCGCCTTTCGGTCTGCGTCCGAGCGTCCCGCAAAGCCGTTTCGGATTGCCGACTTTTTCCGGACTCCCTTTTCGCTCAACGCTCCGCATCCGTCGGGACACGGACAAAACGACTCATCCGCTTATCGAATATACCGAACCGCCCCTCCGGGCACTTCTCCGGTATCATTCGAAAAGGCGCTCATCTCATACACTAATTCCACGCTTCGTTTTCTCCACCCGGCACAATCCACACAAATTCGGCTCTGCCCCGCTTACCGAAAACGTTGAATTGACTTCTTCGTTTTCTTCGCTCGGCATAGCCCGCAAGCGGTCTCTGCCCTCGCTTATCGAAAACGTTCTATCTCGGTGCGGATGCGGGCAAAAATCGCATCGGGAGAGTCCATCCCGCCCCGCGCATCGCTGCAATCGATAATCCGCAGGCGGTCGTCCGCAGCAGCGGCTGCACGGTAAACCTCCCGCACACGACGCTGCAAGTCGAGCGATGCCTCATGGATGTCGCGCTCCCCCTTCAGGTAGTCGCGGTCGTCGCCTTCGCGTACCTCGGAGAGCTTTTTCTCCGTAAAGGCGAAAGGCACATCCAGAAACAGCGACACGTCCGGACGGGGAATTCCGTAATAGCCGAACTCCAGGTCGAGGATCCACCGCCGCAGCTCCTCCTGCCGGTCCCCGGCAGGCAATTTGGCGCACTGGAACCCCACGTTCGAATAGACATACCGGTCGAGCACGACGGCGTGGCCCGCATCGAGCCAACAGCGCAACTGCGCGGCAGCATCGGCCCGGTCACCGGCGAAAAGCAGAGCGACCAGATAAGGATCGACCTTGTCCACAGCCCCGAGTTCACCCCGCAGGAAGCGGGCGATCAGCTCGCCGTACACCGGCGCGTCGAAACGCGGAAAATGGAGAAAATGGCTCTCCACCCCCTCTTGGGCAAACATGCGGCGCACAAGTTCCACCTGGGTCGATTTCCCGGCGCCGTCCAGTCCTTCCAATACTATCAGCATATCCTTGCTATTTAAGCATCTTCACGGCCCGCTCGACCCCGGCGACCAGGGCGTCGGCTTCCGCCAGCGTATTATACATCGCGAACGAAGCCCGGCACATACCCGTAACTCCGTAATGCGTCATCACCGGCTCGGCACAGTGCTGTCCCGTACGAACGGCGATGCCGAGCTTGTCGAGGATCATGCCCATATCATAGGGATGCACCCCCTCGACATTGAACGATACGATCGCACACTTGTCCGGCGTCGTACCGTAAATCCGCAGGCCGGGGATTCGCTCCAGCCCTTCGGTAGCACGCAGCAGCAGCGCCCGTTCATGCGCCTCGACCTCCGCCGCATCGAACTGCCGGACATAGCGCACCGCTTCGCCCAGCGCGATCGCCCCCACGAAATTGGCCGTACCCGCTTCGAATTTCAATGGAACAGGTGCAAAAGTCGTCTTTTCGAACGACACCCGATCGACCATGTCGCCGCCGGAGAGAAACGGAGGCATCCAGTCGAGCAAATCCCGCTTGCCGTACAGCACGCCGATACCCGTCGGGGCATAGAGTTTATGACCGGAGAAGGCGTAAAAATCGCAGTCCAGCGCTTTCACATCGACACCGCCGTGCACGACACCCTGACATCCGTCCACCACCACGACCGCACCGACCCGGTGAGCCTCGTCGATCACCGGACGCAGATCGGGCCGCGTGCCCAGCGTATTGGAAGCCTGCGTCACCGCCACCACGCGGGTACGGCCGTCGAGCAGCGCCGGCAGGCGCTCGGTCATCAGGCGCCCCTCCTCGTCGAAAGGCAGCACGCGGATTTCGGCACCCTTGCGCTCGGCGACAAGCTGCCAGGGAACGATATTGGAATGGTGCTCCATCTCGCTGACCACGATATTGTCGCCCGCCCGGAGAAAACGTTCGCACCATGCATACGCCACCGTATTGAGCGACGCAGTAGCTCCGGCCGTGAAAACGACCTCCTCCCGGGCTTCCGCACCGATGTACTCGGCGATACGAGCCCGGGCAGCCTCGTACATCTCGGTAGCCTCCTCCGAAAGAAAATGAACCCCCCGGTGGATATTGGCATTCGACTCCCGGTGCAGGCGATCGACCGTTTCGATCACGCACTCGGGTTTCTGCGCCGTAGCACCGCTGTCCAGATAAACCAACGGCTTGTCATACACGCGCACCCCGAGAATCGGGAAGTCCCGCCGGACTTTTTCCACATCGAACATAACGCTATATTTTATCCAAATGCCGGACAACGGCATCGGTCAATATCTCTTTCACGGCTTCGATCCGGCAGCGCCCGACCACGTCCGCCGCGAAACCTTCGATCTGCAGGCGCCGTGCCTGTTCCTCTTTCAGACCGCGCTGACGCATGTAGAGAATCGCTTCGTCCTCCATCTGTCCCACCGTCGCTCCGTGACTGCAACGCACGTCGTCGGCGTAAATTTCCAGTTGTGGACGCGCATCGATGCGCGAAGTGCGGCTCAACAGAATATTACGGCACTGCTGCTGGGCATCGGTATGCTGGGCATCCGGCGCCACATAAACCAATCCGCAGAATTCACCACGGCCGGTCCCCGAAGCGACGCCCTTGATGAGCGACCGGCTCGTACAGTCTGGGACCAGATGGTTGGTACGCAGATCGACCACGCAGTGATCCTGCTCCAACGCGAGAAACAGCACGTCCAGCTCATTGGAAGCCTCCCGTCCGTTCAGATCGAACCGGTAACGCACATTCGCACTGGTAAACTGGCACGCCGTCATGCGAAACTTGCTCCCGGCGGCCTGCTCGACCTGAAAATCGACGAATGCCTCGGCCGAGAAAAGCTGGACAAGCTCCGCATCCGCCCCTTCGAGCAGCTTGATACGAACCTCTGCCTGACAGGGTTTCGTATGCAGCACGACCAGCCGGAGCGCGGCTCCGCCCGCGACCTCGACGGTCAGTTTATCGGTATCCCGCACCACCAGCGGACGCGACAGGTCGCAATCCTTTCCGAGGTGCAGTTCGCGGCTCTTGACCGGCTCGAAAGCCGGGCCGCTGAAAATATCGGTCCACTCCATGGCTACTCCTTATAATCGTTGATAAGCCAGTCGTACCCCTCTTTCTCCAATTTGAGCGCCAGCGAACGGTCGCCCGAATAGATGATGCGCCCCTTGTAGAGCACATGCACGAAGTCGGGCACGATGTAATCCAGCAGACGCTGGTAGTGGGTGATGACGATCGTCGCATTGTCCGACCGGTGCAACTTGGTGACGCCCGTACCGACGATGCGCAGCGCATCGATGTCCAAACCGCTGTCCGTTTCATCGAGAATCGCCAGCTTCGGTTCGAGCATCGCCATCTGGAAGATCTCGTTCTTCTTCTTCTCGCCGCCCGAGAACCCTTCGTTCACCGAACGGGAAATCAATTTGGAGTCCAGTTCCACGATGGCGCTCTTCTCCCGCACCAGCTTCAGAAACTCGGCCGGCGCAAGCGGTTTCTCACCCCGGAACTTGCGCTGTTCGTTCACGGCCATCTTCATAAAGTTGGCCATCGACACGCCCGGAATCTCCACCGGGTACTGAAATCCGAGGAACAGCCCCATGCAGGCACGCTCCTCGATGGGCAGCGACAGCAGATCCTGCCCCAGGAAGGTCGCCTCGCCGCCCGTGACCGTGAATTTCTCGTTCCCGGCCAGCACCGAAGCCAGCGTGCTCTTTCCCGAGCCGTTCGGTCCCATGATGGCATGCACCTCGCCGGCCTTCACCTCGAGATCGATGCCCTTCAATATCTCTTTTCCGGCGACTTGCGCCCGTAAATTCTTGACTGAAAGCATATCTATTTTACTTTTTTTACATTCATAAACGCACCGCCGACTCCGTTTCTACCCGGAAACCGGCGGAAATTCTTCCGACAAACTACCCTACCGAACCTTCCAAACTGATGGCCAGCAACTTCTGGGCTTCGACGGCGAACTCCATCGGCAGTTTGTTGAGCACCTCCCTGGCATAACCGTTGACGATCAGCCCCACGGCATCCTCGGTCGTAAGCCCCCGCTGGTTGCAATAAAAAAGCTGTTCCTCGGAGATTTTCGAGGTCGTCGCCTCGTGCTCGACCACTGCCGTCGGATTGCCACTTTCGATCACTGGAAAAGTATGTGCTCCGCACTTGTCGCCGATCAGCAGCGAATCGCATTGCGAATAGTTGCGGGCATTTTCGGCCGCCTTCGCCACGCGCACCAGCCCCCGGTAGGAGTTCTCGCTGCGACCGGCCGAAATACCCTTCGATACGATGCGGCTGCGGGTATTACGCCCCACGTGGATCATCTTGGTACCGGTATCGGCCTGCTGGAAATGGTTGGTCATCGCCACCGAATAGAACTCTCCGACCGAATTGTCGCCCGCCAGAATACAGCTCGGGTATTTCCAGGTGATAGCCGAACCGGTTTCGACCTGCGTCCACGACAGACGGGCGTTTTCGCGGCAAATTCCGCGTTTGGTCACGAAATTATAGACGCCTCCCTTTCCCTCCTTGTCGCCCGGATACCAGTTCTGGACGGTGGAATACTTCACCTCGGCATCCTTCTCGACGACGATTTCGACCACGGCGGCATGCAACTGGTTCTCGTCCCGGCGGGGCGCCGTGCACCCCTCCAGATAGCTGACATAAGCCCCTTCGTCGGCCACGATCAGCGTCCGCTCGAACTGGCCCGTACCCGCCGCATTGATGCGGAAATAGGTCGAAAGCTCCATCGGGCAACGCACGCCTTTGGGAATGTAACAAAACGAACCGTCGGAAAAGACCGCCGCGTTGAGCGCCGCATAAAAATTATCGGTATAGGGGACCACGCTTCCCAGATATTTCTGAATCAACTCCGGATAGTCCCGGATCGCTTCGGACATCGAACAAAAGATGATTCCCTTTTCGGCCAGCGTCTCCTTGAAGGTCGTCTTGACCGATACGGAGTCCATTACGGCATCGACGGCGACACCCGCCAGCGCCATCTGTTCCTCGAGCGGAATACCCAGCTTGTCGAACGTGCGTTTGAGTTCGGGATCGACTTCGTCCATCGACGCGAGTTTCTTGGAGGGCTTCGGCGCCGCATAATAGATGACGTCCTGGAAGTCGATCGGAGGGATCGTCAGATGCGCCCACGTGGGAGGCACCATATTCAGCCAGTGACGGTAAGCCTTCAGGCGGCGCTCGGTCATCCACTCCGGCTCGCCCTTCTTGGTCGAGATCAGGCGCACCACCTCCTCATTGAGGCCGCGCGGAATGGTTTCGGTTTCGATATCCGAAGTGAAACCGTACTTGTACTCCTGCTTCTCGATATTTTCTATAAGTTCTTTATCTTTCTCTGCCATTGTATGCGAAATAATTATGCAAAATTACAAAAAAAATGCAAATCCTTCCCGCCCGGCCGTTTTTTTAGCCCCGCAGAAAGCCCCCGCGCATCAAAAGCGGTTAAAATATATATATTTGTGCCGATTTAACAAGCAAACTCCATGCAATCCGGCATCAAACTCATCTCGAGAATCTACCTCAAACTCGTTCTGCTGCAAGTAGCCGTCGGCACGCTGCTGCGCATCGTCCTGCTGTTCAACGAACAGACCTCCGACATCTCGTTCACTTTCGGCCAATGGCTGAAAATCTTCCTGTTGGGCGCCGTGAACGACTGGTGCGCCCTTACGATCGGATTCGCCGTGCTGTGGCTTTTCGCCTTGAGCATCGCCCCGGGCAAATACGCCCGGCCGCTGGGCTACATCCTCTTCGGCATCCTTTCGGTCGCATGGATTTACGTCACGTTCTTCAATACGATCTTCGACGAATACGGTAGCGTGGTACCTCTGATCGCCTCGATCCTCTTCGGCTTCTGGGCCGTGAGTTTCGGGCTCAGGCTGTTCATTCCCCAAATGCGTCCGGGATGGAGCCGCACCTGGCTCGCCGTCCTGACGGGACTTTACACGGGCGGCATTATCCTGAACGCCGTTTCCGAATGGTTTTTCTGGAGCGAATTCGGCGTACGGTACAACTTCATCGCCGTCGATTACCTGGTCTATACCAACGAAGTGGTCGGCAACATCATGGAGTCCTATCCGGTCGTTCCGCTCTTCGCCGGCGTGCTGCTGCTGACCGTAGGATGCACCTGGCTGCTGTTCAGACGGGAGATCCGCCGTGCCGGGGAGTTCGGCACCTGGCAATGGAAAGCGGCCGTATCGCCCGCCTACCTGCTGCTCACCTTGGGCTGCTGCCTGCTCCTGCAGTTCAACACCCGATTCCAGCAAAGCGCCAACACCTATGCCAACGAGCTGCAAGCCACCGGAGCCTACAAGTTCTACGACGCATTTATGAAGAACGAACTCAGCTATCCGCAGTTCTACCTGACCCTACCGCAGAAAGAGGCCGAAGCCAACGTACACGCGATCTACGGGAGTGTCGGCGACAACCTGCGCCACATTCCCGGCAACCCGGATACGCTGTGCCGCAACATCGTGCTGATCACCATCGAGAGCATGAGCGCCTCGTTCATGCAGCATTTCGGCTATCCGGACGCGATCACGCCCCACCTGGACTCGCTCTACAAAATGGGAATCGCTTTCGAACAGTGTTTCGCCACAGGCAACCGCACGGTGCGGGGACTCGAAGCCGTTACCCTCTCGCTGCCGCCCTGCCCCGGACAGAGCATCATCAAACGTCCCCGCAACGACAACATGCACTCCACGGCGGCCGTACTCCGGGAGAAGGGTTACGATGCCTACTACTTCTACGGAGGCAACAGCTACTTCGACAACATGGAAACCTTCTTCGGCGGCAACGGCTACCGAATCATCGACCAAAAAAGCTACAAACCCGAAGAGATCACCTTCGCCAACATCTGGGGCGTTTGCGACGAAGACGCCTACGACAAAGTGATCCGCTCGCTCGGCGAGCGGGCCGATACGACCGCAGCGCCCTTCTTCGCCCACGTCATGACGGTCAGCAACCACCGGCCCTACACCTACCCGGCAGGCCGGATTCCGATTCCGAACGATGCGAAACTGCGTTCGGGAGGCGTCATGTACACCGACTACGCATTGGGACGCTTCTTCGAAGAGGCCAGCCGCCAACCCTGGTTCGATAACACGGTTTTCGTCATTACGGCCGACCATTGCGCCTCGAGTGCCGGCAAAACCGAAATCCCGCTGGAGAAATACCACATTCCCGCCCTGATCTTCGCTCCGGGACTCATCACACCTCAACAAGTAGATAAGGTGATCTCTCAAATAGACCTGATGCCTACGCTCTTCTCGCTGCTGGGGATGGATTACGACTCCCATTTCTTCGGTCAGGACGCATTGTCCGACGATTTCCGGGAACGGGCCTTCGTCGCCACCTATCAGGACCTGGGTTATCTCGAAGGCGACGTATTCACCGTACTTTCACCCGTCAACCGGGCGGAACAGTACCGGATTTCACCCACGGAGGAAGACCGCTACAACCTCGTGCTGGAGGAGGGCATCCCCTCGCAGGAGCTGCTCGACCGGGCGATCAGCCTTTATCAGACTTCGTCGGCGTGGAATACCCGGCCGTAGATAGTCGAAAGCGGGAACCTGCATGATTTTTGGGTTGTTTTATTTTGGAAGTCCGCAAAATTGTCCTATATTTGCACCACTCTTTGAGAAAAAAGAGGGTTTGGAGGGTTGGGTGAGTGGCTGAAACCACCAGTTTGCTAAGCGTCTATAAATCAGCGAACAAGGAAAACAAGAGATTTTACATAAATAATTCATTCGCACTGAATTTTAACTAATTAGCGGTGTCTGATTTACGATCAGACACCGCTTTTTTTGTTGCAATTTCAGGCATTGAAAATTATTTTTGGTAAGACGAGTTTTCAAATACTTTATTAAAATTTCAGCCTTATGCCAACATTCAAAACCGTTATTCATCCCCGCTACAAAAGAGCAGACGGGATATTCAGAGTAAAAATCCGAATCATTCACAACTCTCAAATTCGGTACATCCCGACCCAATATTATGCGAGCGCATCTGAAGTAAACGAGAAGTTTGATTTCAAACGTGGCACCTCCTATGTTCGGGATACGCAATCTACTATTGACGAATATCGGAAAATTTGCAACAAGAATGCAGACAAGATCGAAACAATGAATGTAGATCAAGTCGTCGATCTAATCAAAAACTATAAAGACGAGGAGAATTTCAAATTGGATTTCATTGCGTTTGGCCGAACGTATATCCAACAATTAAAGGACAAAGGGCGAACAGGCAATGCCAACATGTATAAAACAGCACTCGACGCGCTGGTTCGATTTCTCGGCCGCGATACAGTCGATATTAACGAAATCACGTCCAAATTCGTAAAACGCTTCATTGATTTTATCGAAAACGAAAAACCTCGGCCCGGCCATAAAAAAGGTCGCCGAGCCCCCTCACTATATTGTGCGACACTTAAAGCATTACACAATGTAGCCAAAGCGGAATACAACGATGAAGATATGGGTACTATTCGCATCTCGCTTTCCCCGTTTACTCGTACAAAAGTTCCGCCAATTCCTCGAACAGAAAAAAAGCCAATGACATTGGAGCAGTTACGCGCTGTTTTCCATGTTCCGGACGACAATACATTCCAGCGTCGAGGCGATTATAACATTAGAAATTTAGGTAGAGACATCGGCTTGCTATCATTCTTCTTAATCGGAATAAACACAGTGGATTTATATAATTGTACTGGCATCCAAAACGGTCGTCTAATTTATAACCGTACCAAAACAAAAAATCGGCGGCAGGACAAAGCGAAAATCGAAATTCGAATCGAACCGGAGGCATTGGCGTTAATTGAAAAATACCGTGATCCTACGGGAGTTCGTTTATTTGAATTTCACCGCAAATATGCGAATAGCCATATTTTTAATGCACAAGTCAATAAAGGGCTTAAACGAGTTGGCGAGTTAATCAACTTTCCGAATTTGGAAACCTATACTTTTCGACGTACATGGGCTTCTATTGCATGGAATCATTGCGGCATCCGCGATGATATTGTCGATTTCGCCCTCGGACATTCTCCACGAGAAGAAAAGAAATTGGCACACATTTATATCACCGAAGATTGGAGTATCGTCGATAGAGCCAATCGGGCCGTTATAGATTTCGTAAAAAGCAATAAAACAGAAATTTCGCTGACTAATACCATCCTCAACAATCCTTATGCGGTATTTCCACCCATAATAAGTAACAGTTATCCTATCCATTAATATCCTCTACACCTAAATTTATACCCGCTGTTCCAAAACGACGGGTATATTTTATCCGATTGTCAATCTATTAAATACATAAAGCAAGCTAAAAATCCTTTTCACTTTACCTCCTATTTTGTAACTTGTATTCACCGTAAACATGTGATTTTTACATATTTCACTCACTTGAAAAGAGATATAACAAATGGATAACGACAGTACGACACCTCCGATCAAAACGGAACAATTACCCCGGACATGGAGTGAAATTTTAGGTAGTTTCAGCGTGCGGGAAATTCGGAAATTTCCGCTGGAAGGCCAAGCTTTGACCAATGCCCGCCACGCTATTCCGCGCATGGGACGACGGGGATTGACATTCCGTACCCGTTCCAAAAACAATCATTTTTACATCCTCTGTACCTCTGCACCCAACGGATCAAAACTCTCCCGAAGTGAGATTCAACGACTATTCAAAAGTATAATGAACAATTAAAAATAAACACATGGACGATTTATTTGAATTTAAGAACATTGTTATGGACAGTGCAAATCTTGGTGCGTCGATAGCACTCAGCCGATTAGGTTTGATTAAGGACGAAATCTCTCAACGCGAAGCCTATCGAATATACGGAGAGAGTACCATACGCACATGGCTCAATCGCGGATTGATACATCGTGTAAAAATTGGAGAGAAGAACTCCAAAGTAACCTATTCGCGCATCGAACTTGAAACCGTAAAACGGTTAGCTGCATTAGGCAAATTCCGCTAAATCGAAGCTCGATGGCTGGGCGAAACGTCAAAAGAGGACTTATGTATTTCCGGATGGACTGCGACCTGTTCCAAGACCGGAAATTGAAACGGCTGATGCGTCGTTGGCAAAACGACGGATTAGCCGTTTATCTCGCCTTGCTTTGTGAGATTTATCGGGATAAAGGGTATTATATCGTTGCCGACAAAGACCTGATCGCAGACATTGCCGACACCTGCCTGTTGGACGATGACCGTACCTCCAACATTTTCCGCGATTGTATCGAACTGGGATTGTTCGACCGTCAGCTCTACGAACACCGCGAATTACTGACCTCACGGGGAATTCAAGCCCGTTATCTCGATATTATGGCGGTTCTGCGGCGTAAAGCCGGAATAGATGCCGAATACTCGCTTATTTCTTCGGAAGAAATAGGCGATAATTCGGCAACAATAGACGATGATTCCGAAAGAATCGCCGATTCCTCCGTAAAAATTCGAAAAAATACGCAGAAATACCGGTTTATGCAGAATGATTCGGAAGATATACCGCAATCTGCCGAAGAAACGGCTATTCCTTCCGATAAGAAAGAAAAGAAGAATAAAGAGAATAATGGCAAAACAGATACACATACACACGGTATTGAAGAAAGGGAAGGGGGTGCGGGGGAAACCATGCCGGAAAACGACCGGCTCGCTCTTGCCTCATTCGGCCACCGATGGAATGAATTGGCCCGACATGAAAAAATGTTTTTATGGACACGATGCAATTATCCCATCATGTTCGAGTTCGAACGTCCTCTGACATTAGCGAATTGCCGGAGCATTACGGAGAGAATATCGGATTGGCACGACATAGAACGGCTTATGGAGAGCATCGCCAACCGTCGGGATGTACTGGCCACCCACACCAGCGCGATCGCCACCTTCAATTCTTTTGCCCGAATGGATGTCGTTTTAAGACACAAACAGCACATAAAATAAGGCAATAGTGCCGTAATCAATTTATTTACAAACCTATGACGAAAAAAGAATTAGTAGATCAGATCGCGGAGAAGCGAGGCATGAGCGCACAGGAAGTTCTGTCTGTCGTGGAAGATTTGATGAAACTCGTTAAGAGAAACGTCGCTGCCGGCGATAGCGTTTATTTACGAGGGTTCGGAGTTTTCCAGAGCCGGCTACGCCGGGCGAAAGTCGGACGGAATATTACCAAAGGCGAACAGTTGTCGATTCCGGCTAAACGAGTACCGCAGTTCCGGCCTTATCCTCATTTCAAAAAACTTGTAGAAAAGAACGGCTGATGCCGTGGCCCTGCTATGCGCGGCAGGGTGTTTTAACCCCACGAGCACATGGGAGCACTCGAACATAAAATCGCTTACTCGATAGCACTCCTACGACGTGCAGAAACGTTGGCCCTGCGTATGTCGCCGGATGGGTATCACTTGGCTTTTTCGGGAGGGAAAGACAGCGTGGCATTATATCATCTCGCAAAGATGGCCGGAGTGAAATTCAAGGCCCACATGCAAATTACGACCATCGACCCGCCGGAACTGATGCGTTTCGTCCGCTCACAATATCCCGATGTCGTATTACATCGTCCCGAAATCAACATTTACAAGTTGATCGAGAAGAAAAAAATGCTGCCGATACGCACCAAGCGCTATTGTTGCGCCTATTTGAAAGAACAGGCCGGAGGCGGAACCGTAACTCTGCTGGGTATCCGAGCCGCTGAAAGTCCACGCCGAGCAGCGCGGAACGAGGTGCAAATCGGCAATCATCGCTTTTCCGGCAGCTTCGACCAATTCAACCGCAATAAAGAGCGGGATTTCGCGTGTGTGGGAGGCAAAGACAAAATCATGCTCTCGCCAATTTACCGCTGGCAGGATTCCGATGTATGGAATTTCATTCGGGGTAATAACTTACCCTATTGCCGGTTATACGACGAGGGATACCAACGTATCGGCTGTATCTTCTGTCCGATGTCGTCGGTTAAAAACAAAGCAAGAGACCGCCGCCGTTATCCCGGCGTAGAACGGGCCATAAAACGCAGTATTCAATATCTGATCGACACGAACGGCTACATGGAACGTTTCCACGCCACGGCCGACGAGATTTTCGATTGGTGGGTATCGAATCTTCCGGCCGACCAATATTTCTCCACGCTGAGGTTGCAACAAAAAATAGATTTCGACATTTTGTAAGATTCTACGACATTATTATCAAACGCATCCATATCAATAGTTTGAAGCCAAAGAAACGCGCCTTGAAAAAGGGATAGAGCGTATGTTCTCCTATACATAAATAGTTCTGCGAAGATAAAAAACAAGTCTTGAAAATTTGCATTATGCCGCAAAATCATTATGTTTGCATTGCATAATAAATAAGGCGTATGAAATTTGTTGATAGAATAGATGAAGCTGCACGACTGAAAGATGCTCTTGCGAGAGAGGAGTCCTCGTTAGTCGTAGTGTACGGTCGCAGACGATTGGGTAAATCAACGCTTATCAAAAAGGTGTTGTCGGACAATGATATTTACTTCCTTGCAGACCGTTCAGAAGGACAGCATCAGAGGACATTGCTCGCCAAAGTGATAGCACAAGTATTCCCGGATTTCGACAAACTGACATATCCGGATTGGGAATCCATGTTTCGTGCGGTCAATTATCGGACAGACAAACGTTTCTCTCTATGCTTGGATGAGTTTCCGTATCTTGTGGAACAATCTCCGGAACTGCCGTCTGTATTGCAGAAACTTGTTGATGAGAAGCAGTTGAAGTATAACCTGGTGCTTTGCGGTTCATCACAAAATATGATGTATGGACTGTTCCTTGATTCTACTGCGCCTCTCTATGGTCGTGCTGATGAGATAATGAGACTTACGCCAATACGTTTACCGTATATTCAGGAGGCTTTGAGTCTTGATGCGATGAATGCCATTGAAGAGTATGCAGTATGGGGCGGTGTACCGCGTTATTGGGAACTGAGGGAAAACAGAAGTTCACTTGCTGATGCCTTATGGCACAATATCCTTTCTGTGAATGGAACACTTTACGAGGAGCCGGTAAAACTCTTTCAGGATGATGTGAAGGATATTGTCAAGACTTCGACGATAATGTCTTATATCGGTACCAGTGCAAACCGGCTTTCCGAGATTGCCGCACGATGCAACGAACCTGCAACCAATCTGTCGCGTCCATTGAAGAAACTCGTCGATCTCGGATTCTTGGAAAAAGATGTTCCGTTCGGGGTTGATGAAAAGAATGCAAAAAAGAGCCTCTATAAGATAGCCGATCCGTTTATGGCATTCTACTATCAGTTTGTTGTTCCTAATCGTTCGTTCATCGAACTTGATCGTCGTTTGCCAATAGAACAGGCTTTGAACGCCCATTTCTCAGAGTATGTGAGTATGCAATGGGAAAAACTGTGCCGGGATGCGGTTACAGGAAATATTGTCAATGGAGTGATTTATGGCAAGGCAAAACGCTGGTGGGGTTCTGTTCTCAATGAGGACAAGAAGCCGGAACAAGTCGAATTTGATGTGATGGCAGAATCGCTCGATAAAAAATATCTGTTGGTTGGCGAATGCAAATGGACAACCCAAGAGAATAGTAAACAACTGACAGCCGAACTTCTTCGCAAAGCTAATCTATTGCCATTTGCCAAGAACTACACCATCGTTCCGATGTTGTTTCTTAAAAATACTCCGAAGGAGGATAATGGTGATATAATGTTACCGGAAGATGTTGTTGAGTTAATGCAGTAAAAAAGGTTGCAACCATACAACCTTGTCGGCATTTTAGACTCTAAAAAATGCCGTCAGTAGCTTATTGCCGACATAATCGGCAATCTTATCCGTATAATGCTTTCGCAAATATCCCAAAGCCGGAATATTGCCATCCCAGAAATTATACTTTTTCAGCGCCGCGAATTTTTCGTCCATACTCTAAGATTTTACACAAAAAAACATTTTTTTCAGACACAAACGAAAATTTCGACAAATAATTTCCGATCGGGCGCAGTGCGATTCGTCACGTTTTGTAACGGAATGTAACGCCCCTACCGCAACCGTTTCGTAAAACGAGGATACCACTCGACATCCACACCGGTCATCGACAACCGCTCGTTGGCCGTCAGATGCAGTTTGAACCGCAGGAATTTGAACGACGTAGAAGTACGCCGAAAGCGTGCGTCCATATCGCCGACACGACACCAAACGTCGCGCAAGGTTATCCATGTACGGCAGTCGTTCGACCCTTCGGCGATCACATGCACGAAACAGTCCTGCGACATGATGCGCACTACGGCTGTTTCGAGGCGCTTGAAATCGGTCGTTCCGAATTTCAAGGGGCGCATTACGATGCGGCAATCGACGGAACAGGACATCGTTTCGTCGCCAAGTAAGGCGATCGCGCTGCGCTTGACGATTTGCCCGTTATTAAGTATCCGTCCGGTCATATCGCGCGACGACCAGAAGCCGGAGGCCAGCGAATAAACATAGGCATACGGATATTCGGGGTTATAGACGATCAAATCCCCGTATTTGAACTGAAAGCAGATCTGCGCCGTTTTCAAATATTCGGTCAGCTCTCCGGTGTATCGCTCGATCTGCCGGGAAATAAGCTGCGAAGAACGTCCTCGGAGGTTATGTACGCCCCGTGAGGTGATATAAAACACCGTTTCCAACGCCGTGCAGGTGTTCGGATTGATAATCTGGTCGTGATTGACAGGCAGAATATTGGAATAGAGCACCTCGCCTGTTCCGCTTTCCAGCGACCACACGCCCCGATCCGTAAAGACGTAGAGCGGGAAAGCGCCGAAACGGGTTGCGGAAAGCTCATCCACCACCGTCGCAATGGCGATGATCCGCTCCTCGCTTACTCCGAAACGGTACGAATTGGCAAAAGGCAGGGAAAACAGGTTGTTCGTCGCAGATACTTGTACGCGGTTCGCCTCGATATAAGTATCGTCGTCATTCGTCTGTTTATACTCTACGGAGGATTCGGACATTTTAATACACGGGTATTTTGCATTGCCGGATGGAGTGCCGACGGCATAAGCATAATTATTACCCTCGCAGGCATCGAGCTTGACATTCAGCAGACATTTTCCGCCATAAGAGCCGGGGTCATCGACCATAACGGCAAACTGGACGGCCCGATAATCGGGGTATGATGCGACCCTGCGGATTTTCGTCGGCCGGAACGCTGGTACAGAACGACACACTTGCTTGCTGGTATTGTCTATATCCAACCGGCAAATCAACTTCGTCGTTATCCCCTCTTCCGTCTCACCCAAACAAAAGCGGGAATAACCGGCAAAAAGGCGGGTACGGATATTTCCCTTGTGCAACCGCCCGTTATATTCGTAGTAACACCCTGCAACCTGCGTGTGGAGCGATTGCGTAGGCTCGAAAACCGGCTGGCTCTCCGCATTTTTCAGAAGCGTATAGGTGAGTGCCTCTTTATGGCTGTTCTTGACAAAATCGCGCACTTCAATCTCTTTAATCCGATACAGAGGTTCCTGCAACAAGTCCACGTCCTTTGTAAACAGTTTTCTGAAATCCGCAGCCCACATGTAACTGTTGTCATCTCCGCTCCCCCGATCCGACAGGCTCCATTTGCCGTTCCATGTCTGTTCGAAATCGTACACAGGAATAATCCGAGTGGAATAGATAGCCACGCTCTCGATGATGCGCGTATCTATCCCTTCCGGAATATTGATAACGATTTGAGGCTGGATATAAAAATTATTGGTGCAGGTCGTGTGCTTGTATTTCGTCCCGATGAAAACCCCGTATCTGATACTCTCCGGGACTTTCGACGGCATTCCGTCCGCCACATAATCGACGTACTGACCGTCCTCGCTCTCTCCGCCGTCCGAGGCGAAGATCATCAGTTCCGAGTTCGCCACCGTAGCACCATCCATCATGCGATAGGCGACCATTACGGCTATGGCTCCGAGCCAGTATTCGCCATCCACGGCAGGAAGCAGCAATGTTTTGTTTTTCTTATCAGTGATGCGTGTAAAGAAATACCCGCCGTCCGGAGCGATATTATCCATGCGTGCCAAGTCGTCACCGGCGACGTAATCATACGTGACACTCCCGAAATCATGATGTATCGCTGCATAAAAATCGGTCTTGAAGCGCGATCTATTTTCTTTCGATTCGCTTATATCCGGCGGTTCCGGCATATCGAAAGCGACATATTCATTACCGTAAAGGACGTAATATAGCTCCCGACCGTCGGTAATAAACACCAAGACATTCCCGAACGAAAAAGTCTGCCACAGCTCCGACACCCCGCACATAATCACCTGTGTCGAGGACAGCCGCCCGCCCGACACGCGCACTTCGTGAATCGTGCCGCTTTCGTCCGAGGCGATATAGAGGTCATCGGCCGTCGCGGGATGCTTATACAACAACGTAAAACCTCCGAAATCGGTTATTTCCGCCACCTGCCGGAAAGTCTCGACATTCCTCCATGCCCCCGCGTCATATCGCAGGTTGTGCAGGGTTTCGCAACAGCCGTCCTGCACCGTCAAATCATTTTCCGCACGGTTAATTCCCGCTATCGGAACCGTCTGCCTCTGTCGTTCCATGCTCTTGTATGTAATAGTTGTGATTGATTTCGTTGTGAATACGCTGGTTCAATACCATGAACAAGTCGTTCGGTTCGGATTGTCGCTTTTCGGCCCCGCTACTCATATCATACAACGTTTTGCAGGCTGCGATCAGATTTTTATCGGACATGGCCCTGCGCAGCTTCGCATCCGACAGACGCGCCCATAATTCGGCAATAGCCGCATCCCGCGCCTTAATGACCCGTTCAAGATAGTCGCCTGTCAGCTCGCTGCGGACGATCGTCGTCTCGACCTCCTGCCTCAAATCCTCGACCGATGCCCGCAGCACTTGTTGCTGCTGCTCGCCCAACGCCTCCCACAAACGCTTTACACGCATGGGACTGATGCCGTATTCGGAGGCTACGGCCCGCAGACTTCCCGTCTGCGCGTATCTCACGCAGACTGCATTCTTTTCGTCGTCTTGAAGGGTCTTTCGAGACATTAAGTATCTGATTTATTGATATATTCCGATCAAAAATAAGGATATTTTCTCACCTGCGGCCGCTAATTTTACAAAGTGATAAAGATTAGACAATCATGTTTCCCGTTGCATTAGCCATAGGAGCCGGAATTTCGGCTCTCTCCTCCATCGCAGGCGGCGTTTCGGCCAATAAACGCCGCAAGAAGGCCGACCAAATACTCGAAGACCGTCGGCGACGGCTCGACGAATGGTATCAATCGGAAATGAACCAACCGTACCTCGACCGTGCCGATTCGCGGGCGATGCTCAAACGTATTCGGGACTATAACGAGGATGAACTCAAAGCGCTCAATACAAACGCCATCAAGAGCGGAGCGACGGATGAAGCGAAAGTCGCCGCTGCCGGCAAGCTCAACAAGAACTATTCGCAGGTCGTCGCCCAAATCGCCGGATTGGGCGAACAGCACAAAGACCAGATACAACAACAATATCAAGCCCGCCTCGACAACCTCGACAATGCCCGCTACGAAGCCGAATCGGGCAAAATCAGCGGTATGCAAAACATGGTCAGCGGCGTAGGCGATGCGTTCGGGCAACTCGCCATGCTCTATGGCTTAGGAGGGTTCGGCAAATCGGGACTTGCCGGAATCACGGGCAACAATTAGCGATATGGAACCGCAAGAGCAACCGACAAAAGCCATTTTCTCCTTTGCGGATGAACTGCAACGGCGGCAGCAGCGTGCCAAGGAACAGAAAGCCGTATGGGAGCAAAAACAGCAACGGGCCGCAGAACTATACCGCAGCGGCCAAAATCCGATTCTCGCCTACATCGAGACGATGAAGCCGGAAGCCGATCCCGCACGCATCAAACGCGCCGAAACAGCCGCAAAGATCGCGGCATGGAGCAATATGCTGACGGCCCTCGGTACGGGAATCGTCGGTATGGCAACGGAAGGTTATGTGCCGAAAACCGGTACCGATGCTCCGCTGCGAATGCTCGACCGGATCAATGAGTGGGAAAAATTATACGACAGCCAAAACCGCGAATACCGACAACTGAAACTCCGTGCCCTCATGGGACAACAGGAAGGCGAGCAGCAGGCCGCGAACATGGAAGCCTCGGCCGCCGGCCAAGCCTATAACCTCGCGCAGAAACAATACGACGCCTTGCTGGGATATATGTGGAAAGCCCAGCAAGAGAAACAAAAACGGGCCGAGGATCTCCGGGACAAGAAAGAAATCGAAAAAATACGGGGTGAAAATAACCTCAAAGTGGCCCGCACGCGAGCCGCAGCGTCGGCTTCAACCGCCAGCGCACGCGCAGCCGCAGCCGCCGACAAAGCCGCCGTCCAGTTTCTCGACCGCGACGAAAAGACCGTCGTAAGCCTCTCGCCGGCACAGGAAAGTCTGCTTTACGAGAAAGGCCGTGATATGGGCATCATTCCCGAAGATGGAAGCCCGACCAAGAAACCGGCCTACACAGGCGAAAAAGTCCCGCAGTTCTCGTATGGCAAGCTCAAACCGGCACAGAAAGCACAGCTTTTACGCACAGTTTATCTGAAACTCACGGGCGAACAGGAGCCCTCGAAACCACCCGCCGATATAGGGCTGCTGTTCCGGCAGCCGAAACGCTATGTTACCGGGCCATACTCCCCCGAAACACTGAATCTGCTCGAAACAGGACAGGCCGAACAGATGCGCGAAGCCGGTTTCTCCGACCAACAGATCATGGATTACTATCTGAATTATGAATAACTCACTTCCCGAGTTCACCCCCGAACAGCTTCGGCAGCTCAACGCCATTTCCGGCCTGCAAAAGACCCGCAGACGTGGAGCCGACGCCTCGGTACCATCCGCTCTGACCGCCGAATCCGAATCGGGCGAAGCACCCGATACCTCTGCATCGTATGCACTTCCAAAACCGGCTCCGAACATGTCCGAAGAGGATTACGAGCGGCAAATCAAAGAGGGTCTCACGGAACATATCGGAGCGATCTACGACCGTGCCCGCCAACGAGCCGACGCCCGACGACAGGAAACATTGGCACGCATGGATAAGGGTATGGACAATGCGTCCTTGTGGCAACAGGCATGGGCTTCTTATGCAAAATCGCAAATGCTACGCAGCCCGTCGGCTCTCGGCGGTGAAGATACGCAGCTCATGCAGGCCGCAGAGCGGGCCTTGAAAATCCTCAATCAGAAAACAGAAAAGGACAAACAGGCCGGAGACGGCACATCGGGACTTACACGTGAAATTTTCGACTGGCAGACGTTGGCGGACTTTGCCTCGCTCGGAACCCGCGAGCTGGCCGAAAACATCGTAACGACACGGGCGCTGAAAAAAGCGGCCCGAAGCGAACGGCTGACCCCGACCGAAAAAGATATAGTCGAATTGTTCCGCACATCAGGGTTAATAAACGAGTATATCGCCCGGCGGGGCGGCCCCACCACCGGCGCGAAAGTCGGCAGCGGCGTCGCGGCATCGCTGCCCTACATGGCCGGCTTTGCCACAACGAGCGGTTTGGGCAGCGGAGCCGCAAAAACCGTCGGACGTGCCCTTATCAAGAAAGAGGCGAAAAACCTTGCAGGGCGGGGCCTGCGTAAATTGGGTGAATATACCGTCAGCGCAACCGCTATGACGCCTTTACAGGCCGGAACCTACACCAACTACCACCAGCGGGCGCAACAACAATACACAGTGGCAGAAAACGGGACGGTTACAGAACATCCCGTGCCGAAGTACGAACTCATGTATAAGGCGGCCGCCGATTCGTTTACAGACGTGTTTACCGAGCATATCGGCGGAGAACTCGGCAAAGGCGTCCAGAAAGTACTGAAATGGCCAGTCGAGCAGCTCGGCCGGCGTATGGGCGTAAAACTGTCGTTCGACAAGCTATTGCCGGGATATTCTCGGAGCAGGTATCTTACCGACTTCCGTAATCGAACTCTATGGAACGGCCCGGTCGATGAATGGTTGGAAGAGGTCGCCGGAGGCATCCTGTCGCCCCTTCTGACCGGAGAGCACGAACAATGGCGGGAGAATCTTGCGGGTGAAAACCTTTGGACGACGTTTCTCACCACGTCGCTCATGGGGGCGGGTTTTTCGGCGCTGGAACTTCCGAGTGTCGCAGCATACGTCCACAAAACGCACGTTCTGCAAACGGAGGAGAAAAAAGCGCTCGCCAAAATCGAAAATGAAGAACTGCGCAAACAGGTTTTCGAAGCGATGCACAAGCCGACGATGAGCCAGCAGGCACAGGCGATGGCCGCGATCGACTGGCAGGCGACCAATATCGGGAAAATGGACGCCGCACATGCCGCCGACTATGCCCGCTTCCGCCTCCAACGACAGATTCTCGACGGCATGGAGACGGGCGATGCCGAGGGCGAAGCGCTCCATACCGCTGTACAAACCGCCGAGCGGTGGGCCTACAAAGGACTTGACGGCAAAACGGCGACCGAAGAAATCATAACGGCCCGGCGTGCGGACGGGAAAACCTACGTCGTACTTTCGGGCGACACCGACGAAGCGGCTACGGACGGAACCTTATTCGTCCTCGACCCCGAAACCGGCCAGCCCGGACAGATCGACCGGACGGAACTCGAACATATCGAACGAACGCCGCTGGCGGAATTTTCAGCACGGCAGGCTCAAATCATCGAACAGCAGGCCGAAGCTGAGAATCGGGCCAAGCAGGAACAATACGACATGGAAACCGGCACCGAAGCGGGCATTGCCCCAGAGGAAGTCGCACGAATCGTTACCCCCGAAGCCGTACAATACGCCAACGGCGACGAAGTAATTACCGCAGACGGGGTACAAGGACGCATCACAGGGAAGCAAGGCGGCAGTTACGTCGTACAGTTGGATACCGGACAATTCGTCCTTACACCGGCCCATGCGCTCACCCCGAAATCCGAGGCACCACCACCGACCGAAACGCCCACCGCCATCGCACCTGCGCAGCACAATGAAGCCACGGATACCGACACGACGAACAATGAACCGATCGCCCGGCAACTCGCCGAGGCGATTCGGGCAGCCGCAGGAGAGCAGGATGCACAACGAATCATACAACGTATGCTCGACGGAGCGGCCGATGCCGGACAACGGCAAATGTATTCGGACGCCTTGCAGTTTTTACAGCAGCACGCCACGGCAACGGTTCCCGTTGAAGAGCACCCAACACCGGTTCCGGCCGTGCCGCCCCCGGCGGCACCCGCCCGCACAGAAATACCCCGAATCCGCAAAGAGCGAACGACACCCTACACCCAATCTGCGGCCGAGTTAGGTGATTTCGTATCTATCGAGGACGTGATCCTGCGTGATATTGCCAGCGGGTTGAGGTTCGCATGGAAAGACAGCGGCAATCGTCGGGGGTTGGCCCGAGAACTCGGATTTACGGGCAATGAAAACGAACGCCGCTCGCGGTTCAGCATCCTATCTTCGGACGGTATCACCCCCGAACAATACGCCGAGCGGCTTTATTTCCAATACGGCGGCGGGAATACGGAGCAGGCACATTGGGACATGGACGACAAGACGATCAAAGATGCCGTGCTGGAAGTACTCTCCCGAATACATTCGCCACGACAGGCTTACAACGCTGCCGTAAGGTTGCACAACGACACTCCGAATCCATACGACGATATGGACGAAGAGGATTACGCCCGGATGCAGGAGTATGAAGCCGAACAGGAGCGCGTCCGCACGGAATTATTATATGACGACGCCTTCGCACAATGGGCCGGACAGACGTCGCAGGATCAATGGGCAGAAATAGATAATTTATTCATCGAGGATGCGTCCGAATCTTCAAAAAACACTAACTTTGAAGCGACAGAGACAGCACCTCCCAATCCAGCAAATTATGACGACGAAACCGAAAACGGAAACGGGATTGACACCTCAGCGTTTGAAGCGACTGGCAACGATCGTAGCGAGACTGTCGATGGAGAACAACGTAACGCCCCAGCAGGTGATGATGCGTATCTCGGACAACAGGGCGGCGGGTCGGCCGCAGTTCGACATGGAGGCGGACTGGACGCAATATCCGGCCCCCTCACCGACGACGAACGACGAATAGCGGCCGAGACCGCCGCCGAGATCGAAGCCCGTCTCGACCAATACAGGGCCGAACTGCACACGCTTCGCACCCGCTATGCTGCCGAAAAACGCAATATCGGAACCGCTTACGAAGAGGATAACCAAACAACGTTGTTCGGGCCGTCTCACGAACCTTCCGAGAGTGATCTGTTCGACGTGCCGCGCGATTTCTCCGACCGTAATCTCAACGACATTTTAGCTCCCCTGCAAGCGGAAATAGGCCGTTTGCAGGAACGTATCGCCCGTACCGAAGCCTCGAAAAGCAAAGTTATTGCCGAGGCGGTGGAGGCTTATCATGCGCAGGGGACTTTACCGCTCCGAGAAGAACGGCAAAAGGAAATCCCGCAAAACAGCACATCGGCCGAGGATACGTTTCCGCCTGCAATTACCCAAGAATACGACAGATACCTGCATCATGCCGTCGCGTCGTTTCCCGATAAGGTTTTCAGCGTGCTGAACAATGACCTTATCAAAGCCGGATTCATCCGCGACGTGCGGCGGCTGGCCAAGAAAGACGTTCGCGCCGCAATCAAGTTGGTTGCGGAAGCCAACGCTGCGGCTCAAAAATATGCGGGCAAACCGATCCTTACGCCTCGCCACAGCATCCATGCGGAGCTGGCAGACCTTGCCGAAAGTCAGCATCGAACGAAAACCGCGACATCCGACACATCGGCCGAAACCGGACTTTTCAGCCCTACGGAACAAACCCGCCACTCCAAGACCGGCGCTACTCTTTACTCTGTCAAATTGGCAGAACGGATCGAACGAAATGCATTTCAAAGTTTGAAAAAGAGGGCCAAAGAACACGACGGATATTACAGCTCCTTCACTCGCAGTTTTCTATTCGACACCCCGGAAGACGCCGAGGCATTTCGGGGGACAGCACCAACATCCGACACCACCCGCCCGACATCGGAAGAACAGCCCGCCATCCAACATCCGCTATTTGATAAAGCGGCATTGGTTCCGGTAGATTCATACTCTCCGAAGGCATATAATATGTACCGTTTTTATTCGGCAAGGGCCCGTGAGGGACTGGGATATAAAAAACAAAGTATCGTTCAAAATGACGAAGCCCGCGAACGATTCATCGACCATATCCGTAAATTGGCTGAACAAAGTGCAGACGCCGCTATCCGGTTAGTGGTGGAAATCAATAAGGCAGCAGAACAAGAAGAAGGAAAACCCGTATTTCCGCTCCAACACAGCATCTATGCGGAATTAGAGGAGGTACACGCCCGACAGACAGCGGAAAAACAACAATCGGGAACAGCCGACGATTCCGCTTCATCGGCCGGCACAGCTCCCGAATACGGGGCGCAGAACAAATTGGTAACGACCGAGCAATACGAGGAACTGAAACGACGGATGCGCGAGAAACTCGGACAACTCAACGCCGGCTTCGACCCCGAAATACTCTCCATAGGTGCACAAATGGCCGCTTACCATGTTGAGGCCGGAGCGCGTCGATTCGCCGACTTCTCCCGCCGGATGATCGCCGATCTGGGCGACGTGATCCGCCCCTATCTGAAACCTATTTACACCGCCGCCCGCCAAATGCCCGGCATGGAGGAATATGCCGCGCAAATGGACAGCTACGAGCAGGTGGAGGCGTTCGACATGGCCGATCTCGACAAGGCCGAGAAAACATCCCAGCCGACAGGAACGGGAGCACAATACCGATTGGCAGGAATATACGACATGACGGGGGCTGTCGAGAAAGACACAAACGAGACTGGCAATCTACGCCCCGAAAAGAACTTCCGCAAGGATTTGGAGCGATTCAGCCGTGCTTTCGCCGATGAATTGGGCTGGGAGCACGAAACGGATCGCAAGGGTAAAACCATCTATGCCCAGACCAATATAGCACCGGCCGGCGGCGACGGCTCGTTTACACTTTGGGCACCCGAAACGGATTTGGGCATTTATGTCAGTGTACCCGTCGCACCACAAAGCTACGACAACCGATACGGGTATTCTAATAACTTGAAAATAAAAGATATTATGGGCTTCGGAGAGCCAATATTATGGCGACTGCGAAACAAAGAACAAACCTTTTTACCCAATGGACACAATCGTTATGCCCCGGCAGATATTACCGTCGGCGAGCTGGCCGAACTTGCAAAAAAAGAATTAAATGCTTATCTTGACAACATAACAGCGGCCAAGACGCTCGACCATATATTACAAGAGAATCAAAATACACGAAACGATGAACGACGGGAAAACAGTAGCGAGAAAGACTATCCCGCTTATGGAAACGGAAGCCGCAAAGACGGCGCTTTGGGAACTGGCATTTTATCAGCCGAGAAGCCTGTTGCAACAGTATCGGGAGAATCCGGCGGAATTGCTCGATTCGATAGACCAGACCGTAACACGGGCGATGCGGTGGCGGCAGGCAGCACTCGAACGGGACGAAGATCCGGTAGTAGTGGACGAGTATTACTATCAACTCCTCCGACCGTGTTACTGTCCGGAGGAGCCGGAACAAATACCCATCAGCGAAAAAATGATGCGGGAGATCATCGCCACGTTGAAAAAGGTGGAGAAAGCGAAGTCGCAAAAAACACCTCGTACAAAAACCATGTAATCGAACGAGGACACGACCTCGCTCCGAGAGGCGAGGTTGGCAAGATCAAAGCCAATCTCGCCGCAATCCGGCTCATTAAAGAAATCGAAGCCGAAGGCCGCGAAGCCACCCCGGAAGAAAAAGCTGTATTGGAGCAATTCTCCGGCTGGGGCGGTATTCCAGCAATCTTCAAAATAGCCCATCCCTACCACAACGAACTGCGCGAACTACTGACAGCCGATGAATACGAAGCGGCACGCGCATCCACAACCACCGCATTTTATACTCCACCCGAAGTCATATCGTCGATATGGGATATGGTGGAACGCCTCGGATTCGACGGTGGCCGCATCCTCGAACCATCGGCCGGCATCGGACATTTTTTCGGTCTGATGCCTCTTTCGATACGGTCGAAATCGGATTTGACAGGAATCGAACTCGACGATCTGTCCGGCCACATCCTTCGTGCGCTCTATCCCGAAGCGCATATCCACATCGAAGGTTTCGAGCAGCAGCGCATACCTAACAACAGCTATTCGCTGGTGATCAGCAATGTACCGTTCGGAACGTTCAAAGTACACGATACGTTCGACCGCGATTTATCCTCACGTTTCGAGATTCACGACTATTTCATCGCCAAAAGCATCCGGAAGCTCAAACCCGGCGGATTGGGCGTATTCATTACCTCGACAGCAACGCTCGATCGGAGTGCAAATTTGCGGAATTGGGTCGTAAACGACGGTAATGCAGACTTCATCGGGGCAGTCCGTCTGAATACCGGTACATTCAAAAATACGGTCGGCACCGAAACCTCGGCCGACATCATTATCGTCCGCAAACGCGACGAAGCCGGGCCGGCACCCTATGCCGTAAATATGCAATCGACCATTACGGAACGCGAGGCGCCCTACGAACGAATTATCAAACTACCGAACGGGAAGGTAAAGACCGAAGCAGCAACGGCACACATGAACTATAACAAGTATTTTCACGACAATCCGCAGTTCATGGCCGGCCAGATGCGCTTCGGATTCGAAAGTGGCGTGGAAATACGCCCCACAGAACAGCGCTGCGTCCCCACAAGCGACATAGACCAGTCCCGCACGCTCGACAGTTTCATATCCGCACTCCCCGAAAATATCTACACATCGGCCCCGGCACCCGCAACGGAGCGAATACCGCAAGCGGTCGAGGCCCCCAACAGTACAAAAGAGGGAGGACTTACGATCATCGACGGAAAACCATATATCGTGCGGTTCGGACAAGCCGTACCCGCCGACTGGAACTCGTTGAAAATCCGCAACCGCAGTAAAGTCGAAGCGTTAGGCGATTACCTGCGGCTGAAAAGTGCGATCACAGAGCTGCTCGATGCCGAACGCAATGATCTGCCGAACATCGAGCAACTGCGAGCCGAGCTTAACGACGCCTACGCTACCTTCACCCGTCGTTACGGGACATTATCAAGAAACACGCGTATTTCATTCCTGCGCGACGACGTGGATTTTCCCTCCATCGCAGCCATCGAAAACGACAAGGAAATCGTAACTCCCGACGGAAAGAAACGACATGACATCCAAAGGTCGGACATCTTCTTTCGCCGGATGCTGGAACCGACACGCGAACTGAAAGCCGACACGCCGAAAGACGCGATCGCCGTATCGCTCTACCGCTACGGACGGCTCGATATGCCCTATATCGCAGAATTGCTCCACATACAGCAGGAGGATACAGAAAAAGAACTGCTCGCACAGGAACTTATCTATGTCAATCCGGTAACGGGTCTTTATGAGGAGCGCAACGAATACCTCTCGGGAAATGTCCGCGAGAAACTCGAACAGGCCGAGCAAGCCAATGAAAACGGACAGTTCGACGCCAACATCCGTGCGCTCGTGAAAATTATTCCGATGGATATTCCGCTGCCGCTGATTAAAGTATCGCTCGGCAGCACATGGATACCCATCGCCCTATACGAACAGTTTTTCAAAGAGACGTTCAACGTAACGGCCCATATCGCCAAAACATCGGCCAACAAGTATATCGCCAAAATCTCGAACGAAGGGAATACGGTCGATACCAGTATGGGGATTCCGCAAGCGCCGGGGAGCAAACTCGCACTCGACCGGATGAACAAGACGCAGACCTACATCAGTCGCAGCGAATACGACCCTTTGGCTCAAAAAGAAAAGCGTGTCAAAGACCCCGAAGCGATGGCACAGGCCGCCATGAAACAGACCGAGCTGGAAGAACGATTCGAACAATGGATTAAAGGACAAGATAAAACAACGACCGATAAGCTCGTCGAAATATATAACAGAACCTTCAACAGCACCGTCGAAAGACAGATCGACGTTTCATCGTTCGATTATTTTCCCAACGCCGCACACACGAAGAAGCCGCGCGAGCATCAGAAAATCGGTGTCATGCGAGGTTTGCAAGGAGCAACGCTGCTGGCACACGAAGTCGGCACGGGAAAAACCCTGACCCTCATAACTACGGCAATGGAGATGCGGCGGCTCGGTATCGCCCAGAAGCCGTGCATCGTCGTACAACGCTCGACATTCAACCAATTCGCCTCCGAAATAAAATCCCTCTATCCGGCCGCCCGTGTCCTCGTTCCGTCCGAAAAAGACCTCACGGCATCGCAGCGGCAGGAATTATTCGCAAAGATCGCCTATAACGATTGGGATATTGTCGTACTCTATCACAGCTATCTGGATGCCATACCGGATGCCCCGGAGCGTGTCAATGAATATATCGACACGCTGATCGCAGAGAAGATGCAACAGCTCGAAGAAATCGAAGCCAATTCTCCGGACAATGCCAAACGGCAGGCTTATGCTATCAAGAAACAGATCGAGGGACTGGAAAACAAGAAAATAACGGATAAAACAGTCAAAGAGGAAGAAAAACTCAAAGCACAGGCCCGTACTCGTGCATTACGTCTGCTCGACCGCCGCACGGACGAGACGATGACCTTTGAACAGTTGGGAATCGACGCTTTGCTGGTAGATGAAGCACATGCCTACAAGAAGCTCGGTTTTACCACCAACCTGCAAAATATCAAAGGTATAGACCCTGCGGCGTCGCAACGGGCGCAGAGCATGAGGCTGAAAACATCTTATATTCTGGCAAATAAACAGAACAAAAACGTCGTATTCGCCACCGGAACACCCATATCCAATACAATGGCCGAGATGTGGACGTTCCTGCGCTATCTGCTGCCCAAACACGAACTCGAACAGTACGAGATCGCCGATTTCGATTCCTTTGCGAACAATTTCGGAAATATCGAGGAATCGGCCGAGTTTGCCACAAACGGCAAATTCCGCGTAGTCGAACGCTTCGCCAGTTACTCCAACGTGCCGGAACTGCTGGCGATCTGGAAGAAAGTCGCGCACACCGTACTCACGGAGGATGTACCGGATCTGCGCGAAGGTGTAGGAACGCCGCGCATCGAGGGAGGCAAACCGGAGGATATACTGCTCGACCAAACGCCTGCGCTGCGGGCTATCATGCGCAGCATACGGGAAATACTGACTCAATACGACGCTATGCCCGGTAAGGAAAAACGTCGTAACTCCCATATCCCGCTGGTCATGTTCGGACTGGCCAAACGTGCGGCAATCGACGTGCGGCTGGTTAATCCCGCTCTACCGGACGATCCCAACAGCAAAGTCAATCATGCCGTGCGCGAAGTCGTAGAAGATTTGAAAGCGACGGCCGATTACAACGGCACGGTTGCCGTTTTCTGCGACGCCTACCAAAGCCGCGACCACAGCTTCAATCTTTTCGTGGATATGAAGCGTAAATTCATCGACGCCGGCATACCGGCCCAGCAGGTCGCTATCATCCACGACTACATAACGGACGCGAAACGCGAGGCGCTCTACAAGCAAATAAACAACGGCGAAGTACGGATCGTACTCGGCACGACCGAGAAATTAGGTATCGGAGTAAATATGCAGGAGCGTCTGCACATGCTCGTCAATCTGGACGTACCCATACGTCCTATGGACTACCTGCAACGCATCGGCCGCATTGTGCGGCAGGGCAATCTGCACCTGCAAATGGACAAACCCGTGCGTATTCTGCGCCTCGGAGTGAAACAAACGCTTGATGTTACGGGCTACCAACGGCTGAAAATCAAGGAATCGTTCATTAAGCAGGCAATGAAGGGCGAGGTTACGGAACGCTCGCTCGAAGAACCCGAAACCGACAGCAGCGACAGCACGAATTTCGGGCAGATGATGGCCTCACTCTCCGGCAGCGCTGCGGCGCTCGCCCTGTCGCTCGAACAGAATAAACTACGCAAGCTGAGAAACGCACGCGACTACTACAATCAACATCAAATATACGTCGCACATGAACTCAAACGACTGCAAAACGTCCTTCAAACAACCCCGCAAATAATTGCTCAAATCCGTAAGAAAAAAGATTTCCTGCGAAGCCTGTTTCCGGACAATAAGGTGGTATCGGTGGAAGTGGGAAAACTCAAAGCCTCCGAGCCGGAAAAAATCGAAGACCTGTTCGTTCCGCTCTCGAAACGCATCGAAGCCGAAGCGGATGCCCTCCGCCAATCACCCGACCGTACACAATCGGACATGACACTCCGCATCGGAATCAACGGCAAAGAGTTCGACATTATAATTGTTTTACGACGGAATTACCTTTCCAATGAAAAGGAGCGCATCAACCGCACGATTTATTACCAATGCAACGAATGGCGCGACCTGCAAGGCGAAGCCGGAGCTAAGATGATTAACGTCATCAGCCAAGTCGAAAAAGTGCTCTCCGGTGAGGAGTACGACGCCGAAATACAGAAGCGGCAGCTCGGAATGGAAACGGCACAACAAGCCATCGAATATTTACAGACGCAGGTCGGCAATGGATTTCCCAAACAAGCAGAGTTGGAGGCGGCAGAAGAACGCATCGCCGAGCTGGAAGAGCAGATGAAAGTGGAACTGGCAGCGATCGAAGCACAGGAGGAAACCGACAAATCCGAAACCGCAACCATAGACATCGACCCTGACGAATTGATTGACGACAATGCAGGAAACGGCCTCCGCTTCCGCGACGGTGGCAATCTGTTCGGTTCCGACGCCCCGGCAAGCGATGCGGAGTTGGCTCGCCGCGTTCGCCGGATCGCCCGCACGCTGAACACTCCGGTCGAGATTATCGACGACCTCGATGCAATTACCGATTCCGACCCGCTCATGCAACGTCGTAAACGACGCTCAAAAGGTTTTTACGACCCGCAAACGGGACAAACGTTCATTGTCCTGCCCAATATTACGACACTCGCCGATGCCGAAGCGACCGTATTGCATGAAATTGTCGGACACATGGGCTTACGCTCGCTGATGGGCGACCGTTTCGGCGACTTTCTCGATAAAGTTTACAATGGTCTCGATACCGAAGGGCGCAGCCGCGTGACCGACATTGCCCGCGAGCAGGAGCACCAATCCTCCGGCGCCAAGCACCGCCGGACAGATACCCGCCGTCTGGCGACGGAAGAATACCTCGCACATTTGGCGGAAGGCGACATCACGCCGAGCCGCTTTGCCCGGATCATCGGCCGTATCCGCTCGCTGCTACGCGACATATTGCGACTTCCGCTGCGTATCGGCGACCGCGACATCGCTTATTTGTTGTGGTTGTCGAAACACCGCCTGCAAAAAACACGCACGGCCGCCGAAGCCGTCGCCGCAACAGCGACCGAACGACGCATCCGTAAACAGCTTTTCGGTCGTTCTGAAAACGTGCGTTACCGTGCGATATTCGACGACGCTACACCCGAAAATATCGAACGGTATAGCATCGAACGCTACATCCGCGAGCATCATATCACCGGAGTTTTACTCGGCGAACATAATGCCGATGACTTCGCTATGCGTGTATATGGACTGCTTGATGACATGGGCCGAGCCATCATTGACCGCATGGGCAATGATCGTTTGAAGGCCATGCGCAAATACCTCGCATTATTCGACCTCCAAAAGCTCACCGATCAAGAAAGTTATCGCAGCATCATCGACGAGCTGGTGAAAACCTTACCCCAAGAGACGAAAGAGCAAATCGTGCACTCCATGCGCAAACACCTCGATTTCGTCCTCTCCGACAACTACCGCACTCCGTTGCGGCGACGCACGATGAAAAGCGAACGACCTCTGCCGGAGAATTTCAAATATGCGAGCGAGTATGTCGAAGAATTGCTTAAAAAGAAACGGGCACAGCCCGAAATGGCTCCGCCGGCCGGAATCGAACCGACTGTGATTTACGACAAGCGGAATTGGAAAAGCCGTCAGCAACTCCGGTTCATAGATAGCACTTTACCCGTCGAAAGATTACAGGAAGAAGTCGTGCGGCGCGGAGGCAGCATCGACGACCTCACGGACATACACAAACATTTGAACCACTTGACAAGCATCGCCAAAGTCGCAATCGACAAATACACGAAAGAGTATTTAGACCCCATACTCGACCAAATCGCAGCCATAGCCCGTGAAACAGGCATGACGGAAACACACATCATCGACTACATCACGGCCGAATCGTCGCTCGAACGGCAGGCAACGGGGATTGCGGCCCTATCCCTCGACCCGCGCGATGCGTGGAACGAAACGCTGGCCCGAAGTATCGTCGCAGATTTCCGCCGCCGGGCCGGAGAGATTCCGACACAGCGATTGTGGCAGCGGATCAATGCGGCAAACGACCGCGTGCTGGAAATCCTCGTCGAAGACGGAATGTTAGCCCCCGAACACCGCAAGTTGATAAAAGGGCACGGCTGGGACTACTATGTACCCTTACGGGATTATGATTACAACTACCGCGACCAGAAAGGCGAGCCGGTGGCTTTCGATGCGGCCGACGTGTACGACTTCATCGACGACAGTGCGGGGCCGCGCCCCTTACGGAAAGTGCTGCACGAAGCCGAAGGACGTATCGCAAAGCCCCGCAATCCGATCGCTCAAATGGTGAATATCGGTATCGGAGCGATCATCGCCGCCAAAACCAACAGGGCGAGGCAGTCGGCCTTACGGTTGGTGCAGAACAACAGCCGCAATTCGGAAGACTTGTTCCGCGTCGATAAGGTCTGGTTGGCAAAAGGCATCGGCAACAGATGGGTTACGACGACCATAGACCCCGCCGTCGAGGACATCGAACTATCGAAGGCGGCACGTAAGGAGATCGCCCGGCTGAAAAAGGAGATGAACGCGGCACTTCAAGCACACGATGATGAACTGGCCGACTACCTGTATAACCGTATCGAGGAGACCGAACGGTTCAACATTGTCCGCGAAGCCGAATCGGGCAGTCGTTTCGAGCACGAAGGACACTTGGGACATTCTTACGAACGACAACGCAATGTGGAATGTTACGTGAACGGTATCCGTTATGTGATAACCTTCGCCGATCCCGCCGTGGCGAACGCGATCAACCAATATAACCGGCTGGCGATTCCAAAATGGCTGGATGATACGGTCGGGAACGCGACACGCTGGCTGGCAAGAGCTTTTACCTCCCGGAATCCGGCGTTTGTCGCAGCGAATTTCCTGCGCGACGTGCAGCACGCCGCGCTGGTACACGCCATCGACAAAGGCGGGAATCTCGAAGGATTCGTGCGTAACATCCCTGCAAGTATGGCCGCAATCACCCGCGAACTGCGAGGCAAGGCCGAGCCGCTGACCATCGCCGAAACCGGGACGCTCGACGTACTCGACACCGCCGATCGGCAGGAACTAATCCGGCAATTCGGCCGCGAACGGGTCATGGACACGCTTTACGACTATTTCCGTGAAAACGGCGGGGAAACGGGGTTCGTACATAGTAAAGACATCGCCGAGGCCGAAAAGGAGATCAAACGTTACGTTGCATTCCGCACGGGGCGTATAGGTGAACTGCTGAAAGCAACGCAGCGCAGCGAACGCGCCGGGGTATGGCTCTCGTATGCTGCCCGCAAAAGCGGTATGCAAGCAATAGGCGTCGCGCTGGAAAATGCCTCCCGCATTGCCGAAAACACATCCCGTTTGGCGACCTTCACCACATCGCTCGAACAAGGAAAATCACTCCTTACGGCTATCGACGATGCAAAAAACGTTACGGTGAATTTCAACCGTCGTGGTACGGCGACCCGACCGCTCGGCATGTTCTACGTCTTTTTCAATGCTTCGGTACAAGGAGCGGCACAGGTCGCACGAATCGCCATGCGTAACCGGAAAAGATTTGCACAGGCTGTTGCCACGCTGACGGCGGCTGGATTTCTCGACAGTCTGCTGCTTGATTTCTTCCTCGCCGGAAGCGGAGACGACGGCCGCGATCTGGCCGTTACGGAATACGAAAGACATAACCACCTCATCATCCCCGGCATGGGAAAGCGCGGTTACTTGAAGATTCCGCTTCCACAGGGATTCCGGGCTTTCTTCGGCATAGGAACTGCCTTGCATGACCTTTACCGAGGAAAACTCGGCTCCGAAGATGCCGCACGCATGATGCTTACGATGCTCTATGAGGATTTCTCGCCCGTAGCTTCACCCTCATCCAAAGGAGATGCGACACGTGTACTGATTCCTACGGCTTTGACGCCGTGGTACGACATCTGGTATGCCGGAGAGGATGCGTTCGGTTATCCTGTCGGACGCCGCAGCTACTCGACGACGGCAAACTATCCGCTCTCAGAAATGGGACTGAGAAACGTAAACAAAGCGATTTATTACCTCTGTCGGGGGATCAACAGGTTAGGCGGAGGCGATGAGAACACACCGGCCGGACTGCGCAAGAACGGAGAAATCGACCCGCTGCTGCGGGGTATCTTCGAGTACAACCCCTCGCACGTCGAACACGTATTGACCTATTACGGCGGCGGAATGGGTAAGTTCATCAAAGACATGGTGCACACCTCGCAGGCGCTATTCACCGGAGAGGAAATCAGCAGCCGCGATCTGCCCGTAATAAATCGCTTCTATGGAACGGCACGCCCCAAAAATCCGGCCGAACGGTATTACACCCTCCGCGACCGTCTGACGAATATCGAAGCCAAATACAAACGCATGGGGCCGGCACTCGACCGCACCGATCCCGCCGTACAACGGAATCTGCAACGTATCGCAATTTTCAAGGCACACCAAACGGCGGTGAACAAGCTGCGGGCGATACTTGCCGATACGCGTCCCAATACCGCAGCTTATGACCGATTACAAGAAGAATTGAACGAAACGATGATGAACGCATTAAACGAGGACGACCATGTTACGGAATATTGATACCCGGCAGTTGAAACTGTTGGCCCAAACGGAAAAAAGCGTCGCTCGAACACGCCGCGAATGGGAGCAAGGCACGATGCGCTACGCCGACGACAATCTGACGCTCCTGTGGCGTTGTGCGCGGGATTGGGACGCAATGGATTACCTGCGCAAAGAGCACGCCCGGAATCTGCGATACAAGAACGGCGACCAATGGAGCGACACGGTACCCGACCCCGACCATCCGCACCGGACGATCCGCGAAGATGCGCTGATCTCCCGCAGCGGGAAAGTGCCGCTCAAACACAACTATATTCAGCAATATATCCGCAATATTCACGGACAACTCCTTTCGTCGCCCACGCAAACGGTCGTATATGCCCGCAGCCGCGACGACCAGCCGCTCGGAGAAATGCTGACCAACGCCCTGCAAGCATGCCACCAGCTCAACAGAATCCGAAAAATAGACATCAACGTCGTCGAGGAACTCTGTCTGACGGGGATAGCCTGCGCGAAGGTACGCTACGGCTATTGGAGTACCAAGAACCGCACGGACGGAAAAATCGACCTCGTGAACATCAACCGGCTATTTTTCAATGCCGACATCGAAGATCCGCGACTGACGGACATCCGCCGCATCGGAGAGCTGCACGACTACACGTTCGACGATTTGGTACGCAACTTCGCCACATGCCGTGAAGACGTGCAGGCATTACGCGAAATTTATGGCATCTGCCACGACCATACGAAGCTGGAAAACCTCTATGAAAATCACGCCTCACGGCTTCAAAATCTGAATTTCCTATACACGAACGACCTCGGCAAATACCGCGTTATCGAGGTGTGGGAACGCCTCGGCCGCTGGGTACTATACGTGCATGATTACGCCGACGGAACGGAAGAGATATACACCGACCTTACAATGCAAGAAGTCGAAGCGATCAACGCCTCGCGCATCGAGCAAGGTATGGCCGCAGGGATCGCCCCAGACACAGTGAAACTCATCTACGCCCGTGAACAGTACGAATATTATTGGCGGGTGAAATACCTTACGCCGAACGGCTACTGCATCAAAGAGACCGAAAGTCCCTATGCACACGAAGAACACCCCTACGTGCTTGCGGCCATGCCCGTAATCGACGGACGGTTCAAAGCCGTATTATCGGACGTGATAGACATTCAGCGCTATATCAACCGGCTATTGACCCTTTTGGATTTCATCATCGGAGCCTCGGCAAAAGGGCTGTTGATGGTTCCGCAGGAGTGCATACCCGACGATATGGACATTCGGGATTTCGCACGCGAATACGTCAAAACGAACGGCGTCATTCTTATCAAAAAAGGGGCCTACGACAAACTCCCGAAGCAAATATCCATGAACGGCACCAATATCGGAGCATGGGAAATGTTCGCGCAGGAAATGAACATCATGCAGCAAATCAGCGGACTGAACGGAGCGGTACAGGGGCAAGTTCCGCGAGCCAATACGCCGTCGAGTCTCTACGCCCAGCAAGCACAAAACTCAATGATGAATTTCGTCGTGCTGTTCGAGAATTACAATATGTTCTGCGAAGAACGCGACGAAAAACTGCTTAAAGTCCTCATGCAATACTACACGACCCGTCGATACATCGGCACCAATGGTAAGACCGCCGGAGAGATGGCGAAATTCTACGAGCCGGAAATGGCGCAGAAAATCGAGGATTTCAACCTCACGGCCGCAAAATCGAACGATACGCCCGTATTCCGGCAAATGACCGACGACCTATTGATGAAACTGCTCGAAAGCGGCCGCATACCGCTCGAAATATTCCTCAATAACTGCTCGCTGCCGGGGGCCGACAAACTACTCTCCGAGGTCAAGTCTTTCAACGAACAGGCCGCAGCCGGTCAAATCGACCCCGAAGCCCTTACGCAGTTGCAACAGGCGGCACAACAGAACGCCGACCCGAACGCTATGGCCATGATGCAACGGTATATGGATGCCAATTAACATATCTGCCAAAAATAAATTCACTTTTTTAGCGAATTTTTAGAAATAAGCACTATCTTTGCAATGTAAAAATCAGCAATAATGATTGTAAAATTCCAAAAAGAGTATCTATCGGAATTATACTACGAAGGAAAGTGTAAGGATAAGAAACACCGTTACCAACCGACAATAGTTAAACGCTACAAGCAACGTATAGATATTCTTAACGATGCAAGTTGTATCGAAGCTCTTTATCAGTTACATTCGTTAAGATACGAGGTACTGACTGGAAATAAAGAAGGTATTTCCTCAATCAGAGTGAATGACCAGTATCGGATTGAATTTTTGGTTTCGCACGAAGCCGACGGGAAAGAGCAAATAACGATTTGCAACATTATTGAGTTGTCGAACCACTATAAATAATTGCTATGGGAAATTTAGGTTATCCATACTCTCCTACGCATCCGGGAGAAATACTGAAGGAGGAGATCGAATACAGAGGCATCTCGCAGAAAAAATTGGCCGAACAGATAGGTATTTCCTATACGATGCTCAATGAAATTCTGAACGCGAAACGCCCTGTAACCGAAACTATGGCCTTGTATTTCGAGGCTGCATTGGGAATCGAAGCCGAAATGCTTACCAATATGCAGACTCGATACAATATGCAAACAGCTCGCAAAGACAGTAAACTGACAGCTCGATTGCAACAGATTCGGAAGTTGGCCGCAATACTATGAAAAAATTATGAGAGTGGTTTTCTCGATAGACGAAATGAGAGCCAAACATCCGAGCGCATGAATATCAAGGATCAAAAATAAAACCCAATACAATTGGTATGAACAATTGAATCCGATTATTTGGCGTTATCTGAATAAAGCACTATTTTTGTTGTTGAGGTAGTCAAAATATAAATCGTATGAGAACAGTATATATTGAGGATAATACCCCCGAAGGACGGTGGTTACTCGATTTAATAAAAGACCATAAAAGCGTAACAGTAGCGCCGAAGGTAACTCGTGAGAAAAAAAATGAGAGTTCTTGGGATAGGGCTATTGCAACCGGTGCAATGACATTGGAAGAGTTTGGCATGAAGTTCACCGAAGCAGTCCATCAAGCATACAAATAATGGCCCGTCCAATTATCGTTTCCACTAACGTCGTAGATAAACTCTCCGATGTAGTGGCGTATCTGAAAGATGATCTAAAATTGTCCCAAGAGGCCGCATTGAAATACCGAGATCGGTTTCTGGATTTCATTCGCACTTTCTGCGTTGAGGTAAACCACCCTTTATGCCGATTCAAAAAATGGTGTGAACGCGGTTATCGGTGTGCCGTATTTGAAAAACAATGGGTGATAGCCTATGAAATAGTCGATAAAGGCATAATAGTTCAAGATATTTCTAATACGGCATTGCTTAAAGAATAAATATTTCAAATATTTCGTAAATAAAGAAACCCTAAAATTTTTACAGGGTTTCTTTATTTTTCTCTGCGTCCGTGTAGAAAGAATCACTCGCTGCATTGCAGCGACAAAATTCAATGCCTTTACAAATGTCGAACCGAACACAATACCTCATTCTCAATATGCAAAAAGCCCGGCAATATCCGCCGGGCTTTAATAAGGAAACCCGGAGAGAGCCAGCCTGCATCGATGCGCCTCCGCAAAGCCGGTCTGTCCGGATTTCCTGTCTCATATCTCCGGAATCGGAACATATTCACGAAACACGGCTTCCCCGCAATCGCAAACTCCCCTGTCGAAAAATTCACCGTCTGTTTTCGCAGAGGCATCCGATTTCGTCTTATATCGTTTCTTGATCTTCGCTCGCCGGTAATCTCCGGCAAAGTAAAAATACTTTCTCAACGGCGAAGCCGCAAACTGCCCGTTCAAAACCTTATACGCCTTAAAATGCATCAGATACCCGCAATAGGAATTGATTACGGCTAACATTTGCGCGAGACGCTCCGAGGTCGGCTCCGTTCCGACGCATTCCAACTCCAAAGGTTTCATGGCCTTGCGGAACAGAGCGATCGTTCTTGCCGAGGGGTAATGCCGATACGGTCGTACCAGCGCTCCGAGGAACGAAGCCCCTTTCGTATAGTGCTGCAACACGACCTTATCGGGATGCAGGGTCAGGTGCAGCTCCGAGGCGAGGAAGTCCCGCAGACACGGGATCAATCCGCGCAGGTAATTCCGGCTCGGATGGACGATATAGAAATCATCCACATAACGTCCGTAATGACGGCACTTCAACGTCCGTTTCACATACTCGTCCAGCACATCGAGGTAAATATTGCTGAAAAGCTGAGAGGTCAAATCCCCGATGGGAATCCCGACACCCGGAGGCGATTTCAACAAACTCTTGGACGGCGGCAAATCGTCCCATTCCGACGAGTTTCCGAGAACGCGGCAATTTTCCACCGGGTCGCGGAGCAAAATCGCCCGAATCAGAAAATCCACCAGATCGAAGTCGAAACGTGCGACATCTTTCGGCCATCGCAGACAACACCGCTCGATCGTGCGTTTGATGATCGCATAAAGCAAATGCTTGTCGATACTCATAAAATAGCCGCGCAGGTCGAGTTTCAGAATATAGGCGGATTGTGTATAATTCCGCGTGCAACTGCGAATATGGTGTTCGAAGCGCTCGATGCCCAACGACGTTCCTTTACCCTTGCGGCAGGAGTAACTGTCGAAAATCATCCGGCGTTCGAACAGCGGCGCCAGATAATTGAACAACAGGTGATGCACCACCCTGTCACGGAAGGGCGAGGCGAAAATCTCCCGCTTGACCGGATATTCCGTGATGAAACAAATACCCGGCGACGGCCGATACGTCCGGTCTCGGATTTGTTCGTACAATACGATCATATTGTGTTCCAAGTCCATCTCGAAGGCAAGCTGGCTTCTGGTATTGCGTTTGTGTCTTCTCGCATCGTAATAGGCCCGGAAGAGATCGGTCAGTAAATCGGAGCCGATACCCATATCTATCTACAAGGTTCTTTCAAGCAGCGGTAAATTCTTGGACGGGACGCACCGCGAAGCCGTTGGAGCGGTTGTTGTTGTTCAACGGGTTCACGTTCGTCGAGTTGAAGTTCAGGTTGCGACCGTTGTTCGTCGAGTTCGGAACGGCCGACCAATAGTAGCCGTTGCTGCCGACGTTGTTCAACGCGCCTGACGAGTTGTTGCGATAGCCCGAAGCAGGATAGAAAGTAACCACTTGCTAAATGAGGCGGAGGATTCCCAAAAGGGACAAACCCCGCCGCAGATTGGTTTTTCATAACCGACGACAACACAACGCGACCGCCGAATGATCCGCTGCGGGCATTTTTCCGCCGCCGGTAGGTTACTGAATTTACAAGACACTCTTCCGAAAGCCTTGACTTTACGGAACTCCGGCCCTGAATCTGCTTCAAACAGTGCGTTCCCGCCGCACGCATACGGAAATCTCCCGCCCCGTATCCTGTGCGCCAGACGCACTTTTGGAAAGAACCTGTCATACGGACCGCGCTACTGGGAACCTCCGCCTTCGGATTCGGACGTATGTCCCTTGACGTATTTCTGCCAGGATGCGAGCTGTTTCGAAACAGCCTCGACCTGTTCGACCAGATGCGCATACAGTTTGGTGCCGACATGACGCAGATCGTGCAAAAGGCGCAGCCGTACTTTCACCCCGACGAGCCGCTCACGCATATCCATAATGAGCGGCAGTTTTTCGGTGGTGGAATTGGCCTTGTAGATCAGTACGAGAATTTCTGTCAATTCGTTTTTAAGCGTTTCAACCAGCGTGAATTTCACGTCACGCGGAACGTTCCCCATATCCCTGTAAATGCTCTGCAAAAGATCATAGGCCGCCTTATATACCGGCAAATTATCGTATTGAGCCACTACCTTTCGGATGTAAAGAGCGTTTTTTTCAGATCGGAGATAAAAAGCATACACTCCATAGGCGTCGAGGAGGCAAGATCGAACCCGCGTACACGCTCCGCCACGACACAGGCCGTCGAGAGCGTGAAGTCGGGCATCGCCTGCGCAGCCGCAGCCGGAAGTCCGGTAAGAGTTTTTTGTTCCTGCATGGCAGGAACACCGTCACATGTGACGGCTGCCCCGACACCCTTCGGGACAGCCGCACACACGTGCGGGGAAGAACCGGCAGGATGATCCCCCGCCGCACATTTCGAGCGCGGAAGCGCAAGTGGCACGGAGGCTTTCCACGCCTCGAACTCCTCGACGACGATAGGCCGGCGGGCCGACAGCACCAGCCGGTCGGGTTCCGTTTCAAGACGCGTCAGTCCGTCGAGTACCCGATCCTCCGTACTCGACAGAAAGCCGATGGAAATCAGCTCCCCGCCGCCGAGCGTTTTGAGCGAGCGTTTGGTGGGCTTGAACGGCCGTACCTGCATGCACACGGCGAAAGCCGACCGCTCGTAGGCTTTCCAGAAAAGCCCCTCGCGGTAGAGGATGATGCGGTCGGTGTTTTCTGCCTCGGCTCGTATGAAATCTTTGCTCGTCATGGCTCGAATCGTACCTTTTCTCGTCTTGTGTCGTCGCTTTACGGTTTCGGATTCACGACACCGGAAACCCGAAAATATTTTCGACCGGCTTCGCCGGCAAACACCCCTGCGGCTGCAAGCCGCAGGGAATAAATCCAATCAATCCAATGAATCGGATGGTCGCTTCGCGCCTATTCTTGGACGGGACGCACCGCGAAGCCGAAGGAGCGGCTGCCGTTGCTCAACGGGCTCACGCTCGACGAGTAGAAGTACAGGTAGCGACCGCCGTACGTCGAGCTCGGAACGGCCGACCAATAGTAGCCGTAGCCGCCGACGTTGCTCAACGCGCCTGACGAGTAGTAGCGATAGCCCGAAGCAGGATAGAAGATCGTACCGCCCGCAGGGTCATAACTGCTTGCGCCGTTCATCTTGTTGCAATAAAATATCCATCCGCCGTTCGTAGTAAAATCATCCGCAGAAGTATAAGGCGAATTATATTGACTGCCATAGTAAGACCCGCTCATATTATTCCCGTTATAGGTGAATCCGGTAAAAGCGTTCGACGGAGGCAAATGATACCCGACGGGCGAAGGATCGTAAATCGTCTTAATCACCGCATTGTCGTTGGCCGTCGTCACCGTATTGTCGGAGCTCCATAGATTATAATACTTATAATCCATATAATTATTAGTACAGAATGCGCCCGGATTCAGAATACCGTTGGTTATCGTTGCGTCATTTGTAGTCCAATTAGCCGTGGTCAACGTTGTCGAAGAGGTTCCCTCCGCATTGTACCAAGTCTTATTTGTAGCGCCACTCCCCGTCGAAGGCAGCATCGGATCTTTGCGTCCCCATTGATAGAAAGGAGCATTGCCGCCAGTAGAAACGGAATACGGCGTTTGGGTGATCTCGATAACTTGCGTGGCACCTGTTTCCGCCTGCGTGAAACGCACCTTCACGCTGCGCCCTGCGTAAGAAGCCGAGGTACCGTCGCACCAGCCGAGATTGACAGGCATGAACGTATATTGCAGACCTTGATAATTAGTCACCGACTTGTCCCGTAATGATTCATCCTTATCCGCAGCAAGACCCGGCACATAATCCGTGACCCAGATATGCCAGCTCCACATGATCTGGTCGGAAGCGTTTCGTACCGCGACGATGGCATTTCCCTGCGCGATTGTCGCCTGGTTTACGTCGAAGGTGATGCTGTGCTTATCGGAAGACAGTGCCACATTCGTCACCAGCTCGGGGCTGTCCTGCCAGACCAATGTGGCATTGTCGGGCGTACAGTTCGCATTGTTGTAAATATAGGGATCTGTGATGGCGTTTCCGGTGTGGTTGACAAAGTTTTTGAGCACATACGATCCGCTGGCCGAGGAGGTATAGGCCGAAGCGTTCGTACCGCCGTTCTTGATGGCGTTGCCATAGACCAACGGCAGGGAGTATTTTCCGGGAGCGTTGATGACATAACAGTTGGCGGTGTTCTGCACCCCTGCGGCTCCTGCGGAATTGGAGAGGTTATAGGGCGTATGCCCCGACGAGGAATTGATCAATTGGGCTTTCCGCAATGTCTCGTTGTGGGGATTGAATTCCTCGACGCCCTCCTGCGCCGCGACCGTAGCATCGAAACTCTGAGCCGACGTACCGCCGTCGCCGCTCGCGGTGAATCCCGTGATCCATTCGGGCTGTTCGATCACGCGATAACCGCCCGCGCCGTTGTCCTCGACGAACTCCGCAGTCCAAGCCAGCGGAACGCTCTTTTCGGAGTCTCCGGGACGTGTCACCTTACCTCGGCTCTCCACCTTGTAAGCGTTCGTACCACCCGCATAAGTAAAATCATCCGGCGCCGTTACCGTAAAAGTCGATGCGATGGATATGCTGGTCGTGGATATGCGGTAGGTGACGGTACGGCCGACGGGCCACGTCGTCCCGGCGATGGAGGCCGTGAGCGTCCGTGCCGTACTGGTCAGCTTGTCGGTATAGCCCACCTCGATAGTCGCGCCGGAGGGCAGCGTCTGGGGAATCATCATGAAGGTCGCCTCCTCAGGTGTGATCTCCTCGTCGGGCGTGCCGTCCACGTCTTTGGAGAGGGTCTGCGTAAAGCTGGAAGAGGAGGTGAATCCGCTCCACTGCGCCGTTCCCATATCATAGACGGCCTTGCCGTACACGTTTTTGAGCGTGACCTTCGTAATACGCCCGGCCATCATGTCGTCCCCGACGGTGAAGCGCACGGCCGTAAGCGCGTGCCCGAACGTGAGGGCCGCGGTCTTGTCCGGCGCGGATGCTCCGTCCATCTCGGCGGGAGCGGCCACGAGCAGATCCTTTTGGTCTGCGACGGCCGAAGGGGTCGTATAGGTGATCGTCGGCGCTCCGGCGGTCTGTTGCGCCGAAAGCACCGCTCCTTCGGCACCATAGGGCGCATAGGCGAAGAAGCGGATCTTCTTTCCTCGTCCGGGCCAGTTGTAGTCCGTGGCCGTCCAGCCCGAAGCCTCGGTGATTTCGACGTTATACATATAGTCGGGCGTCAGCGCATCGCTCCACGCTCCGGTATAAACATAGGCCAGCGCTCCGAACGAATCGTAAAAAGTCTCCGTCCCGACAGGCGTGGCACGTGTCTGCGGTCGGTCGGTCTTTGCATCCGGGTGCGGCACGGCGATTCCGTCGGCGACCGAAGCGTGCAGGAACAGCGTATCGGCCGGAGCAGGCCCCCGCAGGGCATAGACCTCCGGGCAGGCCCCTGCGAGCGTGTCGGAGCGTTCCGAGACCGCAGAACCCCCCGGCGTCCAACTTCCGGACAGCCCCACGTCGAAGCGAAGCGCCGGGCCGTCCGCCGACAGCTCCGCTGTCGCGTCTTTGGTACAAGCAGCAAGCACAAGCACGCCGGAGAGCGTACACAACGTTCCGAGGCGGTATGTTCTGCGAAACAGATTTTTCTTTTTCATGGTACACTTCTTTTCGATATTCTTCGCACCCGGACAGGGACATTCAACCCCGTCCGGGCAAATCTTCCGGGCTCGACGCCCCGGAGCGGCGTTTACATCTCTATATCTCCCGAAGGTTCGTCGGCAGGCTGCCACTCATCGACCGTAACGGTGAACTTGATCGGGCTGCCCAGAATGTCCTCTCCGCCGCCTTCCGGAACATCGGGATCGACCTTGCCGGCGCCGTTCGAGAAGTCCAGCGTATAGACGTATTTCTTGCCCGCTTCCCAATTCGTGTCGATGGGCACAGCCGCCCAGCCGTACTGTCCGGCCTCTGCGGGATAGACGGGATCGCTGCCGTCCGCTTTCGTAATATTGATAAGTACGGACAGATACGCGCCCTTCTTGGTGTTCGACTTGTCTGTCTCGGAATTCCAGGCCACGAGCTGCTGCGGCAGGAGCATCGCGTTGTCGCCGTCCGTTTTCATGATCGAGACAGCCGAATGCTCGAGGGTCTTCTCGCTGCCCGAGTAAGTCACTTCATAGATCTCCTTCTCGCTGCCCAGCTCCCAGGCATCGGTACCGAAATCGAACGTCGCCTTCGATACGGGCTGCGCGATACGAACGCCCTGCACCTTATACACGTAGGTATCTTCGGTATTCTTGGCCTTGATCTCGATCTGGGAAAGCCGATGCTTGAACGTCAGCGCCACACCCGTCGCTTCGTTGCTCTTGCTGCCCGTGGCCGTAGCCGTGATGAAGTCCTGCTGGCTCGTAATATCCGTTGCCGGCGCATAGTTCGTCAGCTTCTTGCTCGCGTTCGTGATCGTCACCGTAGCTCCGAGGTCTGTGGCTTTCGGAGAATAGGCATAGAAATTCAATACGCTGCCGTCCGAAGGCCAGTAGTAAGGCGTTTCCGAAGTGAAGTAACTGTCGTTCTTGGTGAACTCCACATCGGTAAAATAATTTTCATTCTCCGCGTCGATTGCCGTCACGGTGATCGTTTTGAGATTGCCGGTCGTCGTTTCTGCGGCTCGTGTTCCCATTGCGGCCCGGAAGTCGATCGGATGACCGTTGCCGACGACATCGGTCATTTCGTCCTGCGAGCAGGCGGTCATCGCCGCTGCTGCCAGAAAAAACAAGAATCTTTTCATAATAAAATAATTTGAATGTATGGTTTGTCGATTTCGTTTCTCAGGTAATCGGAAATCACATCTCTATATCCACGTTCTCCGTTTGCCACTCGTCCACCGAAGGTTGGAAACCGCCGGGATTCGGCTCCGGCAGAGGCAGCTTGTCCAAAAGAATATGTATGTCCCGCTGGTCGGGGGCCAAATGGATTTGATCCGTCACGTCATAGCTGTAATACCACTTGCTGCCGTCCGAGAGTACGGCATAGACGATCAGCGTGTGCGTGGTCTGCTCCGAGGGGCAATGACCGAAAGTCCGTACCGATCCCGTTATGGTGTTTTCGGAGCTCGCCGCAATTTCGAAAGGAATCGTTACACGCTCGGCGGAGGCAGTGCCCGCACCGGCAAGAAAACCGCCCGCCATACCCGAAAGAGAGGCGCTCAATCCCTTGACATGAGCCAGGTTCGCGGCATTGCGGATTTCCACCGTACAACGGCCCACCGCCGCCGAGGGGCAGAGCGTCAGCAGGTGAGCCTCGGCCGACAGGGAGAACCCCGCATGGCAGTCGCACCAGATCATTTCGGGGGCCGCAGCGATACGCTCGCCCTCCGCACCCGGCGCCATAGGAGCCCCTTCGGAACGGACGCCCAGCCCGGAGAGTTCCGGTATCAGCGTTGTAGTCGCCGTCGTGATTTCGAAGGTCTCCAGTTTCTCCGTATTCCGGTATTCGACCACTTCCGTATCACTGTTCAGACACAAGGCATCGTAACGGCCGTACGCAGCGCGGATTTCACCGCCGGTACGCTCTGTGAACTCATTGCGGAACGGAGCCCCGGCATCCGGAAACAAATAGAGAGACATCGATGCCGGAGAAGCTGTCGGGGCTTGCGTCCAATCGAAAACAACCTGCAGGGGCTGCGTATGCGGGTGGTCGTAGCACAACTCCTTGTGCTGGCACGATGCCGCCGTAAGCATCGCAAACAGATAGATGAACGGTTTTTTCATCGCTTGCCTCCTTTCTTTTCATTGCTGTTCCCGCGACCGAGCAGCCATATCAGCGAAATTTCCGCTTTCGTGGGCCCGAACCAATGCCGCTGTCGCGTCTCTTTCCAAACATAATGGCCGTCTTCGGGGTCGTATTTCTTGTACTCTCCGCCGAGATAGCCCACACCTACGCTGAAATCCAGATTCAAACGACGACCCACCGGCAGCGAATAACCGTATTCGATGCCGCCGCCGTAACTCAGTTTCGACTGGTAACCCGTACCGCCCGTCTCGAAATCATAGGTCAGCATCTGGCCGTAAAGACCGAGGTGGTGTCCGGTGAGCGGCTTTTCCGAGGCCCGGCGCCCGAAATATTTGCGGAGGTTCAGCTCCCCGCCGTAAGTCCGCCAATAACGATGACGCTTATCGCTGCTCCACCACGCGTACATCCACGAACCGCCGAGTGACCATCCGCGCCCCAAATAAAATTCCGCACCCACGTTCGGGACAAGGGCCACGTCATAAAGCAGGTTCGTTTTCAAGGACATATAGAAAGGATATTTCGGTCGGGACGGAGAGGCAACGACCGTATCCCGCTGCACTACAACAACCGTATCTTTACGAACGACGACTACCGTATCCCGACGCGACACGACAATCGTATCGACCCGACCCGCAGCGGCAGGCCGGGGAGCTGCCCCGGAATACAGATATTCCACACGGGCACGGCGCAACTCCGGGAAAAAATGGGCCTCCATATAATGCCATGCACGGCCGCCGGCCACCATCTGCAACTGTCGCTTGCGGCCGTCAACGACTTTGCCGTCGCGTTTGATCCATTCCGGAGTATGGTACAGAATATCGAGAACCGCACTGCGATAAGGCATCGCGGAACGCTCGACCAAGCGGGCGAGACCTTCCCAGTCGATACCCAAAGAAGCGAACTCCACCGGATATACTCCGCGGAGACCATACGATTCCAACAACGAGGCGACATGTTCCCCGCGTCGCGCCGACAATACCTTTTGAAAATCCGTATTGCCTTCCGGCGAAGCACCGCCGATAATCCGCAAACCTCGGAATGATACTCCGTTATACGGCTGTAAGGCCCGCAGCTCGCTCATAAAAGCATCTATGCGCCCACTATTGCCCCGAAACATGCCGTCGAACCTCGCCGAGCCCTGATGGAAATAGACATCGAGACGCAACGTATCGGGCAACGACTGATCCTGCCCGTAACCGACATGACTGCCTCCGAGCAAGAATAGAAACATCATCAATTTAATTATTTTCATATTCACGATTGTTTTATCTCACTCTATTTTGTTATGATTTCACAGATACAGATACACCGGAACGACAACCGACGGACTCTTCATCGATCGTTTTTAACAGACCGTATTTTTTTCCGCCGAGAAGACGTGGGGAATTTCCCCCCCTCCGGAAAATCGGGAAAAGGGGCCTGCATGTTGTGGGAAGACATGGAGCGGGGCTGTCGCCGAAGCTCCAACGGTGTATGACCGAAATGGCGTTTGCAAAAGCTCGTGAAAGACGACGGTGTGGAAAAGCCGTAATCCGATGCAAGGTCTGAAATCCGCTTGTCCGTCCCGCGAATATCCCATAAGATACTATCCGCACGACGTTCTATGAGCCACTCTCGCACGGAACATCCGAACTCGGATTTGAACTTACGCTGAAAATTCCGTACGCTCATGTGGGCCAACGCTGCAAACCCGCTTACATCATCGACCTCTTTATAAGAGCGAAAAACGAAATCCTTGAAATTGTCGTTGTGGCCGATCGCAGAATGCAACAACGAATACACATCTTCTGAACCATGATACCCCCGCAAGAGAATATACAACTCCTCTTGTTTTATCTTATGGTAGTGCAAACAATTCAGGCCATCCTCAAAACTCGGAAATAAAGACGAAAAAAAACGATCAATTTCCTTGTGAACAACTAATTGCGGAAATTTTCGGGGGGGGGAATTTGCCTGTCATAAAACCGAGGCGCCCCTTGTCGCAACTCTTCGATGCCGTATTTGCTGCAAAGCGGCAACTGCCCCGAAAAAAAACTGGCTATAAGTCTGCAAGAACCTGCCGCCTGTCCGTTAAATCCAGTGTTACGGCGCAGGAAGAGCAGCGTACCATGCACGACCCGCTGCGGCGGTTCGGAACCTGACCACACAGCAAGACTGCCTTCGGCAACATAAAGAAGCAAACTGCGAGTAGCGTTTATGTCCCCTACAATCTCTCCGTCGTTCAAACAATATTGCTTGAACAGCGAAGTGACATCCGTCGCATAGTACATGCAACTTTGATGTTCTGATATATTATGCAAAGGCATAGGGCTATGGGTACATTTTCGGGGACAAAATTACGATATTTTCTCTCACTAAAATTTCGCCAATACGACATAAAATATTCATAATGCGACAGAAAATATATCTTTTCGCCACATAATGACGCTAAAACTACATAACAGCTTCCGTAAAAATAACAGATATTTCCGAATGATCGTTCTCCATCTTCCGCTCCGAAGGTATATTTATCAGTTGCGAGACTTTCAACGCGATTGCCCGGCTCATATAAATATCGTCGTGCTTCCCTTCGACGGCTCCATAGCTGCCGTCGGGTTTCAACTCGTACCACTCGATTTCATCCAACGCCCGCTTGTCGCGTTCGATATAAAGGATCTCACGCAGACGTTTGGTCATCTGCGTAACAAGGTCTGTTTTACTGGCAGCGTTCGTGTGGAACCCGTAACGTTTCGGTCGTCCCTCGCGGATCTGCACGGGGTCTGTCCGCGAGAACAGATTATCGTAGTGTTCTTTTATCGTGTCGAGAATCGTCAGCGTATGGTCTCCCTCCTGTCCTTTGGGGTCGAGGCTGTTCGCTTCGACGGCCAGCAGTGCATGACAGAACCACTCGGCGACCTGCACGGCCCGCCACACCGTCAAATCTTGGTCGAGGTGAAAACGATAGGTGGCGATACACTCCTCCACACCGCCGTCGATCATCGCCGCGCGGTCGATTACCGAAATCACGCTGTAATCGGCATTGGGGTTACGGCCGCCGATGTCGAGTGCTACCACATAACGATCGGCGATGCGGCGCGAGGTGTCGGGTAATTTCCACACGTAGAAATCACCCGCCGGCGTGGGCACGAAACGAATGTTTTGCAGCGCTTCGGGGCCATACGTCGCATCGGCCACCAGCTCGCCGACATAGAGCGGCTCGCGGGTATATGGCCGGAGTTGCCGAACGTAGAGCGGATCGTGCGCGGGACGCCCGGTGGTCTGGAACGCTTCTTCGGCTGTTGAGGGAAACTCGCTGCACATCTGCCAATCGGTCGAATACTCGCGTCGCTTCTCCCTGTACCAATTCAATCCTTCCAGCGTTGCGCCGGCATGGAATCGCGCCAGCTCGTCGCGTGTCATGGAGTGCACGAACTCCGCCTTTTGCCGCTCGCTGACGAACGGCTTATAATATATGTCTATCTCGTACCACGCCACGAATAACGGCGTATAGGCCGATCGTCCGTCCACCGCCTCGCACCATGTATCGTGGAAAAAGTTGCCGATTCCTTTGGCCGTCGATTCCAGCACGACGACCGTGAACGGCTCGCGCGGTACGGAGCCGAGAATTGTCTGTATCACATCTTCCGGTTTACGTTCCTTCGTTTTCTTCCACAGGCCGACCTCTGACAAATGAGCCATTTTAATATCGCCCGAACGGAGACTGTCGGGTTTCTGCATGGAGCCGATCGAGACGACGCAATCCCGATCGACGAGCATTTTATTTTTGCTCGAACCCTCGAAATTGCAGAATTGAACGGGACATATTTCGACCGGATGCCGCCGGGCCATGCGCGAATACATCGCACGGATCGTCCGCGCCTGATCCTCCACGTCGGCCACGATCACGCTGTTCCATCCCGAACGGTGGAACAGTTGTATCCATGCCATGAACATCTGCACGACCGTACTGCCGCCCCATTGCCGGGCTTTGAGCAGCACGATGCGCACGGGCTTTCCCGTGAACAGGTCGCAAAGAAGGATACGCACTAATTTAAGCTGCGCCCGCCGCAGCTTGAACGGCACGAGGCGCCCCGACGTCTTATCGAAAATCTTGACGCACGAAATACACCAAAACTCGAAATCGTACACGGCACGCAGCCGGTGGACGGTTCCGTACATCGTGCCGAGGTCGATGCCTTCTGCGGTGGCATAACATCCGACCCCGCCGGCAGCAATAATAGCGGCGACGGTCGGTGTCGCAGCCATATAAGCAGGGATAAGTACATAACTGTCCGGTGTGAAATAGAGCCGGACACGTTCGATGGGCGACCCTTCGCCGGTGAGAGGATTGTACGGGGCGAAAAGTCGCTTTACCCGAATTTCATTCTGCGCCAGTATTGCCCGGACATCAGATGCGTCCGTTGATGATGCGCCGGACATAATTCGGACTTAACCCGATCACGGGGTCTTTGCATATCATATCCACGAAATAAGTCTTGGACAGATATTTCAGCCGTTCGGGATTCTCGGCCCGTTCACGTGCGAGCATCTCTTCGTAACGGCGGCGTATTTCGTTGTGTCTCTTCAAAATCTTTTCGGGAACCTCGTCCCGCACCCGTTTTCCTTTGCTCATAGTGATATGTTTTCTGCGTTCATCGCAATAATAGTGATAATTATAACTTCTTGAAAATTAACAAACAACATACTTTTACAGCAGAATATATCACGCACAAAATCAATCGGTAAAAATGCAGGAAGAAAACACCGTTCAAGAACAGGAACAAACGCCGCACGTCTCGCGTGTGCGCGAATACATGACGGCCAAATTCCCTGACCGGGAATTCGGCGACGACGACGAACTGGAACAGGCACTCTACGACTACCTCACACAAAGCGACAAAAAGATCGCAGGCCACGAGGCGGCCAACAAGACAATTATGGAGGTCGTACAAGCCTATCCCGAATTTGCGCAGATCATCGAAGATGTGGCCAACGGAATCCCCGTACAGGTCGCTATCGCCCGGCAGTTCGATTCATCGGAGTTGGCCGTGCCGGAGGGAGAGCCGGACTACGAAGCCTACAAACAAGCCGCCGAGGAACGCACCAAACGTCTCGCGGACATGAAAGCCCGTGTCGAAACCCGCGAAAAGAATATGGCCCGAAGCAAAACGGATGTCGATGCGTTCTTCGCCGAACAAGGATTGAGCGAAGAAGAACAGCAGCGATTCGTCGCATGGGTGGACAACGAAATCCTCGCCAACCTGCTCGACGGCAAGGTGAACAAAGAAATCCTTACGAAACTCTATCAAGGATGGGTGTACGATACGGCTGTCGCCGAGGCCCGCGAGACAGGTAAGGTCGAAGGACGCAACGAACAAATCGAGACCCGCCGTGTACGAGCGCAAAAGACCGACGGACTGCCGGCAGACGGCGGCGGCGTTGAGGCAACATCTGCCTCCGAAACGGACAAAGATATAATCGACGAGGTGATAACCCGCCGCAACAAACGAAGATTCTAATCAATTACCGACAATATGAAAAACAACAAATTTCTCTACGGCCTGTTCGCCGTCTGCGCATGTGCTGTAAGTGCGTATCTGTTTCATGAACTCCTCGCATGGTTCGCGCCGGACGATCTGGGCGGGGTTCTCGTGGCTGCCGGCAGCGCAGCGGCGACCGCCGAGCAGACGATGAGGGGCACGGTTCTGACCACCAAGCCGCCGAAAGAGGACGGGACGGCTGAGGAACAGGACATCAACCGCCCGACGATTTCCAAGAAGATCACAAAGATCAACCCGTCGCTGTTTCCGATGGATACAATCCTGCGGGAAATCGAGACCGTCCCGTGTAAATCGGTCGAATATCAGTATTACAGCGTGCGCGGACGCGGTGTGCAAAGTAAGATCAAAACGGCCTACGCCGTCTCCGGCGAAGCGAGCGGAGCGAAGCAAATCACCGTAACGAACGCGCACATCTTCTCGGTGGACGGCAACGTGCTGTTTCCGACCTTCGAGGTCGATAACGACACGAAGGTCGCCTCTCCCGTCGCATCGGGCGGCATCTCGCTCAATCCGCTCATCTGCCACATCGTCGCCACAGACGCTATCAGCCAAGACAAAATCACGATTTTCCCGCTCAACGCGGCAGCGCTGCCCGCGCTGCCGGCCGATACGCCGCTCTATCGTCTCGGCGTCGCCAAGCACGAAAACGCGGGTATGTCCGAAGACCCCAGCCAGATGCCGTACAGCGACAGCAACTACTGCCAAATCCACATGACGACCGTATCGGAAGGTCTCTACCAGAAACTCACCGAGAAAGACGTACAGTTCGGGCTGCTCGACATGAAGGAACAGGCGCTTCTGGATTTCCGCATGACCAACGAGGCCGATGCGCTGTTCGGAGTGAAGCAGCAGATCGTCGATCCCATTTCCCGAAAGGTGAAATACATGAGCGACGGGATGCTCCGCAAGATCGACAAACGCCTCGACATGGGGGCCGAGAGCAAGATCACCAACGACCTTATCTACGGCTGGGCCTCGGACATCTTCTGCGGCAACAACGGCAGCGAACGCCGCGTCATGTTCTATGGCAAAGACTTCGGCCGCCAGATCGCGGGGGCCTCTACCGTCGTCAAACAGCTCGAAGCCGGTAATACCGAGGTCGTGTTCGGTATCACATTCCACCGTATCGCCACGCCCGATGGCGAGCTGCTGATGAAGCCCCACGACCTGCTGAACGAATACGGATACAGCAAGGCCGCGATCGTGATCGACCCTGCGAATATCTATCGTGCCGAGCGCAAACCGCTGGAAGCGACGGAACTCGAACGCGATAAGGTCGGACTTTCCCGCTCGACGGACGTGCGAATCGACGAAAGCCATACGCTCGCAGTTCTCAACCCCGATACCCATGCGGTTATCACGGTAAAATAAACACACCGTAGCAGAGGTACGACCTCTGCTGCCTAAACAGACCTACGACATGGCTACATTCTATGTACTCAACAACAAGAAATACCGCACGTCCGTCCGCCTTCGGGACGGACGTATGGAAGCGATCCGTTTCGAGCCGGAGGTTTATTTCGGCGGCATTGGCGAGAGTACCTATACCACCTCCGACCCGGAGGTTATCGAAGCTCTCAAAAAACATTATGCCTACGGAACTACTTTCTGGGAAAAGGAGCCGACCGCAGAGGCCGACACTTCGGCACCGAACGACATACCCGTCGATTTGGAAGCGCTACTGCCCGACCCTGACAACGCGATTCGGGAGGAAACCATAACGTCGGTGGCATCCGCCCGGGCATGGCTGCAAGCCAATCTCGATTACGTCGTTCCGGCAGGCATGAAGAAGGACGACATCAAAATCGAAGCGGCGAAACGAAACGTACTGTTCATCCAATGGTAGGAATGCGCAAATACATCATCGCAAAGGCGCTGCGGTGCATCGACGAGGTTTACCCCGACGATAACGATGCCAACGGGCCGCACTTTCCGTTGGAGGAGTTCATCGACGAAGCGGGCAGGCGGGTGTTGCTGGCTGCTCCGCTGCACGCAATCCCGAATCGGGCTGCTCTTACGGAGTGCGTGTTGAGGCCGCACACCGACGGAAGCGGCGAAATCGACCTGCCGGACGATTTTCTCAAACTCGCACGCTTGCGTATGGAGGGCTGGCAGCGTCCGGTGCTGGCGGCGATTCCGGAAGAACATCCCGCCGCCCGACGTCAGTATCACCCCGTAACACGGGGCGGTACGGCAAAACCCGTCGTACTGCTTACACACGGTGGGACACGGCTCCGGTATTTCAGCGTAACAGAGGCACAGCACCGCATCGCCGAAGGTGAATACATCGCTTACACGAGCCTCGACGACACCTACCCCGAACGGCTCGCAGAGACTACGGCATGGATGCTCGGAGCATTGGTATTAGGCGTGGCCAACGATACAGACGGAGCGAAAACGGCCGAAGCACGCGCAATGGAAATACTCTCTGCATTATGAAATTTGACGTGAAGATAGACTGCATGGCGCTGTTCAACGAGTGCATGGATCAAACGCTCATCGACTACCGCAACCGCACGACGGAAACCGGACAATCCATCGCGGCGACGCATACGCTCGACCGATCGCTGCTCGATACGTTCTACGTCAATCTTCACAGCGTGTCCGAGGCCCTCCGTACAGCCCTCCGAAAACAGGTCTGCGAGGTGCTGTTCATCCCCGACCTGTTGCAATATCGGGTGTACCTCGACCCCGGCATACCACCGGAGAGTATCGCAGTTGAGGTAAAAGACGCGCTGAAATACGGGATGCTCTGCTGGTGGTACGGCGGGCGGGACATTCCGCTGTTCCAACTTTACCGCTCCTTATACGAAACCACAGTAGAAAGGCTGCGCGACCAGATACGCAGTACCCATACCGAAAGACCTTACCGCATATTATGATTACGCGCGAAAACAAACTCTTCCGGCTGTCATGGCTCAAATCCAACCTTTTCCGTGCTACGAGTACGGAGACGGCCTACAACGCCCGCATGTTAGAAAACGAGACAGGGCAAGATATGTTCGACCGATACGCCATGACGATCGACGAGCGCCCCTTCTTCGACGAGCACATCGCGCAAGCGTTGCTCGCCCTGTTGCATCATTTCCGACGCATTGTACCGGACTGCCAGCCGATAACGACCGAGGGCGACGCATGCGGCCTTACGTTCGCAGCCCGCGTAAGCCGCGACGAAGATGAATTTTACAGCCACGCAGAGCTGCAAGGCGTCGAACGAAGCGCCACCGAAATATTGCGCTACTATATACTCGCCGAATGGTATTTGTCGATTCGCGCCAATGATCTGTGGACTGCCTATACACAAAAACTCACCGCAGCCGTCGCCACGCTGTCGTCCTACCTGTTCCGGTTTTACCGTCCCGTATTACGACGCGCCCATCGGGTATCTCCGAGCCCCGAAGAATATTCGCAGCACGGAGAAATACAAATCATTGACGCAGGTTTGGTTTGACCAATGGAAAAACGACTTATACATGGTTCATTATTCAGCGGCATAGGAGGGTTTGATTTAGCCGCAGAATGGGCAGGAATGGTAAATGCCTTCAACTGCGAAATCGACCCGTTCTGCCGTCGTGTATTAAAGTATCATTTCCCAAATGCGGAGCAATATGAAGACATTCAAAAAGCGGATTTCAGTAAGTGGACAGATCGCATCGACGTCCTTACCGGTGGATTCCCCTGTCAGCCGTTCTCGCTCGCAGGAAAACGCAAAGGGACAGAAGACGACCGCTATCTATGGCCCGCAATGCTCGACATTATTCGAATTGTTCGACCCCGCTGGATCGTGGCAGAGAACGTTCTCGGAATTGTTAATTGGTCGAAAGGATTGGTATTCGACACGGTGTGCTCTGACTTGGAAACGAACGGCTACGAAATACAACCGTTCATTATTCCGGCTTGCGGTGTCGGTGCTCCCCACCGCAGAGACCGAATATGGTTTATTGCCCACCGTACAGACACAAGGCTTGAAGCATTGCGAGAACGGTCGAACGAAGTTCATGCAAACAGACTTGCTTCCGACTCCCCATGCCTCGGACGCATCACGCGGAGGTCAAAAAGTAACCGGACTATACAAGAGGAAAAAATCGGGTCTAACATATATGTCCCTATTGAACGATCTGGCAGTAAGCGGACTTTTACCAACCCCAACAGCGAACGATGCTGTCAATTCGTCGATTCCACCTTCGCAAATCGACAGGGGCAGTCTTGTCGGAACTCTTATGCGGGGGATGCTTCCGACACCAAAGGCAAACGATTTCCGGAGCGGAATGGCCAACCGAGTAGGGACGGTTCATACTCAACAGCTCAACGACACAATTGCATACCGGACTGGAAAAACTTCCCGGCTCAATCCCCTGTTTGTGGAAGAAATGATGGGCTTTCCGACTTGTTGGATCCTGCTGCCGTTTTTGCAAAATCCGTCATTGACCGACACCGAAACCCCGTTCCCAGATGGCGCATAGAAGCTATTAAATGCTACGGCAATGCTATCGTCCCGCAGGTAGCTTATCGAGTACTGCATACGATCCGAAACTATATAAATGCTCAACTACAATAATATATGCAACTAAATATTATCCACAATACGGACGCTTTGAACGGACTGAAATTGCTTCCCAATGAATCGGTGGACTGCATCGTTACGTCGCCTCCCTATTGGCAGATGCGGGACTACGGCATCGGCGGAATCGAGTGGCCGGACGGTTGGTTCGGACAGTTGGGTTTGGAACCTACACGCGATAGTTACATAGCGCATTTGTGCCATATCTTCGACGAGTGCCGTCGAGTATTGAAATCCTCCGGTTCATTGTGGGTAAATTTGGGAGACACATACAGCAATCCGCCTAAATACAACCGACCGCAAAAGATCGAATGGCACGAACATTCAAAAAACAATTCATGCCTAAATAATCAACAGGTCGATACGGCACGCCTTCGTATCCTCCGTAAATCATTGTGCAATATTCCGAATAAGTTTGCCGATGAAATGATCTTCCGCGAGTGGATTCTGCGCAATGAAATCATTTGGCATAAACCGGCCTGCATACCGTCAAGCGTCCACGACCGCTTTACGGTAGATTTTGAAAAGATATTTTTCTTTACCAAAAACTGCCGTTATTACTTTCAACAGCAATTCGAACCTTATGCCCCTGCAACGTTCATCCGTTATCAGAGGCCCCATAATCTGAGTGGAAAAGGAATAGAATACCGGAGAATCAGCGGACGGCCCAAAGGGAAAATCGACATAAATCCTCACGGACGGAATATGCGGTGTGTATGGCGCATCCCGTATGAACCGAGTAAAGAGGCGCATTATGCCATATATCCAATGCGATTGGTCGAAATTCCAATTAAAGCCGGATGTCCCGAAAGCGGAATCGTCCTCGACCCTTTCATGGGTAGCGGCACGACGGCCGTCGTAGCACGACGATTAGGAAGAAAATACATCGGATTCGAGCTGAATCCCGACTACATCGACATTTGCCGGAAACGTCTGAAACAAGGCAATTTATTTTCATAAAACCACATCAAATGGAAAATCACGAAATTTTGCGATACATCGTCGATCTGACCGGTATAGAAAGCCGTGCATTTCATCGGGCACTCCTGCTCGAAGCAGTCGTTTGGTGTGCGATGATCGGCGCCGTGATAATCGACTTTACGACCGGCATCCGTAAAGCAAAAGTATTGAAAATACCCAGAGACAGTCATGGTTTCAGACGTTCGTTCTCGAAATTCGGCGACTACGGGAAAGTAACGGGAATGCTCATGTTATTCGACCTGCTGGCTATTCTGTTCGGCATCTATTCGCTTCCGTATGCCTCCGGCGTGGCGGCCGTGGGTGTCGTCTATACCGAGTATCGTTCCGTCCGCGAAAATCTCAAAGCGATAAAATCCTCGGCGGTGGAGATGACAACTATCGTAGAGTTGTTGGCCAAAGCCAAAGACCCTAAAAAGATAACCGAACTATTGCTCCAATACAATGAGGTGAAAAATAACGCCAGCCGGCAACAACCTAAAAATAACGATACGAAATGAAAATCTTGATCGACAACGGGCATGGCCGCGCCACGGCCGGAAAACGCTCTCCCGTATGGCCCGACGGGAAACAACTCTTCGAATACGAATTTAACAGGGACATCGCCCGACGAGTGCATGAGGCGCTGACCGCACGCGGGGCCGACAGCGTGCCGGTCGTTCCCGAAATCGACGATATTCCGCTGGCGGAACGCACCCGCCGTGTGAACGAGATCGCCGCACAGGTCGGCCCGGAAAATTGTCTGCTCGTCTCGATTCATGCCAACGCCGGAGGCGGCACGGGATGGGAAGCGTGGACATCCGTCGGAGAAACGGAAGCGGATAACTATGCGACGATCTTTTACGAAGAAGCCGCCCGTGCATTTCCCGAACAGAGGATGCGTATGGACACGACGGACGGCGACCCGGACAAAGAGGCGCATTTTTATCTGCTCCGACATACGACCTGCCCGGCCATTATCACCGAGAATTTCTTTATGGACACGGAGGCCGATTGCCGGCTAATTCTCTCGGAGGAGGGCCGCAAACATGTAGCCGATATGCACGTTTCGGCGCTGCTTCGCTGTATCGAATATCACCGAAACAAATAACCTGTCACTATGAAAATCTATTACGATTCCAAACTCGCAAAGAGCCTGTTGTTCGGCTCGTTCAAAACCTGCATGTTCTTCGGCGTCGTGCTGACCGAGTACACCGCATTGTCTGAAAAAGTGAAACGGCATGAGGGGATTCATGTGCGGCAATATTGGGAATGTCTCGCCGCCAGCGTCGTATTGTGGTTTCTTCTCCATGTAGGATCCGCGTTGCTGGGCGGCCATGTATCCGCATGGTGGCTGTTGTTCGTGCCGACGACCTTCTACCTGTTGTATGGGGTCGAATGGCTGATTTCTTACGTCTATCACATTCTCCGAGGCGATGCACGCGACCGATGGAACGACGCAGCCTACCACGCTTCCGCCTTTGAGATGGAGGCATACGCGCACGAAGCCGAGGCCGATTACCTGTCCTCGCGCCGTTGGTTCGCGTTCGTCAAATATTACGGAAAACTCTGATACATCATGAAACGCGCCTTACTCATAGCCTCGCTCTGCATGGTAAGTTGTTCACCCAGCAGGGTATTGGTGCAAAGCCGCCAGACCGATAGCGTGCGGATAGACGAGAAAATCCGGATTCGAACGCAAATAAAATATGTTCCGGTCATCGTACATATTCCCGATCAGCAAACGAGCGTAATAGCCGAGCCATCCGATACATCGCACCTCGAAACGAAATATGCCGCCTCCGATGCCTTCATACGTCCCGACGGAAAATTATATCACGACTTACGGAATAAGCCGCAAGAGAAGTCCGAAATCGTCCCCGTCGAGATTACGGACACAACGGCGACGAGTACGATCGTCCGGCAGGAACAAGAGCGGATCGAAGTACCCGTACCGATGCCCCTCACATGGTGGCAGCGGTTCTGGAACATGTCGGGAAAAATCGCATGGGGACTGCTGGCCGGAGTGATTATCGGAATCATCGTGCGACGAAGATTATAGTTATGGAGAGTTGCCGTGCCCATACGATTATTGCAGGAACGAGCTTCGCCCTGCTGATTACCGCGTTGAGGGACGACGTGGAATTACCAGAGGAATTGCCCGAAACGATTCCCTCTGCGTGGCTCGACAACCTCGACCGTTACCGCATCGTACTGTTGTTATCGACATCCAAACACGGCCCGAAAGCGATTGCCGGAACCGCTGCGGAATACGAACTGAAAATCGAGCGACGCGACAGCGCTCGCTACTTCGTAAATATTCCGGCCTCGGCGACCGAGGAAATGGAGGAAGGCGAAATTGTCCTTACCGTCGAATTACATGATACGCAGACCGATACGGTAATGAAAGCCGAACGGCGCACGGTTCCGCTTGTCAAAGCAAGGCTATGAAACTACTCTGCATATTGCAACAAGGCGATTTGTCCGTAACCGACGGCTCGGCTCTTTCTCACCGACTTTATTTCGACTTCGCAAACCGCATAGGCATCGACGGGAAAGACGGTGAAGATGGAACAGACGGATTGACGCCGGAAATCGGCAAGGATGGAAATTGGTGGATCGGAGGCCGAAATACCGGAGTACCGGCCGTCGCATTCCGCAGTTACGCATCGCTGGCTACCTTCCCGAAACAGGGGAATAACGACATGCTCTATCTGGATGAATCAACGAACCGGTTTTATCGCTGGGACGCGCCGGCACAAAACTATCGCACGGTCGGCCCCGACTACAACGACATCAAAATAATCGACGGCGGAAACGCACAATTCTAAACTACATGGCCACGATAACGGTAAAAAGCAAAATCATCGTCCGCAACGATACCGAAGCGAATTGGGTATCGGCGAATCCCGTGCTGCTGAAAGGCGAAGCCGGATATAGTACAGACAAACTCTACCTCAAATTCGGCGATGGCTCGACGAAATGGAACGACCTCCCCAAATTCGGCGGACAATCCGTTATCATTCAGAGCACGGCGCCTTCGGATGGAAGCCAACATACCTACGAGGAGGGGACATTTTGGATCGACCTTTCTGCGTCCTCTCCCGAAATCTACATATTGATCCAACGGGAGAGCGACAACCGCGAGTGGCTCCAACTCATCACGGCCGAGGCTCTCGCAGCAAAAGGGGCGATGCTGGCAAAGGATTTTGCAAAGGAAAGCGAAGCCGGTGCCAAGACCGGATATGTCGATAAGGCACTCTCAGCCGACAAGCTCAAAACGGCCCGAGCTGTTACATTGGCAGGAGCCATCACGGGAAACACGACCTTCGACGGTAGTAAGGACATATCTATCGAAACATCGTTGAAACCACTCGAAGAACAGGACATCCCTGAGCTGTCTTTATCTAAAATTAAAGACGCAGGAACGGCGGCCGCGTGCAACACGGGCACCGAAGCAGGACAAATACCCGTAATCGGGGAGGGCGGAAAGCTCAACGAGGCACTGATCCCTCAGCAAACACTTACGACCGACAATGTGAACGAGGGCAAAAAAAATCTTTACTATACGAATGAGCGAGTAACCAATTACTTGCAAGACACCGCAAACACCTTTGTAATGGATGGAGGAAACGCATGATGAATGAACTGATAACCATACACACCCGATTTCAACACAGGCGGGCGACAGCGGCTCGCTGGGCAGAAGTCAATCCCATATTACGGGAAGGAGAACTCGGCATAGAACTCGATACACGGCGTATGAAATTCGGCGACGGCGTAACGAGGTGGAACAGTCTGGAATATTGCTCGAAAGAGATTCTTCCGGCATCGGCCACAGAGCTGGGCGGGATAAAAGCCGAGGGGAAAACCGACGGATACAGCGTCGAAGTACGCATAGACCCCAACACACACAAATTATACGTGCCAGACTATCCCCAAATTCCAAAACTCGGAGCCGTAGCAACCAGCAACGACTACAACGACCTCAATAACAAACCCGATATTCCGGCCCCATATTCGCTGCCCGCAGCATCGGAAACCGTACTCGGAGGCATAAAGGCCGCAAGCAAAACCGTGGAATATACCGTTGAGGTAAAGAAAGACCCTGCTACGCACAAGCTCTATGTCCCGGCATCGACGGTATCGGGAGAATCGCCCGATAACGGAATATTGCCCGGACTAATCGTGAAAATAAGTTACAAACGACAGGATAAAAGCACACATTTTACGAACGAGACAGCGGCAATAATGAACGGCGACATTTATTTCCGTCCGCTATGCAGTCTCGAACATTTCAATCGAATCTTACCCAACTTATATATCGGGCTGGCAAGGTGTAATTCCCGTTCACATAAAATAATCATGCAAAAGCCCACAAAAAAACAAATAGGTTGGCATATCGTGGGAAACCCGTCCTATAAACTTTCTTCACAAGAACGGTATCCGCAGAAAACCGTATTTACCGAAAAATTCAATGACCACCCACGTTGGACATGGAACGACACAGTACCAGTGGCTGTCGCCGACTTAATTTCGGAATATCACGGAGAATGGATCAAGTTTCCGTATGATCTGGAAACGATTGCCAGACGTTTTATTTATATGTATCAAATACAATATCAGACACCAAAAATATATACGGTTCTTCCGATCGACACGCTACAAGGGACACAAGTTAAAGACGGTTTCCTTAAAATAAGTACCATTCGTCGCAGAGTATCATTGGATATGTCTCGAACTACGGCAAGCGATTTTTACGCCTCGGTAAACCTCGGATTGTGTTTTTGTCGGTCCGAGACCGAGCCGCCGCATTTACAACGAACATTATTAGGACCAATTCTGCCTCAACGAGTGATAATCGTCCGTAAATACGGTCTCAACAAAGTTTACTATTTGATGAAAAGCCCTGAAAGAAGAAGTCGCATCACAAAATAGGTCTCCAAGAGGGAGCGCAAATGTATCGGTTAAGACTGGATGCTGAGCCATCTGTCATTGGTAAAAACTGGAACCCCGAAAGGCGGTACTGTCATTGGTTAGAACTGTTTGCTACACCCTCTTGGTTTTTATTTATTTTTGAGATCACTCCGATTCTACTCATCTAAAAAAATTCTTGCCCGCAATATTTGGTATTTTGGCATTTTTGCCTTACTTTTGTTCCCGCTTCCCGATTATGGGGTATAAGCAGGCCCGGAGAGGTGGGTGAGTGGCTTATACCACCGGTTTGCTAAACCGGCGTGCGAGGTAACTCGCACCACGAGTTCGAATCTCGTCCTCTCCGCAAAATGAAAACCACCGATTTTTTCGGTGGTTTTTTCATATCCAAAAGGTTTTCTAATAGTTTTCCAAAAATAATTTCATCCCGATATTTTCTACATAGATACATAATTTTCCCTATCATATTATTTGCATAATATAAATTTATAACTTACTTTTGCAGTGTAAGATACAAGCACGAGAACAGACACAAAAAATCGCAAGAATTATTTGTATAAAATTTTTCAGTTCTCCGGTTTGCTAAACTGACGTACGGGATTACTGTACCGGGGGTTCGAATCCCCCACTCTCCGCAAATTAAGATTTTACAAATAAAAAAGGTTACGACAGATGCGTAACCTTTTTATTTTTCCAGAGCGTCTGCAAGCGAGTTCCCGCACTCCGGAAAAGTGAAAAAGTATCCGTGTAAAGAGCGGATTCCGTTTATTCATCGACTTTGCAGGGACTCTTCCATTATGGGAAGGACGAGCGGCACGTGGTAACACGAAGTCAATCCCCTTCTCTCCGCAGAACAAAAGATACCCGGATGGACCGGGAAAACGATAAAACAGGATTGAGTTTACTCCGACCCTATTTTTTTATTCGAACAACGACGTAAAGTTATCTTCTCAACCGGTGCAAAAAGCCCACGCACGCCAACGGAAAAAAAATCAAATCCGATCGTTGTCATTCATCTCCCGGCCATAGCGGATTGCCTGCGCCCGGATCCTCTATTCGAAGATACTTTCGCTACCTTCCGATAAAATCGGGAAATAGGGTTTCCAATACAAACGCAGGCTATTCAACCGAAAAACAGAGGGATAACCTCAACAAACCAGATCGGATAATTACACAGACCGTTCCAAAACCAGGCTTGTCAGGCGAAATAGCGGAGACAGAAGCCAATAGAACAAAAAACCCATTGGATTGCATATTAAGACACAACAAATGCGTTTTTCAGTCGTAAAAGCTTGAAATATAGACTTTTTTCCGGGGGGGGGAAATTGCGCTTTTTTGTTTGGTTATTACGCGAATAAACTCTACTTTTGTAATCGGAAATGACCTGCCAGGCAAGACAGGCTTCTGTTTCCAGAGGTTCGGTGTCGTTTCTGGGTCAGAAACAGAGATCCCGGGTGCCGAAAACAGAATCGCACACGATTCGTTCTGCGGCCAACCTTTAGTTGCTGCGCGGTGGAAATCACACAAAAACCGCGGGGGATTGTGGAGTATGCCCTTTTCACAAATACGGTACATACTTTTAGCACACCGCTCCTCCGAGAAAACAGACACAGGGCAGCGAATCGATACGCCACTGAATCCTCTTCCGACCTCGAAAGATCTGCAAAAGAGTTTTACGGTCGGATTCGGCAAAACCGGCGCACCTGCCTACGGCCGCAGGAGAAAAGGAATCGGACCTGCAAACAAGATCGACAGACGAAGGGCGCCCCCGGAGCGATGCAATTACGATTTCGGGACATTCGGCGGGACCTAACACCGCCTCCAAATTATGTCAGACAAAAACGGCGAAGAGTGCTGGTATGCACTGAAAGTATTTTATAACCGGGTATTCGAACTCGAAAAACAGCTCTCGCAGGAAGGAGTGCGGAGTTATATTCCCCTGCTCCACGAAGACACCGTCGCCGGGGACAAAAAGATACGGAAACGCAAACCGGCCGTTTCGTCCCTGATGTTCATCCGCCAAAGCGAACACTATCTGCTCGAATTGCAGGACCGGATGAAAGCGAGTTGTCCGTTCATGGCCTACTTCGACCGGGAAACGAAAAAACCGGCAGTCATTCCGGACCGGGAAATGGAGCTGTTCATGCAGATCACTTCCGCCGACACTTCCGACCTGGAATATTTCAGCGACGAAGCGATCGACTACCGTTCCGGCGACAAGGTCCGGGTCACGGGCGGCCCGTTCAAGGGAGCCGAGGGGTACATCAAGCGGATCCGGGGCAACCGCCGCCTGGTCGTCGCTCTGGAAGGCATCATCGCCGTAGCGACGACCTACATTCCGGGATGTTTTCTGGAAAAGACATCCAAAAACTGATCGCTCAATACTTTGCAATGAGAAAATTGCACGGTAATTGTCGAAATATAAAATGACGGTTTCATTCGTTTTTACATCCGATCCTTATTTCCCCGCCACCGGAGAGCGCTTTGAAAGTCGAAAAATGATAACATATCCGGCAGGAGCTAAAACAAGATTAAGTCTCTTGCGTTATATTTTATTATAACATTATGTACCGTTTGATAGAAAAATTACACCTGGAACGCTATCTGAACACCAGATTGATCCTTGCGATCGACCTGGCGGTATCGGGGTTAGCCTCCTTATGCGCACTGGTGTCGGTGAAGCTGCTGCTGCACCTCAATATCTCGGATTACACCCTGTTATGGCTTTGTTGTTCGGTCGTTTATTCGTTCGTCACCTTCTATCTGCTGAAAACCTATCACTCCGTCATCCGCCACTCCACGCTGCGGGAAATCGCAAAATTCGTCGTGGCGGTCATCGGCAAGGAGCTCCTGTTGGGGCTGACCATTCTGCTCTACCCGCCTACACCGCTGTTCGGTATGCATATGCTGGCTCTGCTGCTGTTCGATCTGCTGCTGACCCTTTGCGGTCTGATCCTGATCCGGGTAGCGATGATTATCGTGTACGACCTGGTCAAAAACAACCTGAAATCCCGCAAACAGCGCCAGTTGGTGTTGGTTTACGGATTAAGCGAAAAATCGGTATCGCTGGTCACCCGCTTGCAAAGTTCTCCGCATTACAAGGTCGTAGGGTTCCTGACTTTCGGCCGGAGAATGAAAAACCACACCATCGCGGAGTGTCCGGTCTATTATTTCGAAAATGAATACAGCATTCGATACCTCCGGCAACGATACGACATCGATGCCGTGCTGTTCCCCACCAACGAAGAGGCACAGGCCGAGCAGGAGCGCCTGATCCGCTACTGCGTCGAAAGCAATCTGAAAATCCTGATCGCACCGCCTATCGACGAAGTCATCGACGGCAAGATCATGCGGCAGTCTATCCGCGAAATCAAGATCGAAGACCTGCTGGGCCGCCCCGAAATCAAGATCTCACTGGACGAAATCATCGCCAATTTCCGGGAAAAAACCGTCATGGTCACCGGAGCCGCCGGTTCGATCGGCTCGGAACTGTGCCGCCAACTGGCATCGTTCGGAATCGAGAAATTGATCCTGTTCGACAATGCAGAAACCCCGATGCACAACCTGCGGCTCGAACTCGAAGAGCGCTTCCCGAAGCTGGAATTCGTCCCCGTGATCGGCGACATCCGGCTGCCCAACCGCCTGGATTTCGCCTTCCGCACGTTCCATCCCCAGGTCGTATTCCACGCCGCCGCTTACAAACACGTCCCCCTGATGGAGGAAAATCCCTGCGAAGCGGTGCTGGTCAATGTCATCGGCACACGCAACGTCGCTCTGAAATGCCTGGAATACAACGTCGAAAAGATGGTGATGATCTCGACCGACAAGGCCGTGAATCCCACCAATATCATGGGCTGTACCAAACGCCTGGCCGAAATTTACGTACAGTCGCTCGGGCTGGCCATCGAGCAGGGAACGATCGAGGGGGCCACGAAGTTCGTAACCACCCGTTTCGGAAACGTCCTCGGCTCGAACGGCTCGGTAATCCCGCGTTTCCGCGAACAGATCGCCAAAGGCGGACCGGTGACGGTCACCCATCCGGACATCACCCGCTTCTTCATGACCATTCCCGAGGCCTGCCAGCTGGTCATGGAAGCCGCAACGATCTCCACAGGCAATCAAATCTGCGTTTTCGATATGGGTAAATCGGTGAAAATCGCCGACCTGGCCAAACGCATGATCGAACTGGCCGGATACGAACCCGGCGAAGAGATCAAGATCGAATACACGGGACTGCGTCCGGGTGAAAAACTGTACGAGGAGGTACTCTCGAACACCGAAAATACGATCCCCACGACACACGACCGGATACGTATCGCCAAAGTGCGCGAATACGACTACGCCGAAGCCTGCGCTGCGACCGGGCAGCTCGAGCAATTCGCAAGAATGGTAAACGTCCCGGATACGGTCTGCCTGATGAAAAAGATCGTCCCGGAATTCAAATCGAAAAACTCCGAATTCGAACGCTTCGACAAAGTGCAGCCCGCATAAAACATAAATCATCACTATCCTCAATAACCATGAAAGGAATCGTACTGGCCGGAGGCTCCGGCACCCGTTTATACCCGATCACCAAGGGTGTTAGCAAACAACTGCTCCCGATCTACGACAAACCGATGGTTTACTACCCCATCTCCGTCCTGATGCTGGCCGGAATACGCGATATTCTCATCATTTCCACGCCGGCTGACCTTCCGGCTTTCCGGCGTCTGTTGGGCGACGGATCGGATTACGGCGTACGGTTCGAATATGCCGAACAGCCTTCGCCCGACGGACTGGCCCAGGCGTTCCTGATCGGCGAGAAGTTCATCGGCAGCGATTCCGCCTGTCTGGTTCTGGGCGACAACATCTTCCACGGCTCGGGTTTCTCGACGATGCTCCGGGAAGCGGTCCGCACGGCCGAAGAGGAGGACAAGGCCACCGTATTCGGCTACTGGGTCGATGATCCGGAGCGTTACGGCGTGGCGGAATTCGACGGAAACGGCAACTGCCTTTCGATCGAGGAAAAGCCGGCCAATCCCAAATCCAACTATGCAGTAGTGGGACTCTACTTCTATCCCAACAAAGTGGTCGATGTGGCTAAAAAGATCAAACCTTCGGCCCGAGGCGAACTGGAAATCACGACTGTAAATCAAGTCTTTCTGCAAGACAGCCAACTGAAAGTCCAGACCCTCGGACGCGGCTTCGCATGGCTCGATACGGGCACGCACGACTCGCTGGCCCAGGCCTCGATTTTCGTCGAGGTGATCGAAAAGCGCCAGGGGCTGAAGATCGCCTGTCTGGAAGGCATCGCCTACCGCATGGGCTGGATCTCGGAGGAGAAGATGCGGGCGTTGGCACAGCCGATGATTAAAAACCAATACGGACAATACCTGCTCAAAGTAATCGACGAATTAAAACGCGAACAAAAATAATGAAAGTCATTGCCACCGCAATCAAGGACGTGGTTATCATCGAGCCGCAGGTGTTCGGCGACGACCGCGGCTATTTCTTCGAAAGCTACTCCCAGCAACAGTTCGACCAGGCCGTCCGGCCCGTACGCTTCGTGCAAGACAACGAATCCAAATCCCGCAGGGGCGTACTGCGCGGACTCCATTTCCAAAAGGGGGCCGCAGCCCAATCCAAACTGGTGCGGGTCGTTCAGGGTCGGGTTCTGGACGTCGCCGTCGATATACGGCGCGGATCGCCCACGTTCGGCAAACACGTCGCCGTCGAACTGACCGCCGAGAATCACCGCCAGCTCTTCGTACCGCGCGGATTCGCACACGGTTTTTCCGTATTGAGCGACGAGGCCGTCTTCCAATACAAATGCGATAACTTCTACGCGCCCCAGTCCGAAGGAGCGATTGCCTGGAACGACCCCGACCTGGGGATCGACTGGCAACTCCCCGCAGAAGAGGCGATCCTCTCGCCCAAAGACCGGGCACATCCCCGCCTCAAAGATGCCGACGAACTTTTCGACTATGGAATCGACTACTATGCATAACATACTCGTAACCGGTGCCGACGGACAGTTGGGCCGCGAAATGCGCACGCTCGGCGCAGCTTCGCGGCACCGCTATTTCTTTACCGACGTCGCCGACCTGGACATCACCGATGCGAACACCGTACGACGGTTCGTCGAAAACGAGCGGATCGACGCGATCGTCAATTGTGCCGCCTACACCAATGTAGATAAAGCGGAAGAGGAGGCCGAAACGGCCGACCGAATCAACCACGAAGCCGTGCGGAACCTGGCCGAAGCCGCCAAAGCGTGCGACGCCACGCTGTTTCACATCTCGACCGACTACGTGTTCGGCGGCATGGGAAATATTCCCTTCCGAGAGGAGGATCCGACCGCACCGCTGGGCGTGTACGGCAAAACCAAGCTCGCAGGGGAAGAGGCGATCGTGGCTTCGGGATGCAAACACCTGGTTTTCCGCACCGCCTGGCTCTATTCGCCCTACGGCAGAAATTTCCTGAAAACCATGTTGCAGCTTACGGCCGACAAACCGGAATTACAGGTCGTTTTCGATCAGGTGGGAACTCCGACCTGCGCCGCCGACCTGGCCCGCGTGATCTTCGACCGCATCGAATCCGGCGACTATGCCGGACGGGAGGGCTTCTACCACTTCTCGAACGAAGGAGTCTGCTCCTGGTACGATTTCGCCCATGAAATCGCCGCGCTGGCAGGCCATACCTCCTGTAAGATCCGTCCCTGCCACTCTGCGGAATTTCCGTCCAAGGTGCAACGACCGAATTTTTCGGTACTCGACAAGACCAAAATCAAAACGACATTCGGAATCGACATCCCCCACTGGCGGGATTCGCTCGTACGCTGTATGGCAACCCTCCGGTAAGCCGAAGCGAACCGCCGGGATCATCCCGAACAACGAGAAATAAAAACAGAAAAAGCAAATACATGAAACGCAACATCCTCATTACCGGCGGCGCCGGATTCATCGGCTCGCATGTGGTGCGGCTCTTCGTAAACAAATATCCCGACTATCGGATCGTCAATCTCGATAAACTGACCTATGCCGGCAATCTGGCCAACCTGCGAGACATCGAAAATGCTCCGAACTACACCTTCGTCAAGGCCGACATCTGCGACTACGACACCATCCGCGAAGTGTTCTGCAAGTACGATATCGACGGAGTGATCCACCTGGCCGCCGAAAGCCACGTCGATCGTTCGATCAAGGATCCGTTCATCTTCGCCCGCACCAATGTCATGGGCACGCTTTCCCTGTTGCAGGCAGCCAAGGAACAATGGAACGGCAACTGGGAGGGGAAACGCTTCTATCATATTTCGACCGACGAAGTATATGGTGCGCTGCAATTCGACGGCACGCTCTTCACAGAGGAAACCCGCTACGATCCCCACTCCCCCTATTCGGCGGCCAAAGCCTCGTCCGACCATTTCGTGCGGGCCTACCACGACACCTACGGTCTGCCGACGATCGTAACCAACTGCTCGAACAACTACGGGCCCTATCAATTTCCCGAAAAGCTGATCCCGCTGTTCATCAACAACATCCGCCACGGCCGGCCGCTGCCTGTCTATGGCAAGGGCGAGAATGTCCGCGACTGGCTCTACGTCGAAGACCACGCCCGCGCCATCGACCTGATCTTCCACAAAGGCCGCATCGCCGAAACCTACAATATCGGCGGATTCAACGAATGGAAGAACATCGACCTGATTAAAGTCATCGTCCGCACCGTCGATCGGCTGCTGGGCAACCCCGAAGGCGAGAGCGAGAAGCTCATCACCTACGTCACCGACCGTGCGGGGCACGACCTGCGGTATGCCATCGATTCGCGCAAACTGAAAAACGAGCTGGGCTGGGAACCCTCGCTGCAATTCGAAGAGGGCATCGAAAAAACCGTGCGCTGGTACCTCGAAAACCAGGAGTGGATGGACCATATCACCTCGGGCGAATACGAGAAATACTACGAATCCATGTATAAAAACCGGTAGTAAGCCCGGCAGTGCATGATTCTGACACACAAGACAACCCCCTTTTGCAAACATCAATAAATCTAAAAAACAAAATCAATGAATATAGCAATCGTCGGCACAGGCTACGTGGGTCTCGTATCGGGAGCCTGCTTTGCCGAAATGGGAATCGATGTTACCTGCGTGGACATCAACCCGGAAAAAATCAAGTGCTTGTTAAACGGTGAAATCCCTATCTATGAACCGGGACTGGACGACCTGGTAAAACGGAACGTCGAAGCGGGCCGGCTCCATTTCACCACGGACCTGACCACCTGCCTCGACAACGTCGAAGTCGTTTTCTCGGCCGTAGGCACGCCGCCGGACGAAGACGGTTCGGCCGACCTGCAATACGTACTCGAAGTAGCTCGGACATTCGGCCGGAACATCAAAAAATACACGATTCTGGTCACCAAGTCCACCGTACCGGTAGGTACGGCAAAAAAAGTCAAGGCCGTCATCGAGGAAGAGCTGACCAAACGCGGCGAGCAAATCGATTTCGAAGTGGCTTCGAACCCCGAATTTCTCAAGGAAGGCGCAGCGATCAAGGACTTCATGTCGCCCGATCGTGTGGTCGTCGGCGTAGAGAGCGACCGGGCAAAAAAGGTCATGGAACGGCTTTACCGTCCGTTCCAAATGAACAACTACCGGCTCTACTTCATGGACATTCCCTCGGCCGAGATGACCAAATACGCAGCCAATGCCATGCTGGCCACACGCATCTCCTTCATGAACGACATCGCCAATCTGTGCGACCTGGTCGGAGCCAACGTGGACATGGTGCGCAAAGGTATCGGCGCAGACACCCGCATCGGTTCGAAATTTCTCTATCCGGGATGCGGATACGGCGGCTCCTGCTTCCCGAAAGACGTGAAAGCCCTGGCCCATACCGCCCGCGAATACGGCTATACGATGGGAGTGATCGAAGCGGTCGAAGCGGTCAACGAACGACAGAAAGAGATCGTAGTCAAGAAACTGCAAGATAAGCTCGGAACACTCCGGGGCAAGACGATCGCCTTGTGGGGCCTGGCCTTCAAGCCCGAAACGGATGATATGCGCGAAGCACCGGCTCTGGTCGTTATCGAAAAGCTGCTCGAAGCGGGAGCCTCCGTGAAGGTATATGACCCGGTAGCGATGGACGAATGCCGCCGCCGAATCGGGGACCGGGTCGTCTATTGCAAAGATATGTACGATGTGGTGATCGACGCCGACGCTCTGGCGGTATTGACCGAATGGAAGGAGTTCCGAATTCCCTCCTGGTCGGTCATCAAACGGGTTATGAAACAATCGGTATTGGTGGACGGGCGCAACATTTACAGCAAGGACGAAGTGATTGCCGAAGGATTCGAGTACGCGGCGATCGGCAAATAGCTTTCGAACGACGAGAAGTCACAATCCGTTTTTTCGAAATTTCGGCCTCCTGTACCGTAAAATATAGAAGGTCGATTTTTGAACATACAGCCTAAAACCGAAAATCGTAAGGCCGGTAAAAAATTCGAAAACCATGAAAATATTAGTGACCGGTTCTGCCGGATTCATCGGCTACCACCTATCCAAACGATTGCTCGAAGCGGGCAATCAGGTCGTCGGCATAGATTCTATCAATGACTATTACGATGTCCGGCTCAAATACGCCCGGCTCGAAACGGCAGGCATTCACCGGAATCTCGTTGCGAAAGGACAACCGGTGCAGAGCGATCGTTATCCCGCTTACAGGTTCATCCAAATGCACCTCGAAGACCGACAGGCCCTGCAAAACCTGTTCGGAACTGAAAAATTCGATGCCGTCGTCAATCTGGCGGCACAGGCCGGCGTACGCTATTCGATCGAAAACCCCTATGCCTACATCGACAGCAACATCGTGGGATTCCTCAACCTGCTCGAGTGCGTGCGACACAATCCGGTCCGGCATTTCGTTTACGCCTCCTCAAGTTCGGTTTACGGCGGCAATACGAAAACACCCTTTTCGGAGGAAGACCGGGTAGATAACCCCGTATCCCTCTATGCTGCCACGAAAAAATCGAACGAACTGATGGCGCACGTCTATTCCGGATTGTACGGAATTCCGACCACCGGTTTACGGTTTTTCACGGTATATGGCCCCTGGGGACGTCCCGATATGGCCCCCATGCTATTCGCCGGAGCCATCCGGGAGGGGCGACCGATCAAAGTATTCAATCACGGCAATCTTTCACGCGACTTCACCTATATCGACGACATCATCGAAGGGATGGTCCGCGTCATCGGCAAAGCCCCGGCCCCGACACAAGACCGTCCTATTCCGGCCGAAGTCTATAACATCGGATGCGGACATCCCGTTCAACTGATGGATTTCATCCATACGCTCGAAGAAACACTCGGGAAAAAAGCCCGGATGCAGATGTTGCCAATGCAGGAAGGCGATGTTCATACGACTTATGCAGACACCTCTAATTTTGAACGGGATTTCGGATATAAACCCAATGTCTCACTGAAGGAAGGAATCAAGCAGTTCATTGCTTGGTATCTTGAAACGCCTATCAACCATGAAGACGTTAAGTAAATCCCGCGATCTCTCGTTCGATGTAACCCGAGTCGTCTGTACACTCTGGATCGTGGGCATATGGCATTTGATGAATTACATCCCGAATCAAGCGCCTGCTGCTCTGACTACCGGAATCGGGGAGCCTGTTACCATTACGGCACTCTCCTGCTTTATGTTCATCTCGGGGTATTTCCTCCGGAAATATCCGTTCCGCGACAGGGCCGACGTCCTCACTTTTTACCGGAAACGATTTTCCCGGTTTTACGGCTTATATTTTCTTTCGGCGATCACCTTGCTGATCGGAGGCTTTTTCACGGACAAGTCCTGGTTTGACAGTTACCACCAATTTTTTCTGACCCTATGCGGGCTTACAACCTTCTCGCCCCCGCAGCCTGGCACCTTGTGGTTCATGAGCATGCTGATGTTCTTTTACTTGGTCACGCCTTTTATCCAATATGGGAAAATCAAGATCCTGAATGCGACCGTTCTACTACTCATCATGCTACTCTGGGGCCAAGTCGCAACGATCGACCGCAGTGTATTCCTCTACTATTTGATGTATGTTCTGGGATTATATTGTACGCCTCAGCTCGTAAAAAAATTTAACGGACACATCAGCATACTACCGATCAGTCTGGCTGTATGGATATGTTTGACTGAGTTAATTCCTCTTGGCGGCTGGGGGGGGTACGGCTCACTGTCAAAATAACTTACTCGATCGTTGGCATTATTTTCCTACTCTGTCTTTCGCCCCAATTGGCAAAAATTACCCGACTGCACAAAATAATTCAAGTCCTGGCTTATCTGTCGCTGGCGTTATATCTCTTCCATCGGCAAATATACCAATTCGTTATGGTGATATATTCCTATTTCGACCTGCAAGTCACGATATATACGGCGTACCTGCTGATGTTACCCCTTGCCATTTTAGGCGCCTACGTAATTCAACTCCTGTATGACAAAGCCGTCTCAAAATTTAAGACCGCATAAACCGGACAACATGCAACCTTCATCCGTTCTTTTTCCCAAAAATCGAAACTCGAATCTCGAACTGCTTCGGATCGTCTGCATGCTGTTCATTATATGCCACCACTGGATCGTTTTCATTCTTGACAACTGCGGATATCACGTTCCACTTGGCGACACGAAACAAGATTACACGTCTGTTTTCCTGAATTCATTTTTTATCATCGGAGTAAACTGCTATGTTCTGATCTCCGGATATTTCGGGATAAAACTTTCATGGAAGCCGATCAAAAAAATCGTAGGAGCCTGCCTCTTTTACGGGGCCCTGTGCTATTTTATCTCCCTGGCGATTCCTCCGTTCAATTCCGAAGGGTTCAGCTTTCTGACCCTGTTGGAAAGAATGTACCCGGGTAACTGGTGGTTCCTGATGGAATACATCGTCCTGATCCTACTGTCTCCCATGTTGAACAAAAGCATCGAAAACATCGACTCTAAAACATTCAGACTGTATATCATCCTACTGTTAATCGTCAACGTCGGAATCGGCTATTGCCTCAACGATCGGGTCAATAAAACCGGATATAACATAATGAATTTCATTATGCTCTATTACATCGGACGCTTCCTGAACAGAAATTTCGAACAACACGTCGCTTATCTGAAGCGAAAATGGTTGTGGCTGGTCTATATCCTCTCTTCGGCGATGTTATTCATCGGATTCATCATTCTCTCGAAATACATGGACTCGACGCGCATCGCGCTGAAATGGTTCGGTTACAATAATCCGCTGGTCCTAATTTCATCCGTTGCATTTTTCCTGATCTTCGCTTTGACAAAAATGAAAAACAGCGTTGTAATCAATACAATCGCGGCATCGACACTGGTGGTATATATCTGCCACTCCTCCAACTTCTCGATGAGTCCGATCATTCGGGCGATATTCGCCAAAGTAAACGGATGGTACGACTTTCCCCTATCGTACGTTTGTCTTTTGGGGTATGCCATTGTAGTTTTTGCGGTAATCGTCGGATTCGATGTCTCAATGAAAACGATCATCAGGAAAGTAAAGTTAATTTTCAAATAATCGGATGACTCCTTCTAATCGCGTCATTGTAAATACCGGAGCACAATATATACGGACAGTCATCAATGTGCTGCTTGCTCTGTATGCAACTCGTTTGATCCTGAAGTCTTTGGGAGCAGACGATTACGGCATTTACACCTTGATCGCCGGTGTGGTCGCCATGTTGTCGTTCCTGACGAATGCCCTGGTCATTACCACACAACGATATATGTCATTCCACCAGGCAAGAGGAGAGACGGAAAAACAAAAACAGATCTTCAACAACAGTTTGATTCTGCATGCTATTCTGAGCCTGCTGCTCATTGCGGCCCTGGAAATCGCAGGACTCTTTCTTTTCGACGGATTCCTGAACATCGCGCCGGATCGCATCGGCGCGGCGAAGATCGTTTACCAGTTCACGATTCTCATGCTATGCTGCGCGTTCATGGCAGCACCGTTTCGAGCATTGCTGATTTCACATGAAAACATCGTGTACATCTCGGCGATCGATGTCATCAACGGTGTATTGAAAATCATCATCGCCGTAGCAATCGCCCGATCGGATGCGGATCGACTGATTTTTTACGCGGCATTAATGAGCTGTGTGCCCTTGTTCGACCTGTTGGCTTTTTCCATTTACGATTACATCAAATACGAAGAGTGTTCGACTCCGAAACTGAAACACTTCGATAAGCAATACATCTATTCCCTCTCCTCCTTCGCCGGCTGGACGCTTTACAGCACAGGCTGCATTATCGGACGCACCCAAGGAATTGCCATCGTACTGAATAAGTTCATGGGAGCGACGATCAACGCCGCTTACGGCATCGCCCTGCAAGTCAACGGCGCCGTAAGTTTCATCTCCCAATCGTTGCTGAACGCCATGAACCCACAAATCGTCAAGGCGGAAGGAGCCGGAAACAGACAGCGTGTGTTACGTCTTTCTGAAATAGCCAGTAAATTCGGTTTTTTACTGCTTGCTTTGCTGGTCATACCGCTGGTGATGGAAATGGCTCAGGTACTCAAATTATGGCTGAACGAATATCCGCCGGGAACAGTATATCTGTGCCAGTTAATTTTGCTGACGGCATTGGTTGACCAGCTGACGATCGGCTTGGCTTCGGCCAATCAGGCCGTAGGTAACATAAAAGCCTACTCCCTGATCGTGAATACGATTAAACTCATCACATTGCCGATCGTGATCGTACTGATGCTATTGGGAGTAAATTACCAATTGACGATGATCTCCTACATCGTCATCGAATTCATTTGCTGCATCTCCCGGTTGTTCTTCCTCAAGCACACAGCAGGACTGTCCATTCGGCATTTCGTACAGGTCGTCTTCAAAATGCAGTCGATTCCGCTGATCGTACTCGTCGGACTCTATTTCGCCACACGACACATTCCGTTTTCGATCTTCTCATTCGGTGTACGCACCGTCGTAATATCTGGAATCTATTTTGCTACAATTTATTTTTTCGGACTATGTCCCGATGAAAAGGAAATTGTTAACCGAGTCCTAAAGAAATTAACACGAAAATGAAAAATCTGCAACGAATTACATTATTTCCCTACTATGCGATACGCCGTATTTACCACTGCTACCTGCAACGATACAATCCGCGTAAATATGCAAAAATACTCCACCGCTGCAGTTGCGGCCGAGAACTCGACCTGGAACATCCGCAAGATTTGAATGAAAAAATCAACTGGATGAAATTCAACACCGACACGACTCGCTGGAGCGAACTTGCCGATAAATACCGGGTTCGGGAATATGTCCGCAAATGCGGATTGGGCGACTTTCTCGTCCGATTATACGGCGTGTGGGAAACTGCCGACGAAATCGATTTTTCAAAACTTCCCGAATCTTTCGTTCTCAAAACCAACAACGCCTCGGGCACAACTCTGATCGTTCCCAATAAAAAAGAACTCGATATTCCCGTTATTCGTAAAACATTGAATCAATGGTTAAAACAACCTTATGGAATCAAATCGGCCGAACCCCATTACCTATCCATTCCTCCTTGTATTATCGCTGAAGAACTGTTGGATGTAACCAAACAGCCAATCGCCTCAACTTCCCTGATCGACTATAAAATTTTGTGTTTCGATGGAAACCCTACCTACATAATAGTTGGGACTAATCGTACACACAAAGATGTCGAATGGTCTTTATTTGACATGAACTGGAACTATCACCCGGAGAAACTAGTTTTCACAAACCACTATAAAGAATGCACCAACCTGGTTCCCCGTCCTGAAACTCTGGATGAAATGCTTCGCGCCGCCCGTATTTTATCGGCCGGATTGCCTCAGGTGCGGGTAGATCTCTACGAAGTCGGGGGCAAACCCTATTTCGGAGAGATGACATTCACCGGTTTGGGCGGATATATGAATTTCTTCACAGAAGAATTTCTCCTTGAACTAGGAGATTACACGAAATTACCAAAACAATAAAGAATGCAGCCGCAAAGAGACCTCTACATCGATTTTTTACGATTCATCGGAATCTCGCTAATCATACTGGCCCATGTCGAAGCTCCGTCAGGAATCACTCAATTCCGGAGCTTCGACGTCCCGTTAATGGTATTCGTCTCGGGACTTTCATTCAGTACTAAGGGGGGGGGATTTTGGAAATACGTATGGAAGCGGGTAAAACGGTTGTGCATTCCGGTTTACCTGTTTTTGACCATTTTGTTTACAGCAGTCATCGGTGCCGGGATCGTCGGATTGAAAAATCCCTGGGGTTGGGATCAGATTGCCGGTACCTACCTGTTATTGAACGAACCGAGTATCGGCTACGTATGGATCATCCGGGTTTTTCTGATGATGTCGATAATCGCACCGCCGCTCTACCCTCTCGTCGCAAAAATGAACATGCATAAATTCATTCTCGTGTTATTCCTGATTCTGGGTATCCAGGGATTACTCGTCAAGAGTTCGAACTATATCCATATTCCCGCCTTAGCAACATTTTACCGGGAATATTTTCTGTATGTCATCGGCTACAGTATCCCGCTGATGCTGGGATTGCGACTCAAGAATGCGACCAGCCAGGAATTACGAGTGACCGTTTACTACGCTATCTTCGCACTAATCGCAGGTATTTTAGTGTATGAACTCCAAACTACGGGCCCCATCGTCATCTCGCCCTTCTACAAATATCCTCCGCACGGCTATTTCATTCTCTACGGCGCGTGTGTATCGGTCATTTTATGGGCGGGCAAACCGTTGCTTCAAAATATAATAATGCCCGGTAAAACCGTTATTTCTTTTATCGGAGCTAACACTATGTGGATTTATTTGTGGCACATTCCCGCTATTATTGTAATAAACCGACTGTTGCACCCCGACTACCTGTGGTTCGCAAGATGGGTGGTCATGTATGCCGTAGCCGCAGGAATATATTGGATTCAATACACCTCGGTCAATTACCTGTCCCGCAAATATCCCAATCGGACATGCTGGAATTATTTAAAGTAATTACCCATACACTATAACTACTTATGTCATTTGCGTTCATCATACTATTTTTTGCTTTACTTATCTGGATCAAAGCCTTTATCCATGACAGAATCTCACGGTTTGTCCTGCTGTCTTTCGTGGCTTATTGGTGTTTCGCCCTTTTCTCCTCGACGCTGTCTCCGCTGGGCCTGTTCCCGATCAGCGACGGCACCTACGGGGTTCTGACCTTGGGTGTCCTGTCTTTCGTCTTCGGAATGAGCATCGTAAGTACGAATTCCGAGACGAAATTGAATACATACGATCTGACGCAAATCAAAACGATATTCAACAAAACCCTGTCCAGCAGGATTTTGATCTGTGTCTATATAATTTTCACACTAATCGCACTCAAATACAGCACGAAGGCATTGATCATATCTGCCCTGCAGGACAGCGCCTCTGAAATGGCTGCCGAACGCGAAACGCTGATTTTTGAGGAAAACTATTGGGTAAGCCAGGCATATACCTACCTGATGTTCCCCCTGTTTAATTTCGCATCGATGGCCATTGCTTACATCATCATGTATCAACTCAAAGGTCATCGACTGATGTTATCCATACTATTGTGTTACGCCGCAACCTTTTCCATTCTGGCGGCAGGCCGTTCGCAATTCATGGTCATCCTGCTCTATTTCTTGATCGTTTTCGTTTGCATGGAAAGAGGAAAAGCCATTTTATCTGTAAATTCCAAGCAATTGAAACGCATTGTCATGATCGGATTATTAGCCGTCGGATTGTACATAGGAATGTCCTATATGACGAATTTCCGGAGAACCGGAGAATTACAAAATTCAGAAACGGCGGCGGATTCGCAGATGGATTCAAATATGGCAGAAACCATATTATCATATTCTACCCTCCCTCTGAAACTCTTTGACATCGCTTTGAACGAGGACTATCTTACGCGTCTGGGAGGCTATCGCTACGGACGAGCGACTTTTGCAGGTATGGATGTCGTGGCATGCGGTGCTTTGCGGCGTGCCGGCATCGACGTAGAATCATCCTCGGAAATCGTATATTATCTCCAGGATACCTGGGAGCCGGTTTCTTCGACCACCTCGGCCAACTACGCCTACACCGGACTGTTTTATCATTACATGGATTTCGGCATCTGGGGTGTATTCTTCTTTCCCTTCCTTTTCGGCATGGCATTCCGATACGTGATCCGCCTATTCAACCGCACCCCTTCCGTACCGATGCTCGCTCTGATAGGCATTTGCTATTTCATGATGCTGCATTCAGTGTTCACCTGTTATTTTATAAAACCCTGGATCGTTCTGTATATCATTCTGTTAATCATCTGGCACCGTAAATTACAAAAGAATGTCCCAATCTACTCTGGAACCGACTCTGCATATCGGCTGTAGTACCGACGACAATTACGTACACCATGCCTGCGTAATGCTCTGTTCGTTGCTGGAAAACAACCCCGACGATCGCATCGTCGTGCATTTATTGCATGAAAAGCTGACCCCCAAGAATCAGAAAGCGATCTCGCACCTGGTTGAACGTTACAAGGCGGAAATAGTCTTCCATCGGGTCGATACGACCAAGCTGGCCGGCGTCAAATTCCGGAAAAAAAGGCCTCTTTCGCTCGCGGCCTACTACCGGCTTTTACTCTCGTCACTCCTGCCGCAAACGGATAAAATACTCTATCTGGATGTCGATATGGTCGTTCTGGGCAAAATCAAACCTCTGTTCGAACTGGATATCGAGCCGTATGGCGTCGCCGCAGTAAAAGACGTCGTTCCATGCATCGATGAACACCGGGTGCAGCTGTCTATCCCCTACGGTCAGGACTACTTTTGTTCGGCATTGATGCTCATCAACTTGAAATACTGGCGTGAGCACGATTCCGAGGCACGACTATTGGAATTCGCAAAACGGGAACGCAAAATTTTCTGCCACGATCAGGATGCCCTGAATTATGTATTCAAAAACAGTTGGTACCAATTGCCTCCCAAATGGAACCGCTTCAGCGGATGGCTTTTCCCGGACCGTTATTTCAAAACCAAACAGGATAAACAAGAATATTACCGATCGCCGGCAATTATCCATTTCAGCGCCTACAATCCGGCGGATCGTAAATTATTCGTCCCGCTCGAAACGTACTACAAGAAATATTTGACGCTTTCGGGCTTCCAAATGGCATACAAGCCGATCCGGATCGGACAGAGAATAAAATCGTTCCCGATCGCATTATTGAGAAAGCTGAAATTTGAATATTTAAGGTACAAATATTCGAGATAGATCCGATTTATGCAATACAAGGTAATGGTGCTGTTATCGTCGTATAACGGTGAAAAATACATCCGAGAACAATTGGACAGCATTCTCACCCAGCAAGGGGTCGAGGTGACGCTGCTTGTCCGTGACGACGGATCCCGCGACGCGACACCCCGAATCCTCCGGGAATATGCCGAGCGATGCAAAAACGTCATCGTACTCCCGGAGGAAAACGTGGGTTGTGTGAGCAGTTTCCGAAAGCTGCTGACGGAAGCCTATAATTATATCGATCGAGTCGATTATTTCGCCTTCGCGGATCAGGACGACGTATGGCTGCCGGAAAAATTGAAATCGGGAGCATCGATCCTTGCCGGACTACGACAGGAGGTTCCTTCGATGTATTGCTCCAACTTGACGGTAACGGATGAAAATCTGAATCCTTACGGGCTGATGCACACTTCGCTGCAGGTCCCCGATATGAAATGCAGATCCCTATTTTACAACATTGCCACCGGCTGCACCCTGTTGTTCAACAAACGAATGGTCGAATTGTTCCACACGCATCCTCCGAAATTTCTGAAATACCACGATGCCTGGATCTATCAAACCTGTCTGTTCTTGGGAGATGTCTATTACGATATGACACCCCACATCTTATACAGACAGCACGGCAACAATGTCGAAGGAGCACACCTATCTTCCCTGGCGAAACTGCGCCACAAACTGAAAAAGCTGACAAATTCAGCCGGTCACACTTCGGACGAAGTAGCCCGGGAACTGTTGGAAGTATACGGTAAATCCGGGTTATTGTCTTCGGTGGACTCAAAACACATTGGAATATTGGCCGAGTACAAAAAAAGCTTCCGCAGCCGACTCCGGCTGCTTTTTCCACCCAAAGACAGCGGGCTGAATCGACAGGAAGCAGGCTACAATCTTATTTTGAAATTACGCATTATCTTCGGATATCTTTAACTCTATATCATGACGACGAAAAAAGCTCGCGTTATCGCACTTTATTTACCACAATTTCACCCCATTCCCGAAAACGATGCCTGGTGGGGCAAGGGTTTTACCGAATGGACAAATGTCGCCAAAGCAAAACCCCTGTTTAAAGGACATTATCAACCTCATATTCCCGCCGATCTGGGCTTCTATGACCTACGCTTGCCGGAAGTAAGGGAAGCGCAAGCCGAACTCGCACGGGAAGCCGGAATCGAAGGGTTCTGCTATTGGCATTATTGGTTCGGAAACGGACGCCGCTTGCTGGAGCGGCCTTTCAATGAAGTGCTCGAAAGCGGAAAGCCGGATTTTCCGTTCTGTCTGGCTTGGGCCAACCACTCCTGGAGCAGCAACAGTTGGAAAAAAGGATTCGCATTGCAAAAAAACACTTTGTTACTGGAACAAACTTATCCCGGAGAACAGGATTACATCGACCATTTCCATGCAGTACTGCCCGCTTTGCAGGATAAACGGTATATATGCGTGGACGGCAAACCTTTGTTCGCGGTATTTCGTCCTCACGATTGTCCGGATATGGCCCGCTTCATCGCCATTTGGAGGGATTTGGCCGTCAAAAACAGATTGCCCGGTATCTATTTCGTAGGCATGGTAAACAATGCCCGTAATAAAACCAGCATGATCCCTTCGGTCAACAATGCGGCGGAATGTTACAACAGCGTGCTCGAGCTGGGATTCGACGCCGTTTGTTCCCAGGGTTTGATGCGAGCCGACATATTGGCAAACAAAATGTTCCTCGCCCATGAAGTCCTGAGTCGAATATTCAAGATAAACCACCTGATAACGTATGACCAGGACAAAATCAACAAAAACCTGTTGGTCGAAGAAGACAAATGGGAGAACGTATTTCCGTCCATATACTCGAATTGGGATCGAAGTCCCCGTGCAGGGAAAAAAGCAGCGATTTATGTCAACAGCACCCCGAAGGTTTTCGAGAAATTACTGAGAAATGCCATCGAGTTGATAAAAGACAAGGACGACGAACATAAAATCCTCTTCCTACGCTCCTGGAACGAATGGGGTGAAGGAAATCACGTGGAGCCCGATTTAAAATATGGAAAAGGCTATCTGGAAGCACTGAAAAAATGCCTTTTGGAATAAATCATAAATACCACAACTATATAAAATGGACGATTTTTTAAAAGGCACAACGCTGACATTTCGTATCCTGTACCGAATGAACATCATGCGGGATTACCAAAAACACGGAAGAATTACGTTTTTCAAACTGATCTACTTCATCCTGGCTACTTTTGTAAAGCGCATCCTGTTCACATATGCTTATATGGAATATATATTTGAGCCTCTCAACAAAAAGTTCATACGCCCTACTTTCTGGAGATGGATCGGGTGTAAGGTCGGGAAAAATGTACATATCGGACATTTCGTTTCCCTGGATTTCGGGAACGCGCATTTAATAACCATCGAAGACAACGTCGTGCTCAGCAACAATGTAATTTTATTGTGTCATAGGAGAGATATACAAAATTATCGGGGGGGGGAAGCGGCAACTAAGTTGCCTTTCATATATGCCGGCGTCCACCTGAAGCGAGGTTGCCAGATCGGGGTCCAGAGCATCATCATGCCCGGCGTAACCATCGGACAAGGTGCGATCATCGGCAGTGGATCCGTCGTAACAAAAGACATCCCCGACTGGACGATCGCGGTCGGATCCCCGGCAAAAGTAATCAAGGAATTAAAGTAAAAACGACATGAAAAAACTTTTCCTGGTATTCAGCGTCGATTCAGCGTTGCTCTCCCATCGAAAAGACCTGGCCGTTGCAGCCTTAAAACAAGGTTATGAGGTGACGATCGTGGCAAAAGATACGGGACATAAATCCCAGATCATGCAAATGGGATTTAAGTTTGTCGACCTGCCGATCAACCGGGTAGGCACAAATATATTTGAGGAATTTAAAACACTGTACTTCTTAATCCGCCTGTACAAAAAGGAAAAACCGGATATCGTGCATCACGTGGATCTCAAAATCGTTTTGTGGGGTGGTCTCGCGGCCAGATTGACTAAAACGCGCAGTGTGGTAAATGCAGTCAATGGGCTCGGTACATTTTTTGCTGATGGAAATTTCGATTCCCTCTCCAAACGGATTTTCATGCGGATCATCAAATTTTCCCATAACAGGTCTAATATCACGACAATATTCCAAAATAAAGACGATAAATCCATTTTTATCGACCGGAATATCCTCAGAGAAACACAGACCTTTATGATTAAAGGATCGGGTATCGACCTCAAAACCTATGCAAAAAAAGATCTACCGCACAACGATCCCATAAAAATCGTATTCGCTGCGCGTATCATCCAGGAGAAAGGAATCCTAGATTTGATCGACGCCGCAGAAATCCTTCGTCCCGAATATGAGAACAAATGTCAAATCCTGATATGCGGAGACATCGAATCGAACCCTCACGCCATTTCCAAAGAGGAACTCGACCGACGATGCGACGGCCGGTACATCATATACAAGGGGCATTGTCCGAACATGCAACAAATCTTGGAAACGTCCGACATAGCCGTACTTCCTTCTTATTATAGAGAAGGATTGCCGAAATTCCTGATCGAAGCAAATGCAATAGGACGTCCCATTATTACAACGAACTCCGTCGGATGTAAAGATGCCGTCGTCGATGGCTACAACGGATTTGTCGTCCCCATAAAAAATGCACGGGCCATTGCTGAAAAATTGCGAATCCTGATCGACGATCCGCAATTGAGAGCCGAAATGGGAGACCATGCCCGGCGATATGCCGAACAAAATTTCTCGCTGGCCAACGTCATTGAAAACCATCTGTATATTTATCAAAGCCTAACAGTGAAATGAAACAGAGACAAATATCTTTTTCTCCGCCTGATATCAGCGAGGAAGAAATAAACGAAGTAAGACAAGCCCTGCGCTCCGGATGGATTACCACAGGACCGCGTACCAAGGAGTTCGAACAGGAAATCGCAGCATATTGCCATACGGAGAAAGCCGTCTGCCTGAACTCGGCGACAGCCTGCATGGAGTTGATTCTCCGCATATTGGGTGTCGGCCCCGGAGATGAGGTTATCACTTCGGCATATACCTATACGGCTACCGCGAGCGTCACCTGCCACGTCGGAGCCAAAGTCGTTCTGATCGATACGGCTCCGGGATCTTTCGAAATGGATTACGACAAGCTGGCCGATGCGATCACCGAAAAAACCAAAGTCGTGATTCCGGTGGATCTGGCAGGCATCGTCTGCGATTACGACCGTATTTTCGCAGCGGTCGAAAGCCGTAAACAACTATTCCGCCCCTCGAACGAATTGCAGCGAGCCTTCGGCCGGGTCATCGTTCTTGCGGACGCCGCCCACGCTTTCGGAGCAAAACGTGCGGGCCGGGTCTGCGGCGAAATCGCCGATTTCACCTCATTTTCCTTTCATGCGGTGAAAAACCTCACTACGGCCGAAGGCGGAGCCCTCACGTGGCGCAATATTCCCGGCATCGACAACGAATGGCTTTACAAACAATTCCAGCTCCTTTCGCTGCATGGGCAGAGTAAGGACGCCCTGGCCAAAACGCAACTGGGGGCTTGGGAGTACGACATCGTTTCCCCGGCTTACAAGTGCAACATGACGGACATCATGGCCGGCATCGGGCTGGTACAGCTCAAGCGCTACCCCGAACTGCTGAAGCGCCGCCGGGAAATCATCGAGCGTTATGACAAGGCGTTGCACGGGCTCCACGTACAGGTACTCGCCCATTACGGTCCCGATCACGCTTCGTCCGGGCATTTATACCTGGTGCGGCTACTCGGAAAGGACGTCCCCGAACGCAACGATTTCATTACCCGGATGGCGGAACGGGGCATCGCCTGCAACGTCCACTACAAGCCGCTGCCCATGATGACGGCATACAAGGCACTCGGCTTCGACATCGAGGATTATCCCAACGCCTATGACATGTACCGCAACGAAGTGACTCTCCCGCTGCATACCCGCCTCTCGGACGAAGATATAGACTACGTCCTTACGAATTTTACCGAAATCCTGTCCAAATAAACGCACCGCTTGAAACGCACGTTCGATCTCATAGCAAGTAGTCTGGGTTTACTGTTATTGAGCCCTCTTTTCCTCATGCTCGCCATTTGGATCAAAATCGATTCCGAAGGTCCGGTTTTTTACCGCCAGGTACGTGTAGGAAAAGGAAACCGGGATTTCCGGTTGTTCAAGTTCCGCTCGATGCGCGTCGGTTCCGACCGAAAAGGACTTATCACCGTCGGAGGGCGCGACCCGCGCGTGACTCGTTCGGGGTACTACATCCGCAAATACAAGCTCGACGAGCTGCCGCAGCTCATCAACGTATTCACGGGAGACATGAGCCTGGTAGGTCCACGGCCGGAAGTCCGCAAATACGTCGATCTTTACACCCCCGAACAGATGCACGTACTCGACGTCCGGCCGGGTATCACCGATCCGGCGTCGATTCGCTATCGCAACGAAAACGAACTGCTTGCACAAGTCGAAGATCCCGATCGCTACTATGTGGAAGTAATCATGCAGGATAAACTACAACTCAACCTGGAATATGTCGAGAAGCAGTCCTTCCGGTTCGATCTGCAACTTATTTTCAAAACATTCTCAGAAATCATACGCAAATGACCTTCTCCTGCAAGCCCTTAAATACAGTCACATCGAAGCAGTTGTTTACATTGCTTCGGGCTGCGCTATGGCATGAAACTCCTTCGGACGATTTCATCCACGACCTCTCCGCCGACTCCTGGCAGAAAATATATAAAGTCGCAACGTCACAAGGCGTGCTGGCTATCGCATGGGACGGTTTAGAACAATTGATCGCAGAGGGTCTAATTCCGCAAGAACGGCAACCGCCCCTGCAACTGAAAATACAATGGGCCTATAACGTCGAACAGATTGAAAAACGTTCGGCAGAACAAGTTCGGGTACTATCGGAACTTACCGCATTTTACCACAAGCACGGAATTCCGACCATGCTTTTGAAGGGCTACGGCGTAAGCCTGGATTACCCTATTCCGGCTCATCGTCCCTGCGGAGATATCGACATATGGCTTTTCGGGCAGCAAGAGCATGCAGACGCCCTGCTGCATAGGGAAAAAGGCACGGCGATCAATTTAGAAAAGCACCATCACACAGTCTTTTCACTGGACGGAATTACGGTTGAAAATCATTACGATTTTCTGAATGTTCATGCGCATGCTTCAAACCGAGAAATCGAAAAAAAGCTCCAAGAGCTAGCAGCCGAACCTGAAAAAAAAGTACTGCTGGGGGAAGCTCCGCTCTATCTCCCATCCGTCGATTTCAATGCGCTCTTCCTGCTCCGCCATACAGCAGGACATTTTGCTGCTGAAAAAATCGGCCTCCGGCATCTGATCGACTGGACGATGTTTATTGACCGACACAGTGAGGAAATCGACTGGACAGCGTTGAAACTGATTGTCTACAAAATGAACATGCACCGCTTTCTTCGCACCCTGTGCGCCCTGTCGATCGATTATCTGGGACTGGACGAATCGAAAATTCCACCCTTTGAACGGGATGCACAGCTCGAAGAACGAGTAATGAACGAACTCCTCCATCCGGAGTTTTCGGAAAAAGTCCCCAAAGGCAACATTTTCACCATAGTACGCTTCAAGTTCCGCCGCTGGTGGGCCAATCGCTGGAAGCACCGGATCGTTTACCGAGAAAACCTGCTGAGCAGTTTCTTCCGATCTTCCTGGTCGCATCTCTTAAAACCGAAATCCATTAAATAGTCCGAAATAAAGGCAGAACTCTTGCGGGTTCTGCCTTTTATATTCCATTTTGACTATCTTTCGGACGTATTTCCGGTACGATTCTCGTAAGCGGAAAAAATGAGCAACAACAGACCGCATGAAACAAAACATTCGCGACAACCATATTACCCAGCCTGGGAACGATTGGGCCTGGTGGAAAGAAACGATCGTCTATCAAATCTATCCCCGCAGTTTCAAGGACAGCAACGACGACGGCATCGGGGACCTGAACGGAATCACCGAAAAACTCGACTACCTGCACGGGCTGGGGATCGAAACCCTGTGGCTCAATCCGATCTTCGCATCCCCCAACGCCGACAACGGCTACGACATCAGCGACTACCGGCAGATCATGCCCGATTTCGGCACGATGGAGGATTTCGACCGGCTCCTGAACGAAGCACACGCACGAGGCATGCGTCTCCTCCTCGACCTGGTGCTGAATCACACCAGCGACCAGCATCCCTGGTTCCGCGAGGCCCGCACCTCTCGGGAAAACCCCTACTACGACTACTACCTCTGGTGGCCCGAGGAGCAGGGCCGTCCGCCCTACCGCAAGAGCCATTTCGACGAGGAGGGCGATGCCTGGTGCTACAACGCCCCCACGCGGTCCTACTACCTGCACTACTTCGCCCGGCAGCAGCCCGACCTCAACTGGCAGAATCCCGAGGTGCGGGCCGAAATCTACGACATTCTGCGTTTCTGGCTCGACAAGGGGGTCGATGGATTCCGGCTGGATTCGATTCCATACATTGCAAAAGACACGTCGTTTCCGGAGATCGACCTCTGCAAGTACCCGGACGTGTTCCCCTACTACTCGCTCGGGCCGCACCTGCACGACTACCTGCACGAAATGAACCGCGAGGTATTCTCCCGCTACGACTGTACGACCGTCGGCGAAGGCTCGAAAACCTCCCCCGAAGAGGGGTGGAAATTCATCGCACCCGAACGTCAGGAGCTCGACATGCTCTACCACTTCGGCGCGGCGGACATCCGCAACGAAACGGAGGCGGACGATCCCGCAACCGGAATTCCGTACAGTCTGCTCGCTCTCAAGCGTATGTACGCCGAATGGGACGCAGCCGTGGGCGACGGCTGGCCTACGATCTATCTGGGCAACCACGACCAGCCGCGCATGGTTTCGCGCTTCGGCAGCGACACCCCCGAGTGGCGCGACCTGTCGGCCAAAATGCTCACGATGTTCCTGCTCACGATGCGGGGAACCCCCTATTGGCTGGCCGGCGACGAACTGGGCATGGCCAACATCCGATTCACCCGCATCGAAGAGTACGACGACATCGACACGCGCAACCATTACCGCAAACTCCTGCGGGAAGGCCGTGATACGGAACAATTCCTGCGCGAACAGCAGGAGATCGGACGGGACAACGCCCGCACTCCCTACCAATGGGACGGCAGCCGCTACGCGGGTTTCTCCGTGGCGAAACCCTGGCTTCGCGTCAATCCCGACCACACGGAGGTAAATGCCGCTCGGGAGTTATGCGACCCCGATTCCGTATTGAACTTCTTCAGACGGGCCGTAACGCTGCGCAAAGGACATCCGGACCTGGTTTACGGCTCGTTCCGGCCGGTCGATGCTGACAACCCGCAGGTATTCGCCTACCTGCGGGAAGGGACAGGCCGAAACTACCTCACAGTCCTGAACTTCAGCCCGAAGGCTGCCCGGTTCGACCCGAAAACGGATTTGACCGAAGCCATGCCATTGCTGCATAACTACCCTGCCCCACCGATAGCCGAAAAAGAAGGCCCGATCGAACTACGGCCTTACGAAGGGATACTGTACCGGCTCGCATAACAGCGAACCGCACCGAAGCTGCGTTTAACCCATTCCGAACGCCCCCACAAGTAAAGGCCGGCCGCCAAACTCCCGCCAAAGAACCGACATTTTACAAATGCAAAAGACGGAAACCGCAGGGTTTCCGTCTTTTGCATTTTCGACCTAAATTCCTATTCCCACTCGATCGTTGCGGGCGGTTTGGAAGAGATGTCGTACACTACGCGATTGACCCCTCGCACCTTGTTGATAATATCGTTGGACACCGCAGCCAGAAAATCGTACGGCAGGTGCACCCAGTCGGCCGTCATGCCATCGGTCGAGGCTACGGCACGCAGCGCCACGCAACTCTCGTACGTGCGCTCATCGCCCATTACGCCGACGCTCTTCACGGGCAGCAGAATCGCTCCCGCCTGCCATACCTGGTCGTAAAGTCCCCACTCGCGCAGGGCATCAATATAGATTTTGTCCACATTCTGCAGAATTTCCACCTTCTCCGGGGTAATATCGCCCAGAATACGGATCGCAAGCCCCGGACCGGGGAACGGATGCCGCCCCAGCAACTGCGGATCGATGCCGAGGGACTTACCCACGCGGCGCACCTCGTCCTTGAAGAGCAGGCGCAGCGGCTCGACGATTTTCAGGTGCATCTCTTCGGGCAGGCCGCCGACGTTGTGGTGCGACTTGATCATGGCAGCAGGCCCCTTGACCGATGCCGAAGCGGACTCCACCACGTCGGGATAGATCGTACCCTGCGCCAGCCACTTTACGTTCTCGATCTGCTTGGCCTCGGCATTGAACACCTCCACGAAATCGCGGCCGATGATCTTGCGCTTCTTCTCGGGATCGGTCACTCCGGCCAGGTCGCCCAAAAACCGGTCGTGGGCCTTGACACCCTTGACATTCAAACCCATCCCCTTGTACGATTCGAGCACGCTGTCGAACTCGTTCTTGCGCAGAAGCCCCGAATCCACGAAGATACAATAAAGGTTTTTGCCGATCGCCCGGTGCAGCAGCACGGCAGCCACCGACGAATCGACACCACCGGAAAGACCGAGCACGACACGGTCGTCGCCCAACTTCTCACGCAATTCCCGGACGGTCGTTTCGACGAAACTCTCCGGCGTCCAGTCCTGTTTGCAGCCGCAAATGCCGACCACGAAATTCCGAAGCAGCGTAATGCCGTCGGTCGAATGGTACACCTCCGGATGGAACTGAATACCCCAACTCCGCTCTCCCTCAATACGGAAGGCGGCATAGCGCACGTCCTCCGTGCTGGCGATCACCCGGTAGGTGTCGGGAACCGAGGTAATCGTATCTCCGTGCGACATCCACACCTGCGTAGGCGACGGAACTCCCTGCATCAGCGGATCGGACGGCTCGACAACCGTAAGCATCGCACGTCCATACTCCCGACTGGGAGCCGACTGCACTTCGCCGCCGTAGAAATGAGCCAGGTATTGTGCGCCATAGCAGACGCCCAGCAACGGCAGACGACCTTTGATCGCCGTCAGATCGGGCTTCGGGGCATTTTCGTCCCGTACGGAAAAGGGACTTCCCGAAAGAATGATGCCCCGCACCGAAGCATCCAGTTCAGGGATCTTGTTGAAAGGGTGGATCTCGCAATAGACGTTGAGTTCACGCACGCGGCGTGCGATCAACTGCGTGTACTGCGATCCGAAATCCAGAATGACTATTTTTTCCTGCATCTATTCTATTTGGTTTTTATTTTCTTCACTCGCATTTTCCGAATTATCCTTTTTCATACGGTACAGGTTCACGGCGATACGGACGACGAAAAAATAGAAAAGCGCCGATGCCAACACCAGATGGCGCATCCATGCGTGCCGACAGCCCGTAAACCACCAGATTGCCAAAAGCGTCAGGACAACGAACACCGCCGCCCAATCGTACGGGTCGTTCGCAACCGATTTCTTCGGATATTCGGCATCAGTGCGTCAGGAGTTTAGTGCTCGCTGCTGTAATTCGGCGCCTCGCTCGTGATGGCAACATCGTGGGGATGGCTCTCCTGCATACCCGACGAGGTGATGCGGATGAACTGAGCCTGCTTGAGTGCCTCGATGTCCCGTGCACCGCAGTAACCCATACCGGCACGAATACCGCCGACCAGTTGGAAGACCGTTTCCGAAAGCATTCCCTTGAAAGGAACACGGGCCACGATACCTTCCGGCACCAGTTTATTGATATTCACGTCGCCCTTTTGGAAGTAACGGTCGGCTGAACCGGCTTTCATAGCGTCCAACGACCCCATGCCGCGATAGCTCTTGAACTTGCGGCCGTTGTAAATGATCGTTTCGCCCGGAGCCTCCTCCGTACCGGCGAACATCGAACCGATCATCACGCAGTCGCCGCCTGCGGCAAGCGCCTTGACGATATCGCCCGAATAACGCAAACCACCGTCGGCAATGACCGGAATGCCGTACTTGCGGGCTACGGACGCAGCCCCGTAAATAGCCGACAACTGCGGTACGCCCACGCCCGCAATGACGCGGGTCGTACAGATCGAACCGGGGCCGATACCTACCTTCACGCCGTCGGCACCGTTGGAAATCAGGAACTCGGCGGCTTCGGCCGTGGCGATATTGCCTACGACCACTTCCAGATCCGGATAAACAGCCTTGATCTTGTGCAGCGTATTCTTCACATTGACCGAATGGCCATGGGCCGTATCGAGCACGACGGCATCAACATCCTCATCGACGAGCGCCTTCACGCGATCCATCACGTCGGGCGTGATGCCGACCCCCGCCGCAACGCGCAGACGGCCTTTCGCATCCTTGCAGGCATTGGGATGGTCCTGCACTTTCGTAATATCCTTATAGGTAATCAATCCGACGAGCTTGCCGTCGGCATCGACTACGGGCAACTTCTCGATTTTGTTGCGCAGCAGAATGTCGGCCGCACGCTGCAAGTCGGAGTTGTGAGTGGTCACCAGCCCCTCCTTGGTCATCACTTCGTCGATCTTGCGGTTCATATCGCGCTGGAACCGCAAATCGCGGTTGGTCACGATCCCGATCAAATGCTGATCCGGAGCCACGACGGGAATACCTCCGATCTTATTCTCCTTCATCAATGCCAGCGCATCGCCTACGGTATCGTCCTTGGAAATGGTGATCGGGTCGTAGATCATACCGTTTTCGGCACGCTTCACCTTCCGCACGTGAGCCGCTTGCTCGGCAATCGACATATTCTTGTGAATTACGCCGATACCGCCCTCGCGGGCCAGGGCGATAGCCAGAGGCGCCTCGGTCACCGTATCCATGGCGGCCGATACGATCGGGATGTTGAGTTGGATGTTTCGGGAAAAACGGGTCACTACGCTGACCTCACGCGGCAACACTTCGGAGTATGCGGGCACCAGAAGCACATCGTCGAACGTCAGTCCTTCGGGTTGCACCTTCTCATTGATAAAAGACATAGGAGTGAGATTTTGTTGCCTGCAAAAGTAATCATAATTTTTGGATTATTTTTCGTACACTCCCCGAATTTCCAAAAAATCGGCTCCACAGCAAGAAAAACATCCTTACAGCAGGGCGACCGTTTCAAAATCACGGGCATCAAGCCACCACGACGCTGCCGAAGCGTATTGTTTGCCTCTGGGGAGCGAGGTTTCGGCATCCAAGTATCACCTTTTTCAAAAAACAATTCCCGTATGAAATTTTATTACAATTCTATCGTTTAATTAATATAGTGGGCTTGATTTTAAGTTTTTACTTCATAAAAATATAGACGGCGCATCGGCAAACTATCGTCCTGCAAGCCGAATCACCGAAAAGATACATGATACGTTAGACACTCTTCTATCATGAAAAGAATTCTGCTTTTTATTACGGCAACGCTTTTGCTCGCCTCCGGAACCTCCTGCTCGGACGACAATACCAATTTCGATCCGATCGGTGACGAACTGGGAATTCCTTATAAAGATGGTCACGATGTCTATGGCGTGGAAGTTTGGACGCCGGAAGAGGTCAGTTTCACGGACTATTACTCATTGATCGACTCGACAATTCACGAGAAAAACACGACCAAATCGATTTGGTGGTTTTCCCCGGTCGGAATAGATTGCAGTATCCACTGGAATAGTTCGGCTCCTATTATTGAAGAAACTTACTATTCTGCCCCATATAAAGGAGAAAACGATGGCAGCCTGAATATGAATCGTTCGCAGATTACAGTCGATCTAACCGATGCAACGGATAGTTTTACCGTCGAAGCAATCATTTATAACGGCGGCCGGTCTATTCGAAGATTTCAAACCATTCCAGTCGTAAAAAAAGAAAATCGGTACGATGTATTTTTTTATATTTTCGGAACAAAACTCGGACAAATGGAGGAGTGGATTGATAGCCAAAACACGATGAATACTGTAATTTTGAAAGCGGCAGTAGATGTAAATCGATTTTCTCCGACCGATTTTCTCCGATTCACTCAGTTCCCGGAGCAAAAATTAGAAAAACTCTATTGTACAGCTACCAACAAAAATAATTCTTCACTTGATTTATTAGAATACACTTGTAAGTTGTGTAAAATTCCAGAAACGCCAAAATTCGAGTTATACCCTGGGATGGAATCACAATATTATGTACTGAATCCTCAACAGTGGGAAATCAACGGCCTGCGCTGTACGCTCGAAAATACGACCTGGCGACAGTTAGGTGCTTCTGACGATACGGATGATACGGAGTTCGCGTGCCTTACTATTGAAAAAATATAATCAAATCATGAAAAAGAGTTTATTATTCCTAATAACTGCGACTACTCTTATAACTGGAATATCCTGCTCGGACGACAATACCGATTTCGATCCGACCAGCGACGAATTGGGGATTCTTTATAAAGATGGTCATGATGTCTATGGCGTGGAAGTTTGGACGCCGGAAGAGGTAAGTTTCACGGACTATTACTCATTGATCGACTCGACAATTCACGAGAAAAACACAACTAAATCGATTTGGTGGCTTTCCCCGATCGGAGAAAAAAATAATATCCATTGGAATTATTCAGCTCCTGTTACAATGAGAATGGATGAAGTATCTCCCTCTATGACAGCACCTAACAACAATTTGAATAAATCACAAATCGATATAGATTTAACGAATGTAACAGACGGTTTTACCATCGAAGCAATCATTACTATTGGAGATCAATCGATACGGCGTTTTCAGACTATCCCTGTAAAAAAAAGTGTATATAAATGCGACATTTTCTTTTATACATTCGGGGTGAATTTAGAACAAATGGAACACGATTGGATCAATAATGAAGGAACCATGAATACCGCTACCTTGAAAACGGCACGGTTCGTACAATCATTTCAAACTATTGATTTTTTAGGATTTACAGATCCGCCTCTCAAAAATTAGTGAAATTATACGGAACGGCTTCCGGAAAGAATAATTTATCACTCGATCTGTTAAGGGAGGGGTGCATGCGTTGCTATATACCGGAAGAACCGGAATTTGAATTACAAAGTGGGACAGAGAATATTTATCGTGTTCTGAATCCTCAACAGTGGGAAATCAATGGTTTGCGCTGCACACTCGAAAATACGACCTGGCGACAGTTAGGTGCTTCAGACGATACGGACAATACGGAGTTCGCGTGCCTTACTATCGAAAAATTATAACCTTTCAAAGAAACGGATGCTCTTTGAGCATCCGTTTCTTTATAACTAATCATTTTTTAATACGTAGTACATAAGTACCATTATTTTTTGTATCTTCATCAAGAAATATCTGACCTGGTTGCATATTTACTGGAAAAGATCCGGTAGGAATACCAACAGGTAGATTATTGATCTTCAACATAGTATTTATTTGGGAAGTTTCCAAATAAAAAATAGAGTTTTCTCTTCTTTTTAAGTCCAGTAGATTTGGTGATATGGTATTCACATATGCATTACTGGGCGCCGACACTACAACACCAATGGAAGTCAATTTTGCAGTGGCATTTTCACCTCTTACTGTAACGGTATCGAACTCTCCGTTCGAAGCTTTCACAGTCCCGGACGCCGTAACGGTATTAACCTCCAAGTCATCCGGTATATCCATGGGGAAATCGCCCTCGATCTTTGAAGCGGTCAGGGTTCCCTTCGTCGTGATATTGCCTGTGGCGACGATGGTCCCCGCATCGATCCGACTCTTGACATTCAACGTATCGGTTTCCAAGCTATTTGCTCTCATATTTACGACATCGAGCGCTCCATTGCCGATATGGATGCGATCTTTTCCAGTCGTACTGTATGAGTTGACAGCATCGTACCATACAATTAGGAACTGTCCGCTCGATGCGAACTCTTGCACTATGGCCGACTGGCGTTTGACATCGCTGCGATTACCGAACTGGGCGATCCAGTCGCCCGGCTGGGGCTCGCCGGTTCCTTCGGAATCAGTACTCGAAAACTCGATCCAATCTTCTCCCGCAGCTGTTACCAGTTTCCAATATTGACGAATCGTACTTCCAGTTGCCGGATTTTTCTGCACAAAAAAGAATTGATCGTCTTCTGCGAATTCGTTATTGCCACATGGAAATTCCAAATCGGCATGCCAAATATTATCCTGGGCTTGCGGCGTATAGAGTGTCGGTGAAGAGGAAAACTCGACCTTCGCATTCCGGAAATATACAATGGCTCCGGCGGTATTATTATATATCTGAAAATTCCGCATACCGGTCGGTGTCAAAACCGTCGATATCCGAATCCATCGCCCCACTTGATATTCCGCAAGCTCGACGATACTTTTCGTTTCATCCGCAGCTCCCAGGCGAATCTGCGCCGGAGCCTCGGCGAAGACATCGACCGAAGTCGCCATCGGCCGTCCCTGGGAACAAAGCGGGGCATCTTCGAAATAGTCGAGCCAGACCCCTGCCGATGATCCGGCACCTACGGTTTTCATACACGATTTACCGTGAAAATTTCCGAACGAAAGGTTGCTGCCGTTCGTCGTTTTCCAGTTGGCAGCCGATGCCAGCGAAGTGTCCGCACCCGGCTTCATCGCTGCGATTTTGTTTCCCTTTACCTGTTCCGCAGCGACGATCCGGGCGGATGCCGAAGAAAAAATCACGCGGTCGCTCATCATAGTACTGAATGTTCCGGGACGGGATGCCTGTTCGGAACGGTCGGCGGACAACGCCCTTGCACTTGCGTTCTCCAGTCTGGACGGATTTTCCGTCGCATCGATCTGTTTTTCCATAAACGATACAGGTTTAATTATTTATTTACTCGGGTCGGCAGCGGGAATCTTCGCCAGAAGATACCCTTCCGCCATTCATTCTCAATCGATCTTCACCTGCGGTCAAAACCCGAATCGGCCTGTCTGCCGGGATTTCGGCCTCATTCTTTTATAAAGACAGCAAATAATATTGCATTCCAAACGAAACGTGTGCTATTTTCGAAGATCGGGACAAATCCGTTCCCGTCCCTTTCCCGAACCTTCGAGATCGGCAATCCCCGTAATGGATCCGGCACTCTCACCCCGCCGCCGACATATCGCCGTACATACAGCGGTGAAAGCCACAATACGGTCTCGCGCCGTCCATCCGGCACGAAAGCCTATTCCCCTCAAGCATCGAACAGGACATAACGAAAAAATATCGGAAGCTCCGCCGGGAACTTCCGATACACATAAAAGAGGATATAAAAACCCGTATTTCTAATATTGCTCCGACTCATTCGGGAAATCGCCCGATTTGACGTCCTCAACATAAGACGTGACCGCACCGGTCATCACCTCGTGCAAATCGGCATAACGGCGCAGGAAACGCGGCGAGAAACCCTTATTGATCCCCAGCATATCGTGAATCACGAGCACCTGTCCGTCCACGCCGCCCCCGGCCCCGATACCGATGATCGGAATCCGCAGTTCGGAGGCGACCCGGGTCCCCAGCGCCGCAGGAATCTTCTCGAGCACGATGGCGAAACATCCCGCGTCTTCGAGCAGATGGGCGTCCCGCACCAGCTTCTCGGCCTCCTCCTCGTCTTTGGCCCGCACGTTATAGGTACCGAACTTATGAATCGACTGTGGCGTCAGGCCCAGATGCCCCATCACGGGGATTCCCGCCGAAAGGATACGGTTCACCGATTCGAGGATCTCCTCGCCGCCTTCGATCTTCACCGCATCGGCCTCGGTCTCCTTCATGATGCGGACGGCCGACTCGAGCGCCACTTTCGAATTTCCCTGGTACGTACCGAACGGCAGATCGACCACCACCAGCGCACGGCGCACGGCGCGTGCGACCGAGCGGGCATGGTAAATCATCATATCGAGCGTAATGGGCACCGTCGTTTCGTAACCCGCCATCACGTTGGCCGCCGAGTCGCCCACCAGAATCACATCGACCCCCGCCGCATCCACGATGCGGGCCATCGAATAATCGTACGAAGTCAGCATGGCGATCTTCTCCCGGCGCTGCTTCATCTCCCACAGACGATACGTCGTGACCGCCCTCACTGTACTCTCTACTGACATAGCATTATATATTTTCAATTTTCGAATCGGGAACCCTCCGGGTATTCCTCCTTTTCCCACCGGTAACCCGGGGCAAATTTAGCGTTTTGGCCGGACTTGCCAAAAAAAGTTCCACAAAACGACTCCTCCGGCCACCGAAACGTTCACCGAATGTTTGGTTCCGGCCTGCGGAATCTCGATCGCCCCGTCTGCCGCATCCACGACCTCCTGCGCCACGCCGTCCACCTCGTTGCCGAACACCAGGGCGTATTTCTGCCCCGGTCGAGGCCGGAATTCATCCAGCATGACGGCTCCTTCGACCTGCTCCACGACGTAAATGAGATACCCCTGCGCACGCAGCGCAGCGATGCAGTCGGTCGTCGCGGCGAAATAGTCCCACGCAACGGTCAGCTCGGCTCCGAGCGCCGTCTTGTGGATCTCCCGGTTGGGCGGGGTGGCGGTGATGCCGCACAAGGCGATACGTTCGACGGCAAAGGCGTCCGCCGTGCGGAAAAAGGCCCCGACGTTCTGCATCGAGCGTACGTTGTCCAGCACGACCGCCACCGGCATTTTCTCCATACGGGCGAACTCCCCGGCAGAGGGACGCCCCAGCTCTTCGTTGGTAATCTTTCTCATCGTTACAACTTCCCTGTTTTCACGGCAAAAGTAAGCAAATCCGAATATTTTAGCTAACTTTGGCGACCTAAATACACGCAAAAGCGTCCCGTTCCGCAGACGGCTCCGCCCGGCGGACCGGCAACCGGACGGAACGCGCGACAAACGACTACGATCGCCTATGAAGCAAATCGCACTTATCCTGACACTTCTGCTGGCTGCCGCCGGCGCCTCGGCCCAGGAGGTTTTCATCGGAGCCGACTTCGACACCCGGTTCGACAACCGCGAACACTCGGACTGCAACATCGACGATTCGCACACGTTCTTCAGTATGCGCCTGACCCCGAAAGCGGGTGTTATCTGGTCCGAAAAGAACCGGCTGGTGGTAGCCGTCGATCTGTTGCAAGACTTCGGCGACAAGGAACACAAGTTCTTGAGTAAAGTGGACCCCCAGATCTACTACCAGTTCAACTCGAAGACGGCACAGGCCGTAGCCGGTATTTTCCCGCGCTCCCTGCTGCTGGCCCGATACGATCCGTTCTTCCTGGGCAGTGCCTACTCGTTCTATAATAATCGCATCCAGGGCCTGGCCGCCCACTATAAATCCCAAACGGGCTCCTTCATCGAGTTCGCCATCGACTGGGAGGGAATGCGCTCGTACCAGACGCGCGAGAAGTTCCGCATCCTCTCGGGCGGCGAATACAAGGGACGCCATTGGTACGGCGGCTATGTCATGACCCTGCTCCACTACGCCAAAACCGACAATACGGAGTTGGACGAAGGGGTCGTGGACCACATCCTGCTCAATCCCTACGTCGGCTACCGCTACGAAGGAGCCTACACCTTCGATGCCCGGCTGGGTTACCTGCAAAGCCTGCAGCGCGACCGCCGCACCGAAGAGGGCTGGAAAGCGCCCAAAGGCGGGCGCCTCACCCTGTCGGTAAGCCGCTGGGGTGTCTGTTTGCTCAACGAACTCTACGTCGGCGAGAACATGCTCCCCTTCTGGGACATCTATGGCACCGGACTCTATGCCAGCGGCCCCTTTTACGCAACCCCCAAGAAGATCTACAACCAGACGGCCGTCACCTACAACCGCCGCTTCTTCAACAACACGGTGGGCGTTTCGGCCGGATTCTATTTCCATTACGACGGCGTGGGCCTGGGCCTGCAACAGATCCTGAAAGTATCGGTCAATCTGCAAAAAACCGTTTACCGTCCCAAAAAATAGACGCAAAGGCGGAAAAAAGTTGTAATTTTGTGAAAAATATACCTGCTATGGCAATCGCAACCAACGACACCAATACCAAGGAGAAAGCCGCGAACTTTCTCGAAGAGATCATTCAGGAGTCCATCGCCAAGGGCGACACGCGCGTACAGACACGTTTCCCGCCCGAACCCAACGGCTACCTGCATATCGGCCACGCCAAGAGCATCTGCATCAACTTCGGCCTGGCCAAGAAATACGGCGGCAAGTGCAACCTGCGTTTCGACGACACCAACCCGGTGAAGGAGGACGTGGAGTACGTGGATTCGATCAAGCGCGACATCCGGTGGCTGGGTTTCGACTGGGCGTTGGAACGCTATGCGTCGGACTATTTCGACCAGCTCTACGACTGGGCCGTCGTCCTGATCAAGAAAGGATTGGCCTATGTCGATGACCAGACGCAGGAAGAGATCCGCCTCACGCGCGGCACGGTATCCGAGCCCGGCAAGGAGTCGCCTTGGCGCAACCGCTCGGTCGAGGAAAACCTCGACCTGTTCGAGCGGATGAAAAAGGGCGAGTTCGCCGACGGCGAGAAGGTGTTGCGAGCCAAAATCGACATGGCGCACCCGAACATGCTGTTCCGCGACCCGATCATGTACCGCATCCTGCACGCCGAGCATCACCGCACGGGTAACAAATGGTGCATCTATCCGATGTACGACTATGCGCATGGCCAGTGCGATTCAATCGAACGGATCACCCACTCGATCTGCACCCTCGAATTCGACGTGCACCGTCCGCTCTACGACTGGTTCATCCAAGCGCTCGACATCTACCCCTCGCACCAGTACGAATTCGCCCGTCTGAACCTCACCTATACGATGATGTCCAAGCGCCGTCTTCTGAAACTCGTGCAGGAGGGCGCCGTGATGGGCTGGGACGATCCCCGCATGCCGACCATCTGCGCCCTGCGCCGCAAGGGTTATACGCCGGCTTCGGTGCGCAACTTCGCCGAAATGGTCGGCGTAGCCAAGCGCGACAACGTGATCGACCTGGGCAAGCTGGAGTTCTGCGTGCGCGAAGACCTGAACAAGGTCGCCGAACGCCGCATGGCGGTACTCAACCCGCTGAAAGTCGTCATCACCAACTACCCCGAAGGCAAAACCGAGCTTTTCACGGCGATCAATAATCCCGAAGACGAAAACGCCGGCACGCGCCAGGTGCCTTTCTCGCGCGAGATCTATATCGAACGCGACGACTTCATGGAGGTCCCGCCCAAGAAATACTACCGCCTGAGTCCCGGTACGGAGGTGCGCCTGCGCTACTCCTACCTGATCCGATGCGAAGAGGTCGTCAAGGATGCAGAAGGCAACATCACGGAGCTTCGCTGCACGTACGACCCGGAGTCGGGCAACGGTTCGTCGAGCGACGGCCGCCGCGTGAAAGGCGTGATCCACTGGGTATCGGCGGCCGATGCGATCGAAGCCGAAATCCGGCTCTTCAACCCGCTTTTCACGACCGAAGATCCCGACGACGTGGCCGAAGGCGGCAGTTGGGAGGACAATCTCAACCCCGATTCGATGATCGTCACCCGAGGCTATCTGGAACCGTCGCTTGGGGAGGCTCCCATCGGGCAGCCGTTCCAGTTCGAGCGCGTAGGGTATTTCTGCGCCGACACGGACTCCAAGCCCGGACACCCGGTATTCAACCGCACGGTGACCCTCAAGGATTCGTGGGCCAAGATCAACAAATAGATATTTCTTCTACGGTAAAATGAAAAAGCCGGAGCTATCGAAGCTCCGGCTTTTCGATTGATAAATCGTGTTTTCAATATTCGCCGTAAACTCCATATCGGACATTCACGGAAAATTTCCGACGCCCTGTCGTTGCTGTATTCAGGAGTAAAATATATCTTACATTTTAAAATACAGAGGGGTTCTAATTTCCTTCATACTCCAATCGATACCTTTGGCCCAATAGTCCTTATGCGTCGCTTTCAACACAAAGCCTTGCTTCTGATAGAACTTATAAACCAACTGCGAAGTTCTGACGGTTATCTTGCGGACACGATCAATTGATTTCAACTTGTCGATTCTATATTCGAGCAGTTGCTTCCCAAGCGATTTTCCCTGATAATCGGGATGTATGATGTCCCAACTTATTTTGCCGACGGTTTTATCATCGGCAAAATTTATTCCGCCGCAACCAACGATCCTGTCATTCGTGACCAGCACATAATACAACTCTATTTCTCGATCCAGATAATCACTCAAATCAATTTCTTCTTCCGCCGCAAAATATTCTGGTGTATTCCGCCGGATCAATTCCATCACATCATCCTTGTCTGTCGTCCGATATTCCCTTATCGTAACCATTTCTCCGTTTTCCCTCTCAACACTCTATTTACCGCCCGCATAAGAGGAATACACTTCCCGGCAACGCAACGATCGTTATTTCTTCCGGGCGATCGTTCGAAACGGCAGGGCCAGCACCCCGAAGAACGCTTCGCCGAAGATACCGCCCGACATCTTGGAGGTTCCTTCGGTCCGGTCGGCAAAGATGATCGGCACCTCGCCGATGCGGAATCCCATCTTCCAGGCCGTATATTTCATCTCGATCTGGAATCCGTACCCCACCATCTCGATCCGGTCGAAATCGATCGCCGCAAGGACTTCCCGCTTATAGCCGACGAATCCGGCCGTCGCATCGCAGACGGGCATCCCCGTCACGATCCGCACATACCGCGAGGCGCAATAGGACATCAACAGCCGCGACATAGGCCAGTTCACCACCGTCACTCCTTTCGAATACCGCGAACCGACGGCGACATCCGCTCCGGCCTCCAATTCGGCGGTAAGCCGCAGCAGATCGTCGGGATTATGCGAAAAATCGCAGTCCATTTCGAACACGGCATCGTACGGGCGAGCCAGCGCCCAGCGGAATCCCTCGATATAGGCAGTGCCCAACCCCAGTTTTCCCGAGCGTTCCAACAGAAACAGACGATCCGGAAACTCCGCCTGCCGCTCCTTGACGATCGCTCCCGTTCCATCGGGCGAGCCGTCGTCCACCACGAGCAAATGGTAACCGCCCTCGAGCGACATCACCTTCGAGATCATCTTCGAAATATTCTCCCGCTCGTTATAAGTAGGTATGACAACCAGTTTTTCCATCCAAATACTTTCTTCAGGGTAATTATGTATTTCAGCGTACCTTTATCCGACAGTCACAGCTCCGAATCCGGCAGCCGCTTATTTGAGATTCGCAGCCGCATTTATAATTCTGCCTCTCCGGATCTCCTCTCGGAGAGGACTTGGGCCGCTACACACCCCCAAAGGTACACAAAAGTATATTATCGCCAGCTTAAATCGCCCCCGTCCGAACATCGACACATAAGGCAGCGGTCGCATTCGAATCGCCACCCCTTTACAGCAACTTGCCGAACCGTCTGCGACCTAATAAATAACGCAGAACGATCGACCCGCAGTATATGCCCCGGGGCTTCCCCTTCGCCGCACCGCGAACAGCCCGCCGCTTGGCGGCCAGCGCCTTGTGCGCCCGCAGAAAATCCCGCCACGCACGTCCCACGGCCCGCACGTAATCCGGACACCCCTGCATCAGGTACGACAGCGCCGCGCACGAGTCGAGCACCGGACGCACGACAGCCACGACGCTCCGCTGCACCGGCGACGCACACTTGTAGAGCATCGCCAGATTATTGCGATGGTTGTAAAACACCTTCGAAGGCGATCCCTGCGCCAGACTCCCCCCGCCGAGGTGATAAACCCGGCTCCGGGGCTCGATCCGCACCCGGTAACCGGCCAGCTGCATCCGCCAGCAGAGGTCGATCTCCTCCATGTGGGCGAAAAAATCCTCGTCGAAACCGCCCATCGCCCGAAATACTTCGGCCCGGCAGCAGAAAGCAGCGCCGCTCGCCCAAAAAACATCGCGGGCATCGTCGTACTGCCCTTCGTCCCGTTCGACACACTGCAAAATACGACCTCGGCAGAAAGGATACCCCAGGTAGTCGATGAAACCGCCCGAAGCTCCGGCATACTCGAACCGTGCAGGCTCGACGAGCGACAGCAGCTTGGGCGCTACGGCAGCCACGGTCCGATCCCGATCGAGCGTTTCGACGAGCGGTTCGACCCATCCGGCAGGCGTTTCGACATCCGAATTGAGCAGAATGAAATAGTCCGCATCGAGATACTCCAACGCCCGGTTATAACCTCCGGCGAACCCGTAGTTACGGTCCAGTACGATTCGCCCCACAGCGGGAAATTCGCGTTCGAGCACGCCGAGCGAATCGTCCGTCGAACCGTTGTCGGCCACGACGACGCCGACCCCTTCGGGAACCGATGCGAGCACCGAAGGCAGGAAACGGCGCAAATGCCCAGCACCGTTCCAATTCAGGATCACTATTTCTGTTTTCGTTCGCATTCCATGCGGGCCAGATCGGCCGGGGACTTGTGTTTCCACCGCTTGTGCGACCACATCCACAGGTCGGGGTATTCGCGGATCTTCTGCTCCAGGCGCCGCACATAGCGTTCCGTTATTTCATGGGGAGCGACCTCCTCTTCTCCGTCGTAAATCCGGTCGAAATCCATCTCGTAATAACCCGGCTTGACACGCCGCAGCCAGCAGCAATACACGGGCAGGCCGCAACGCAGCGCCAGCTTCTCCCCTCCGTCGAAAAAGATCGTATCCCGATTGAGGAAGCGGAACCAATGGCTGTCGGGACGGCGCGGCGGATTCTGATCGGCAATCAGTCCCATCACGATATTCTTGCCGTCGATTCCCTTCTCCCGATTTCGCAGATAGAAGCGCAGGGACTCAGCCATCGGTACCGGGCAGATATTCGCATGGCTGCGCAGACGTTTGTACAATTCGTCGAAAACGCGACTCCGCAGGGGATGATAGACCGCCACGACCACCTGCGAAGGGACGATAATCCCCCAGAACGAACAGTACTCCCAGCACCCTAAATGAGCCGTCAGAGCGATCCAGTCCCGGCCCTCGACCGCAGCCATCTGCTTTTCCAGATCCTTTACGACGACGACCTGACGGCATTTCTCGTCGGTGAGTCCGGCCAGACTGAAGGTATCCACGAAAATCTCCGCCAAAGTACGGTAAAAACCTCTCCGGATAGCACGCAACTCCTCCGGGCTTTTCTCCGGAAAAGAGTTCCGCAAATTCTCCGTCACGACCCGATAACGGTAACGCAACAGGCGCAACGCACCGAAAACGACCGGTTCCACCACGTAATAGCGAAACCAATACGGCAAAATGGAGAAAAACTTACAGAAAATCCAGAGGCTTTCCAGTCCGATCCTTCCCCAAAAACCCAGATTCGGGCTTTTCTGTCTTTCTACCTCCGGCTTATTCATTCGATTTCGGTTCTACGAACAGTTTCACATTATCGACCTTCGTGCGGACCGAAAGCCACTTGCGCAACTGCTCCCGGTCTATCTGGCGTTGGAAATCCTTCGGCGTAATGACGCAAACCAACAGCGTATCCAGCGGTTTGCCCGCAACGTCGAACATCACCCCTTTGGTAAGCGACATCGACTCCACGTTATCCGACATCACGCCCACCTCCTGCGAAATATCGCCGATATCGACATTCGTCACCTGATAGCGAGCCAGTCGCTGTTTCATCTCGGCGATTTGCCGATTCTTCTCGTCCAGCAGCTCCACGTAACTCGACTGCAGCGACTGCAAATCGACTTTATCCGAGGTCGATGCCTGGCGCACCACCAATTCTGTCCGGGGCAACCCGTAGCTGGCAAGCTGTCCCCGCGCATTCTCGATCACATCTTCGCCGAGCGGCTCCCCGACCAACAGCAGTTCGATACGGGGCGATTCTCCGCCCCGGCGGTAGATCTTGCTGGATTCGATCACACGGGTCTGCGGGAAATTGAACACCTGGGCGATATACTTATCGGCCTGCACCTCGAAAATCGAAACCCGCACCATATGCAAGCCGATGAATACGCTGGGAATAAACGTAACGAGCGTAATCGCCAGCATCGTCCGCTTCACGAAACGCTCACGGGATTTGTTGAGAAACGTCTTCTTCCTGTACTTCAGAAACCGGGTAAAAATATAAGTAGCCAGGGCGATAAAAACCGTATTGATGAAAAACAGGTAAAACGCCCCGAAGAAAAAACGATACTGTCCCGTCGCCAAACCGAACCCGGCCGTACAGAGAGGCGGCATCAACGCCGTAGCGATCGCAACGCCCGGAATAACGGTCGAATTACGATCCTGGCGCGATTGCGCCACGATACCGGCCATACCGCCGAAAAAGGCGATCAACACGTCGTAAGTCGTCGGAGTGGTACGTGCGAGCAATTCGCTGCTCGCATTCCCCAGCGGGGAGATGAAAAAGAAGAGGGTCGAAGTCGAAATCGCCACGACGAACATCAGGACGAAGTTCCTGACGGATTTTTTCAGCAGGTCGAAATCGTTGATCCCGAGCGAAAAGCCGATACCCATAATCGGCCCCATGATCGGAGAAATACACATGGCGCCGATAATTACGGCGGCCGAATTGACATTCAGTCCCAGCGACGCCACCATCGTTGCGCAAATCAGGACCCACAAATTGACGCCGCGAAACTCCGTACCCTTGCTGATGTTAGCAGCTACTTCATCCTGCGAGGCCTTGTCATCCTCCAGACTGAAACGGTCCCGTATAAAGGCCCGGAACTCCGCCCAAAGTCGGAACGAATGACGGGGCTGCTCTTTCAATTCACTATTTTCCATATCACTCATTTACTCTTCTTCGGATTCTGTATCCATATTCTTTCCCGGTTTCGGAAGCCCCGCCACCACGATCACGAACTCTCCTTTGGGCGTATGTTCCCGGAAATAGTCCGCAACCTCGGCAAGGGTTCCCCGCACGGTCTGTTCGAACTTTTTGGTCAGTTCCCGCGACACGGCCGCCATCCGCTCCGGACCGAACACCTCGGCGAACTGTTCGAGGGTCTTGACCACCCGGAAAGGCGACTCGTAAAAAATCATCGTACGCGGCTCCGACGCAAGGCTCTGCAAATGCTTGTTGCGGCCTTTCTTCTGGGGCAGAAAACCCTCGAAGCAAAACCGGTCGCACGGAAAGCCGCTCTGCACCAGCGCCGGGACGAAAGCCGTAGCCCCGGGCAACGTTTCCACTTCGATCCCCGCTTCAAGACAGGCCCGCACCAGCAAGAATCCCGGGTCGGAGATTCCCGGCGTGCCCGCATCCGAAATCAGAGCCGCTGAACGGCCCTGGGCGATGTTGTCGGCCACCAGACCAACCGTCGCATGTTCATTGAACTTGTGGTGGGCATACATCTTTTTCTCGATGCCCAGATGCTTGAGCAGCACCGACGAGGTGCGCGTGTCTTCAGCCAGAATAAAATCGACTTCGGAAAGCACCCTGACGGCCCGAATCGTGATGTCGTCCAAATTTCCGATCGGCGTAGGAACGATATAGAGCTTAGCCATCGTCAGGAGAGTTTACGTTCCAGCAACTCCATCAGGAACCTCACTCCGTCGGACGAAGGGTTCCAATCGTAATTCTCGGAGATATAGATAATGCAGTCGTCCAGGTCGTCAAACTCGTTCAGACGGTCGATCGTCCGTTCGTACCGCTCGGTATCGCCGCCGAACAAGTCCCGCAGCAACAGGAATTTGTCGTTGATACCGATCGCCTGCTTCAGGTCGGTGATCCGCTCCTTGCGCACGATTTCGGAAGCCATGTCCTTCGGCGCGGCGATCGTGTCGGCCAGCGTATGCACGTCACCGCCCAACACCTCGCCCAGCACCGGCTCCGGCTCGGCGGCAAACGGGTATTTCGGGGCATCGGTTTTAGTCGAAGTCGTTTCGGCGACGCCCGTCTTTTGCGAAGCGGCAACGGAAGCATCGGCATCCGCCGCATTATCCGCTTGCTCCGAAATCTCTGCGGCAACAGAGTCGGATTCCGATGTTTCGGACTGTGGCTCCGGTATTTGCGACGTTACGGACTTCTTCGGTTCATCCATTTTTTCGAGGAGTGTTTCCGGCTGCGGAGCCGCTGCATCGTCCTGCTCCTTTCCAGCGGTTGCCTGTTGCTGCGGAGCCGCTGCATGCCCCGGCTTCTGCCCGGTCCCGACCGGAATCTTCGAAGCAGCGGCTTCCTGCGGCCCGTCCGTCTCGTAGAGGGACATGATGACCCGCCGCTTCTCCCTGTGACGGATCACCAGATCGTCCAGATCGAACAGACTGTCCGATACGACGACTTTCTGCTTCGATTCGGCATCGGCTTCAGAGGAGGGAGCAACCACCTGACCGGCAGACGATCCGGCAAGCCCCTCCCGGCCGGTCCGAACCGCAGCATCGTGCCCGGTTCCCGACGCTTTGTCGGACTGCCCTTCCATCGAAGCATCCTGCCGCGAAAGACCGGACGTCACAGATACCGCGACCGCGACAGCTATAGACTCCGCTGCAGGTGCAGATTCCGATACAGGCACGGATTCAGGGGCAGATTCGTCGGCAAGCACCGGATCCGGCTCGGCCACAGGAGCAGACGCAACGACAAGTACAGGTTCCGGCTCAGGTTCTGTAACGGCAGATGCCGAAACCGGCTTCACGGAGGGCGCAGATTCCGGCACAGCAGCAGACACCCCGGCGGATTCACCCAAAGCTTCGGGCATCGCAGCCGGCTCCGGCAGGGAGTCGCGGACAGGCTCCGCCAGCAAATCGTCCAGGTCGATACTTATTTCGGACACCGGCGCAACTTCGGCGACGGACTGCTGCGCAGCGACGGACGCGGAAGCGGAGGAATCCCCTTCGTCGAAATTCGCAAACCGTATCGCTTCATACAATTTTTTGAGCTTGTCCAAAACCAAATCCCGCTCGATGCCGGGGACATCGTGCGAACCCGCCCAGCCATCGACCAGTTCGATCAAACGGGCAAGTTCTTCCTGTATCTTGTTCACCTCCATAACAAAATCGGTTTATCAGAGCCAAAGGTACGAAAAATATCGGATGCGGGAAACGGTTTGTCCGCAGATTGCCAAAAATTCACCGATGCAGCTCGACGATTATTTTCCGAATCGGAAAAACTATGTATATCTTTGCTTCGGATGCAAAACCGAACGAAAAACCTTCGAACGGACACCGCACCCGCTTTGCTGCATATACCCACACTAAAAAAATCATCCTGAAATGGATATTCTGGAACTGCGCCGCTATTGCCTCTCCCTGCCGCTGGCAGAAGAGTGTACCCCGTTCGACGAAACGACCCTGGTCTTCAAAATCGGGGGCAAAATGTTCTGTTACACCGATATGGTGGAATTCCGATGGATCGCTGTAAAGTGCGATCCGGATCGGGCCGTTCTGCTTCGCGAACGCTATCCGGAACTGGTCACTCCCGCTTTCCACAGCAACAAACGCCACTGGAACGGCATCCGTACGGATGGTGATCTGCCCGACGCCTTTATCCGCGAGCAACTCCGCCACTCCTATCTGCTCGTCGCGGCAGGCATCACCCCCAAAGCCTTGCGGCAGGAAATACGAAACCAGATCGAAAAAGCCGGGCTCCCCGAAGAGTAACCCGGCTTTCGCCTCTTTCCCGAATCAGCCCCGCATCTGCCGCCGCATCATCCGACGCCAGCGGAAATACCCGGCCAGCGACATCGTCAGGTAAATCGTGTAGAGCAATGCGGTGAGCGGGATCTCCTTGTAGAAATAGAGCCCGACCGTCACCAAATTGACTACAAACCATACAAACCACTGTTCCAGATACTTGCGCGAAAGCATCCACATTCCCACGATGCTCAGCGACGTGGTCAGGCTATCCCAGAACGGCACGGTGCTGTTGGTAAAGGTCACGAGCACCCAGTAGATGAACAGATGGATCGCCGCATACGCCGCCGCGATCATCGGCCAGCGGCGTGCGGGCGTACGGGAAATACCGCCGCCCTTTTCGGTTTTGGGAGCGTTGCGCCATACCAGCCACCCATAGACACTTGCCAGAAAATAATAGACGTTCATGCCGAAATCGGCATAAAGCCCCGTCTGGAAGTAGAGCGTACCGTGCACGACGGGCATCACCAGCCCCACGAGCCAGAGGTAGATGTTGGCCCGGTATTCGAGCCACAGATAGAGCAGCCCCAGCGTAAAGCCGACGATCTGCAGGATGAGTTTGAGTTCCATCGCCTAAAACCGCACCGTTACGTTGGCCAGCACGTTGAACATCGCCTGGGGAAAATAGAAGGCCGAATCTTCGCGCACACCTCCGACAATCGACGAATAACCGTAGCCGTTGTTACAATACTCCGTATTGAAAAGATTGTTGATCTGCACGCCGAAACGCACGCTTCCGATCTTCGAGGCAGCCAATTCATACCCCAGGTTCAGGTTGGTGACACAGTAGTCGTCGAGCGACAGCGCATCGTTGCGGCCGTTGGTAAAGTATTGTTTGCCGACATACTGCGTATGCAGCAGGGCGCTGAACCCTTTGACATGGAAATCCAATAGCACTCCGGCGATGACCGACGGAGAGTAGGAAAGGGTCGAGGTCCCGAGATACAGCTCCTTTTCGCCCAGGTAGTTCCAGTCGGCGTCGTACTCCGAAACATATTCCGTATAGTTCTCGATCCGGTTCTGGCTCAGGGTCGCATTGGCTCCCAGCGAAAACCAGCGGGCGATGTTCAGCGAAGCCGAGAGTTCGATGCCCCGGCGGTAACTGTCTGGAATATTGCGGGACAGCTCCTGCCCCGTGTCCGAGAGTTCGCCCGTAGCGACCAGCTGATCCTTGTAGGACATATAGTAGAAGTTCACGCCCGCCTCGAAACGGTCGTTGTGGAAAAGATAGCCGAACTCCCAGTCGTACAGCCGCTCCGAGGTGGGATACTCCCCGTTCTTGGTATCGGTGAAGTTGCTGCGCGTAGGCTCCTTCTGCGCCACGGCGAACGACACATAGACCTTGTGATTCCGGGCGAAAGTGTAGTTCACGCCCGCTTTGGGGTTGAAAAAGTGATAGGTACGGTGAATATCCAACTCCTGAAGCGCCGAAGTGGTGCTGTTGAAATTGTCGTTGGTGCCCGTAATGTTATGCCGGATGAAACGGTACTGCAGGTCGGCATAGAGGTTCAGCCCCCGCGCAGCCTCCCAGTTGATCTTGGCGAAGACGTTGGCATCGTACTTGGTCGAGGCGTTACGATAATATTCGTGACGCGGGAAGCCGGGTGCATCGACGACCGACATCACGTTTCCCCAGTGGCCGCCGTCATATACGTTGCCCGCACCGCCCAGGGCCAGTTGTACGCGACCACGAGTATAGTTGGCCGATGCCACCACGCCGCCGAAATGGTTGTCCATCGACTTGCGGCGAATCAGATTGCTTTCGGTAATCGGCTCGTTCGGATCGTCCGTAGGGATCGGCGCGATACCGTACTCACTCAACGTCTGTCCGTTCTTATACTGGTTGTAATAACCCGAACCGTAGGTGTAGTGGCCCGTGACATTCAGCGTCCAACGGGCGTTGAAGCGATGATTGACGATCAACTGATTGTTGATCTGGGTATAGTTATCCGTCTGGTTATCATAAAACGAAATCGATCCGTCGGCATGTTTGACAAGCCCCTGCGAATTGTAGCGCCGGTCGGTTTCGAGCTGCTCCTTCGTCACGCCGTCATAAGCCAGTCCGACTCTGGCCACACCGCCGAAGGAGATCAGCTTCACGGCCGTACCCCCATCGTAGTACCCGACCTGCAACATGTAGGACTCCAGGTTGGTGAAGGCCCGATCGACATAACCGTCCGAGGAGATATGCGAAAGCCGGGCATCGACGGTCCAATGGCCGCCCATGAGTCCCGAACCGATCTGCAACGACTGTTTGTTGGTGTTGTAGGAGCCATAGGAAAGGGACGCTTCGCCAGAAAATTCGCTCGACATCGGGGCGGTGGTCATATTCACCGAACCGCCGAAGGCTCCCGTACCGTTGGTCGAGGTTCCGGCACCGCGCTGTACCTGGATCGTTCCGACCGAAGAAGCCATGTCGGGCGTATCGTACCAATAGACCGAGTGGCTCTCGGCATCGTTCATCGGCACGCCGTTGGTTGTGACATTGATGCGCGAAGCATCCGAACCGCGCAGACGGAACGCCGTACCGCCGATGCCGTTGCCGGCATCCGAAGTGGCGACCACCGACGGAGTCATTTGCAACAACGTCGGCATGTCGCTGCCGAAATTCCGGCGAGAAATCGCTTCTCGGCCGATATCGGCATATGCCACCGGAGTTTTGCGATCGACGCGGGTAGCGGTCACCTCGATCTGCTGCAATTCGTACAGTTTCATGGAATCCGGAGTCATGGAGTCCGTTTCCACCGGTTCGTCCGCGTGCACCGGCATCGCGCACCAGACAGCCGCAGCCGTAAGCGGCAGTAAGAAAATCCTTTTCATAACTTTAATTGAATTAAAAGAACAGAAAAGGGGTATGTCGTATCGATTATAGATTCCCGGTTTCAGCATTACCCGTATCCGGTACAATGGGTATAATCTCAGCCTGACAGTAAGGCACCCCTTCAAGAATACGGGCGCAAAGATAACATTAAATTTCGGAAAATCGCACCGCATCACAAAAAGAGTACGCCACCCGGCTCGACCCCAGGAATGGCGCACAGCTTTGTTCGAACGGCTCACTCCGAATGCGGCGGACAGCGACGAAAAACCGACTGTTCGGATATTTGCCGAAAAAAACGTTTACAACCCGGAACCAGGCAAAACCCGGGACCGTTTTCCGGCTCCGACAGTTGAAAAATCCGGTATCTTCCTCGGGACAGGGCAAGCCTGGGGAGAGTCATCACCTACCGGAAAGTACCGAACCGATAGACGGTCTTCTGGCAATAAAATCCGTCAGGCGCAAGCAGCGGAGAAGGAAATTCCGGCCGATTGACCGCATCGGGATACCCCTGACAGACGACGGCGACCCCTTCGTAATCCCGGTAGCGGCCGCCCGACTTCGTTTCGGGGCATCCGCCGCCCAAGCGATTGCCGGTGTAGAGCGTCACGCCGGGCTGCGAAGAGAGAATCTCCACCCGGCGTCCCGAACGTGCATCGCGCAATTCGCCGACTTCGGTCAGGATATTCTGCCGCCAACCGTCCACGGGGAAGAAGTGGTCGTACCCCCGCAGCATCCGGATCCGGTCGAAATCGGAATCGACGCCCTCGCCCAAGCGGCGCAGTGAACGGAAATCGGCGGGCGTACCGGCAACACCGAGCAGTTTCCCGGTAGGAATCAGACGATCGTCCGCTTCCAAAACAGTCGAAGCATCGAGCCGCAGCTCGTGGTCGAGTACCGACCCGCTGCCCTCGCCGCCCAGATTGAGCAGCAGGTTGCAGGCCATGTTCACGGGCGTCGTCCGGTCGGTTCGAGCGATATAAGTTATTTCCAGCGCATTATCTTCGTCGAAATCGAAAGCGGCCTCGACCTGCAAATTACCGGGATACCCCTGATCGCCGTCGTCGGAAGAGAGCGACATCACGACCCGGTTGGTTTCGACACGGCTCTCCCACAAGCGCCCGGCGAAGCCCTTCACACCGCCGTTGAGATGCCCGGCCATGCCGTTTATATCCAAGCGGTATTCTTCGCCGTCAATCCGCATCGTCCCGTAAGCGATGCAACCGGCCACGCGGCCGATGCTTTTGCCGCACAGGGCCGGATCGCCGAAATAACTGCGGAAATCCTTGTAACCCAGCGCCACATCCGCCAAATGTCCGTCACGATCGGGAACCAGAATCGACACGACAGCCGCGCCGACATTGCAAAGCCGCACTTCGGCACCTGCGGCATTGCGCAGCGTATAGAGCACAACGGCCTCGCCCTCCGAAGTGGCGCCCCAGATCTGCTGTTCGATCTCCATCCCTATTCGCCCGGCTTCAGATTACGCAGCAGGTTGTCGATACGACGCAGGGTCTCCTCCTTCCCGATGAAAGAGGTAACGTCGTACATACCGGGACCCTTGCCGGCTCCGACCAGCGCCAGGCGCAGCGTGTTCATCACCTGTCCCAGCGAATAGCCCTTCTGCTCGATCCAGCCGTGCACGATCCGCTCGGTATTTTCGAGCGAAAAATCGTCGATGCCGGCCAGCACCTCGCGCAGTTCGCGCAGCATAGCCGGATTATCGCCCTTCCAATACTTCTTAGCCTGCTTCTCATCGTACTGAGTCGGAGCGACGAAGAAGAACGAGGTCAGATCCCACAGATCGGTGATGAACGTGGCCCGCTCTTTCATAATGCCTGCGGCACGCCCGGCCAACTCGTCCGAAACCTCGATGCCGTGCTCGCGCAGGATCGGCTGATACAGTGCGGCCAGTTCCGCGTCGCTCTTATGGTGCATATACTGGGCGTTGAACCACTTGGCCTTGTCGGGCTGGAAGCGGGCGCCCGATTTCGAAACGCGCTCCAGCGAGAAGTTGTCGATCAGCTCCTGCATCGAGAAGATCTCCTGCTCGGTGCCGGGATTCCACCCCAGCAACGCCAGCATGTTGATAAACGCCTCGGGGAAATAACCGTCCTCGCGGTAACCGCGTGCGGTTTCGCCCGTCGGGGATTTCCAGAAGAGCGGGAACACGGGGAACCCCATCTTGTCGCCGTCGCGCTTCGAGAGTTTGCCACCGCCCGTAGGTTTCAGCAGCAGAGGCAGATGCGCGAAGCGGGGCTGCAGGTCCGTCCAACCAAAGGCCCGGTACAGCAGATAATGCAGCGGCAACGACGGCAGCCACTCCTCGCCACGGATCACGTGCGACACCTCCATCAGACGGTCGTCCACGATATTCGCCAGATGGTACGTAGGCAGCGCATCGGCCGACTTATAGAGCACCTTGTCGTCGAGCGTCGAAGTGTTCACCTCGACATGCCCCCGGATCAGGTCGTCCATTTCGACGATCTCGTTTTCGGGCATCTTGAAGCGAATGACCCACTGGTCGCCCCGCGCGATGCGGGCTGCGACCTCCTCTTTCGAGAGAGAGAGCGACGTAGGCAGTTTCTCGCGGATCGAATAGTTGTATGCGAAAGTTTCGCCGCGCGCCTCGTACTCCTTGCGCAGGGCGTCCAACTCCTCGGCAGTATCAAAAGCGTAGTAGGCCCATCCGGACTCCACGAGCTGTTTCGCGTATTTCAGGTAGATGTCGCGCCGCTCGCTCTGGCGGTACGGCGCATGAGGGCCGCCGACGCCGACACCCTCGTCGATCTCGATGCCGCACCACTTGAGCGACTCGAGGATATACTCCTCGGCACCCGGCACGAAACGCTGCGAGTCGGTATCTTCGATACGAAGAATCATCGTACCGCCGTGCCGACGCGCGAACAGGTAGTTATAAAGCGCCGTACGTACGCCGCCGATATGCAGAGGCCCCGTAGGGCTGGGTGCGAAGCGCACCCGGACAGGTCTTTCCATATTTCGTTACTCTTTGTTGATTTCCTTTTTATCGTCATGTTCGGATTCGGCCGTCTTGCGACCGGCCGCATCCTGCGTCGCTGCACCCCCTCGGGCAGGTTTGCGCAAAGTCGGCGCTACGGCCCACAGCGCACACATCACCCACACTACGAAGGCACCCGATACCACACGCCAGACCGCATCGTCCCTCAAAGCGACCGCTGCGAGAAGCAGGACGAAAAATACCCGTTCCGTCCATCGGGAGGTAAGCGCCCGGGCGATTTTTGCACGATTTCCCATACCGTTTACTTAATGCGGTATTCGACCCGCATGGTGATACGGGCTTTTTTCTGCCGGCTCGAGGTGTTGAACGATCCTCCGGCCGAGAACTCCTCGTTGGTATTGGCGCCCGTGATCTGGAACACGCCCATACGGGCCGAAGCCACTCCGCCGAGCTTCGCTCCGGCATTGACCGCAATTTTCTCGGCACGGACACGGGCATCGGCCGAGGCTTTCTCGATGAGCGACAACTTCACGTCGTCGAGCTTCGTATAGTAATAATCGGGCTGCATAGCCTCGATCGAAACGCCCTGGGCGATCAGCGAAGAGATTTCACGCGAAACATTCTCGACGGCATCGACACTCTTCGACTCGACGGTGAAACCCTGCGAAAGCCGGTAACCGGTAAACCGCTGTCCGGCCCAACTGCCATTGGCCGAATAGACCGGCTCGTACTGTTTATTGACATTCACGAACTGGAAGACCACGGCGTCGGCAGCGATTCCTTTCGAGAGGAGGTAGTCGTACACCTTCTTCTTGCTGGATTCGATCTGCGCGTATCCCGCTTCGACGTTCTGCGCCTCGGCGGTGATGAAACCGTTCCAGACGATCAGGTCGGACGAGAACTCGGTTTCGCCGAGGCCCGTCACCACGATCGTCTCCTGCGCGTGGTATTTATATGTATACGCCCTTGCGAGCAACCAGGCGCTGACGACGATCGCCACACCGATGATGAGGTACTTCCAATACGCTTTCATAACCGTAATATTTTAAGAATTATACTTGCTAACCCGCCGCAATTCATCGACCGCTTCCGGCCCGGCGTTTTCAACAGGACGCAATCACCGCATCCGGCAGCGCCCCGCCCGCTACCGTAAACGGCAGCGCAGCACTACACGTTGAACAGGAAGTGCATGATATCGCCGTCCTGCACCACGTACTCCTTACCCTCGACCCCGATCTTGCCCTGGTCGCGGCAAGCCTTTTCGGAACCCAGCGCCACATAGTCGTCGTACTTGATGACTTCGGCACGGATGAAGCCCCGCTCGAAATCGGTGTGGATGATGCCGGCGGTCTGGGGCGCCTTCATTCCCCGGCGGAAAGTCCAGGCACGGCTCTCGTCGGCACCGGTCGTGAAGAACGTCTGCAAATCCAGCAATTTATAGGCCGCTTTAATCAGACGCGCCACGCCCGACTCCTTCAGGCCGATCTCTTCGAGGAACATCTGGCGCTCCTCGTACTCGTCCAGCTCGGCGATGTCGGCCTCGGTAGCTGCGGCGACGATCAGCATCTCGGCCCGCTCGTCGGCAATGGCGGCCTCGACGGCCCGGGTATGTTCGTTGCCCGTCACGGCGCTCTTCTCATCGACGTTGCAGACGTAGAGCACCGGTTTGTCGGTCAGCAGGTTCAGGTCGGCGACCAACTTGCGGTCCTCTTTCTCGAGCTCCACGGTCCGGGCGCTCAACCCCTGCTCCAGGACGGTCTTGTACTGCAACAGGATCTCCACCGCACGTTTGGCCTGCTTGTCCCCGCCCACGACAGCCTGCTTCTGGGTCTTGGCAAGGCGGTTCTCGATGGTTTCGAGGTCCTTGAGCTGCAACTCGGTATCGATGATACCCTTGTCGCGCACAGGGTCGATCGAACCATCGACATGGGTAATGTTATCGTTCTCGAAACAACGGAGCACATGAATAATGGCGTTCGTGTTGCGGATGTTGGCCAGAAACTTGTTGCCCAACCCCTCGCCTTTCGAGGCACCTTTCACCAGTCCGGCGATATCGACGATCTCGATGGTGGTGGGCACCACCCGCTTGGGATTGTCGATCTCCGCGAGCCGAATAAGCCGCTCATCGGGAACGGTGATGACGCCCACGTTGGGTTCGATCGTACAGAAAGGAAAATTCGCCGCCTGCGCCTTAGCGTTGGACAGGCAGTTGAAAAGGGTCGATTTACCCACGTTGGGCAACCCCACGATACCACATTGTAAAGCCATTGAATATCTTTCGTTTTTAATATTATCCGTTCGACAGGCATCGGCAAAATGCAGGTGCCCCCGCGAAGACGGTCGATATACCGTCGTTCGGAAATGCAAAGATACGAATAAGCCGCGTGCAAAAGCAAATTTATTTGCATTTTGCCCAGACGAAGTATTTTAGACGAAGTCAAAGATACGAAAATCTCCCCGATAACTTGCGTTTGACGAAGACTTTATTCATTGATTCCGAACAGACAAGCCCGACACAGGCCCCGGGACTAAAGACCGAACAACAGCTCCGGTATAAATTAAAGAATAAAACGGCAAAAACAGCCGAGTTTCGACAAGACGACAAGCGCGGAGCAAGAGGGTAACCGATTACAATCTTGTCAGGTACGCAACCGATGCGCCGATAAAAAATCATACTCACCCTTTCGCATTCCGAGAAAGAGTTCCGCAGCGCCACAGGAGCCGATAATTTCAGCAAGAGTGCGCAGCAGCACCTACAGCAGGCGCAACAACCGCCCGCCAAAAGCAAACCGCACAACGACGATGGAAGCGGCAAGACCGACGAAGGCCGGAATCCGACGGATTCCGGCCTTCGTCGCATAATACGATCAAATCAGACGATATTGCACGAACACAACGGATAGCTCTCCCGCTTGAGGAACTCCTCCGAAACCACGATCCGAACAGCTCGGTGCAATACGGAAAACTCCAACGGAGACTCCCCCAACAATTCGCCATCGACCTCGACGCTGATCTCCGGCGAAGATTCGATGCGGATACGGCTGCCCCTCTCCTGCAGGATATGCCGAATCCGGTAAATCCCGCCGTTGAACAGATAACGGAAGCGGAACAGGATATGCCAGAAATGGACGGGACGGATCAGCGACACGTCCAGCAGTCCGTCGTCGGCCACCGCCTCGGGCAACTGCTGCATACCGCCGCCGTTGTATTTGCAGACACCGATGGCGATGCTCATCAACAGGTTGTTGTAAACCAGCCGGTCGTCGATCCAAACCTTCACGCCCGTCGATTTGTAGCTGAAGAACGAACGGATCATGCACCACGTATAGAGCCACTTGTTGCGGTGTCCTTTCTTCTTGAGATGGGCGTATTTCTTGACTACCATCGCATCGAACCCCATACCGGCCACATTAGCCATATAACGGTGCTGACGGTAGTGAGCCTCTTCGTAAGAAACGACTCCGACATCCTGTAAAAACGAATGTCCCTCCTTGATAGCGCGGATCGCATCCTGATAGCGATTCGGCACGCCGAACGTGCGGATCCAGTCGTTCCCCGCTCCCACGGCGACAACAGCCAGCAGCACCTCACGGGGATCGACCGTCTGCTGAATAAAAAGACCGTTCACGACCTCGTGCAGCGTACCGTCGCCCCCTACGGCGATAATGCGGCGGAATCCCTGCTTCACGGCCGACACGGTCAGTTCCGTCGCATGGAACTTATGTTCGGTGAAGACCGGTTCGGTCTGGATTCCGGCATCCCGCAGGAGCTTGGAGATCAGGGGAAAATGGTCAAGCCCGCGGCCACCTCCGGCCACGGGATTGACAATGACGAACCAACGCCGACCACCGCCGGGCAAGGACATCTCCTCCAAAACGACTTATTTTAGGGGAGCGTTCTTCAGCGTATCGACCAGGAATTCATAGAACTTGCCGACGGAGGCGATGTTCACCTTTTCGTCCGGAGAGTGGGGATAGCAAATGGTCGGGCCGAAAGAAATCATATCGAGCTTGGGGTAATTCGTACCGATGATGCCGCACTCCAGACCGGCGTGAATGGCCGTAACCGCAGGTTCCTTGCCGAAAAGGGCTTTGTAGGAAGCTTTCATCGCGGCCAGAATCGGCGAATCCAGATTGGGTTTCCAACCGTTGTAGGCACCCGTGAGTTCCACCTTGGCGCCGGCCAGCTCGAACACGGCGGAGATCGCCTCGCCCAGCTCCTCCTTCTCGGAGTTCACCGAACTGCGGAGCAGACACTGCAACTTCACCGTCTTGCCGTCGGACACCACGCGGGCCAGGTTGCTCGACGTCTGCACCAGTCCGGGCATCGACACCGACATCTTCTGCACCCCGTTCGGGCAGCCTACGACCGCACGGATCAGATTCTCCGCCACCTCCTTGGCGATCATCGTTTCAGGGGCTTCGGTTTCGGTCAGTTTGATGGAAACAGCGTCCTCGATCCCGGCGAACTCGGCCTTCACGACCTTTTCATACGCTTTCAGCTCTTTGGTCAGCTGCTCGAGATCCTTGGTGCGGACCATCAGCGTAGCGGTCGCCTCGCGCGGAATCGCATTGCGCAGACCGCCGCCGTCCACCGAGCAAAGCAGGATGTCCATCGACTTCTTCTGCTCACGGATGAAACGGAACAGCAATTTGTTGGCATTGGCACGCTGTTCGACAATCTGGATACCGGAGTGCCCACCCTTAAGACCTTTGACAACCAGCTTCACGGCCCGGTAATTCCGTGCCGGAGTCGGCTCCGCCTTATACTTGAACGTGATGTTGGCATCCACGCCGCCGGCGCAGCCTACATACAACTCGCCCTCCTCCTCGGAATCGAGGTTAAGCAGGATGTCACCGTGCAGCACCCCTTTCTTCAGGCCGAACGCACCGTCCATACCCGTCTCCTCGGTCGCTGTGAAAAGCGCTTCGAGAGGACCGTGTTCGAGCGTATCGTCCTCCAGGACGGCAAGAATAGCCGCCGCACCGATACCGTTGTCCGCACCGAGCGTCGTACCGTTGGCCGTCACCCATTCGCCGTCGATATACGCCTCGATCGGGTCCTTGGTAAAGTCGAACTTCTTATCGTTGTTCTTCTGAGGAACCATATCCAGATGCGCCTGCAGAACGATACCTTTGCGGTTCTCCATCCCTTTGGAGGCAGGCTTGCGGACATAGACATTGTGGGCCGCATCCTCCTTGCACTCCAGGCCGAGACTCTTGGCCACGCCGATCACGTACGCACGGATCTTCTCCTCGTGAGAGGAAGGACGGGGTATTTTAGCGATTTCTGCAAAATGCTTCCAAACCAACGCGGGTTTCAAAGCGGTCAAATTCTTATCCATAGTAGTTCTATTTTAATTGGTTATCGTTTCTATTTTCCATTTTCCGGAGCAGGTGCCGCTTCGACGGCAGCGCTGCGGTCGAAAGCCTCGACGATCTGTTTGACGAGCGGATGCCGCACGATGTCGCGGCGGTCGAACTCCACGATGCCGATCCCCTCGACACCGCGCAAAATCTCCATCGCCCGCGTCAATCCGCTGTCGGAACGACGGGGCAGGTCGATCTGCGTCACGTCGCCCGTGACGATGAATTTGGCATTGCGTCCCATGCGCGTAAGGAACATCTTGATCTGCGGCAGGGTCGTATTCTGCGCCTCGTCCAGAATGACGAAAGCGTTGTCGAGCGTACGGCCGCGCATATAAGCCAGCGGCGCGATCTGCACGGTCCCCTCCTCGATGTATTTTTGCAGCTTGGCGGGCGGAATCATATCGTTGAGCGCATCGTACAGAGGTTGCAGATAGGGATCGAGCTTCTCCTTCATGTCGCCCGGCAGGAAACCCAGCTTCTCGCCCGCTTCGACGGCCGGACGCGTCAGGATGATCCGCTTGACGTGTTTTTCTTTCAAAGCCCGCACCGCCAGGGCGATGGCCGTATAGGTCTTGCCCGAACCTGCGGGGCCGATGGCCAGCAGCAGGTCGTTGCGGTCGTAGGACTGCACCAGCTTGAGCTGATTGACCGTGCGGGCCCGGACGATCGTGCCGTTGTTGCCATAGACGATCACGTCCTTATCGACGGGAGCGTCGTGTTCGATCACCCCGGTCGAAAAAGCCTGTTGTACCGACTCTTTGGAGATATAGCCGTATTTGAGGTAGTAAGCGATCAATCCGTCCAGTCGTTTCCGAAACCGTTCGGAATCGCTTCGGGGGCCGAGCACCGTGAGCGCAGATCCGCGAGCGATGATTTTGAGGTTGGGATGCAGCTCCTGCATCTGTTCGAGGTAAATATTCTGGGGGCCGTACAGCTCCCGGGGATCCACCCCCTCGATGTCGATCTTCTTATCTTCGGAATCCATCATAAGCTAAAAAACAAATCCTACGCTCAATGCCAGGGAGTAAGAGCGCATGTTGAACCCGACCGCCTCTTCGGTGGGATAATAACACTTTTTCGAATCGAACTGCCCGTTGTAACGGAAGTCGATCAGTGTATGTCCGAAATTCAACCCCAGGCCCAACATATAGGAAACCGTCGGGCGCATACTGCCGAAGAACATCTCGTTGTTGCCCTCGGCATACTTGCAATCGTTCATCACCGTAAAGACGGGACCGACGTTGATCCGCAGCATCGGAAGCGCCCGAAGCGAGAAGATGAGGGGAATATCGATCGAATTGGTTTTGATTTTCAGAGTTCCGTAGTCGGCATGGCTCAACTTGATCGACTGCCGCACGTAAAGCACCTCGGGACCGATGGTGAAATAGCGGAATTTCAAGCCGATCTGGAGTCCGGCCTGCCAACCGAGCCGGTTATCTATACCGAAATCCGGACCGGAAGTCGAAAAATGGGGAAAGTTGAGTCCGGCCAGTACGCCCCACTCCACTCCCTTGATCGCCGATCCGCTGCGGCTGCTGCGTCCATAATCGTCGTATCTGCGGGACTGACCCGAAGAAGGGAGAGTCAAAATACTCAACAACAACGCTATAATCAGGAATTTACAGTTTTTCATAACTCTATTTCTTGGTATCGGATTTCAATACGGCAGCGGCCCAGAGCAGGTAGCAGACACAAGCCGTCACCCAGATCAAGCCCGCCTGGGGATGACCGAAGCCGCGGATCAGCGCGCCGCAGATCGGGCCCGAAAGGGCGCCGGCGGAAATGGCCAGGATCATCAGTCCGGCGACTTCGTTCGAACGGCCCGGAGCACTCTTGGTCGCCACGGCATAAAACGTGGCGAAAACGCAGGCCATCGTGAAGCCGAGGATGCCAACCAACGCATAAACGACCGCTTCGGAGCGCACCGCGAAAAGGGCGATGCAAAGCGCCAATGCCAGCAGCATATTCCAGCGCAGGTATTTGACATCGACGACACGGATCAACACCCAGGCACCGACGAGCGTACCCACGATGCGCAAAGCGTAAAATCCGGTGGTCGTAAGAATCGAATCGGGATTGTCGATCAACCGCACCGAAACGAAGCCGATACCGACATCCGCAGCGATGAAGCAGGCCACGCCCAGCGTACAGAGCAGCACGGCGCGGTTACGCAACAGACGGAAACACTCGGCCATACCGACCGCACGGGACGATTGCGCCGGTTCTGCGACCGCAGTCACCTGTAACCAGACGGCCCCGACGAGCGTAAGCCCCGCATAAATCGGCAACAACAGACGCCAGTCGCCGAAAAGCGAAACCAGCCCCGTGATGATCGGGGCGAGCAGCAACAGAGCCGTATTGCGGAAGATCTGTCCGACGGTCAGGTAGCTGGTCATCCGCTCCTCGGGCACGATGGTCGCCAGCAGCGGATTGACCGCCACCTGTATAGCGGTATTGCCGATGCCCAGCAGACCGAAGCCGATGAAATACCAACTCAAGGCACTGCCGACGCCCGCAGCATAGGGCACGAGCAACCCGGCGATGGTAAAGGCATAACCGATCATTGCCGTTCTCTTGCGGCCGATGCGGTTCATCAGCGCCGCGACAGGCGTGGAAAGAAGCAGGAACCAAAGGAAAACCATCGACGGCAGAAAACTCACGGCACTCTGCTGGCTCTCGGCAAATTCACCGCTGATGATGTTGGTCACCGGAGCCACGATATCGCAGAAGCCCATGATAAAGAACCCCATCAGCACAGGTGCCAGCAATCGTTTGTCCACTCTCCTTTCCGTCATAGCACGTCCTTCAACATTCATTATTTGGTCAAAGTTAAGTTTTTTTCTCGGAATACACAGAGAAAACCGTGCATTTTTTTATCCGGAATCCCTGTTTTTCGGCAAAAAAAGCATTGCTATTCCCCATTTTTTGCTATCTTTGACATAGTCTTAGATAGGATGCGCCTCGGAAAACCGTGAACAAGTTCCCGTTTTCTCTCGGCTTTCACTATCTTTGTTTCCGTAAAATTACCATGCAGGCAGTGCCCCGACAAAACGAATGTCGTTCCGATTCGGGCGCGATCTGTTCGCATCGAAACAACCGTTCATTCAGGTTCCGGCAAACGATCCGTGCTTTACGGTATTTTTCCGGCAAACATATTGATAAAATTTACTCGACCGGCCCCGTTCCGGCGAACACGAATATGTCCCGGTTCGCAGACGGTCCCGATCAGTTAACCCTAATTCCGATTCCGCATGATGCTTCTATTCGACGGCATAACCCTCCCGCTCGAGGATCCGATTCTCAAATTCCTGCTGATTCTGGTCATCATCCTCGCCGCTCCCCTGCTGCTCAACAAGCTGAAGATTCCCTACCTGCTGGGACTTATCATCGCCGGTGCGGTGATCGGACCGCACGGCCTCAACCTGGTGTTGCGCGACAGCAGCATCATCCTCTCCGGTACGGCCGGACTGCTCTACATCATGTTCCTCTCCGGCCTGGATATGGACATGTCGGATTTCCGCAAGAACGGCACCCGAAGCCTCGTATTCGGACTCTATACGTTCTGTGTTCCGCTCCTGCTCGGTATTCTGGCGGGATATTACATCCTGGGATTTTCGATCTACTCCTCGATCCTGCTGGCCGGACTCTTCGCCTCGCAGACCCTGATCGCCTACCCCATCGTCAGCAAACTGGGCATCGCCCGCGACAAGGCCGTCACGATCGCCGTCGGAGGCACGGTCATTACCGATACGCTGGCCCTGCTGCTGCTGACGGTCATAGTAGGCATGGTCACCGGAAACACGGACGACATGTTCTGGTACCGGCTCGGCATCTCGGTCGTGCTCTGCATCGCATTCATCATGCAGCTCTTCCCGCTGATCGGGCACTGGTTCTTCAAGCATTGCAGCGACAACATCTCCCAATACATTTTCGTGCTGGTCATGGTCTTTCTGGGCGCCTACCTGGCGCATCTGGCCGGACTGGAGCCGATCATCGGCGCCTTCCTCGCGGGGCTGGCCCTCAACCGCCTCATCCCGCGCACCTCGCCCCTGATGAACCGCATCGAATTCGTCGGCAACGCCATCTTCATCCCCTTCTTCCTGATCGGCGTAGGCATGCTGATCGACTACCGGGCCTTCTTCCGCGACTGGGAGAGCATCAAGGTCGCCGCCGTGATGATCGTCCTGATCACCGCCGCCAAATACATCGCCGCGCTGCTCACTCAAAAAACATTCAAACTCTCCAGCGACCAAAGGACGGTCATCTTCGGCCTGAGCAGCGCCCACGTAGCCGCCACGCTCGCAGCCGTGATGGTGGGCTACAACGTCATCATCGGCCAGACACCCGACGGAGAACCGATCCGTCTGCTGGGCGAAAGCGTCCTGAACGGCACGATCCTGATGATCCTGGCCACCTGCACCATTTCGACCTTCGCCACCCAGCGCGGCGCTCACAACATCGCCATCAAAGGGGTCCGCGAAAACGACGAAAGCACCGAACATCAGGACGAACACATCCTGATCCCGGTGTCGAACGAAGAGAGCGTCAGGGAACTCGTAACTCTGGGCAACGTGCTCAAATCGAAGAAAAACCACAACGGATTCTACGCGCTGCACGCCATAGACAACAAGGTGGAAGACAGCGGGCTGGAAAAACGGGCCCGCAAAATTCTCGAAACGGCGGCGACGGCCGCTGCCGCATCGGACATCTACCTCCACGAGTTGCTGCGCTACGACGTCAATATCTCGAACGCAATCGCAAGCGTCGCCAAAGAACAGAGTATCACGGACATCGTAATGGGACTCCATCGGGACAAATCCCCCGCGATCTTCCTCGGCAAGATCACGGGCGACCTGCTGGGCGAAAGCAACGTCACGACCTACATTTACAAACCGGTACAACCGCTGGCGACCATAAAGCGACATATCGTAATCATTCCCTCCCAAGCCGAAAAAGAGGCCGGATTTCTCATGTGGCTGCATAAAATCGGAAATCTGGCCCGCAATACCGGGACCAAAATCGTCGTCTATGCCCCGGAAACAACGCTCAAGTACATCGAACCGCTGCGGCGCAAGCAGACCGCAACCGTAGAAACGGTACTTTTCAAAGACTGGGAAAAACTGCCGGCCCTGCTGCGCGAATTGCGCACGGACGACTGTCTGTGGCTGGTAATGAGCCGCCGCGAACGCATCTCCTACCAACCGGCGATGAACAAGATCCCGGCTTACCTGGATCAATACCTCGGGCGAAACAGTTTCGTGCTGATCTATCCCGTACAGGCCGGTGATCCGGAAAGCCGCTATTTATAACCCATAATACGTGCCGCATACCTCCTGTACGAACCGCTCCCTTTTACCGCTGTAACGGAGACATCCGCCGGATGTCGGAACATGGCCTGTCCGCAGACGAAGAGACGCTGCACCCCCGTTGAAAAGGCATCGCGGCTGTTCGGAAAACCTTCGGAAGCCGCATCTCCCGATCGGAAAAGGATAAGATGTGCACATCCGGCCCCCACCCCTTATGCACCGACAATCGGGTAAAATCGACACCGGGTTTGGTTTTACCCGTAACTTGCACTATCTTTGACCTTGTTTTAGACCGGCCGCATCCATCGATGTCCGAATAAATTCGGCCTCGCTCTCGGCCCGCACCGCATAATTCGTTTCGCATAAACATAAACGTAAAATAACATTATGAGTCTTGTAGCGATCGTAGGACGCCCGAACGTGGGCAAAAGCACACTGTTCAACCGCCTGGTCGGGCAGCGCAAAGCCATCGTCGATGCGACGGCAGGCACGACACGCGACCGCCATTACGGTAAAACCGACTGGAACGGACGTGAATTTTCGGTGATCGACACCGGCGGCTATTCGGTCAATTCGGACGACATTTTCGAAGACGACATCCGCCGTCAGGTGATGCTCGCCATCGAAGAGGCGGACGTCATCCTGTTCCTGGTCGAAGTCAATACGGGCATCACGGATCTCGATCAGATGATGGCCGACATCCTGAGGCGCACTTCGAAAAAAGTGCTGCTGGTCTGCAACAAGGTCGATAACTACGACCTGATCTACTCCTCGCACGAATTTTATTCGCTGGGACTGGGAGAACCCTACTGCATCAGCTCGATGAGCGGCAGCGGCACGGGCGACCTGATGGACGAAATCGTGCGCGACGTGCCCCCGGAAACCAAGAACGAGGAGGAAGAGCTGCCCCGCATCACCATCGTAGGCCGTCCGAACGTGGGCAAGTCGTCGCTCACCAACGCCCTGCTGGGCGAAGAGCGCAACATCGTCACGCCGATCGCCGGCACCACGCGCGACGCCATTCACTCGCGCTACAACAAGTACGGACTCGATTTCTACCTGGTCGATACGGCCGGCATGCGCAAAAAAGGCAAGGTGACCGAAGACCTCGAATTCTACTCCGTGATGCGTTCGATCCGCGCCA
>OIWO01000035.1_pt1 | contig 158264 bp, 144 predicted proteins | sample 1587641 | NCBI WGS metagenome assembly OIWO01 (sample SAMEA3888924, study PRJEB22519) | human gut metagenome | biome: human gut; feature: human-associated habitat; material: faeces | place: Denmark | collected 2010
CTCCGCCCCTGCTTTCCCGGAGGAATCGCTCCTCTGCACCAGAATGCCCAGAAGATAGGGACCTGCGTTGTTATATTGGAAAACGCTGCCCGGCTCATGAACCACCGGAGCCTTCAGCACAAATTTTACCCAGTCCTTCTCCACCATCTTGGGACGCATGGCTCCCATCAGCATGGGGCTTTCAAAGCCCATGGACATGGTAATCAGATGGCGGAGCTTCATTTTTTTCAGATTCTCACTGGGATTTTCCGGTGCGTCCTCCGCAAAGTGATCCAGAACATAATCATCCATGGAGAACAACCCTTCCTGGGCAGCGAAGGCGCAGGCGGTGGAGGTGAAGCTCTTGGTGCCGGAATACTGGTTCTGACGCTGCTCGGGCTCCGGCTGGTAGTACGCGATCAGCTGTCCAGCCTGAAATACACGCATTCCCCGCACAGCCAGATTCTCAGAGGTAACAGCTGCCTCAAAGGCAGAAAGATCAAGTTGACGCATAGTAACACTCCTTTGTTTGTTAAGATAGCTGCCCCTGGAATCCCCTGAGGCAGCCGTAACGGTTGTTGCGGATTATACGGGAATGATGCCGGTGACGAGAACGAAGGCCAGCATGGCACTTGCCAGAACGAATGCCCACTTGTAGGAGAAGGCGATATGATCCTTCAGTTCCACATTGGTCAGGCCAAGGCCCATGTAAGTAGCAGCAGTCATGGGCATGATGTAAATGGCAGGGCCAAAAGTAATCAAGAAGGCTGCGCCCACAGCAGCGGCAGGGATTCCGTAGACAGACACAATCTGGTTGACAATGGGCAGAATGCCATAAGTCAGGGCATCACCGTGGATGAACATACTCAGCGGGCTGTTGACAGCGGCAAACAGCACGTGCAGATGGGGAGCCATGCTCTCGGGCATGGCGGACAGAACCATCTGAGTCATGGCGTCCAGCATGGGGCTCTTGCCCATGATGCCGATAAGAACACCGGAAGCCAGTGCCGTGAAGGCCATGGTCAGAGCATCGGTGGCGTGGGCCTTGACACGCTCCATCTGCATCTTCTGGGAGGGATAGTTGACCGTCAGGCCGATGGCCAGAGCAATCATAAAGGTGATGTGTGTTGCCACCTTGGTCATGGTCAGCATCAGCACAACCGCCACGATCAGGGCAATGTTGAACCAGAACAGCTTGGGACGGTGCAGTTCATTCACTTCGGCGACAGTTTCCACGCTGACGGTCTCCGCCTCGGCGGCAGGGTTGTAGCCCGCTCCACGCTTTTTTTCATTCCGGGAGAGCAGGACACACAGGCCAAGGATCAGAACAATTCCGACAACCTGTGCGGGGATGCAATACCTCCAGATCTCAGAGGTGCCGACTTCCAGCGCGGCGGCGGTGCGTCCGCAGGGGCCACCCCAGGGCACGATATTCATAACGCCCATGGTCAGGGTTGTGATGCACAGCAGGTTGATGGGCCGCACATTCATTTTCTTATAAATAGGAAGCAGAGGAGGGATGCAGATCAACAGGGTGGTTGCACCGGAGCCATCCAGATGGCCAATGAAGGCAATCAGCACCGTGGCAAACATCAGCAGTGTAATGTTATTGCCCACCAGTTTCAGAACCTTGCCCACGATCACATCGAAAACACCGGCATCGTTCATAACACCGAAGAACAGAACCGCGAAGATAAACAGGATTGCCGTGGTCGCCACACCGGACACGCCGGAGGCAATATATCCGCTCATCTCCTCAGCGGTAAAGCCGACAGCAAAGCCAACGATGATGGGAAGGAGAATGAAAACCACCGCAGGTGTACTCTTTCCCCAGAGCAGCAGGGCTACGATCAGAATCATCAGAGCGAAGCCTGCAAGACCTAAGTATGACATATCTTTCTTTCCTTTCTCTTTTTGTGATTTGTTTCGTTCATCAATTACCGCGGTTATCTAGATGCTTTCATTATACCGGGTGCAGGAAAAATTATCCAATACCCAAAAAATCCGGTTTGTATAATCAAATGTTATACAAAAAACGCTTTTGTGCAGTTTTCCCAAGATGTCCATGGCGATGCCGGGATGAACGGGAATACCGCCGTATGCTGTCTGTATCAGGCAGCCTGCGGCGGTATTTTTACCAATACTACATACTTTTCCCGAAGAGAACACGGGTTGTAATCTGAATAAAGTCCCGGAGGTACTTGGGCATAAATTACTCCTTACTGTGGCAGGCGTAGAGATGGCGGTAGTTTTCGTAATCTTTCAAAGGGTAAAACTCCCCTCGTTTTCTGCGGATAAACTCATCTATATAGATATTGGACATCAGCATACAGGCACCGGAGGCAACCGCCACCCGCTTGCCCACCTCCAAAGTGTTTGTCTCCAGCAGTATCTTGGGATGAAAGCCAGAGCGATAGAAGAGCTTGTCCTGCACTACCCGGATGGAATGCCCTTCCCGCATCGGCACAAAAGTCTCTCTCCACATCCGCCAAGGTGATGGGGGGCCGGACTCGATGCGGGCCACGATCCCAGTGTCTCTGGCATCCAGAATGCTAATGGTTTCCTGCTCGATAAGCTGCTCATAGACCAGATTGGTGCCGGTGGATTCCATGGCGACGAAGACCAGGTCAATGGTCCCCTTTTGCAACAGCTCCTCCAGGCTGGCAGAACCCCGTTCCGTCAAATCCAGAGTGACCTTGGGATACTTCTGCCGAAAAAGCAGGAATGACCTTGGGCAGAATCTGCATGGATCGCTGCACACTGATGCCCAACCGCAGCCGACCCGAGTGGTCGGCTTTGATTTCCCGCAGCTGCTTTTCCAGCTGGTCGTTGACAGCCAGTATAGCATCTGCTGCCGCCAGATACATCTCGTCGGCATAGGTCACACGAAATAGGGAGCTGTAGCGGGTATGCCGATATTTTGTAACACTTTTATAATTCAAAATCATTATAAATACTGCTACCAAATTTGGTATTATATCGGCCACCGATTTATTTTGGGTAGTTTGCGGTTTTGAAGCCCATCTATGATTTTTGATATCATCATTATACTTTACGAATGCCTGTGCCTCTTGCTTAGTCAATTCAGGCTCGTTTCTGGTTTGTTATGTCTTGGATTATAGTATGGTCTACTCTGTGCTTCTTTCAGCTTTGACTTATAATCTGCAATATTCTTCTTGTATTGGACCAACATTTTATGCAATCGTGTACTTTGACTTATCTGCAGATTACATGCATATTCTAATACTTTATTTCTTTCCGTCTCATCCAAATAATCAAGAATTCCATCCGGCCACTCAGGTATGTTGTCCGCTTTTTTCTGCGGTAAATCTTCCTCGACCGCTACGTCCAATTCTTCTGTTGCGTCAGTATGCACTTTCTCTACTACTTCTTCTCTACCCTGTAAACTACACTACCAGCTTATAATACCTCAGTGCCTCCATGATATATTCCCTTTTCTCTGGAGTACATTATTTTATCTCAGGAGCCTCTTTCTTTGAAACATTATAATTAGGACGCATATCCAATTCACAATCCCGTTTTATTTCTGCTATATAAGCAGTATGCACCTTCACCCCATGCTTCTCCATGATATACTTTTTGATATTCTCATAAGTTGGTTTCTGTTCCTTATACTCCTTATGCATATCAGGACTAATAGGAACTTCCATCTCAACCTGGAAGTCTCTCTTTTTCTTTCCTAAGTCACTTTTTTAGTTAAAAGAGCTACCGTCTCAACTGTATTACCACTTTCCCACAAAATCTAACCTTGACAATACCATCCACAAATATCATTTAGCGAACATGCATCTCTTATTATATTTATTTCAGATGAATAATAACCTGCATCCATTAATGAATCCTAAACTCATCCAAAATAACAGCCGCCTGCTCATAATTTAAATTGATCAATATTTCAAGTATATCTTCATATGCTTCAATAAGTTCTTGATCCTGTTTAATTTTATCACTATATGTAATAAAGGATTTAAGGATAACCAACTGTACTATTGCTTCTTGTTCTCTTATTGATTTTTTAAATTTATTTACCTCAGATTTTGCATTTTGAAAGCTATTTCTAATAGAAATTAATATTTCTGGCAGCAATTCATCCATATGCATTTGGTAAATCGTTCTCAACAGTTCCTTTATGTGATATTTTCCATACTTTGTAAATTGCTTATTCAAAAATTGCTTATCTACGTATGAATAATTTGTTTTGATTTTACTCCAGTCTCCCGTGCAATATCTCGTTACAGAAAGCATAAGAGATTTATATAACTGTATTCGAACATACTCCTCATCAATGTCATTTACTTTTTTCTCAATATATAGAATTTTCTTTTTACATATATTTCTTCTTTTTGAGTCAACATATGAGTCAAAAAATTCACATAAAAAATTGCCAAAGATATCTTGATAGAACTCAATTGTATCTGTTGTAAATTTTGTAAAATCAATCTCTTCAAATAATATATCGATTGCCATTTTTGCATCATCTTGGGTTTGAATCATTTCCCGCTGAAACAGCTCTATGATTTCATGTTCTTGGTAAACATCAAAAATTTCGTGAGCATTATAATTTCTTTTAGTATATTTCCAAATATCAATCACACATAGCAAAATTTCATGAATAACCATTCTAAAAGATTCATTCGTAAAATTTAGGCCGCAATTTGCAACATAGCATATTGTAGATATATCATAGTTACTCATATCAAAAACATCTATCTCTAAAGATTCTTCCTGCAGCAGATACCTATCTATTATCTCCTCTTCGCGACTAGTATAACAATTTCCATCATCATCTTTGATATAATGATCTATTCCTGACAACTTAGGTTGCATATTAGGATTAAATATAAACTCCTTATCTTTCTTACTCACTTTCAAATAATTAGCATTATATTTTTGATGTTCCATCTGATCTTCAGATAATTTAATAATTGTATTAAATACCGCTTGTGCCAAAGTCTCGTGATTAGCTAAATATCTCTTCACGTATTTAGCCATTTCATCAATAACACCATGTTGCCCCTTATACATCAAACAATCCAACACAATTTTCTTTATTTTATTTTTTATCCCAATAGCAACGTCATTTTCCAATTGATTCAATAAAACTGGCATAAGTGCAGTATCTGCCAAAAAGCTTCTATTAGAAAACAATTTCTCTATTCCGTTAATCCATATTGTGCAAAACTTTTCCCTTTTCTCATTTTCTAATTCTTGATGATTTATTGCACTAGCAATTAAAAGTATCAAAAGATTTTCATATTGAAATGCCATATCAGTATCCTTCATCAATTCTAAAATAACTTTAATTGCATCAAGAGTTGATGGCAAGTCAATCTGCCCAGACACCATATTATCATTACACTTTTTAATCGCCGCATTTAATCTCTGCTTAGGTTTATTGAATTCTTCTTGTCTTAGAACAATTTTTTCTGCTTCCCCTGATATTTGGGGTTCTAACATAATTATATTGTCGGTTATCTTGGTTGCTTTTGCACCACGCATATCCATTTTTTGAATCTGTAAATAGTCCTGTGCATTTTCTGCATCATTTTTTATAATTGAATATAAATAATCAAGAATTCCATAGCATTTATCCTGAACCATTGAATCAAAATATATCTGTGTATGAGATACATATTCTTGTATACTCAAATCACATTTTTTATCCAACTCATATCTATCTTTAAGCTCAGGTATCCCCATGGTCTTAAGAATTTGCCTTTCGAGCAACTCTTTTGTCGGATTTTTTTTGTATAACATATATCTTGTGGTATCCCAATGAACAAGTTCTATGCTTGTAGCCAAATCCAAAGCATAACCCGGTAATTCGTTTTCAAAGTGCATTCCTATACTCTCAATGATTGTAAGCAATACTATATTATTTGATTTTGAATAAATAGTTTCTTTGACATAATTTGCAAATGCAACAGTGAATTCATGATCCTTTTTACAAATCTCCAAACTGCTTATTATAGCCTCTTTAAGACAAAAAATAACATCTCCTATTAAGGTAGGTACATTGTGATCTCTAATCCCTGCAAGCCACATGTTTCCATTTCCCCAATATTCCTTTATTGCATTACTCTCACTAATTTTTACTTTGATTTTTATTACATATTCAGGATTATTAGTTGCATATTCTAATATTGCCCTATTTATAAATTGAATTGCCCAATGAAATCCCACTTTAAAATTCAATCGAAACAGATTCCATAAAAATGCATTCTCGTACACTGTTCTATATAAATAATTATAATGTTCAGCTTTCTCACTTAATCCATATTCAAAACCCTTAGACAGTCTATCGGCTCTATAGAAATCAAATTCCTCTGCATCTACTTTTCCACGTAACCATAGTATATCAGCTATCGAACACAATTCGCTTGCTAATCCAGTTACCAAAGCAGGATAAGCATTCTTCAATGTCCATTCCATAATATCTTCTGACTTACGCATACTTTTTCTATTTCCATTAATATAATTATTAATCAATGTATTAAAAAACTTTTTTAACCACTCTTCTGAGTTATCTGCCATTCGATAAAGTGCTTCCAAGCAAGACGATATTTCATCTATGATTTTATAATAGTTTTCTTGCTCAGATTCCTGCAACGAATATTCCACATAATATTCCATCATAGCGCATGCATCTGAAGCAATAACTGCCACTTTATCTTCTTGTTTCGCATAATCCAAGCATAACTTAACTATATCATCTCTTTCGATTATATTTTTCTTATATATTTCTTCGTTTTTCAAAAGTCGAATAATACATGGTCTTCCATTACCAATTGGGGACAATTTCATTTGTGGTGATTCTTGTCTAATATGTAATAACTCACCTTCAAATGCGAACAAATTAATATTCTTCACAAAGTCGAACAACATGCCTTGTTCCAGAATCTCCGACCCTTGTTCTTCGAAATAATTATCACAAAACCTTGACTTAACAATTCCAATTTCTGTTTGCCTTTTCCAACTTTGCGGAATCTCATCAGAAAAAGTAAGGCTATATAAAAACTTATCTCTATTTACCTGTATAAACATTTTATTTGAAATCCAAATCTGATACCGTCTATACACACATCGCCCAAGATTTTCTATTTCATCATAGAAGGTCTTATACTTCCCTTTGCACAAATCAAAAGCTTTATCAAAATAATGTTCAAAGCAAATATCCTCGAAAATATCATATTTCAGTCTAATATAATCTCCTTGTTGAGCAATTACACCTTCTGAAAGCAATGCATGCATTATGTCTCTATCTATATCGTCCTTATGAATACCCAACATAAATTTTCTAGCTCTTTCAAACACAATCTTCTCAACAGTTTCAATAACTTTGTTACTGAGTATGCCATACATTCGAGATTTTTCCTCCAAACATATTATGTTTTTCCAAATATATTCTCTTAGAGAATTTTCATCACCTATATTATCAATATCCATCGAATTACTAACTATCAAGTTTATATAAAAGGGCGATTTTAATAAATCAACATATGAATTTGTTTTATACATTTTATGAATAATCGGATATTGCTTCATAAGCAATGCAAGTTCATCTTCTGTTATATCGCCAACTTCATAAATTTTTATTGAAAAATTTGTTTCCAGTTTAATAAAAGCATTTTTATCACTCGTTCTACAAGATGTTACTATGTACACATTTTGATATTCTTCCGCCATATCATACAAATACTGTAATAATTCAAATTTTGTTTCGGCACAGTCCGCAATAAACTCGAGAGCATCAATAAAGAATATTAATTTCTTTCCATTAATACACTCTAAAACGTCTTGGATACAGCAACCCCAAATGTCGTCAATATGACTTTCTTCCAAAAATCTTTCAGCACGAGCATATAAAACCAATTTTTCATTTTCAACATATTTTTTGCATAAAACAGATTTACCGCTACCAGCTCCACCTTGTATTGAAATATATCGCTCATTGTCTTTTGTTATTTTTTCAAGAAATTCATTTCTATCGATTTCATACTCTCCGTTAATCAATCCTTCAATATTTTTCAACCCTGAATTACTAAGTTCCAATGCACCTTTAAATTTTCTGATATTAATATTAAAGTTCTCATACTCATCCTTTAATACCTTGTATAATTTCTTCTGAAAATTAAGATCATTTTGTGCTTTAGTTATAATATCATTTGTAGTAATCAAATTATCTTTAATAGTAAATGAAATACTCCCAATTTGATTATCCCCACTATACTCTCTCATCTTATCAATACTATTATTACTAAGTACAAAAAATACAATATTCTTTAAGTCCGAGCATTTTTTATCTTTTGAATCCCTTATCTTTTCCAATGTGGTTTTTATTTTTGTTGGTACATCTTGTACAGTACTTACCTGCACTAAAAGTTCTCTGTTTTCTGATATCAAATCTACATATGGATAAGTTGCCGTCTCGTCATTCAGATTACTAAACTTCTGTCCGAACCATACATTACATACCTCAATTGCAAATAACTCAAACATTTTTGCAGCATCAAATAATCCGTTTTTATTTGCCATTTTGATTTTTTCATCATATGAAGACATATATTCAATTATGAAACCCATTCTTTCGTTTGAATTCAACATATATTCAATGCTCCTTATCCGTTAGTTTCTTTTAAAATATTTACCTGAGTTCATTCTCAATTTCTTCTATCGTTGGCATAGAAGCTCTATATTCCACAGGCAATAAATTTGACAACTTATACTCAGATATTCCTATCGGTTCTTTTGAACTATTTACCGCATATTTTGCAAGGATATTATTTTTGCTTTTGCATATAATCAGACCAATTGTTTTTGCATCAAAATCTGTCTTGACCAAATCATCCACAATATTCACATATGTACCAATCTGTCCAATGTCTCTCGATGTAAAAGCTACTATTTTAACTTCAACAACAACGTAACAATGCAAATACAGATGATAAAATAAAAGATCTATTTTTTCCTCTGTTCCTTCAATCGGTATTGTATATTCTCTTCCAACAAAAGCAAACCCTTTTCCAAGTTCCATAAGAAATTTTGTGATGTTGTCCATCAATGCGTCTTTTAACTCTTTCTCACTATAATCTTCTCTGATTGCTACGAAGTCGAAATTATATGGATCCTTTGTTATTTCCTGTGCAAGGTCGCTTTGTGGTTCAGGCAATGCGTATTCAAAGTTTGAAATTGCTTTTCCCTGACGCTCATATAAATCGGTATCAAGATAATTTAAAAGTACTGCCCTTGACCAATTATTTAAAATCGTTTTCTTCACAAAAATATTGATTTTTCCCTGTCCAATTTACATTTATCAATGATAGCTCTATGATGTCCCCACGGAATCGAAAACAATTCTTTATCCGATAAATCTCCCACAAGTTGTGGAACATTTATTGAATCCTCTTTGCTCTTCAATTCTTCCACAAATTGTGGAAGAATTGGATCACTGTACAATTCATAAAATTTCTTCATATATCTGAGATTCGAACTTGATAAGCCTTGAACCCCTGGCAAAATTGTTCTCATATCTTTACTTAAATGTAACTGTTCAGAACCCCCTTCGGGTTCGTTGCCAGTTATTGTGCAAAACAGAGAATCGAAAAATCTTTTTTACTCTGATTTGCTGTTACTCTGTGGATAAAAGTGATGAATTTTTACTTGTATATCAGTCTTGTGGATAATCCTCAACTACCTACCTTTTATCCGCTTCATTTTCGTCTTTGGAGGCGATATTGAATATATTTGTAAGCATTTGCACCTTCAAATTTAATACTTATCCACCGTCATTTTGCCGAATGGATTTTTCGACAGATTCGCTTTTTTACAGCGTTTCCGCTATAATAAAAATGCAAAATCTAGCGGAAAGAAGGTGGTTTGAATGCCCGTTAACATCACAGAAGAATTCGTTCGCCAGCTTATGGCACAGATTGATTTTCTCACGAAGCAAAACAGCACATTAACAGCTACAATTGCCGAGCTGAATCAAACCATCAAAGAGCTGAAAGAACAACTAAACAAAAACTCCAAAAACAGTTCCAAGCCACCTTCCTCTGACGGTCTTAAGAAACCTGCGGTAAAAAAGAACCGAAGCCTTCGTGAATCTTCCGGGAAAAAGCAGGGCGCTCAGCAAGGTCACAATGGTGTCCATCTTTCTGTCATCTCCAATCCGGATCACACCATGGAACATATGCATTTTGACTGTAACGGATATCCTTATCGCGAGAAATGTCTGGATAAGGCTTGCATAAAAGAAACCCGTCATGAGATTGATGCGGTTGTGACTGTAGATGTCACTGCGCACAATCTTATTGAAATGCGCGAATGCCCTTTGCATGGTGGCATAAAAACAGGATCATTTCCTAAAAACATAAAAGCAACTGTCCAGTATGGCAAAAATCTTCAGGCGATGGTTGTGGCTTTCAATACGGTTGGTGCAGCCAGCATCAATCGCACTCATGAAATCCTGTCCAGTGTGTTTAATATTCCATTAGCAACGGGAACCATCAAAAACATGGTAACCCGCTGTGCGGAATCACTGAAAGATACTTATGAGCAAATCCGTCTGAAAATGATTACGCTCGGACTGATCCATTGTGATGAGACTGGTAGCCGCGTAGATGGAAAAACCTGCTGGGTTCACGTTGCATCCGATCAGAATTACACATATCTGACCATAAATCAGAAACGTGGTCAGGCTGGCATGGATGCTGCGAATGTACTGCCGCATGCCAACGGGATCATTATGCATGACTGCTGGAGTTCTTACTGGAAGTATCAAAATGTGACACATGCCATCTGCTGTGCGCATCTTCTCAGGGAATTAAACGGTGTGATTGAAAATCATCCGGAGCAGACATGGGCAGTCCGTTTTAAGAAGCTTCTGCTCGATATGAAAAAGGTGCGAGATAAAGCACTTCTTTTAGATAAGGATGAGGTCAGCTACTATCACCGCCATAAATTTGATATGGAGTATGATTCCATTATCAAAACTGCATATGGGGAAAATCCATTCCCCGAAACTCCTGCAAAAAAGCGCGGTCGCACGAAAAAGAGCAAAGTATTAAATTTGATCTGCAGACTGTATAATTACAAGGAATCAGTCTGTCTGTTTATAAAGAATCTCTGTGTACCATTTGATAATAATCAGGCGGAACGTGATCTGAAAATGGTAAAAATAAAAACCAAAGTCTCTGGATGCTTCCGAAATGAAGAAGGTGCACAGGAATATCTTACAATTATGAGTTATATCGGATCAGCTCGCAAGCACGGAATAAATGCTTTCACAGCTATCCGCGAGGCACTGAACGGAACCCCTGATATCATTTTCAACTAACTGGGTTCTGAACAGTTACACTTAAATTAACAAAAAATCCACTGCCCCACTTACTTTCAGCCGACTTTTCTACAATATCTCTTCCTATAGACCAATAGAAACCAATCATTTCCTGATTAACAGAAACAGATGCCTTAATCTGTCTCTGTTTATAGCGTTTTCCTATGTCCTCAATCCACTTCCTATACTCTTCATCCATTTTTATAAGTTGATTCATGTAAACCCTTTCAGAATTCTGTTTTTTCCCACATCTCTTTATAGGCATTGACATAAAAATTTATACATCCAGGATATGTGTATACAAATCTTCTGCACAACTTTTTATACAATTCCAGCATACTCGCATCATCTGCGAAATCTAATAAGTAATCGAGACAATGAGACAATTCTTCTTCTGATACCTCTCTGTTGCACAATTCCTCCACTATGGGTAAATATATTTCATATGCCTGCTGTCTAATCTTGTTGAGCTCAATTACCGCGCTAAATATATCATTTCCCATTCCATTTGACCTCCAAATAACTGATATAATTTCTTCAATAGTTATTATAATCAAAGCTCACAGTAAATAACATATAAATAACGCTCATATTAAATCACCCCAAAATGTTTTAATGCATCCTTTATCGCTTCTACTTTCTCCGCCGTCGGATGCCTTCTCGGCTGTTTCAACTCTTCTACCATATTAGGTGCATCATACATCGGCAATCCTAAATTTCTTTTTACCTCTGCGATATATGCCGTATGTACTTTGAAGCCATATTTTTCTTCAATATATTCTTGTATCATTTTATATGTAACCCTTGGAGCCGGCTGATATTGCTTTGCCCGCTCCGCAATTTTATCTAAAGGTACCTTTTCTTCACCTTCTCCAAATTCAACTTTCACATCTATATGGCTATCTGGTGACTTGTGGGACAAGAGCACGATGCTTTCCACATGCGGTGAAAGTTACTTCTTATACTAAATAGCGAAACCGTCACCTTTTGCGAAAAGGTTCATACCCTACTTAGGGGGATAGCCTTTACCCCTCTTCAAACAATAAATTAACCCTCCGCATGTAGTTGCATAGTCTCCATTGTTTTGCTCACTTCACTTACCAATGGTAACGTTTGTCTTTTATTCTTTGCGATATATTCCTGCATTGCTTTTACTCTGGATTTAAACTCTTGCTTAAGCTTAATATGCGGAATTTCCTGCTCATCATACGATTGAATATATTTCAGAACATAATCCCAAAAATTCTCATTCGTCAAGTACTCTCTCAATTTGTCACGTAATTCAATTACCCCGGCATATTCGTATGCCGCTTCATAATAAGGATTGAATATCCAATACAACTCCTGATGAGAATCGCCATATCCAATAAAATTATTCCTACGTTTGAGAACGTTACTATTTAATAAATTTAATAATTTTTCATGAATCTGTTTTTCTGTACATTGACCACTAAAGGAAAACTCGAGCCAGCGTACAGTATTTTTAATATATTCAACCGCTTCATTCGTGTCTGAATGTTTTTCCAACAAATGTATTACATACTGAAGATCCAATAACAACTCAAAAGAAATTCTTTCATACTCTTCTTCTTTAAAACAATTTCTTCCATGAGCCACTTTATTACGAATCATGCTGTTAAAGTAAAACTTAAAGTATAATGCTGCCTCTTCTAATCCCATACTTGTATCATTCTTTTCCATTTTACTTTTCAAATCATCTTTTTCGAACAAATCAAATTGTCCATCCAAACGATTCTGGATATTGGCATCTACAAACATATCATAAAATAAACCTTCAATTTGGATGACAACCAAATTCATAAACACAACATAATTTTGATTCTCAAATGAATCAATAATCGTATTTAAGATATTTTTCCGGTCTTGCAAACAGTACAAACCATCTATTTTCTGCCTTAAATACTCTAACACTTGCTGTTCTGAAATATGTTGTTTTAATTCCTGTATATACTTATTCAAATCCTGTGTTCTCAGGTTTATCCATTGATCGCTATCTAAAACCTTTGCTCTTTTTTCTTTACATATCTCAATCAATTCATCTAATCTATTCCAATATGCACCATTACCATTCTGATAATAAAACTCTTCTATATCATCTAAAACTTTTCGCATCTTAATCATATAGAAAGGCTTATATATTGATTGCACTGCATTTTTCCAGGATTCCAAACATACGTCATAATTTTCAAAATTACTTTTATAGTCCTTCAATCCACCACTATCTTCCTGCGCTACTTCGATTGCTATTTTTCTCAATGAAAAATAGGGATCTTCAGTATCTAAGAAAATAGTTCCTTCAAAATATGCTTCTATTTTTTCTTTTGCATACTTAAGCATTTCTCGATAGACATAATTTTCCTGAATCGAATCAAATAGTGTATTGTATTCATTTTCTATCTTTTTCAAATCCTTTAGAATACTTTTGTTTACATTATTTCTTGCTTGTAATTGATTTTGCTTTTTTATTAAACTACCACAACATTGAGGATGTTCCTTGTCTATTTTTATAAGATCATCAATACGCAACATCTCATTCTCTATTTCTGCAATAATAGAATAATATTTATTTTTTATTCCGTCATAGTTTTGCTCAATTTTCTGATATTCGTCTGCTGGATATGTTTTAAACCGTATAACATGCTCACAAACTAATACACACAATTCTTCATAAGTGAGTCTTGAATATTGCTCCTGACTATAGCGTAAATTCATGCAAATAATTTGTTTTATCTGAGTAATATCAACTTCTGCAATTTCTTCCAGGAGCATATTTATTATAACATTACCAATTACTTGAAAATCCCTTTCTTGAATCATCTGCACTTTTTTCGCTAAACACTGTTCATCATGCAAACAATCCAAGACCTTTATATATAATTCTCGTTCGATCACTACCAATCGCCCTCTTTTCTATCTCTAACTATTAAATAAGCTTCTCAAATATAGTATATATTTTACCATATCACCTGTTATTTTACCATCTGCCAAAGAGCAAGAAAAAGCCGATTCGGAAATGCTACAACTCCCAATCGGCATTTTTTTAACTTGCATCATGCTTGCGAATCGATTTTATCCAATGAAAAATCCTCATCTCTTCTACATATAATGCGCAACTTACGAGGTGATTTTATTTTATGGGAGCTTAATTTATAAGACCAAATTATCATATCAAGCAATTCCTGCTGAGGAATAGATGCACCTGAGCCTCCGTCAAAGCGAGTTAATCCAGCTCCTAAAATCGGTATACATACATCTTTCTGCCCATAATACTTATCTATTTCTTCCCATAATACCGATAAGCAATCCAAATATTCATCACGTGTAAAAAATCTACCCAATCCATTTTTATCCAGTTTAGCAAATGCCAGCAACAGGTCATCCCCATTCGGTACTATTCTCCCTGATTCATACCGTTCTTTGCTCTGATATTTCGATTTAGTCTTAAGCGGCTTTAGCTGTGAGTTTGATAACAGTGATTGAATATTTAGATTCGGATTTGCAGTTAAATATTGCCCACAAATCGAAGTCGGTTTTATATCAGCAGGATTAGTGCCAACATGTGTTGAAAAACATTCATCAAAATTAATTACTCTTTTACATTTCTTCATTTTGAGCAAATCGCCATATTCTACTGTAATTTTATAATTGTTCCCTTTTATACTAACTTTATTTCGCAAAAGTAAATACGCTTTATATCCAAACGCTGCAATAAACCAAACAATTACAAAAGTAAGTACACGATTCACGATAATATTGATTTCTGAAGTATAGCCCTCTATAGTGAATTGTTTAAGAACATCTTCTGATATCAATATAACCTTTCCAAATATAGCTTCCGGAACGAAAGTAAAAACTGCCGAAATGATAGCAAAAGCACAAGCCGCACTTTTCTTTAACAGATCAATCAAAATCCAAGCACCTCTTTTATGTATGAATAATCTCCTACTTTATCACCTCGATAATTTGTTGTCCAGAAAGGTCTTGCGCTATCTTCATAATTCTTCATATAAGAAGGAAGCCAACCTGATTCTTTTCGAAGAGAATTATAAACCACAATAATTGTTTTATTTTTCTTCTCAGTCTGTTTAAATTCATGTTTCAAGTATGAATATGAATTAATGCATCCCACATCATCGTTTTCACCAGGAGTAGAAGTAAAAAATACCTTACATGGTTTCGTACCATTTGTATTTTGTTTATAAGGTGTACAATTACAAGAACTTTGATCATTGCCAGAACGCTTACAAGCACTCCCTGCTGTACGCAATGCAGTCTTATCTCCAACAACAAAGATAACTGCAGATGAAGCATTAATTTGTCTGTTAAATTCTTGTTTCAAATCGCATATGCGGCAATCAGGATCTTTTGAAACGCTCCCTGATGCTACTTTAGACATATCAATAAAATCAACCTTATGAAGATTATCACATCCCCATTTGTTCAACTCTTCAACGACATCACGATCACCATCGTATTCTGCATAATCTGCACTTATATATACTTGCTTACTCATATTGATCTATCCTCCTTTATTATTGTTAGCACTCTCGTTCATTGAGTGCTAATTTGGATTATATCACTAATTATAGAATATTACAAGTAACCAATACATAAATCTACTAAAAAAAGCCGATCAGGAATCACAACTCCCAATCGACATCTTTTCTTACTCCTCTTCATTTTTCCATTCAATCTCCGTTCCGTCCAGGAAGACCACCAACAATGTTCCATCTTCAAAAACCTTGATGTGGTCCAGTGTTTTCAGCATGAAGTCCGTATCCATCTCCGTCAAAGGCTTTGCCCCATCGGTATATTCTATGAACTTCTCCGCCCGATAACTTTCCAAGAGGTTCTCGCTCTGCAGCTGTTCCGTCCACTGCTCCATAAAATCCTCTCGGTTCTCCACCAATGCGTTCCAAGCCATCAGATAAGCCTTTATCAGCGTTTCTTCCTCTACGTGGCGGTTGGCACATCCCATAACTCCTTTGACCTTGTAGCGTTCACTGCATTGCCATACCTTACGGTCAACTCCCGTACTGCTCCGCCAGCCTTTCCGTGCAAATACTTTATTACAGTCTCCGCAAATTATCTTGGAAGCAAATGGATTGCTTTCCGGCCGGTGGGAATAGGAGTTTGTCCCATGCTCCTCCAGATACTTTTTCCTGCGTTTTATTTCAAGCTGTACACATTCCCATATCCGCTTTGAAATGATGGCATCATGGTCATCCTCCACATAAAACATCTGAATTTCCCCTTTGTTCTGTGTACGTTTCTTGGTGAGGAAATCCACCGTATAACTTTTCTGCAGCAAGGCATCACCCTTGTATTTTTCATTCTCCAACATACTCATTAAGGTTGTGGACTGCCACTTCGTACCGCCATCCCATTTTTTCACACCTTCCCGTTCAAAAATCCTCTTGATGTAATCGGTTGTTTTTCCGTCCATGAATTCCTGATACAGCCGAACCACAATCGGCTCCTGTGTCCTATTGATTACCATCTTCCCCGTTTCATCCGTATCGTAGCCAAGAAAACGCTTTGTACTCATTTTGTGCTTCCCTGTCTCAAACCTTCTGCGGATTCCCCATGTGCAGTTCTCTGAAATGGATCGGCTCTCGTCCTGTGCCAGTGAGGAAAGAATGGTAAGCAGCACTTCCCCCTTTGCATCGAGAGTATTGATATTTTCCTTTTCAAAAATAATCCCTATCCCCAAATCTTTCAACTCTCGCACATAGTTCAAGCAATCCAGCGTATTTCTTGCAAATCTGGAAATGGACTTGGTAATAATCATGTCAATTTTCCCTGCCCTGCAATCAGCAATCATACGGTTGAAGCTTTGTTTTTGAAACAGCCTCATTTTTGAATCTTTATAGTTCCTTTTACAACTTCCTCAATATACTTTGAAGAAATTTCATAATCAATGGAATCCGGAATTTCTTTAAAAACTAGCACTGAAGGAAATGCCATTACAGTATTATGCTTGAGATAATTGATATGGAATATCAAAATATCTACATCATCTCTTTGATAATACTCATAACAAAAAATTCTATTTAACTCTTCTGAATATTCGTCTTTGTTTCTATTATAATGTTCTTGCACCGATGGTCTGTTAAATGGATTTTCAGTAAACTTATAATCCATTCTTGGTTTTTCTGATGGATATCCTGTATATTCAACAATAACATCATTGCATTTAATTTTATATGCATATCCTAAAAATCTCATTTCCAATATATCTTCAATGATATTAATTTCTGGAATGGCTATATCTTTCGTTTTGCAAATATGATTTTTCTTAATAATTATTTTTACGTCAATATCTTCATCAAATGTATTTCCAACATTAGCCACAGTTAAATCCACTAACCCTTGTTGATCTACTTTCCCAAAAAAAGTCATATATTCATTATAATCAACAATAGCCCAATACAAATCTTCTATGGTTTCGTAACGTTTTTTCTCTTCCTCACTACCTTCTAAAGTTGTACCACCACCTCCATAAAAAGGAACAATCAAAGATACCCTTTTTTTGAGATTTCCAACATTCCAAAAAAATTCTTCAATTTCTATACCATTCTCATTAGCAAATTCACAAATAATAGTTTTCCATTCATCAGCAATATCAGCATCCATTATTTTCCCTGACATTAAATCCGACTTTCCTAACAACTTATTTAAATCAGGTGAATTGATTAATAACGAGTTCTCTTTTTTTTCAATAGCTTCAGAAGGTTTTTCTTCTCTAGCTTCCAAATATCCTTGCTGCAACAAGGTAATTTTTGAAATAATACTTTTCTTTTTATCCTTTACCAGTTTGCATTCAGAAAATTCAGAATACTCCACAATTGCATCTTTATCTTCCTGCTGAGATGCCGCCTTAATTTTAAGAACTGGGCTTGCTTTTTTTTCAAATGAGTTTTTCCCACCTACCGCTAGTGGTAAAAAATGCATCCCTAAATGATTCGTAAATAACTGTCGTAATTCCTGTTCATCTCTTACTATAAAATAGATTCCTCTATCTTTGTACTTCTCTTTGAATGCTTGCACTTTCTTATATTGTTCCATATCTACACTAGATGGATTTACAGGTGCATCCAAAAAATACATGAATACTTGTTTATTTGAAGATAGCATTTCTTCAATTTCTTCTTCTGTTCCTGAACCATATCTATCTGTCGGTGTACCAAATTTTGTCCAAAATATAGCAACTGCTGCATCACACTCCCGAACAAATTGTTTATTCAGTAGTTCCTGTGGTTTGTCCCCAGATTGCGGATAACTATCTGTTGACCAGTGCTTTGTAACAATTTCCATATTATTAATATTTCCATATACTCTATTAAAATTACCCACACATTCTCTAATAATATCCGTAAACTGATTCACATCACCCGGGCATGAAATTAACAAATCATATGCAGTAATTCCTACTCTCGGCATAAAACTTATTCCTCCTCTGTTACTTTTGTCTCTTTTGCGAAAAAGTATCCTTTCGCCAAAATATATATCTCCCATTTTCCCAAGCCTATCCCCTGGGGTAAACATCCGATTATATCATCACTCTATGGAAACAGAAACACACATCCATTTTTCTTCCAAAATCGCAGAAACCTTTGATTTATTGGGATCTTCTTGACAGAAGGCAGACTGTTTCCACATGTGTTGAGTGTGCAATTCAGATTCCCCAAAAACAGAATTTGCTCTTGGCGGAACAAAAATTTTGAGCATTGATTGCACCAACTTTAATTGTGCAACGGGTCGCTGCACAATTACTCTAACTCCTTTTCAATTTCTTCAACAGACGGAAGACTACTTCGCAGTTCCTCCGGCAATGCTTTTGCAATTTGGTTTTTCCATTCTGCTACACCAATCGGATTTTGATATCCTGCCAGAGAATACTCTACTACAGTTTTATTTTTTCCTTTTACCAACAACAAACCAATTGTCGGCTTATCATCTGGATGACGTAAAATATCATTAACCGCATTTTGGTACATATTTAACTGACTGATAAAGCCCGGTTCAAAATCACAGGCTTTCAGTTCGATAACGACATAGCACCGTAGCTTCAGATGATAAAACAGAAGATCAATATAGAAATCATCACCACCAACTTCCAGATGAACCTGTCTGCCGACAAAGGCAAATCCTTGCCCTAATTCCAGCAGAAAACTTTGAATATGTTCTGTCAGCTGGCGCTCTATTTCCACCTCTCTGCGAGGAATATCTGTTCCAAGAAAATCAAACAGATAGGGATCTTTGAATACCTGATTTACCAGATCAGAATCTGTTGGCGGTAGTGCTGCCTGGAAATTGTTTACGCTTTGACCTGCACGTTCCATCAGCCTACTCTCAATTTGCATATCGAGAATTGTTTTGCTCCATCCGTTTTCTATTGTTTTCTGTGCATACCATATGCGGCTCTTTTGGTCTGTCAGCTTATCCATCAAAGAAATATTGCTTCTCCACGGAATTTGTGCAACGACCCGTTGCACTATTTCATAGTCAGGCCAGCACTCGGCAAATTTCCGCATGTATTTGATATTTCTCGGAGAAAATCCAGACATATCAGGAAATGCGTCCTTCAAGTCTTTAGCCATGCGGTCGATAACTTTCGTACCCCAGCCCTCTTTCTCCTGCTTTTTTATAATGGCTTTGCCAATGTTCCAGTAAAGACAAATCATACTGGAATTTGCATTCAATACAACAGAGATGCGCTGCTTCTGAATCTCTGCTTTTATTTCTTCTATAAAATTCAAATAAGTATCACTCATCTCGGAAAGATTAGGAGCGACAGGAAATATCACCCCGTCTTTATTCTTTCCCATCCGCTTTCTATTATCCAATTTTTCTTCCTCACAATTCTTCATAATTTATAATTTTCAAAAATGCCATTCTTTTAAAATATTATATCAGAATAAACAAGTGTTTTCTATATGTCACTGTAACTGCCAACAATAAAATCCTCAGTCTCTCTGAGGATTTTATTCTTATCAGTTTTGTATGGCAGGAACTATCCTTCAGTTCCTGCCACTGCTTATACATTGAAATCAATGCTTTGTGTAATCACTATTCCTGATTGGAACTGTAGCTCGATTTTATTCTCATTTATAACTCGTACCGTTTTCAAAAGCCGCCGTACCAGTTCATCATCAAATTCCCGTTTCAAGTAGCCAATCTTACGAGTATACTGCTCCATATCTTTCACGCGCTGTCCATAAGCATCCGCTAGTTGGCATTCCTTGAGTTTCTTCGCCTTCTGTTTTTTCAGTTCTTTCATCCGGTCTGCAATCACACGGTATTCTTTATCAAAGTCCTCATCTGCGGCCTGCTTTCCGGCACTTTCTTCGATCAGCTTCAACATTTTCTGTTGCAATGCTTCGATTTGCTTAGCATATTCTGTCGGCTCTGCAGATGCGGAGTAGCTGCCGATGACTCGGATTACATTTTCACGGAACGCCTGCACGAATTCTCCCTGATCTTCCACCACGCTGCCGATGGCTGTCATAATCGCTTCATGGATCGTTTTTTCTTTGAGGGTAGGGGAATGTTTGCACCTCTTGGAACCGTGCTTTAAACGGTTGTCACAGCGCCAAACCGCCTGTTTCTGTCCATACTTTGACCATACCTGCCTGCGGTAAGGCTGACCGCATTCCGCGCAGACCATAATATCTGACAGCACATATTTGGAACTGTATTTTCCTTTCTGTGGTGCATCCTTTTTGCGGGATGCCGGACGGTAGATGCTAGCTCTGCGTGCTTTTTCCTCCTGTACCCGATGGAACAACTCTTTGGGAATGATAGGCTCATGATCATCTTCAATGTAATATTGCGGCACAATCCCTCGATTCTTCACTTTCTTCTTGGTCAGGAAATCCACGGTATAGGTTTTCTGCAGCAGGGCATCTCCCATATATTTTTCATTTGAAAGCATCTTGTCTATGGTGGTTGCATACCATGTTGTCTGCCCAGTTGCGGTTTTGACGCCATCTGCTTCCAGAATCCTTTTGATCCGGTAGCTGCTGTTGCCCTCCAGAAACAGTCGGAAGATTCTGCGCACCACTTCCGCTTCTTCCAGCACGATTACAAGGTTTCCATCCTCGTCTTTGGTGTAGCCCATAAACTTGCTGTGATTGACGATCACCTTGCCATCCTCGAATTTCCGGACGATTCCCCAGTGGCAGTTCTCACTGACATTCCTGCTTTCTTCCTGTGCCTGACTGCTCAGTATGGTCAGGAGCAGTTCGCCGCTTCCTTCCAGCGTATTAATGCTTTCCTTTTCAAAGAATACCGCGATGTTCTTTTCTTTCAATTTGCGGATATTGATCAGTGCATCCACTGTGTTGCGGGCGAAGCGGCTGATGGACTTGGTCAATACCATATCAATTTTTCCCGCCATACAGTCATCGATCATTGCCTGAAAATCCGAGCGTTTTTTCGTGCTGGTCGCGCTTTTTCCGTCATCGGCGTAGATGCCCGCCAGTTTCCAGTTGGGATTTCCTCGTATCTTCTCTGTATAGTAGCTGACCTGTGCCTCATAGCTGCTTTCCTGTTGTTCCTGCAGGGTGCTGACACGGCAGTATGCAGCTACACGCAAGGCTTTCATCTGTGGTCGGATATGGCGGTCATAGGGTCCCGCGGCCGGAATGACCGATATGTTCTTTTTTGCCTGTGCCATTTATGTTTCCTCCTTTATCGGTATGGTAATGCTCCGGCCGTTTTTCAGATAAAACTCCAGACCGGTATGTTTTTGTACCACAATTTTTCCTATGGTTTTCTCCAGCAGTATCAGGTCACATGCAGTCTGTATTCCGACGCCATTCAGAGCATCTGCTGTTTTTTCATTCTGATAGGCTCTGTCATCGATGCGGATATTCCGATATTGTTCCGCAGCCCTCTGGAATACCAGCTGTTTGACCTCCTGTGCATCACAACTCGGTTCTGCCAGCAGACGGTTGATTTGGACAGTCAGCTTTCGCTCGGCTATGCTTTCCGTCAGCGGTAATTCCTTAAAGTCCGGATTCAGATAGGCAGGGTTTCCGATTACCTGATTGATCACCCGCACAAATGCCTGTTCCAATTGTTCTTCGCTTAAAAATCGGTTACGGCAGTGTACACGGTTACAATAGATGTAATGTTTGCACCTCCACTTCGGGGGTTTTCCTTTCTCTGTGTATTTGCGATAAGGCTGCCCGCATTCTCCGCAGACCAGCAGGCTGCTCCAGACGCTTTGATTCGCAAAGCTGTTCAGTTGGGCGGCTCTGCCCAGGTCTTTCACGCGTTGTTTTCGTCTGCTCTGTACCTGTTCAAATATACTTTGTTCAATCAGGGGAGGGTAGAACTCGTCTCCCAGATATTTTTGGTTCTCCAGAATCTTTCCGATAGATCCGTGGTTCCAAGAGGGTTTATGACTTGCATTTAAGATTCCCCGCTGTGTAAAATTTTTTGCGATTCGATATGTGGAAGTACCTGCCAAGTATATGATGAAAATCTCCCGCACGAATTCTGCGGTCTCAGGCTCGATCTTGGCTTTGCCGTTTTGAATCTGATACCCAAATGGTACATATCTCTGCATTGATTACACTTCCTTTCTATAGTGTTCTTCCAGTTCCAGCCCGTTTTTCAGTTCAAAGCACAGCCTGTTGGGATACACTCTGATTCTTTCAACAATCAGTCGGAACAATTCTTCATCGAATTCTTCTATGATAACCGGCCGGGTACGGAAGACCGTCAACAGATACTCGGTCTGTGCGATTTCCTGTTCCATCAGGTTCTGTTCTTTTAGGAACTGCTTCCTGCGGCTGATTTCTTCCAGCTCGGTATCCAGCTGATTCCGGCGTTCTATAAAAACAGCAGAGCCTATGTCGCCGTCCGAGAGGACTTTCTGCAACCAATGGCTCTGCTGTTTCAGATCCTGTATTCTGTTTTCCAATGTGAGCAGTTCCTGCTCTTGTTCCATATCGTTTGGCACCGCCTTCAGTACCGCAAGCAGGGGAAGCAGGACATCTTCCGCATGCCCGGCAAGCTTGTTCCACATATTCACAAACATTTGCCGAATCACATCTTCCCGAATTGGTTTCTGCCTGCACTTTGTAATATCTGTGATATGTTGACGGCAGCTCCACTGAATCTTTTCATATGGCTTGCCGATATAGATTTTTTGCCGGCGGAATGTACTGCCGCACTCTCCACAGATGATCCGACTGCTGAACGCATAACGGCTTTGATAAATCTCTACATTATCCATGTGGTGTTTCTGCCTGCGATATTCATAAATCTGACGTACCGCCTCCGCTTCTTCTCTGCTGATGATCGGTTCATGATTATCCGATACCAGATACTTTGGCAGTTCTCCGTGATTATGTTTTTTCGTGAATGGGACACCTTCTGTTGTATATGTTTTCTGGTAGAGCAGATCTCCCTCATATACGGGATTCTGCAAAATGCCTTTTATTACACTATCCTGCCATAACTTCGCTGTCCGGATGGTAGGAACTCCTTCTGCCTGCAGTTCTTTTGCAATCGCATAGGAACCTTTTCCACCGAGATATTCATCAAAAATTCTGCGGACGATTACAGCTTCCTCCGGCTGAATAATCAAGTTGCCGTTTTCATCGTTTTGGTATCCGTAAGCCGGAGAGCCTATTGTGAATGTCCCGTTCTGAAACCGCCGGGTGATAGACCACCTGCTGTTTGTAGAGATACTCTCTGACTCGCCCTGTGCGATGGAACTTAGGATAGTCAGCAGCTGTTCACTTTTCTGAGACAGCGTACCGACTCGTTCTTTCTCAAAGTAGACCTCTACGCCAAGTTCTTTCAGCATACGGATGGTATGGATACTGTCCACCGTATTTCTTGCGAAGCGGGTGACGGACTTGGTCAGGATGAGGTCAATTTTTCCTTGCCTGCAGTCCTGTATCATCTGTTGGAATCTGTCACGACTTTTCACTTTTGTACCGCTTCGTGCTTCATCCGCATAGATTCCAACCAATATCCAATTCGGCTTTTCCTCAATAAATCGGGTGTAGTACTGTACCTGTGCTTCAAAGGAATTTTTCTGTTCTGCACTACCGGTGCTGACACGGCAGTAGGCGCATACCCGTTTGAGAGCGGCATATTCTGCGGCCTGTTTTTGCTTCACAGGCTCTATTTTTGTAATCTTCTTGCCCATAGCTTTCTCCTTTCTCAGGAGCATTCCCTCCTGTCAGCACAACACAATACCACACCTTTTTTCAGATATCCAGTGTTTTTACGCATATACTTCTGCCAGTTCCGGAGAAAATGTTGACCGGTTCAGGGTATCAATTTTTGCATATTCCTCCGGCTCCAAAAAGCCGTTTTTCAGCATCAGATCCAGCAGTTTTCTGGACAGTTGATACTGCATTTCTCTGGTTTCTCTCTGTTCACTCACTATATACCCTCCATTCTTCCGATGATACGCTGGAATCCGAAATTCAGTTTCCCCTCCAGCGGGGAATAAACCGCAATCCCCATCTTTTGAAGTTGTTCCAGTATCCTCAGTGCCTGACAGGTATCCCGATGAATCCGTGACAGGTTATGTACCAGTAAAACTTCCACCTGCTGCAAAGGGGCGGTTTTCAAAAAGTATTCCCATCCGGGGAGAATGTCACTGTTTCCGGCTGCCAGATCGGTGGAAGAGCCCTTCACCTGAAATCCCATCTGCTCCGCATAATCCATCAGCTGTTTCCTCTGTACTTTCAACATGCCATGCACATCTTCCGGTGCATCAATACGGCAGTAAATCCATGCTTTTGGTTCCTGATGCATAACCATCCCTCCTGACTGTTGATATCTCGTGCTTATTTTTCTCTTAATCGCTGCTCCATTCCAAAACTGATTGCCAAAGACTGCTCCACCTCTGCCATTTCCTTTCGGTTGATTCTTCCGAGGTACTCTCTTAGTCTCGAAGTGTCAATGGTCCGTATCTGTTCCAGCAGTACGACCGATCCGTACCGAAGCCCTTTGACGTGATACAAAGCCACATGAGTGGGCAGAGGATGCTTGAACCTGCGTCCGGTAATCGCAGCCACGATCACGGTCGGGCTGTATTTATTGCCGGTATTATTCTGAACGATCAAAACCGGACGGATGCCGCCCTGCTCGCACCCGATAACCGGGGAGAGGTCCGCATAGAAAATATCACCTTTTCTTATCTGCATCTGTACCACCTCTTACTGCATAGAAATCTCCGCCATTGTGACTGCCTGATCTTCTTCCATAAAATATTCATCTGCTGTGTCTCTGTCTACGGCAAGGATTTCTCCCGGCTCTGCTTCTCCCATCTGGATCGGGGCAAGAGATTTTAAGATTTCACGGCAGAGATTCTGATTCGGACACCGATTCAAAAATCCACCTGCCGTATCCAAGATCAGCCGATCCAGCATATCCGTTACTATCATCTGCCGGGCATCCATGAAATGGCCGCCGACAAAATTTGCGAGATTTTCCGGTGTGGTTGAAATCAAATACTCTTTGCGCTCCCCTCCGGCTGCAGGATACAAATAGGCATACCCGATTGCTTCCGTATCCATGATCCGTTCCACCATTTGCTTTTCTTTCTGATTCATACTGTTTTCCTCCTTTATTTTTGCCCAGTTTCATAACACAAGGACAGCGGCAGTTCCGATTCATTACAATGCCTGTATCATCAGGAAGACAGGGAACTGCCGCCGTAGTTTCTGTTATGAAAAACGACTTGTTCTTCGTTTTCTCTGGCTTCTATTCGACACTACTCCCCGAAGCCGGATGCGATGCATCACTGGGCGGCAGACACAGACCGGTCTTGGTCAGGGACCGTCATGGGATTCTCACCCCTCCGAGGATCTCTCCGAGCCGCCCTCATTGCGTGATCCCGCTTTTCACGGGGCTGTGACTGGACGGAAGTATCATTGTAGGCTGTTCAGGTCATGGCAGGGCAGCCCACCGCAGGCTGCTTTGGAACGGATATTTCTCGCTCTGCGCCTTTGATGTGATCGTATTGACAGGTGTACTCCATCTGCAGGCGGTCCCCGCGTATCCTTCCAGTGCTTTTCCTTTTGGGCTGAACAGCTAATGTATCTGTGCTGCCGGATATGACTGCCTGATGGCAGTATTTTTCAAAGAACAGATGAGAGAATAAGTCCTCTCACTTACTTCCACGTTGGCGGAAATCTTTGCACACCCCGGATTACAAATTTTCTAAAATATTTTTGAGTTTTTTCAGGATACGGTTTTTCCGCTTGTGAACCGCATTATGATAGATCTTCAATTCTTCCGCCAGATCACGTTCCGTCCGTTCCTCAAAAAACAGTTGTCTAATGAGATATTGTTCATCTTCAGAGAGCAGGGAAAGGGCTGTATACAGTTGTTCAAGCTGCATATTCCGGATGACCGATTCCTCTGTCTGATTCTCCCCCTCAAACTGCACTTCCTGTTCCAGCAGGCGTTCATAAGAATCCTCACGGCTTGGGATTATCCGAACGGTCTGTGTTTTTTGATCGATTACGGTTCTTTCTGTTTTCAAGTCATACTCCTGATACTGCATCTTCCGTTCTGTCATTCTTAAAACAGCGATTACTTCTTCGCTGGCTTCCGGATACAATTTTCTGAAATCCGGGATTTTATATGGCTTTGCCATAGGCTTGTCCTCCTTTTCGAATTCATGCGAAAACGAAGGACAAGCGGTGGACTCCGGCAGTGGCATAAAGTTCTGCCGGAACGCAAAAAAGCGCCTGCATAGACATAAAAGTCTATGCAGACGCTCAATTCGTATTTTTCATGTTCTGATTGTTCCTCTTGTTGTCCGGAATATCCCGGTTGCAGAGATACGCTTTTTTTAAGCGGTCACCATTACATTGATATCCGGTTTCAATAAATGGTGCTGCTTCGGATCAGCAACATAGTATCCCAACACATAAAAACACCCCTCCCTCCTCAACGAAGTCAGAAGAAGCATTCTATGTACTGACATAAATCGTCAAAGATATTCTTTAACTTAAATATTGATTTTATTACTCCAAAGTCACATAACAATATCATAATTAGTTGAACAACGTGACAGTAGCAGCATCACTAGTCATAGCAGATTGTTCGGATGATGTGTTCAACTTCATTCTACCAGAAGTTTGTAAACTATTGAATATTCAAAGCACAGTACTGCAATTCCGTTTTGATATATACCGTAATTCTGGACATTGACGGACTTACGGTATCTGTTCTTCCGGAACAGGGGTACATTTTCAACGTAATATTCAAACTATGTCTATTTTTATCCATTTTTTAATTTGTAGATTGATTGTGTCAATCTCGTCCTGCATTAATCAGCTCATCGGTTTCATTATCCTAAAGGGGTAAATTCAAGAAATAAAAGGATGGAGACTTCTAATTTATATTAAAAGACTCCACCCTTTTATACATATACTCATTTTCTACTATTTAATTTAAAGATTGCGACTTTCATATTGCTTTTTCAAGACCAGACAAGGTGCAAAAAGAAGGATTTGTAAGAGATGTTTCCTCAAATTTTATTCCGAAATGTTCCTCAATGCAAAATAATAACATCTCTTGCACTTAAACCAATTTTAGGATAAAAAAAAGAAAGATGTTCAAATTCCTCACTCATATTTACAGAAAATTTTTCTTTTAATAAAAGCGCAATAGAAGTTCGTGTTAAACACGAACTATCACAACGTTCACATCTTAATACCCGAACTGTAAAATGATATTGGAGGTGAACTGATAATGGCTGAAACAGAAAAAAAGGATATTTCCTATATGGGGCCTATTTTCAAAAAATACCGTATAGATGCAAAAAGAACACAAGAGGATGTTGCGGAAAAGGTTGGGATTACTTCTCGATTCCTTATGGCTTTGGAGAACGAGGAAAAGCGTCCAAGTCTTGATAATCTTTTACGTCTCGTTGACACATTAAACATTCCCGGTGATGCCATCCTACATCCACAGATTCAACATATTGACAGTGAAGATCAACAACTTTTACGTCAATTTATGTGCTTGAATAATCGTGATAAAGATGTTATCCGTGCAGCAATTCAAGTGATGCTAAACAATAAATAAGTAACTACAATTTTACGAAAAAGGTGGCAGTTATCCTTTCTCCTTCTATAGATGTTTTTATATGCTAACTTATATTTTGTAAATATCTAAAAATGTTTTACCTCAATACTTGACAAAGAAAAAAATGGAGGCTTGAATCATAAAATTCAAGCCTCCATTCCATATTAGATATCTAATCAATCCAAATAAAAAATTTCTTTTTTATTTACCCCAACTGTCGTAAATTTGTTAAAGTAAATGTACGACCACCATCTTGTGTATAGTGATAGTTAAAAGCACTTAAAAATTCGCAAACCTGGAACGTATCCAAATCAATCACAATATAACTAGGACCATAGGAAAAATCATAAAGACCCTCACCAAAAGTTCGAGGAGTTTTCATTCCTGAAGGATCATACCAATTAATTATGTGAGTTACATCACCCGTATCGTTACTGTAATAACTATTTGTGTATAACCACGTTCCACGGTTTATCTCAACTAATAAGGCATTAGGTGCTGAATATGGCGCACTACTAGAGAAAGAACCTAAATATACACCTTTCGCTTCAATTAAATCCATTGACATATCACGGGCAGAATATCCAAGAGGCATATACCACGTTTCGTGTTCTTCCCATTTCAGATCTGTTAAAATATTTTGTCCATTGCTCAAAATCGTACTGTTATCATAATACAATACTACTCGCGACAAATCATCAGTTGCATCAACGATACTTGTAGCACCAGATGGATTTGAGCAATTCCACATCAACTGGTAATCTCCTTTTTCAGTTCCAGTAGATGAACCGATTACAATTGCATACTGTCCAGCCGGAATGTTAATATAGTTCTCTCCACCATTAGCGTATACACCCCAACCAGTAGAATCACCCAACATACCGTTGTCCACATAATAGAGAACTGCCATTAGATTTGAATTAGCAGAGTTGAGCTTCAAGAAAGACAGCTGCTTTGAAGTTAATGTCACCACATAAATATCAAACGAATCTGTTAATGTACCATTACCAACAAATACTGGATCATTAATTGCCCAATTTTCTCTTGCATTAAGTGCACTTTCCGGAACGCCAGAAAGCGAATCCGTAAGTCGATTCGTATTTGACAAATTTTCTAAATCATTAAATTTCTGTGACGGCATTACTTCAGCCTCATCCATTGTTAGAGACTGCATACCAACATCTTGTGCCTCCGTTGCCTCTACTTCTGGCATTGGATTATTTTCAGCCGCATAAGCACTGACTGAAAAACAGCTAACCATCAATGCTAAAGCACACAAAAGACTACTGATTTTTTTCATACTTCATTTTCCTCCCTCTTCTTACATACCAACAATAGCATTTTGAAAAGCATCATAAACACTACTTCTATCAATATAGTCTGTTCTGATTAATCCAGTCTGCCATAAATTTTCAGCAACACGTTGCCGATTCTGATCAATTTTTGCATCTAAAGCATTCATAAATTTTTCAATGAATGGTTCAAATGAATTTTTGAGCATATTCGATAATTTATCGCTGATTCCGGCATTGTCAATCTCATCTGAAACCGTCTTATACTGTTCTGCTAGATATTTACCCAAATCACTGTCATTTTCTTTTAATGTAAAGGTATCCCATTGAGGTTTTTCCAATTGTTGCAATAAATCTCTTGCATAGATACCTGCATATGTTAAGTCTTTTTCACTGTATGGTGCTTGTGAATTAATACTTTCTGTTTGAGTATCATTTTGCACTGATAAAACGCTTTCACGCAATTGGGCAGCCATATAGGCATCATCCTGTTTCAGCCATTGGTCATCTGGCTCATCTATCTTTGCATAAATATCGTTTTGTCTGAGATAATTAGCATATTCTTTCGCTTTTCCATCAATCACAGCCAAAACGCTATTGCGCATTTCATCAATTGTACCAGATTGTCCGAGACTTTCATAAAATCCACCTATACTCTCAGCAAAGGAATTTGCCATTTCTTCTTTTGCGTCAGTATAAAGTTGTTCCAGTTTCTGTAATTCCGTTTCCTGCTTATCTCCAGTAAATTGTGTTTGAATACGATCTTTCAAAACTGCATATCGGGATGCCAGATAGTGAGTTTTTTTCTCAAAATTTTCAATGTTGTCAAAGCCAACATTCATACTTGACAAATCACTTGCTACCTTATGCCAGTCAATCTCGTTTCCAAGCCCTTTTTCAACAAGTTCACTTTTTAAACTTTCCAATTCTTGCTCTGAAATTTGATCCTTTAAAATTAATTTAACAGGATCAGTAGAAGTACGTACAAATGTATCCCCCTCAAAATACCCCTCAATACGAGACTGTTTCATGTACTGATTTATCAATGCATCTTTTTCAGTATATGAGGATTGTTCTGATGGAGGCAGTAATTCATTCTGCAGTTTTTCATCTGATTCAACTTTCGTACAAGAAACTGACGAAAGTATCCGCATCTGATTTCCATTTGGTCGATACAGACCGATGTCAACATCTTGCGAAAAGTTCGTGCCTATTTCGACTTTATCTTCCCGCAAAGTTGTCCCTTGCACTATGGCCTCAGAAAACACCTTAACTTGACCGAACAATTGTCTATTTCCCAATATAGGCTGAACCCTTGCTTGTAGAATCTGACCAACAAACATATCAATCCCTCCAATCACTTATAGACTGGTTTAATTATATCACTCCACTTTTCTTTTTTCAATAGTTCTCTAAAAAAACAACGATACTGTAACATAGAATCCAGTGTACGCCTTTGCCACAAACATCATGTGATATGACTCTATATCACTTTCTCTGCCTGTCCGTATTTCTTCAGGTGATCCCTTCTGCATACGCCGCAGTGACATAATCCATATGCCACCAAGAGGACAAACCTTCCCCTTGGTGGCGCTATTTTTTAATTGCAGTCTGTCAGGGTAAACAGCAGACTGCTCCTGCCGCCGTTCTCTCGCCAGCGTTGTTCCTTTTTTAAGAACCCAGCTGTGATCAAATCCTGAATCGCACGTTCCACCGTGCGCCGGGACAGATGCAGTTCCTTTGCGATGGTACCGATCGCCGGATAGCACTGTCCCTGTGCGTTGCTCCGGTCTTTCAAATACATGTACACGGTTTTGGCACGATGGGGCAGTTCTGCTTTATAAATATTAGAAAAATACCCCATACACAGATCACCTCCTAATCGGTTCGCAACGGAGGACGTCTTGGTATGCTACTGTGTTCTCTCGCCGTCTGCACTTGTGACTGCTGCTGACCGCCCTTGCGTGTTCCATCAGCATCAGACATTGGCGGTTCTTCCCATTCATCATCTTCCGCATCTCTGCGCCGTACAATCTCCTGCTCCAGTTCAAAGCGATCTGCGTATTTCACACTTCTGGTAGCCTGCTCCGGCACCTCATACGCATCGCCAAACTGAATCCCCCATTTAAGAAACAGAGGAAGCTGTGTCTGCATAGGACAGTTTCCCGTTTTTGCAAGGATAAAATGTCCCTTTGGAAGTGTTTTCAATTCGTCCGGTGACATTAGAGGACGGCTCATCATCTGCAGGCTCTGGCTCGGATCGTTCTTCCCTCTGGAGATGGAGCCGGACAGAACGGTCCGGTTTCCAAGTGCTTTCGATAAAATCTCCGCACTTTCCGAATTCGGTGCAAATCCGCCAAACAGAATGTCCTGACAGTTATCAATGATGATGCTGGAGCCTTCCTTTCCGTAATTCTTTTCCAGCTGTGCAAAGCTCTGGATAATGGGAACCATGCTGATCCGTCTGGAACGTCCTGCAGAGAACATCATCTCCATTGATTCAATTTTGGGGATCGTACCAATCTCATCCGCAAACATCATCACACGGTTCGGCAGCTTCCCGCCATGTTCGTCAGCGATGGTCAGCATTTCACGATACAATTGCTGCAGAAACAGCGACACCATAAAATACTTTGTATTATCTTCCTCCGGAAGAACAATAAAAATTGCGGATTTTTCTTTACAGAATGTTTCCGTATCCAGAGAACTGTCAAAGCAGAGGATTTGTTCCATCTCACTGTCCAGAAACGCATTCAAGCGGGACATTGCAGTGGAAAGCACAGACGCCATTGCCTGATCCGCACTGTTGAGCGCAGCTCCGGCAAACCATTTTGCCTTATGTGTTGGCGGTAGCTTATCCATCAAAAGCTGAAACAGGCTTCGGTTCTTCACAGGGGATGGAGCCAGCAGATCCTGAATCAATTTAAACACGGATATGATATGGCGTTTCTCCTGCTCACAATATTCCGCAATCAACAGGATTACGGATGCCAGCAGCCCTTCCGCCGCATCATAAAAAAATGCATTCTGCCCATAGCTGCTGGCAGACGCACCATCGGAACAGATGATGGTTTTCGCAGTAATCTTTGCGTATTTTTCCGCTTTCGCTTTTGCTGCAAGATTGTGGTTATCCTTCAGGTATTCATCCATGTACTTGTTGACCAGTGTCAGAATGTTATTTCCATCCGAGCGGGTAGGATTTCTCAAATCCAGAACAGAGATTTTATATCCGTAATACTTTTTCGCAATTCCGGCATAGTTTCGGAACAAATCGCCTTTCGTGTCTGTGGTCAGAAAACTCATGCCGGATGCACAGGCATACTCAATATTGGGGTACAGAAAATTAGCGGTCTTACCAACACCGGCCGCACCGATCATCAGGCAGTGGATGTCTCCGCTGTCTACCAGTGCGGTAACCGCTCCGCCTTTCTTTTTGTATCCGACCACCAATCCCTGTTCTGCCGGAAGCGATTCTCCTTTCCTCCATTTTTCAGGCTGATAGGGGATATGAGCATACGTTTCCCGGATTTCTTTTTCAGTGGCAAACCGTGCGGTTCCGTGCTGCCCGTCTCCAACCGTCCGTGACTTGATCCCGTTGAGCGTATAGTAATTGGACAGCAGTGCGAGACCGCCAATCACAGCGAACATACCAAGCCCAATGCACACGAATAATACAATCTGATGTGTCTGCATGACGGCCTCCTTTCATCCCATCTGCATGACCGGCTGTTGTTCCTCTGCCGGCTCCGGCGGAGGCTTGCTCAATGCCTGCAGATCTTCATTCCAGTCTTTCAAATTTGAAAAGAGCGAGAATACATTTTGGTATCCTCGCTCTGTAAGATGTTTTTGTATGCGCTCCCGTGCCTGTACGCCCGCTTTATCGTTATCCAGACACAAGGCAATTTTATTCACATGCGGTGCGTCTGTCAGCAACCGCATCAATGCATGCTCTGCTACACCGCAAAGTGCCACATAGCTGTGCTGTTTCCAGTTCTGCCGGTAGAGGGAAAGAAACGAAAGCATATCAATCGGCGCTTCAAATACATACACCGTATCGCTTTGCCCGATCCAATGAAAACTGTACCGCGGATCACAGCTGTCCACATTTCCTTTGAACGCATCACCGTTGGTATACGTTCCGCGCTTATGCGCATGACGGGGGATTCCTTCTGCATCATATCCCACAAATACCGCATTGTGATATTTGGCATCCTCATAGAGCATCTTCGCCTTTGCAAATTCTGCCACGACTCCGCGATCCAGACACCGTGTCTTAATCAGGTAAGCAAACACCCGGTGCATATCGGTATGTGCTTCCGGCAACACAAACGGCTTTGCCGGCTCCTGCTCCTGTGGTTTGCTCTCCCGATAGACCTGTCCCTGCTCTCCGCCAAGCAGCATCGTGACCGCCTCCGGAAAACTCTGATTATAATACGTCCGGACAAAATCAATTGCAAAACCTCCTTTTTCTGTTGCATGGTCATACCATCGATTTCCGCGTATGGTGATACTGTGATCACCGGCAAGCCGCTTTTCTCTGCCGGAACGAAGCAGCTTTTCTCCCTGCCGGACAAGGAAGTCCTCCAGATCCACGGCATTGGCCCGCTGTTTTTGTTCTTCTGTAAAATAAACATATCCCGGCATTTACACACCTCCTGTCAATAAATCTGCCGAATGGGTTCATAGTCATCCCGTTTATGTCCCTGTGCCTGTTTTTTCTCAGCCAGCTTGCGTCTGCGCTTGCGGTCAATCAAGTAAGAAGTGCCGCCGGTTGTTTTGCGATAATCCTCACGGAACAGACTTTCAAGACGATGCAGTAAACGGGTAGCCGCAAGAAACGTAGACGGATCTCGAAAAGAGTCCAAATGTTCCAGCAGAAACTTGGCATACAGATTTCCCTGTGCGGCGGATGCTTCCAGATAACGCACCGCTTTTTCTTTGTCACGGGGAACGTCCTTTCCCTGCAGGTACAGCTTCCCCAGTGCATATTGGGCAAACTGATTTCCGTTTCCTGCGGATGTTTCCAGATAGCGTACCGCAGTTTCCACATCTTTTGGAACCACTTCTCCGGTAAGATACAATTTTCCAAGCTGATAGGACGCATACTCGTTCTTCTGCTCCGCGGACGCTTTCAAGTAATCCAGTGCTTTTTCAATATCCCGCGGCACATCTTCCCCGCAGAGATAAAGTTTTCCTAACGTATATTGGGCATAGGCATTTCTCTGTTCTGCAGCACACTTCAACCACTTTACCGCCTGCTCTGCATCTTTTGGAATTCCTTCTCCGACAAGATACAACTTGCCAAGCTGGTATGCTGCATACGCATTGTTTTGTTCTGCAGATAATAAAAACAGATGTACTGCCTGCTCTATACTTTTGTCTACATGAATCCCGTCCCGATAACATTTTCCCAATGTGTATTGGGCCTGCGCATGACCGCCATCCGCCGCTTTTGTTAACCATTGCAGTGCTTTGGATACATCTCCGTTGTTTGTTTCCAGCCACAGCTTTGCCAAAGCATACTGAGCATGGACATTTCCGAGCTTTGCGGCCTTTTCCCAATACTCTGCCGCAGCTTTCTCATCTTTTTCCGTTCCGGTTCCCGTATGCAGCATTTGTCCCAAACGGTACTGCAGTTTATCGTCATGACTTTGCTTTTCCAAAGCGGTAAAACCACGAAAAGCGGATTGGAAAGACTGTTCCGCCTGTTTCGGCTGTACCGTTGTTCCGATCCCGTCCCGATACATTTTTGCTGTTTCATAATCTGCGTAAGGATTCCCTTGTTCCGCAGAGCGGCAGTACAAGTGAAACGCCTGTTCATAGCTTTGCTCCACACCTTGTCCGCGGTAATACAAACCGGCAAGAGAATACTGGGCATACTTATGGTCGGCTGCAACCGCCTGCGAGAACCATTCGGCTGCGGTTTCATAATTTTGTTCCGTACCAAGCCCCGCTGCATACATTTTCCCGATGCGATACCAAAGATAGGGGCGCTGCTTTGGCTGAACGCTCTGTTCCGCTGCATGGAATGCAGACAATGCTTTTGCATACCACTCCTGTGACAACTCCGGATTGATTTCACATCCTAACCCGTCAGCGCACATCCGTCCCAGATCATGCATCGCAAATCCGTTGCCTTTTTCCGCTTCCTGCCGGAACATATGAAACGCCTTTACAAAATCCTGTGGGGTGGAATCATCGCCATATAAATATTTCCGTGCCTGTTTATACTCTTTGCTCCACCATCCGGCGTCACGATTTTTGTGATTTCCTTGCTCCGGATACGGTTCATACTGTTCCGGAACAGCATCCATGCTTGGCATTGCTTCTTGCAGTATCATTTCCGGTTCTCCGGTGGATTCCGTCATCGCTTCATCTTCAAATATAAAGTTCTGACCTGCAAGCTGCATTGCTTCTGCAATAACCATGTTCTTAATACTTTTAAACACTTTCTGCTGAGACAGGGGAGGCAGGGAAGACCCCTGCGTTTGGTAAGTCAGCAGGATTTCGTTCTGCCATTTTCCCCATGCCTGATAGAGCGCATCCACACGGCTGTCCTTTACAAGCTCATCCACAATCTCATCGATCAGGCTTTTTACATCCCGTTTGAGATAGCCATATACTTTTTTCCCAGTGGTATTTTGCAAGCGCTTGGACAACTGAACTATCTTTTTTTCTATGACAGGATTTACGGTTGTTCCGGCACGCAGAGCGTCTGTCATCTGCCGCATGACTTCTTCTGCTTGGGATTTCAAATCTGCGCGCGCCTGATTTTGTTCCTCATAAATATGAGCAAAGTCCTGACGGAAAATATCATGTGCCAATTCTGACCGCATTGCTTCGATGGATTGTTTGGTAAGATACCCGTCATTGTCTTTTGCAGAGTAAACCATCAGATGCACGTGTGGGTGGTGACTCTCATTGTGAAAAGCTGCATACCATCTCAGATTGGTGCTGTCGATCTTCATATGCCTGCACAGCATAGCCCGTTTGGAACGCAGCAATGCCATCCACTGTTCTGCACTGTCATATCCGAGCCGTGCCGCATCCTCCCGCCGCAGAGAGACCACATGTGTCCAGACCGGACCTTTATGCCGCATCACTTCTTCCTGTACCTGCCGCAGCACCACCGCTTTTCCTGCGTCTGTAAACAGACCGTGTTCTCCGATGCGCTCCACACGGGGCCGATTGGAAATATAATCCACATAGTTTTCCCGCTTTGCAACCAGATCCAGATGTTGTTCCAATGCGCAGGAGATCAGTTCCGATGCATTCCCGATGGTTGGACGCAATAAAAAATCCGCATACTCCAGCATTTCTTTTGCCTGCGGAATATCACGGATTAATTGTCTGATAAACTCTTTCTGATGAATGGTCGCAGGCAGATGCCTCTTGCTTTCATCCATTTTTTCCACACCCTCACGGGTTCCGATGTATCGAACATAGTTTTCTAATTGCTCCGGAGGTGCGTCACGCAGATAGCGGGAAGTAAAAATAATTTTGGGCATAGCACCATCCCTCTACAAACAAAAAAGATCTGCCGCAGCAGACCTTCCTTTGCAATCCGTTACAGCACACCGAGTTTCTTTAATAACTCTACGCAGTCCTTTGCACCCTGCACATAGAGGTACTCACACTCATGCTGTGCGATTAAATTGATTGTGACAATATAATCTTCCACCGCCTGACGTTCCTCCGGTGTGAGTTTTAGAAGCACTTCCTGTTTCTGCTTGGAGAGGGCGGATGCTTTTTTGTAGAGCTGCTGTTCCGCTTCTTCGCATGTCTCCCTCCGTATCGCCAATGCGCGTTCTGTCATCTCACAGATGACGGTTTCCAAAATGTCTTTTTGATCCATACTGTGTATCAACTCCTTTTTACAAACCATATCCGAATCACCAGAAACAATCCATATCCAAAACCAACAAAGATTTTTCACTCTTTAGGTTTTGCGCTTCTGGTATTTATATGCACTTTCAAAATCAATGGCACCATTGATGCGTCGGACTTCCTCCAGGCATTTCAGATGCAAACGTTTCAATGCATCCTCATCAATGTCATGAGAATACGCAATCACCTGCGACAGCTTGGACAACTCCACCGCAATTTTAAAATCCATTCGAGCCAGTCTGTTTTCACTGTCCTGCACAGTTCCCGTCATCACAGATGACAACGACTGCAGCAAATAATCTTCTGCCTTTTGAGCTGTGAGAAAACCAAGATAAAACCGCAGAGCATCCTCAATCAGTTCTGTACGGTTTTTTACCGTGGAACTCCGGATATAGGTATCTGCCAATTCCACCAGGTCTGTGTCTACCCGAATGGAGAACTTGGTCTTTTCTGCATTTCCTCCCATAAAGTCCTCCTTTCCTGCTGTTTTTACGGGATGCCACCTGTAAAACCTCCTGTTTTCCTGTTACTCGGTAAAAGATGCCACCCGAATTTTAGAAACAGAATTTTCTGGGTGGCAGAAGAAATCCCCGCACGGCTTTGCCGGGCGGTGTAAATCGGGCGAGGGGGCTTTTCAAAGCCACCCGCCCTTTAACCTGCACACGTTTCGACCTTGCAATCTTCCCGCCGCAATCGGCTCTTATCCACAACTTTCCTGTATTTTCCGGACTTCGCTCACATTCGCCCGACAGTCCTCAAAGCACCTGCAAGGGTATACAAATGCCACCCCCTCCCACAAAAGCCCACACAAGGGCACACAGGGGGCAACACGGGGCGAGTGCATGGCAGCTTCTTTTGTCCGGTGATAAATGCCGCCTCATTCTTTGAACTGTACGGTATCTTATGATTCCTCCTGATGGATGGAACCTTCGGAAGAAGCTGCGGCACGGGTCGGACGCCGCGGCCGCTCCCGTACCTTTGGCTCACGGGATATTTTATCATCCAGATATTCACGGGTTGCCTGCGGCACATATTTTTCATAAAGTTTCTGGACCGTATCATTGAGTTCTTCCTGCAGATCTGTATCCTTTCTGCTCATATGAAACTCCAGGGCATCCAGTTTTTCTGCATTGAATGTGACAGTCAAAGTTGCATTCTTCATGAACGATTCCTCCTTTTAGAATTGTAATTTAGTGTTGGACACGGCCTGCGCTTCTGAACCACACAGATAGAAATCCGGATTGTATACCACCTCCAGGGCATCGTCTCCCAAGCACAATTCCGATACTGCCCCGCTGTCACACAACAGCATATCCCGCAGCATTTCTCCCCAAAAGGGCTGTTCCTTTAAGCACAGTCCGGTCTGCTTTTCCAGTTCTTCATAGGTCAATCTCCATTTACTGCTTTCACTCCGGTTGATGCCGGCTTCCACAATCAGGTCTGCGGCGGACATCAATTTTCGATTCCATGCGGCCAAGGAAGGGTAACCCAATGCAGAAATTTCCGGTATATAGGATGCGTATCGGGCATAGCCGTATCCCTCACTTTCCACCAGTATCCCATCCGTCCGATTCTCTCCGGTCACCAGAATGCAATGGAACACGTCATCGTCATCCTGATACATCAAATCAATATTTTCCGCAATGAATGGCCGCCCGTCCATCGGGCGGCGCAGCATTCTTTCAAAACTTTCATCAGAAATCCGGACTGTTTTTTCAATCACAAATTCAGATAATCTCAATTCTGGCTTGTGTTCAAAAGCACTTTTCATGTACATCCTCCTAACCGGGCAGTCTGCCCATCGCATAAAAATGACTTGACCAATAGGCCGAATCAATGTTTGCATAACCGATCGGATCTCCGCAATGCAACATCTGATTTTCCCCTACATAAATCCCAATATGGCTGACAGGGCTTCCGGAAGCATAGGTTCCTGTGAAAAATATCAAGTCACCGGGCTTGGCTTCCTCACGGGAAACAACAGAACACTGATCAAAGATTCCCTGAGCTGTCGTGCGGGGGAGGTTATAAACACCGGACTGAGTATATACCCAACACACATAGCCGCTGCAGTCAAAGCTGGTACTTGGGGAACTGCCGCCCCACACATACGGCCATCCGATATACTTTGTGGCTTCCTCCATAAGTGCTTTAAAGCTGCCGTCTCCCATTGCAATTCCGGGCGGCAGACCGTTTCCGCCTTCACCGCCTCCCGCAGAGCCGTACTTTGCCTGTGTATAAATCCGCTGTGCGTTGCTCTTATCTTCCGGTGTAATTACCCGATTTAACACAGACTCCAAGTTGCTGTATATGGTTTCTAAATTTGTAATCGGTACTGCCACGGTATACGTGTTTCCGTCCTCATCCTGCCGTTCCTCATAGGTTACAAAGCAGTCTGCGAAAGTTCTGTAATCCTCATCGTTCATTCCGGGCTGATCCGCGCCGAAGAACAGAGCATAAAAAATGGCCTTTACCCGGTAATCATCTACCGTCCCATCCTCACACATGCCATTGATCTCGGTCAGCACCTCGTCCAAGTCGGCAAAGCTTTCCCGCATTTTTTCAATATACATCCGGTACTCTGCAGGCATCTCGGAAGATAAATAGCCGCCGTGGAATGTCAGATCCACAGCGGCATTGTTGTGGTTTGCGGTACCCGACAAGGTACACAGCAGAACCACGATAATCAAAATAAAGGGAGTCAGCACAGCCGCCACCACGGAAAGGACAGCGGTTCTGGCTCTCTGATCGGTTGTTGCGACAAGTGCCGCTTTTACTGCAAGCACAGCCGCCGGTGCTGCCATAGGCGATTCCTCCTTTCGGGACATCACAAACAAAGCCCCGAAAAAAGGAGCCTTATTCGTTTGCCTTATTTGTTTGTTTTTCTCTGGTGATTTCCAATGTGTCCGGTCGAATTATGGTAATTATTTTTCCCATCTTCTGTGCATAGCGGACGGTCTGACCGCTTCCGCTGCGAAAGGAACCGTCCCACACGGCCAGAACATGATTGCTGTGATCCACCATATATCGGTTTCGTTTCTGCATACAGTCTTTCGTGTATCTGGTCTGCAGCATGGTTTCCTCATCGCATTTTTCAAGAATACCAAAGTAGCGTTCCCTTTGTTCCACTGACCACTGAATGGCCTGCCCTTCATATGGAATGGCGCATTCCAGCATAATCTGTGGATACTCCTTTTTCAAATCCAACACGATTTCCGCACAAATTTGGTCAATCCCAAGTGCCATTCCGGTAATAAACCGGCACACACGATGCTCTGTAATCAACCGTTCTATCTCTGCCCGCAGAATGCTTTTCAGCTGATTACATTTCGGATGTGACTCATCCAGCCCGAACGGGAGCTTCATCGGGCGATGGCCGGTAAAACAGCAGACCCCATTTTCTTTCATCTTTCTCATTCCTCCATCCTGTATTGCTGATACTTATTATACTCTTTTGAGGTGTTTTACTCAACTCTATTGATGATGTTTATATGCTATTGAGTAGGATAAACTATTGTTATTGAGGATGAAGGCGGTGAAACCATGAGGAAAAACTATGACAGCAGTATTGGAAAGCGTATCCGTGAAAAGCGTGAAATGTTAGGCTACAGCAGGGAGTACGTTGCGGAACAGGCGGAAATGTCACCATCCTTTTTATCGGATGTAGAGCTTGGAATAAAGGGTTTCTCAGCTTCCACATTGATGAAGCTTTGCAAGGTTCTCGGTCTTTCTGCCGACTATATCCTGTTTGGCACTGCTGACACATTTGACTATATGAGGGTAGCGGAACTTCTTTCAGGGCTTGATCCCAAATATCTTCCTCATGTGGAGGAACTGCTGGCAGCCTATGTGAAGTCCATACGTCTCTCTGAGAATTAAGCCGTATCCGTCCGGGTACGGCTGTTTTATTTGATTCCGCCCATTCCAAACAAGGATGTCTGTTCCGTCGCTTCCTGTTGTTCCTGATACCTTGTCAGTTCAATCGCTTTTTCTACGGCATCCTCTAAAATCTGCGTATCAAATCCGGCAGACTCGTATCCCTGCCAAATGGTATCCACATAATAGTCAGAGGGGATTCCGAATTCATGCCCCGGAGTCATGATATACACCATCGCAGACACAGGTTTTCCATCCAGTTCCACATCCATCATCTGCTTATCATAGAGACGGGGATAGCCTTCATAACGGTCGAGAAAGGCTTCATCTCTCTCTTGAATTTTCCAAAGAAGCACAGGCACCGTACTGCCTTCTTTCGGTTCCACCGTAGCCACGGCACTTCGGCGGCTGCCGCGAAACAGGAGTTCATAATCTTTTAACTGACTTGCCCCCACCACTTCCGCAGTCGGACATCGATTCGCCATCTGCGGCAGATTCAGGTTACTGCCATAGGCAATATACAAAGTTGATTTTCTGTTCATCCGGTTTCCTCCTTTACATACGCATACAAAAAGCCGGGGATATTTCTTCCTCGACTGTCTCATGTTCCTGCTCACGGGCAGGCGGTTCCGACAATTGTTCGGCTTGCTGCCGTTCTTTTTCTTTTTTCTGCCGCATCCGTTCTTTTTGTGCTTCTGCCTGCGCCGGATCTCGCCATGCAATGCAACCGTCCAGATTTGCAAGCAGATGCTGTCTGGCGGTTGCGAACTCATCGCCATTCAGTCCAAGCCTGAGCAGCCAGGTGCGAAACGTGTATTTTTCATTGGTGGTCTGTGTTTTCTGACGGCTGGCACAGTTTTGGTTGAGTGCCTGAGCACCAATCGCCAGACAAAACTGGATGTACGCTTTGATCTTTCCTGCATGGAGCGTCCCGTTAAACAGGCGAAACTCCACCGTTCCTTTCTGAAAAACAGAATGAAGATTCAGACAGTGATACCGGCTGTCATCATAATGCTCGTAGCTGCGGCTTGGTCCGTCATACCAGATCCGTTCCACGTCCTGCATGGAAGCCGGACGCCGACGATTGAGTTCTTCCAAAAATCTCTGATCCACCGGCCTGCACCAGCGGTGTTGGCGATCTACAGATACATTCAGTGCTTTATAGATTAGATCCTCTTTGGCAGCCATGATGTTGGTAATATTCCGCAGCTTTTTTGCATCAAAGGGAGAGGCGTCGATATGCACATGGATACCGCAGCTTTTATTTGTGATAGCTCCGTATTCTTTCAACTTCCGAATGATTTCCTGTATCGGTACGATATCCTCATAGGTACAGATTGGACTGACCATTTCTGTACGATATTCATTTCCCGCATTCACTCTCCGTCCATCTACTTTCCGCTGTGCTGTGATACTGGCATCACTCATAAAATTCCACTGCCGTCCCTGATTGTCGATGGCCGCATAGGTGTCATAGTAGGTTCCGACATAATGCGTCCGTGTTCCGAAATATTCTGCTGTTACCTCTGCCGCTTTTTCTCTTGTAATGCCGGTCATTTCAATTTCAATCCCAAACCGCTGCTCCCTGAGATCCATAGGCCGTCACCTCCATCAACGGCCACCGGCCTTTCCGAACAGTCTGGCCTTATGCTCCGGAGCAGTCACCATCAGGTTGTATCGTTCATTTCCGCATTTATACAGGCACACTCCACGCTGCGGATAGCGGATCAGATTATATTCACTTTCCTCCAACTGCAGGGTATCCGTATAAAATCTGGCATCAATACTTCCCGCATTGAACAGGAACTGGTGGGTGGGGATAGAGAACAGCGGCTTGGTATACTCTTTGACACCGTCCAGATTAAAGTCCTCCAGGTTCTGGCTGGCGATAATGACGGCAGAGTCTTTCTTCCGAACACGTTTCATAAAGTTGCGGACGTATTCCACTGCGGTCAGGTTGGTAAGGAACAAATAAAACTCATCCAAACTTGCTGCGGTGTTTCCCTCTGTCAGAAGTTCATTGCTCATAAAAGACAGCACATTGAAGAGCAGCGCATTTTTCAAACTCCTGCTGGCCTGCAACAGCCCCTTGACGCCAAAGGTCACAAAGCTGGAATCGGTAATGTTGGTATGTCCGTTGAAGAATTTGCTCTCCGCACCCACACACATGGAATTGAGTCCCAGCAAAATACTCTGCAGCATTTCTGCGGTATAAAGCTGCCGTTTGCTCTCGTCAAACTCTTTATATTCCGCTTCCATGAACGCATACAGGTCAGACAGGATCGGGTAATCGTTGGAAGTCAATCTTCCGAAGTCCGTCTGATCTGTGATGTTCCATTTGGTATACAGCTTCTGGAGCATGATCTCGATCACATCAATCTCCCGGTCTGTAAAATCTTTATAGGTCCGGAAGAAATCTTTGAGAAAACTGATATGCTGCGATAAACGGGAACGGATGCGGAATGTCTGCGGTGCATCCAAGTCCTCCGGGCTGCCGTTTTCATCCCAAGTTTTTGGCTCCAATGGGTTGATGATAAACTCGCCGCTCATCAGGTCAATGAAACAGCCGCCAAGATTGTTGGTGAGATCCTCATATTCCATTTCAGGATCGAGGGCACACACATGCATACCGGCTTCCCGCAGATTGGTCAGCAGGAGCTTCAGGAGATAGCTTTTTCCCTGACCGCTGTTGCCGAGAATCAGGATATTTGCATTCGTCTTGTCATCGGCACGGCGGTTAAAATCCACCAGCACATTGCTGCCGAACTTGTCGCGCCCGATATAGAATCCCTGTGGATCGGTTTTGCCGGAATAATTGAACGGATACAGATTTGCCACGCTACTGGCGGGAAGCACCCGTTCAAACTGATCGCGGAACAGGTTCCATCCGGTGGGCATGACGCACTGAAACCCCTGCTGCTGGCGAAGCATCAGCCGGTCGACATTCAGCTTGGAACGGATAAGCTCAGTCAACACCTCTGTCTGGAGCAGTTTTAACTGATCAAAGTCATGGGCGCACAGTTCCAGATACACAGCCGTGTGCAGGAGCGGTTCCCGGTTGCGGTGCATCTGCGCTACGATCGTGGTCACGTCCTGCAGGTTGCTTTCCGCAAGCACCGTCTGCTGCAGATCGTTGGTGTTGCTCCGATCCATGCGGTTTTTATTGGCGGCATTGCTGATGATCTTCTTTTCTTCCACCGGGGTGACATGGCGGGTATAGATCCGCAAGGTAACGCCATCCTTCTCTCCGAGATGCGACAGGATAGCCTGTTCATCCGTTGCGGTTGGATACTCTCTGAGCGCCCACACACAGCGGTATGTGTTGCCGCAGATGAAATGGTCCGTTTCAAACTTAATCACAGAAGGGGCGATCATGTCCAGAAATTCCTGAATCCGAACATCACCTTTCACTTCTGTGGCTGCAGTTTTTGCTTTCTTCAAAGGGACACCTCCTGTTCCTGCCTGTTTTCAGGCATAAAAAATACGCCGGATACCGTAATATCCGACGCACTTACTCATTCTTCTGTTTCATATGCTCTGCATGAGAACCTCTGCGGATTTTGTCTGTTATATCTCGCTTTGTTCTTCACAAAATATAGATACGTTCTCAAACAGAATCTCCAGCCGGTCAATCTTCTTCTCTGTGTGATAATGCCCACAATACCACTTTTCATATTTTAATCTGTCCTCAATCCTGTCCAACCATTCTTCCGTAGATTTATCTACCTTACTCTGGTCAATCCCCGCCAGAAACACCTCTATTGGTTCATATTTTAATGGTGTAGTATGGCTTAGAACCACACCCACTTTCCAATTCAGCCTATCTAACTGACTCTCCACATACTGCTTGATTTCTTCAGAAGGCTGTTCATCCGGCCACCAGCCATACCCATATATGAGCCTTACCATCTTATCAATGCTGTATGCCCCGCCTATGACGATAGCCTTCTTTCCATCTAAGTCAAATATTTCCCCGTCTTTTGCAAATAACAGACTCGGATATTCCTTCTCATAATACACCACACCGCCATGCCAACGCTTTTCTTGATAACTGTCTATAGTCCATGGTCTGCGCTCATGATTCCCGTGGATTGCAAAAATCGTTACCGGCAGGGACTCTAAATACTCTTTCTTTATCTGGTCGCGGAGACCGCCGCTGAAATTGATTCCGGCATCTCCAAGGATAATCATCACGTCATCTTTGCCGGTTCCATACCGGCGGCAAAAATTTTCTATTCTCTCAAACTGCCCATGCGTATCCCCCGTTATATAAATCATGCAATCTTCCTTTCTGTATCCGCTATTTTTCAGACATTCTCATTATACCATGATGTAGCAGAGAAGGGTAGAAAAACAGGCGTTCCCCAGCTTTAATCTTCCGGTATGATCCAGCGTTCTCCGTCAAAATCTTCAAACTTTTCTGTGGTCACATTCTGCTCATAATACACAGCCAGCAAACGTTTGATATCTTCCTTATCTGCCCGTTTGACAGAGAATCCCTGTTCTTTCAGGGACTTTTCAATACGGGACAGGTAGGGGAACACCTCCGATTCTTTTTCATCTTTTAAGCGGATCAGGATCAGGAATTCACGGGCTGTTGCCATCTGTACCTGTATCCGATCCAGATGGTTCTGATCTTTTTCCAGCAATTTTCGGATCACCGGATTATCTTCCTGCTCCATGCGCATTTTCAGGAACTGCTTATTGTTTTCAAAGCTCTCCCTGCTGTTTAAACACAGCATCTCGATCTCCGCCACGCCTTTCAATACAGTCATCAGCGCATAGATCCTTGCGCCGATACTCGCTTCGGAAAGCACAGAGATGTTGGATGGCTTCACAATGAAATAAACCAGTTCCCCCTGCCCATAGGTGACCAAACTGTAGTCGGTAACCGCTTTTGCCCCGATCAGCTGGCGGGTGGAAGCACGCTGCTTTGCTTCCTTTTTTTCTGATATTTTCTTTTTCTTCATTCGGTATACCTCCATTCATAGAGCTGCTGGCGGGTAAAAAAGAACGCACACGCATAGCAGATAAAATCCAGAATACTGGTGTCCTCAAAGCGGATTGTCAGAAACGCATAGACTGCCATCAGCACAATGGGAGGGAAAAAGCCTGCCTGTGTTAAAAATAAAATGGAGACCACTGCGCAGGCTCCGATGATTCCGATATCCTTCAGCTGCCAAAGCCACAGAGTCGCTTTGGACTTCAGATTGTCAGGGTAAATGTACAAAGGCTCACCTCCAAATAAAAATACCGCCGGTTTTTCAGCTGTCCGGCGGCTTTAGAATCCGTTATTCTGTTTTTTCTTCTGATTATTCCGGTGCTTCTTCCTCATTTTTTTCTGCATCCTGCAGTGCCTGCTCGATTAAGGTGATCACAAAATCTTTCTGGCTCTGTCCGGTCTTTTTCAGGTGTTCCTTAATCCGTGTGAACAGTTCCTCCGATACCTGAAATGCCAGTGTCCTTGTCCCGTTTGCCATTGCTTTTCCTCCTTCGAAATGTTCTTTCAGTATCCTCTCGACATATTGGCTGAGTGTCAGTTCCAGCTGTTCTTTTTCAGAACATACCTGCGTGTATAATGTTTCCGGTATCATTGCACACAGGTTTTTTCGTTTTTCCATACGGTAAACTCCTTTCTCTTTTCATTCTGTGTAAGCCAAGTATATCGGGAATGTTATGGAATAGCTATGACCATATCTGACAAGGATTAAGCGAAAAGTAAAGCAGAAGCACCAATGTTACATAGTCATTCCTCCTGATTCCGGCACAAAAAATAAGCGATGCCACGCAGAACAAAGTCCACACATGGAATCGCCACACTGTTTCCAAGAGCCTTATATCTGGCGCTGTCTGAAGCCCCCGGCATATCGGTCCATCCATCCGGAAATCCCTGCAGACGTTCGCATTCAAGGGGTGTCAGCCTGCGGATCAACCGACGCTCTGCTGGATTTTCTCCTGACATTGCCACCAGATTTTCACTGCCCCCGCCATGATCTCCGCCGCTGGCACGGAGTGTTGTGCATCCTTCCGCATAGGCTCCGTACTGGGATTGTCCGAAAATATCCGGCTGACACACAAGATCAGTGGCGTCTTTATGCTGTCGGGCGCTTTGAGTGGATACCACCTCATTTTCAACCAGTTCATCGCTTCGCTGCCGGCTGAACACAGCATGCCGGTCCATACCGGTCAATGTATAACTGATGTCCGGCTGGCACCCCAGACCGTTCCCGCCGTTTTGTACTTCTCTGTCGATAATATTTCCGGCAATGCAATAGCTTTGCGGATCGTCTGAAATCAAAGGCACGTTATTGCCGCCCGTTCCATACCGTGCGGACATCGTAGGCGCTACTGCATGAGGACCGGTATAGCGGGAATCAATGCCGTGATTTTCAAACAGTATCGGCTGGTTATTTCCGCTGGTTCCGGCTGCTTCGGTAATTGTAGGACAGATTCCGGTTCCGATTTCCGCACCGCCTTGCCCACTTGCAAGTACAAGCGGTTGGTATCCATGTTCCTGTTCCTGAAGCGTTCCCGTAACTGCTTCTGATAGATGCATTTCACTTTCTCCCTGATCATTCAAGCACAGAATTGATGGCGCTGTACCGGTTTTCAGGGTAGGGGAACGCTCGGATTGATAGCCGATCCCTCCGGCTTCCGCGCTTGCATTACCACAAAATCCCGCTGTTAAAACACAGGGGTATCCCTGACCGGCCTGTCCTCCGCCGCCTGTCAGGGAAGTATGAACATCCGGTGTCAGGAAACAATCCCCGTTTCCTTTTGTCACAACTCCGGAAACTGCTGTCTGTTCGGCAACCAATGGGGGATGACCACTCATTCCTGCTCGGAGTGTAGCGGTAAAGCCTTCGGTTATGTCCATCCGCTCACCGCCTTGATCGTTCAGGCATAAAACTTGCTCTGCATTTTCCTGTTCTTTTTTCTGAATATATCCATGTCCGCCTCCTTCGCCTCCATACAATGCCGGCCAAACAGTATCTTCTGAAAAAATGCGGCGGCTCTGTACATCCCAGGGAGTCAGGCAAGTTCCGCCTGTATGATCAGTGCCTTGCGAAGCTGTTCCGGCAGTTCCTTGCCCCGCGCTTTGGCTCTCCGAAGAATCCCCAAACAGGCGGTCTTGCTCAAATAATATTTGGGGTGCGGTGTGTCCTCCAAAATCTGCGACAAGGAAGATACGACGGCGACGCTGGGCGACTCCCCAGTATTGAGCGTCCAGGACTCGCCAAGCCAGACTGAACCGATCTCCCAGTATGGTAGCCCCAGCAGGTTCCCAGCGCCCGGTGTCAGGTCGAGGCACATGACAGGCACTGTCCTTAATGCGGACAATTTCCTCGATGACCGCACGGAAGTCCTCACCCTGTGCGGAACTGAAGGCTCCCGGCACATTTTCCCAAACGAGGTATCGAGGTCGAACAAGGTGATCTGGTAATCCTCGGTTTTCATCTGCATTCCTCATCTCCTTTACAATCCGAACCTGTTCCATAAATAAGCCGGAGCGTTCTCCGGCAAGCCCGCGCCGCTGTCCGGCAACCGACAGATCCTGACATGGACTGCCCCCGCAGATAACATCCACAAGGGGAAGCGTCTTGCCGTTCAGCTTTGTAATATCGCCTGTATGCTGCATCTGTGGAAAACGGAGTTTTGTTACCTGAATGGGAAAGGCTTCAATCTCGCTTGCCCAAACGGGTATGATTCCATTATGGATTGCGGCAAGCGGGAAGCCGCCGATTCCATCAAACAGGCTTCCCATTGTCATCATCAGACCATCTCCATAGAACGATCCGGTACTTCTTGAGCAAGCAGTTCTTCCGCTCGGATCTGTTTGACCGGGATGCCCCATTCTTTTGCAGCATCCAATTCCGCCTGCATCCCATGTGAAATGAAATCCCCGCATACCCACAGTTCATCACATGCTCTCAAAACACGAAGTCCCATTTGAATTCCGGCAGTTCGTTCATCCGGAATCCTGTCATCCAAAATCTGCGGATATAACAGATGTACCGCAAGCGGTGTGGCGCCTTGCGATACCGCAAAGCGACAGGCGGCTTTCGCAAATTCCACATTGGATTGAATATCTCCCGCGTAAGGGGAAGCGATATATACCAATCTGCTTTCTTTCACCGAGAATCCCCCTTTCTATTTTGCTACTGTCTGTACAATGGTTCTGGTCAGGTTCACGGCTCCCTGTGCCGCATAGACCGCACCCATGATATTTGCTCTGGTTCCTGTATCCAATCCGAACTGACCTGCAATGCGGGGGATTTCTCCGGCCGACAGCATCAGCCCAAGACCTAACAGGGCATGGTCCTTGACCACCATCAGCCCTGCGATCAATACCGTGGCCTGCAGGAATGTGGTCAGGCACAACCCGATCACCTGTTTGCACCATCCGGTAAACCCGTCAATGTATCCTCTTGGCACACTGAACATATAAAGGCTTCCTACCGCAATCTGGATGAGTAAGATACCGCCTCTCTTTAGATTGGCAAAAAAGACCTTGATTACGGCATAGCCCATCAGGATTAAAATAAAGATCATCAGGATCGGACTGGTGATACTGTTTAAGCCGCCAAACACGCCTGCGCCAATAGCATCTTCCCATGTCCCCGCATCCTGCAGGGATGCAATGATTTCAGACGCAACCGTTCCGAAATCTTTTCCCAGTCCGGTGATGCCCGCAGTGAAACTTCCCTGCAGGGACACGCAAAGCTGGTACAGCTCCACCGGCACAACCGTAAACAGGCTGACCGCCATAAATCCTTTGATTGCATTTAATGCGGTTTCCCGTATACTGCCTCGACCGTTTTGACACTCAATCCCACATTCAAACGCTGCCACCACCAGTCCGGTCACATATAGCGCCCAAGCCAGATAGGAAAAAAACAGCACTACAGACTGTACCCATGTCATTTCGAATAGATCGGCGCCCATGTTTCCCATCTGCATAAAAAAATCACCGAGAAAACCTACGATTTGCCCGTAGATCCAGTCGATGATCTGTCCTAATACCGTGTCTGCTACGAAATCCCATATAAACACTTGATAATCGCACCTCCTTTCTCAGGCAATAGTCCGGCTTTACATCACCGGACCGTTCATACCAGTTTGAGGTTTTTCACACATTTCCTGCGTTTCTTCATCTGCCATGATTCTAAAGGCATTCACACATTCTTCCGTGGAAATGTACTGTGGTTCGGATAACGCAAGAATGGTACCCGCGATTTTCTGTGTTGTGGGATTTTGATCTTCTTTCAACAGCTGTTCCAGTTCCTTCTTTGTCAGCTCCCGGTCTGTCTCTGCGTCAAACCCTGCGATTCTCACAGAGTATCCGTCCACTGATTCCGGAAAAACCACACCATCCTGTACCGGCTTCGGCTCGAACATAAGGAGCATATAAACTTCCGATCCAGGAGGATTGGAAACACCGATTCCTCCTGGTCCGGGGCCAATATTACAAAGCCCTTCGCTCTTTTCTTCGATTTGCTGTCTGAGAGACAGCATGGGATTCAACCCCGTTGTTTCTTTTCTGTCCATACTTAATTCCTCCGTTTCTTTTAGTACATACGCTGGCCCATCTGTGTTTCCTGTACCGGCTCACGGAACACATCCAGATAATTTCCGGCTGCCTCCGTCAATTTCTGATAATCTTCAGAAGTAGGGCGGTATGCATACCACTCCACTTTGCCATCGCAGTCCCACAGATACGGACACACGCCATTTCTGAAATTCGGATTGTTTGCGACCGGCTTGACTCCCCAAATATCTTTTAACCGCAGTACCAGACTGTCAATCGGCCCTTCATTCCGGTTGAGAAGCGTGATTTTCAATCGGTCATACCGATCCGCAACGATACCTGTCTGAAAGCTTACTTTTACACGGATCTGGTCGGTCAGCCTTCCATAGCAGGTATTTCCTACAAACCGGACATCCGAAAACAGCTTGTCATGATCAAATAATTTCCGCAGTTCCTGTTCAAACTTTGTCATATAGGTACTCCTTTCTACCAATGCAGCACCTGAAATTTATGGCATCTTTCACATTCCAAGTCGCTGGTTCCGCTTTCGCAGTCTGCATTGGTTTCCTTCCAAACATGCCCTTCCTGTTCACAGATGCGTTCCACTTCCTTCTGATAGTTTATTTCTCCGGACACCTGCAGTTCTGCCAGTTCTCCTTTTTCCGGATCACTTGCAAGCAGCATATCCATGCGCAAAACCAAATGTTCCATATGCTCCTGCCATCCGATCCAATCTTGTTCTTTGAACCATCCACATCTTGGGGTGCTTTCGGCTCTTTCACGGCTATATTTTAAAGTATCGCTTAAATAGTCCCGCAACCACTGTATGGTAGCTTTTTCACCCGTAAAAGAAGAAAGGCAGGAAAATCTTTTGTCTTTCTGATAGGTTTCCCCAAAGTCCAGCTCTGCAGCACATCCATCCAAAAAACGGACAATCACTTCTGCCAGCATCATGGGGCTGGTATGTGCTTCGCACCTGTGTACATCCACAGGTGCATTCCACGCATCTCTTTTCAATTCAGCAAGGATATCCTCCAGCTTCAGCGTTCCGTCTTTTTGTATTTGTGTTCGGATCGCTGCCAAAGCATCCAGACCGGCATCAGATTCAGAGGCTGTAATTCCCCAACATCCCATTTCTGTTCCTCCTTACATTCCGAGAATCTGCCATACATAAAGCGGTGCGGTCAGAGTAAACACAAGGCAGGCAAACAAAATTGCGGGTGCTGCCCATTCAAACTGCCCATGCTTACGATAATCAAAATAAGCCGTACCAAGTTTGGCAAAGAAAAAGACGGCAAGGATCAGGTCAATTGCAGGAAAAACCACGTTATTCACAACTGTTTTAATCTGTTCGGATGCTGTATCCCAGGTTCCCTCAATTGCTCCGGCCACATCTCCGCTTGCTGCATATGTCGGCACACAAAACACACAAGCGGTCAAAGCTGCTACGCAAACAAGCATCATGAGTCGTTTCATTTTCATTGTTTTAATCTCCCTTCCTTTTCGTTGTTGCAAAAAGAAAGACTGCAGAGCAAGAAAGATTGCCGTGCAGTCTTTTTCTGATGTTAGTTCGGGTTCTGTGGTGCAATATGCCAGTCACTCCACAGGTTTCCGTCAATCGTAATGGAATCGTTCAGATTCATGGATAGCATCCCTGTCGGTGTCCAGCAGTCGATCAGCCAAGTGTATGGCGTATAATCTCCATCCGGATACCAGATTGGAGTGAAATGCGTCCGCCTTTTATAGGTACTGTATCGGTTTTCCTGAAACTCATGCCGCATATCGTAGCCACTACTCATGCGGTTAAGAAGCCGCCAGAAGCCCTGATACTGGAACTCCGGGAAATAGGTGACCGCATTTTGTGCCGGAGTAACTGCGGAACTCTGTGTTGTACTGACATGGGTACGAACAGTCTCGTTGATCCCATAGCCGGATTTCATGGTTTTTCCGTTTGCGGTTGGTGCCTTCTCATCCGGTACCACCGACATATCGGCAGTCAGACTTGCAGAGTAGCGGTCGTAGTCAAACTCCCACCATCCATGATCGCACCAGTAGCCATCTCCATCTCCGCTGCTGTGCCATACCCAGTATTCCTGCCACCACGGCCGCCAGACACCCCAGTTTGCGGATGTCGCCTGTGTTTTCTGCGGCAGGTCGGGAAGTGTAAAGTCATCTTTCCGGTCATCCGCATTTGGATCTGGAGGTGGATTCTCATCCAAATCCACAATATTCACATGGATCGTTCCTTTATTTACACCGCCTCCGCCGTTCACTTCCACCGCGATTGTCATCGTCTGCGGCTCGTCCGGTGTTGTCCAGCGAATCCACGCCAGCTGGCTGTCTCCATCAGGATAGTACACCTGATCTACTGTATAGGTATTGCCTTGTACATGGAATGTCACCGAAACCGGATGGTCCGGATCACTCTGACCGCCACGCACTTCCACCGATGTAATCACTTCGGTATTGGTGCGATATTCATAATCATATGTGCTGACTTCTGGCGGTGTTGTCATTTCATTAAACCGGACAATTCCAATCCCCAGGGAGGATTTAATATCGCTGTTCGATGCCGGAGAATTTCTGCTGCCACCCCATGCGGGATAACCGAGATCCGGTGTTTCGAGAAAAATGGCAAGCGGAAGATTCTGATGGGAAAAAGACACCATTTTGGAACGCAGACCGCCGCCAAGCTGCTCGTCATACAGTGCCGCTTCGGTTGCGGTTGTGGCAATAAACACTCCCTGAAACGTGTAATATCCAAGCGGTTCAATCAGAAGTTTGTATTCTCCGGCTACCATTGTGTCAAAGTCCATCCCTGTCAACCCGGCAATGCTTCGCAGTACCTGTTCATCGGTAAAATAACTTTTTATTTCCTCAATACTGGAAGCGCCAAGACTATCGGAACTGATAATCTTTGGCAGTGCCTGCGCAGGATTGATAAATTCATAAGTGGAGCCACTGGGTGAAAGGGAAGAACCACGGTTATAAGAAACTTTACTGACTTTCCCAAAATGCGCCTGTACATTGGTTGGCTTTTTATTGGTCAGATCAATGGGTGTTGTAACCGGTGTGCCATCTTCTGCTTTCACTACCGTCACACGAACACCTTCCATCCCCGGACTCCATTTATTCTGACTGGTTCCTTGTCCCATGCCGCCTCCGCCGCCGTCAATGTTTCCCTCTCCGATTGCATACACCGGAATCGCAAATAACAGGGAACAGAGGAGCAATAAGACTACCAGCAGACTGATTTTCTTCTTCACGGCAAACCTCCTTCCAACAAAAAAACACCGTGCTTCCACGGTGTTTTTCGTCTTAATCCATAATACCGATTTTATTTCCATTTTCGTACATATCATCGGCTGTGCTTCCACTGCCTCCGGTATCCGTTACCCAACCAAATCCCGGCAGATAAACCTGCCCGTCTTTGGTATCACCACCCTGCGGCTCGTTTGGCTCCGGTGGAAGTTCCTCCGGCTGTTCTACATCTTCATGTTCCACAGGTTCCGGTGGAGTATCCACTTTTGTACCATCCGGCTTAGTGGTTGGATCATGCAGTGCTTCTTCACTGGGTGTTTCCGGCTTTGTCACCTCCGGCTGGATGCTCTGTTCTGACTGATCTGTCTGTGCCGGACGGTTATCCACGGGAGGCTTCGTTTCTGCACTCTGGCCGCTTTCCTTATCAGGCGGGAGCGTTATATCTGAAGATTCCTTATCGTCTTTCCCGGAAGATTTGCTGGGATCAACTACAACTTCTGTAGTTGTGGAACTTTCCCCCACTGTCTTATCTTCTCCGGAAGAAGATTTCCCGAATTGAAGTGCAATTGCGGCGATCAGGGCAACACAGATGATTGCACCCGATCCGACAGCCAGATATTTTTTTGTTTTTTCTGTCATTTTCATACCACTTTTACCTCCTTGTGTAGGATTGACACCTTTTATTATGACTTAACATACTATAACCTTCTTTACAAGTCCAGCGGATTTCCAAAGTTCTAAAATACTTCTATATATCCGGCCTGAACTTTGAGCGTTATTACCATAGATGGGAGCAGTTTGCCTCCAAACCGAACCGGAACTTCCAGACGTACCACCGCATCTGCTTCAAACCTCTGTGCATTTTTCGGATCGGACGGAGCCAGCGGAGCATTCCGTATCGTTACATCTAAACGGTCAATGGCAAACTCCATTTCCTCATCCCCGATATATTTTACACGCCGCCCGCCCTGAGATTGTGTGCCGATGGCGTCATCCAAGTAAGCATAGATATCGCCTGTATTGAGCGTTTCCTCCCAATCTTCTGCATCATCCGGCATATATCCTCCCGAATATCCCTCACGGACTCCATGATAAACACCCGCATAGTTATCATTAACGGTAGAAATAATGGCATCCTCCACAGCTTCCCGAACTCCGGAAGCAATGACCTGCAGGCGAAAATACTCGCTGATGCCGCACAGGAAAATGATAAGCGTCAGCACAATGGCAATGGTCAGGGGAAAGGAGGCACCACCGGTATCCATTAAGATTTTCCTGATTCTCTTAAACATGGGCTGCACCTCATTTCCAATACACTTCCGATTTTCCGGAGGCTTGTGAACGCAGGGTGATTGGGAATGAGCCGAATTCTCCGAACAGACCGATTTCCGTATCCAAAGTAAGTGTGACCGTGACTTCCTCGTTCAGCTGGATTTCTCCGCTTTCTGACCATGAAATATCCGGAGCAAGCCCTGTCTTTTCCTGCAAAATCTCAGCCCGTCTGTTTGTTTCTGTACCGACTTTTCCGGACACTTCTGCTTCCCGTACCAGCTCGGTTGCAAACATATCCAACTGCTGTTTTTGGATAAACACAGGAAGCACCCGCATGGCAAGGGCCAACACCAGCACAGCGCATAATACCAGTACCACTACATCCACATACCCCTCTGCACGTTTGTCATGAAGCACTTCCTGCAGTCGTTTCAGCACATGGTCACCCCCTGTTCCAAAGAGGGGCATTCGGCATCCTTCTCTGCCATTTGATATTCGCCTTCACCAATCCCTTGATCCGCCATTCGCCACAGCACATGATCCAGTTCTTCGTGATAGTCGTATTCTTGTGCCATATGCCATTCATCCCGCACAACTTCAAACGGATTCTCAAACTGCAAAAGGTAATCGGCGTATTCCGCCATCACTCCATCCACATTCAGCCCTTCATAGACTAACTTGGCAGCAGCAATTTCTGAAGCCATTTCAATCAAATCCGGCGCCCGCTTTGTCTTTAACTGCTGGATATACGTTTCGTATCCGGCTTTGATACGTTCTTTCAGTTTCTGTTTCTTATCATGCTCCTGCATACCATCCACCTCTTTTTGTGACTCAGCCTCCTGTAAAAGATCCGTCAGCATATAGCATATACCGTGTCTCCAGTTGGCGCTCAATACGGATTCCTTGAGAAGTTCCTCTGCATCCAACATCATTTTACAGCCGGATTCGCCGGGATGTGCTGCAACCGGTTTGCCTGCTAACAGTTCCTTAGCCTGCTGCGGTGACAGATCCACATAACCGCCCGGTGTCATCATCTGAAAGTTGTCGTTGGGATATTTCTTTAAAAAATCTTTTACCAGCATCTTGCATTCCTCCTTAAAACATTCCGCCGAGGCTTTGGATTGCCACATAGCAGATAATCGCCAGATACGTCAGCAGAAAACACATCAGCATAGCAAAGGAAAATACCCGGATCTTCGGCGGAATCTTCTGGGCCTCAGCTTTCAGACGCTGCAGTTCAATCTGCTTGAAATCATGTGATAACATCTGGAAATAAACCGCACTGTCATCTCCGCGAAGCACACCGATCAATCCCCGGACAACGTCCGACAGCATCGGTGAGTTCAGCCTTGCTTCAAACCGTGTCAAAGCTGCTTCATAGTTGGATGAGCGCATATCCGCCAGCAGGATATCCAGCTCTCCGGTCAGTGCTTGCCCGGCATTTCCTTTGAACCGTTCCAGCATCCCGATTACATTCCGGCTTGCTTTCAGCTCCTGTTCAATCGTTGCCACCAGACGTGGAAGCTCCCGTTCAATCTCATCCCGTTTTGCTTTGAGGCGCTCATCTGCCTTTTGCGTTTCTTTAAAATAGAGCAGCACCGCAAGAATGACTACCACCGGTGACAAAAGCGGCAGCAAAAACAGGCACGGAATGACTGCGCTCAGTACAGCACCGGATTTTACAATGGCATACGCCTGATACACTTCCGGTGACAGGTTCAGACCGCTGGCCTTTAGGATGTTGTTCATCCGTCCTCGTTTGTACTCATCCATATGAATCCATTTGGACAGCCGGACCGCTGCCGTCATCAAATGGGTTTCCAGGCTTTTGGCTGCTTTTCGTTCCTGCTTAACCGTACCAAGCATGGCTTTGGCTGCGCCAATCGTAGGCAGACGGAGAATGGAAGCCACAATAAAAAACAACCCCAATGCAAGGAAGGCTCCGAATAAAAATAATAATCCTGTCATCCGGTTCACCTCCTGTATTCAATCGGGCGTGTCAGCTTGACCACAAATCCTGCCGATATAAAGATAACCGCCGCAGTTATGGAGAGGATGATCTGTCCGAGCATGGTATGCATCAGCACGTCATACCAGTCCTGATTGAGCATGTACATCAGCGGAATGTTCCCGATGACAAAAATGACCATGATCATGAATTCCTTGCGTGGTTCCGCAATCAGATATTCCAGCTCCGCATTGACGTTACGCATATCCGATAACTTGGCAACGATAGGGGTGAGGGTAGTTTTCAGGCTGCGGTCACGCTGACAGTCACTGACAGCATCGCACCATTCCCAAAAGACTTCATTTTCAATCTGCCCTCGCATAGTATGGATCGCTGCTTCCACATCGGGATTTACAAGCCGGATCTGCATCAGGAAATGTTCAAACACTTTGGATACCGGTGGATTTAAGTACGTGATATTTTCTTCTACCGCCGTCACAATATCTTCGGTCCTTAAATAGGCGGTCGTAATGACGGAGAGGGCGGTTTCCAGTTCTGCGGATACATCCCGTTTATAGTGGCTGGCCGTTAGCTTTACATACCAAAACGGGAGAAATAAAAAGCCCACTGCAAGGACCGGAGCCAGAAAAAAATTCCCAAGCAAAATGGCAAGGGAACCGCCCAGACAGAACAGCCCAAGAGAAACCGCGCACACGATTGAAAAATGGCTGCCGCGTCCGGTCATCTCCAAAACAGCCTGTGCTTCTCCGATCTCACGCCGGAAGATTCCCGGCTTTTTTCTGCCTGATGATTCTTTGAGCTTGTCCCGGATTCCTTTTTTCGGACGTAGCAGGAATGCAAACAGACTGTCTGTAAATTCCACGGGTTTTAAATGCAGAAGCAGAAATGCTCCTACAATCAATCCGGCGCAAGATAGTAACTGTATGGCTGTCATGATATTTCAACCTCCTTTTCTGCAGGCATGGTCAGCAGGCGTTCCAACATATCCTGCGGCATCCCGTTTTCCATCAGTCTCCTTGCAAGGCTTTCCGAAATAGGATTAACCTGACGATGACTGCCCGCAATGATAAATTTCCCGTTTTCTACACGGTTCTCCGTGATATGGTACTGAAACAACGGGCGGAATTTCCGTGTCCCATCTGTCTGGATCTCACATTCCATGATCTCCATCAGACGGCGCTCCTTATTTTCCAACTGCTTACAAAATGCCACAATGGGATAGGCTTCCGTCACAAATCCCATCAAGGTTTCGTCGCTCATGTCAACGGCACGCTTACACAGGGAAACCATACGGCGGTAAGTGGCATCGCAGCTCATGGAGTGGATCGTTGTTACCACCGCCACACCGGTTCTGGCTGCTTCCTGCGCGGCATTCGCCTCCGGTCCGCGCATTTCACCCACAACAATGATATCCGGATTGAATCGCAGAGCCATATCCAGCAGTGCAATCTGGTCAACCCTCTGGCGCTCATTTTCACTGTCTCTTGTCAGTGTATGGACAACGGAATTGACTACTTTCCCGTCTTTTCGCCGCACCAATGCCAACTCTCTGGAGCCGTTTTCAATGCTATAAATTCGTTTCCCGTCCGGAATCGTGGTAAGAAGCCAGCCGAGCAGTGTGGTCTTTCCGGAGCTGGTAGCCCCTGCCACACACACAGAGATCCCATATCGGATACATTCCGCAAGAAAATCCAGCATGGAATCGGTTGCGGTTCCGCCATTTACAAAATCTTCTTTCTTCATACTCTGCGGATTCACGATTCGAATGGATGCGGCCACGCCCACATCTTCATCAACAATGGGGGTTTTCAGCACAGCGATACGGATATTTTTGGAGAGATGCCCCAGAACACTGGGACTGGCATCATCCAGCACCATGCCGGAGACATGAAGCATACGGCGCACTACGTTGATTGCGTGTTCCGGGCTGTCAAAATGTTCTTCCAACTTTTTTGTGACACCGCCTGAGAACTGTACTTCCACGTCATCCCATGCGTTGATATCGATTTCTTCAATGCCTTCCCCATAGATGTACTTGGTCAAAAAACCGAATTCCGCCATTTCGGAATAGATGGCATCTACCAGGTCCTCTGCCGTCATCCCATTCACATGGATACGATGATCCTGAATGTACTTCCCTGCAAATCGACGGATCTGAGACTTGATTTCTTCATTGTTTCCCGCAGTCACCAAACTGCTGTATTCTTTGGAAAGGTATGCCTGCACTTCACGAAGCACAGAAGAAAAATCACGGCTCTCATCTTCCGGAGCGAAAAACAGGTCATGGGTCCGCAGAGTTTTCTGTTCCCTTTTCGGCGGCACATATACATCCTCATCATCCTGCATTTCCGAAAGTTCTTCTGCCTCTTTTTTGTTCTGACTTTCTTCTTTTGGAGAAGTTGTATCCCAAACATTCTCCACAATCGGGTAGTCCGGGCCAAATTGAAGCTCTCCAAATCGTGAGACTGCATGTTCAGGGGGAGGTGTTTGATGCTCATCAGACGGAGAATGCATTCGCTGAACATCTTTTGAAGAATCCTCCAAAAATGCGGGCTTGCTGCGTCTTTCTCCTAACATCCGAACACCTCCTTTGTAATAGCCTCGATGGATTTACGAAAACCGCGGCTGTCTTTCATGCTCAGTTCCGTGAACAGGTTTCCCTCCAATACCTGTGCGAAGACTTCTTCCGAATGCGGGATCTGGAATGCTACACTGCCAAGCACCTGCTCGATATGGCCGCTGGCTTCATTTGCCCGTACATTGCTTGCGACCTTGTACTGCTTATCCGCATCCCATTTGCTCTCACGCAACAGGGGAAGCTGGCTAGACAGATAACTGATGGACTTTAAATCACAGTTTACCAGCCGGAGGACCGCATCCGATTCCATCAGGGCAATAGCGGATAAGATATCATTGGCAATGTAACTGCCGCAGTCAATGATGATATAGGGGGCAATTCCCCGCAGGCACTGTAAAAGTTCTTCCGCCTGTGTCCGTTCATAGGGAGGATAGGTGTATTCATTTTCTCCCTTCCGCATTCCCAAAAGCGTCAGATGACGGAACCGTTTGTGCGTAATACAATTGTGCCGTACCAGTGATTCGGATACATGCGTTGCTGCAAGGATACTGCCCAGGGAGTGTTCTTCCTCCAACTCTCCCGGCGGGCAGATGCAGGGAAGCATTGGGGTATTCATATCACACAGCAGCAAGGCAACATCCCGTTTCTGCATGGCAAGGCGGGCAGCCAGTTTAACCGCAACTGTGGTCTTGCCGGAACCGGGACTGCCCCAGACAGCGAGCATTTGATTTTCATTCTCCGGCATCTGCTCCTGCACTTCTTCACCGGATCTGCGGGAAAAGATACTGTTTTTCAAGAAATTCAAGGCTTACTCCACCTCGCTTTCTGCAGGAACGGTTTCCGATTCTTCGGCCTCACTTTCTTCATTTTCTTTTTCTGTTTGCTCAGATGGGTTTTCTTCTTCAACCGGTGGATACAGTTCCGCCAATACAGCCTCCTGCGCTTCAATAAATACGACGGCGTTTTTCTGCTCTCCACGATATACCAAAGACAGGTGAAGTTTTCCGTCTGCCTCAAGCTCTGCAAGGATTTTGGATTGTTCCGGCGTCACTAAAAGCGTCACTGTATCCGGCAGTTCCCGTTCTTCGCTTTCTTCTGTCTGTTCGCCTGTATTGGCATCTGAGCCGCTGTTTGCGGTTACCGCAATCACTTCCACATACTGCAGTTCCGCAGGGATGACGGTAGAACCCTGCTTTTTGTAATCCGGTGCGATTACAGAGACAATATCACCGCTCTGCAGCTTTCCGGACAGTCCGTTTGCAAAGTTCTTTACAGATACGGAAATGGCCTGCTTTTCTCCGGTCAGGTGATAAAGATAGGCGTTCTCTGCCGTCGGTTCCTCCGCAAGTTTGGATGAAAGAATATAATCGCCCACAGCCAGATCTGCTGTTGCAAATTTGCCTATGACCGTATCGGAACTTTTCACAACATCTTCCGGCAGGTTGTATCCACCGACTTCCACCTGCTTTACCATGTCAGATTGGATTTCCTCTCCATTTTTCACAGGCTTTACTACACGGACAATCTCTGTTTTCTCGCTGATGCTCTGATTAAAGAGCGGTGTTACCGCAAAACAAATGATCAGGGAAAGCACAATGCAGATGACACCGATCACAGTCCGGTTTTTCAAAAGATTCATAGCAATTTCCTCCTTTGGTTAAAAAAGGCGGGCCTCTGTAAAGAAACCCGCCGAATACGTTACTTAGAAATATACCTTTTGCGGCGGCAAAGCAGGAAAGCTGTCGTCCCTGCAACAACCGGTATCATTGTACATACGGCAATCATGATTTTCTTTTTCATAGATTCATTCCTCCGATATTCATAAAATATATGACAGCGGCTCCTGCTGCCAGAAAGGGGCCTACCGGCAGCGGAGCCTGTTTTTCGTTCTTCCGGTATCTTTGATACATCTGAAGTCCCATGCCGTAAATAACAAATCCTGCAAGACCGATCACAGAGGCAAAAAGCCCTCCTGAAAGTCCCAATACCGATCCCAAAGCCCCGGCCAGCTTCACATCACCTCCGCCGATTCCTTTCCCGTTCCGGCAGCACAACGCTGCCGCCAGATAGGGGAATGCTGTTAGAATGCCCAAGAGATGCTGTGGTTGGAACTGCAGAAGGGATAATGCCGCAATCCCAACCTGCAGGCCATCCGGTATCGTCCTTTTTGAAATATCCCAAACTGATACAGCTATCAAAAGGATCAGGAACAATACCGCCTGTATGGGCAGCAGGATTTGCCGAAAGGTAATGGATACTCCCTCCAAAAGTGCCGGATCAACCGCCATAATCAAACATTTCTTTGACACGGTCGACCAGAGTCGGAAGCACGGTATCATTAAACAGGGCATAGAGACCGGCTAACAGCAATGCGCCAAGTACCACTGCGATCAGAATCTTGATGGCGGTATCCACATAACCTTCGCCGGAAGTTTCTCTCAATTTTGCTTTCGCTTCCAGCATTTTGAGCGTCATGGCAGTGCGGATTTTGAGCATCTGGTTTTTCATCATTTTCATATCGTTTTCCTCCATTTTCGTGATTGTAGGTTGGTTTTGATTACATTCCGGCCATCTGCTGACCGTTTCGAGGAGCTTCTGCTTGCTGTACAGGGGACGCCTGCGGCGGAGCCTGTGCCAGTTCCAATGCCTGATGGTAAGCATCCATAACAGCGCCGTACAGCTGGTTGCGAAATTCTGCCGTTACGGGGAAACAGATCTCCTTGTAGCCATCCTGTGTCTTACGGCTGGGCATGGATACAAACAGGCCGTCTTTACCGCCCTCGACAAGTTTGATTCCCCGGACGGCAAAGCACCCGTCTATGGTAGCGGATGCGTAGGCTCTGGTTCCTCCCTGGGTTCCGGGCGGATACATGGAATTGATTCGGACATCGATTTGGGGCATAGTAGTTCCTCCTTTTTTTCTGCTGCTTTTTCATTTCATGGTTCCTTTCTGTGTATCTGTTCAGTAAAGAACTGACAGCAATCTGCCTGCTCTAAAACTGCATGGTATGGGATGTCCTTATGGCTTGCTCCGGAGAGTTGAAGTCCACCTGTTGAAAGCCGAACCGATCCACATAGTGAAAAGAACTGCTCTCTCTGTCATATAACTCCAGAACATCGCTCATGGAAAGGGAATGTCCGGTATATCCTTCCGGCCATTCTGTATTGAATGTCGTATAGAGTGCCTCCAGATCATTGGTTTCTACGGCTCCGTCATATACCAACTGATACTGCTCTGCACTCGGAGAGCCGAATTGCCTGCACATTTCCTCATAACTGATAAACTTCATACGGATATCCACATCCGGTTTTAACTGCCAGACACGCACATTTTTCAGTACCGGCTGGTCAGGGGAAGGTTCTGCCTGGTTCACCAGCCGGTCAAAGACGCCGTTCTGCCATTTAACTTCCCGAATATCCCGCTGATGGTTTAAAAAGTCTTTCAATTCTTCCCGTTCAAACATGGGATCGACAACGGCCTGTCCGTCCTGTACCATGCCGACACGGTTTCCGTAATAAACAATGACTCCATTCCGGATCTGAATGGGCTTCATTTCTCATCACTCTCCTTTATCCCATTTGAATTCCTCCCTCTGGCTGCTGTGGGAATGCCTGAAGATCCTGCTCACTTGGAAATACCAGTTTTCCTTCTACAATCTCCATCACAGCAAAATCATTCCTGTCACAGATCAGCACACGATGCTGATAGTCCTTTTGCATCTGCACATAGTCCCGGACTTCCTCTGGACTGCACAGCCATACCCCGGCAGCATACCTGCCATCCGGAAGAAAACTATAGCCGGAATACTGCGGTGTATGCTCAGAAAGATCTGCCGCACCTGCCGGTCGGATCTGTGAAAGTTGAAGCTTGGCACTATCCGGCAGAAGTTCCGGTCTGAGAAGCCCCATCACATCCTGCTTTCTGCACCATGTAACTTCACCGGTTTTAAGGGAAACCGTTTGCAAGGCATCCCCAGCATCCTTCTGGCAAAAGAAAAGCTGCCCTGTTTCATTTTCAGGCAGCACAAGCACACGATTCATCAGGTTTTCCGGCAGGTTCTGTTGTACGCAATCTTCCTGCGTATAGACACGCATCGTTTATCCCTCCTTTTTCTGAAGCAGGCTGCTCAATTCCCCAAGCAGTTCCAGACGTTTGCTGTCCGGCATCGCTTTAACTGCCGCACGCACATAGGCTTCCACTGCTTCCGATGACTGATCGCCAACCTCCACAATGTCCACCTTTGTGACGGTTATCCTGCCGCTGCTCAGACCAATACGCACAATATCCCCGTATTCCATATGGGCAGTTTCCCGCAGTGCCTTTGGAATCAGCACTCTCCCTTTGCTGTCAACCAGCTTATAAATTGGTTTACTCATAATTAAACCCTCCTTTTTCTATTACATCCGCCACTTCCTTTGGAGTCATCCCCATTGCGGAAAACAAATCAATAAATGGCTGCTGTACGGTACTTAAAGGCGCTTTTTCTCCAATCAGTATCACGCCGGGGATCGTTTCAATCACCAGATCGGTATCCGGTGAGATGTCTGCCGCATGGAGCAGCGTATTGGGAATGGACAGAACACTCTGTCGCCCGCTTCTTTTCTTTTTCTGTTTTTTATGTCTCATAGTGCCTCTCTTTCCGGGGACCATACCCCTGTAATTTCATAGCAGTCCTCATCATCTTCTTCACCCAATCCGAACAGACGCATCTGTCTTGGCTGTGACCGTTCCATTTCTTTCGGATCATAATTGGTAATAATCACTTCCGGAAACTCACAGCCGCCTTCATATCTTTGGGCGAGATTGTTCAGCCGGGTAACGGCAGTGATATAATATCCGTCATACAATTCGCGGATAAAATCACAGTCGTTATAGCTTACCATCCACTTCCCGCGGCAGGCTTTCAGCGTATCCCGAAGCCTCATATGATCCTCCTTTCGGAACACCACCTCATAATGGCCTTCGGTTTCATAGTAAGGCGGATCGCAATAAAAAAAGGCGTTGTCACGGTCATACTGCCGTATCAACGCCTCAAAGTCCTTATTCTCGATTACGGTTTCAGAAAGCCTGTGAGATGCCTGCCAGATTGCGTCAAAGCATTTCCGCACATCGAATGGCTGGCATCCGAAAGAGGTACAGCCGCTGCCGTAGCTGTATCGGATCAGTTTGAAAAAAGCCGCCGCCCGTTTGACATCCGTCATCTGTGCATTTTCCAAAAGGATCGCGCGGATTTCCTCATAATCAGGCGGGGAGAGGTTCTGCTCGGCAAGAGTCAGTTCCTCCTGCAAAAATGTGGTGTCCGGCTCCTGCTTTTCCAAGAATGTGCGGATCATGGAAAACTCATCCCGGCTGTTGATCGGTAAAAATCCCAGTTCCAGCAAAAAAGCACATGTCCTGTTCTTGACACAGTAAAAAAGATTTGCCAGATTGGAATTGTAGTCGTTATAAACCTCCAGCTTCCGCTTCAGATTCGGCGGTTTTCCAAACAATACCCATCCACCGCCGCCAAATACTTCAATGTACCGGTCAAACTGAACGGGGAACATCGTGTAAATCAGTTTCCGCAGGGCCTTCTTTCCGCCTACCCATGCAATAAAACTGTTCATGCCGCATCACCTCCTTCCGGCGGCAGGCTATTCATGGCTGCATGGTCATTTCTCCGCCTGATGGCTGTGGTTCTAATCGTGCCTCCAATTGTTCAGCTGTTTCTTTCTGGAACTCCGAAAGGCTCATGTCCTCTCCAAGATATCCCCAGTCCTCCGGATAATAGCTTCCTGATTCATCCATCGGAAACGGTTCTTTGCTTAGTATCGTTCCCCAATGATTCACCAATACAAACGGTTTCACTTCCGCCATGTTACCGTCAAGGTCATCGGAATCCCTGACATCATAGCAAAAAATTCCTTCCGGAACCGTATCCCGGTCAAGCCGCATATTGGTAAACAGCACAACGTTATGATCAATCTCCGCCAGTTCATACTTCTGTGTGTTGGCATCCAATCCCTTCATTTACATTCCTCCCATCTGCATGGATTCTGTCTGACTGTATTTTGATACGAACGGGTTCTCGTTGCGTAAGATCATACCGTATGCGGTCTGGACATGTCCGGCTTGCTGCATCTGCCGCTCACCATATCCCATAAAATCGAACATGGCAAAAGCCGGATCGTTTGGATCGATTCCGGCTTCTCTGAAAATATATTCCGCATATGCCGCAGGGGAGTACATCTTGGGATCAAAATCATAACAGTCCATATTCTCCGCGACATCCAATGCAAAATCAATTTCATTGCGGATTTCCAATTCTAATGCAGCCTTGAATTTTGCCAGAGTCCTTTGATCTGGAAACGCCTGTATTTTCTGCGCCAGAGTATTGAGCTTTTCCACATCTTCGTCACCGGCAAGGGGATAGGGAAAAGCAGTGCTGATACTTCCTTTTATCAGACAGTTATCAAAAGAGGATTCACCCAGCTGTTTCAGCACACTCTGCATTTCCTGCTCTGTTGCAGGCAGTTCCAGCCATACACCGACTTCATCCGGCTTATCAAGACTGCTCAACAGAACAGATATCACGCCTTTGGGTAGATCCGGAATATCCGGCAAATGAATTCCGTCATACCATTCCTGATGCGGCATACGGTTTGGGAATATATATCCGGCTTCTGTATAAGTTCCCATATCCGAACGCCGCATTTCCTGCCCGACTTTTTCTTCATCCAATAGCTCCAACACATCCTCCGGTAACCCGCTGATTGTATCTAACAGGTTATTTTCCAGTGCAACATTTCCTAAAGTCCTGTCATCCACAACACCGGGACGGTATTCATAGCAGCCCAGATTGTGCGCCAGGTTAATGAGTTCTTTCATTGTAACCGGTGTATCGATATCTTCTTCCTGACGCAGCTGAACTGCACCTGCGAAAGTTTCAATCTGGAATTCATCCATCCGGCTAATCTGGTACGCTAACAGGTTTACTTCTTCAAGGGACAAATCGTTCGTATCGTTTATAATCTGCTCTAAAAATTCCGGCCATCCGCTGTTGCAGTCCACGATGTACTCCGAACCTGTTTGAATCTGCGCACGATATTTGGCATCTGCTATGGCACTCTCTGTTGCCGGCAGAGAAAGGGTGATACTGCCATAATATCTATTTTTAAGCAGACTTTTATTGGCAAGATACACTTCCTGTTTTCTCATCTACATCCCTCCCATCTGCATATCTGACTCCTGTTCCAACCCCTTTAGCTGTTCTTCCGTAGCAATAAAAAAATCATTTCCTGAATTCCAGAAGCTGACATACAACTCTCCCTCCAGAGTCTGAATGGGGCGCTGTTCAAAGCCCTCACCCCAACCATCGCTCTCCTGACCACGCCAATACTCTTTGACTGCTTCCAACTCTTTTTCAGAAAGACTTCCATAGCTCTGTATTTCCAGAACACCCCATAGTTCACCATGCCAGCTTTCTACGGTGGGATTCATGCAGCGGATTTTTCTTGCCAGCAATTGATTATCTAAGTAAACAGCCAGACCACGATCCCCTTCACTTTCCATGTACTCTTTCAGGATTTGTTTCTGAATTTGATCTTCATAGCAGCATAATTCTGCCGGACTGACTTCCTCAGACTCATTGGAAATATCTCCCCAGTCATCTCTGGAATAAATCTCGGCGGTCAGAGGACTGAACAAACGAGTCTGCTCCATGTACTCCGGAAGCTGACAGATTGGGCAGTCTTGTCGGACTACAAAGCCGTATACGGTTTGTACTGCTCCATCTCGGTCCATTCGTTCTTCTCCAAATCCTTCTAAATCCGTATAATCCTCTAACTGGGGATCAATACAGATGTTTTCTTTTTCCATCAAAAAATCGGCATAATCTTTGGCTGTTTGGACATTTTCCGGAAGGATTTCATATCGCTCCAGATTTTCTGTAATTTCCATAACGGATTCCATCGTATCCGGCATCTCTGCGCACAATGCAGCCTTTAACTTTTCCAATTTAGATTCTGAATCTGTAATCTGCATCTTTTGAAGCTGATAAGAAAAAGCATTCAAATCTTCTATCTGATAGGAAACCGGCAAAAAATTTTCCAGTGAGGCTTTCGGGCTGTGAAGGCTTATGATACTTGCCGCATTCAAATCATTCACCTGCAGGTTTTCTCTTGCCAGTTCCAGCTTTTCTTCCGAAGCCGGCAAAGACAGGGAGTAAGTGTTGGGATGGGTATCCGCATAGGCAGAAGTATATAGACGCAGTTGAAAAACAGCATCCCGGTCGTAATCCGGTTCCGGAAGAGAATGCCCCTCATAGATGATCTGCAGTGCCTCTCCTGTACGCATAACATATCCAGATTCACGAAAGCTCCCGGCATGGCTGTCCTGATACGCCTGCCCAATCTGTTCTTCGTTCAGTAGCATTACAAATGCTTTCGATAGCTCCTGCTCTCTTTGAATCACCGCCTGACCTAACTGCTTTGTATCCTGAATGCCTTTCCAAAGCCGGAACTTGTCCAAATTGCAGGATAAGTTCACAATCTCCATAATGGACAGTGGTTTTTCAATGTTTAAGGCTGCAGTAAAGATATCTTTTTCTTGGTTGGTCAATCCCTCAATCCTGCGGTTCAAAAAATCCAGTTCATAACGACTTTTCTCGGTATCAAAAAATTTCCCTTTTAAATGTACGTGGAGATCATTTACAGAAGTTTCTGCAGCCGCAATCTCCAGAGGAGCATCCCCAAGTACAGAGAAGAGATGCTGAACTGTTTGATAGCTTGCAGGAAAGTTAAGCCATGCTCCTGCATCTGTTTGTGGAGTCCTTAAATATACATTCAGCATCGTTTACTCCTTTCCGCACTCAATACGCCGCATCCATAACGGCGAATCAAAAATGCTGTGATAATCAGTTCAAATGTCATATCACCAACCAATTCCGGATCAACCAGTTCAGACAGACTGATGTGTTTGGTTCCCTGATATAAATCCTTTGCAGTATGGAACAGCACATACCCGTTTAAATCCACGCCGTGGATGTGAATCTTTTGAAAATGGATGATATCCGGTTCGATTGCGGATATTGCTTTTCCCCACAGGAATCGGTCTGCAGACAAAAGATATAATGCGGCACACATGGCATCTTCTTCTGCTGTCCGGATATGACGCTCCCATAAAGGTTCAAACCGTTCTCTGTGACCGGCAAGGAAAAAGCAGGGATGCGACTGCGCTGACAGCCGGGCCACACGGCTCACAAACGGGCTGACAGCTACCTCTGCTGTCAACCTTTCCAACAGTTCTTCAAATGGCACACAGCCTGCCATAAGCCGTTCACGCAGGCAGATACAGCCATCCGCTTTTTCACATTTTCTTTTTCTGCTTTTGTAGACACATAAGTGACAATCACACTCCTTTGCACTGTACCTAAAACGGCTTACCGCCATTCCGGTTCCCCTTGAATGGAAGCCCGGAATGCGCTGCATTTCCTGCTCTGTTCCGGCATAGGGGGTATCACTCATAAATCTTGCGGTCATATCTTCTCACTCCTTACTCTCAAAATTTCTATTGAAATGTCATTCCGCCTCTTTCCTGCGTCGGTGTTTCCGATTGTTCCAAGGCTGCAACCGCTTCTTCCTTTGAATGGAATAATCTTTGCGGAGAGGCTCGATGAAAAAGCCCGGTATGGCTGCGTACCCCGAAGTATCTTCCGTCATAGCTCTCCACGGTATATTCACAGGTGCTTTTCTTGGCTTTATTGGTGATCATCACGCAGGTATCACCTTTGTTCCATCCATATGGAAAGTCGGAAACCTGCTCTTGCTGTCTTGTTTTCATAATTCTCTGCCATCCTTTCTTCTTACCAAAAATGCGCAATAAAAAAGACCGGTCATCCTGAGTTTCCTACTGACCGATCCTGTTGTTTGCTGTTTTAAGAAAACTCCATTTTCATGCCTTCTTCCGGCTCTGAGGATGTGATATTCACATAATCGGCAATAACCATCAGTGCTTCCTCATAGCTGTGACATTCTCCGCCTGTGATTCTCTGCTGCATTTTTTCCGCCTGCTCATACATTCCATTCTCTTTCAGAGTTCGGGATGCGATTCCCATCAGATTAAAAATATTTCCATCTTCACCAATGAGCGGACAATCCGGTTTTGCCTGCTGCCTCTTTGAAAAACCGCCCAGTTTGTTTTCCACATAATCGGAGAGCCAGGTTCCTCCAAACTGCTCACGGGTTTGGATTCTCCAAATGGCAAGTTTACCGATATCCAGTTTGTGTTCCCCAAAGGCAAACAGCAGATTGGTAAGCCCTTCATACTGAAAGACTGCAACATCATCCAGCGGCTTTCCATCTAAAAGAATTCCCTGTTCCCGAAGAATTCCATTGATTCCATCTATCCATTCCTGAAGGTCACCGCCACACCCCTGAAGGATCAGTCCCTCTTGATGACTCATATTCTTAAGTTCTTCGGTTGTGATTTTTTTCATATTGACTCCTTTCTTCCTGTACGATTCTTTGAATATGAACACAAAAAAAGACCGGTTTCATTCGCTGCGCAGAAAACGAATATCACCGGTCATTCTTCTGTTTTGCTTGTAAAAACGGGCATATATAAAAAAGAGGACCGGCGCTTTTTTCATCTGCCAATCCTCTGAATTTTCTGTTTTCATCTGTCCAAAACCCGATGTCATCTGTGAAACAGGCAAAAAATAAGGGGCAAAAACGCTCGTTTTTCGCCCCATTTTTTGCTGATTTTTTCTCAGAAAACCACAACATCTTGTGGTTGATAGGTGTTATTTCTTGTCACTACCACAATACGTCATCAGAATCACTGTCTCAACGGTATTCCCTTTGTCCCACAAAAGTTCCGTAACTTCCCCGCCATCCTTGAACACCGGAAAATTCAGGCCAATCCGCTTTAGCGGATATTCAGACTCGTCATTCCTGTAAATTTCAATTTCCTTAATCAAGGCTGTGACCACATTTCTCTTTTCTTCGTCATTTATTATATTATAAACGCAGTCGAAATTCACCATGATTTTGTAAATATTCTCAAGAGTAATTGCCTGTTGCTTAATTGCATCTCGCCGAAGTCTGGCATCTTCGATTTTTTCCTCCAGCTCAACAATGACATCATATAGGGAATCTAACCGCAAGGTCATATCATGGAGCTTTCGTTCCCGGTATTTTGCATCAGCAGGGAGACTGTCAATTTCCCGTTCCAATCTTGTTTTATTCAGATCAACTTCCTTCAGCTTTGCCTGATAGCCCTCCAGTTCTTTATCCACTGCTTTCGTGTCAATCTGAACGCCAATCCGTTTTTTAATGGCCTGGGCATATTCCTCATTCCTTACGATCTCACGAATTGCCTCAATGACCATCGGTTCAATATCGGTCTTTTTCAGCATTGCCTTATATTCACAATGCTTACCCCTGACCATCCTATTCCGACTACATACATAATAGTAAATTTCTTTGTAAGTGCCATCTTTATTTGTCCATGCGTGTTTATTCGTATACATGGGACTTCCACAAACCGGGCATTTCAGCAGACCTGATAACAAATGAACTCGATCCCGCCCAATTTTTGACGGTTGCTTTACTCCGGTTCTAAGACGCTTGGCATGAGCCTTTTCCCATACCTCCTCACTAACGATTCCTTTATGCTGTCCCTCTGTCAGAATGTAATCGTCATTTCTTTTCATCTGGTAATCGTTTTTTGTGCCTTTGACTTTTTCCTTCGTTCTCCGTCCATAGGCAATTTTACCGCAATAAACCGGGTTATCCAATATCAGTTTAATAAAATGTCCTGTCCAATCCTCTAATGTGCCATTCTGCCTCGGAATTTTCCGTATGCCTTGTAAGTTCAACTGATTCGCAATACCACCCAAACCGATTTCCGATGAAGTATATAATTCAAAAATCTTCCGTATTGCCACAGCCTCTGTTTCTTCAATCATCAGCTTGTTATCTTCCAGTGTATACCCGTAGGGAGCAAAGCCACCATTCCATCCACCTTGCCGTGCCTTTTCGCGCCGCCCGTTCATCGTCTGCTCGATAATATTCTCACGCTCAATCTCAGCCACAGCAGATAGTACAGAAATCAAAAGTTTTCCGCTTGTCTGAGAGGAATCAATCCCTTCTTCTATGCAAATCAGATTTACACCATAAGATTGAACCAACTCCAAAGAGTTAAGTATATCTGCTGCATTACGGCCAAACCGTGACAGCTTATACACTAAAATATAGTCAATGTCCAAGCCATCCTCAATATCTCTGAGCATTTTTTGAAAGGCAGGCCGTCCCTCAATAGATTTACCGGATTTACCGGCATCTTCATAAGTATCAACAATGATCATTTCCTCACGATCCGCAAATCGTGTCAGCATATTTTTTTGACCTTCCAGGCTGTATCCGTCCACTTGCATCTCTGTGCTGACCCTCGGATACAAAACACAGCGTTTTCCATATCGGTTCATAATTCATACCTCCAAAATTTACTTTTGGAAAATATCCTATGTAAAGCTGCGATTCTCACGCAGCTCCGTCAACCTCGCCCAGCACTCTCATACCATATTTCTCGATGATATGTGCCAGTGAAGTGATAAACGCTTCAAATTTTTGTTCCGCCAGAAGTTCTTCTGACCGGATTTCATCTGAAGGAATCAATGCGCTTTTATTCTGGATATTCTCCATTCAGAATCACCTCCGCAATTCCTAACGAAATTATAACTCTACTTGCACAGCCTGAAAATGATACGGCCTTTCGGCACTTTTATGTAATCCCCAGACTGCACAAGAGCGTCTTGTTTATGTTTTCCATGTCATCCTTGTTTAGATGACCAATATAGTTTTTTAACCTCGACTTGTCGATTGTTCTGATCTGTTCCAGCATAACAACAGATGGTTTCACCAAACCGCATCTGTCATTTAAGTGGTAATGCGTGGGGAACTTTCTGTTTTTTTTGCTTACACTGGTAATTGCTGCAATAATAATCGTAGGACTGAAACAATTTCCCACATTATTTTGAAGAATGAGTACAGGACGAGAGCCACTTTGTTCAGAGCCGATACCAGGGCTTAAATCAGCCGAATATATGTCACCTCGATGGAATTTTTCAAACATCACTCTCGCCTCCTTAATATCTTAATACTTAAATAGCCGCACCAGTCTGAAAGAAATCTTCGGATAAAAACCTGGTGCGGCTACTGTTATTCTGTTCGGATTACTCGTCATATTTGCCACGCCCCCTGACGATGGGAACACAACAGGTCTCCGTTGGCGCGGCTGTCATAACTCCGCAGCACCGTTCGTATCGTGTGCCGCAGGGTTCCCCCCAAGTCTTTGGCGGGCCGTGAGGAAGTATCTTTAAGCCCCCATGCAGTCATCGCGCCGAATCTGCCACAATCCGTTTTATGAAATCGTAGATCGCTCCGAAGCAGTTCTTTCATCACCTCCCTGACGGCTCCATCTTCGCGGCGTTTCACATTCGCTCGTACATGGGTTATGTACCTGTTGTGCTGTCTATTCGATTGTCAATGTACTGATGAAGGAGGAAAACTTGTCCTTCTTATTAACACTGACAAAAAAGGCAAAAAACAGGCGCATCAAATGAAATTTTATCAAAAATATTTTACAAGCTGCTTTAATCCACGGCGGATACTGTCTCGGACACGGCTTGGGTCTACACCTTCTACTTCGGCAATTTCATTTACCGCCATTCCCAGATAGTATCGGGCATAAATTCGCTTTGCCTGTTTCTCTGGCAGCTTCATCACAGCGGCATAGACCTGCTCCTGAAACTGTTTTTCCTCCAGAAGCATCTCCGGTGTTTGCGGCTTCAATAGCACCGCATTTTCAATGCCATTCTCGCAATCCAGAGAATACTGTGCTTTATAACGATACATCTTTCGCTCATACGCAGCCTCCGCACGTTCAGCTGCTCGAATAGTCTCCATTACTTCCTCTGTCACATCTACAAAAAAGTCTGTTGTATAAACATCAGGATAAAGTTCCCGAAGGTTAATTTTCTTCATTATGTACCTCCATTTCGATTCACGGGTGATTGACGGGTGAATCGAATGGAGGCGGAGACCGACACCGGCAGACAACCGGGTCATCTCCGAAAAAATGGCAACAAAAAACGCCAACTTCCCATAACGGGAAATCGGCGCAACAAAAATACCTACTATTCTGCTGATTTAGATGGAACGATAATACTGATAGATAGTCATACTCCCCCGGAGGAGGGGCAAGACTTTTTTTAGCTGGTGTAACTCATGGCTATTGTGAATGACAAAAATTGACACGGCGGCATCCTCCTATGTGCCGCCGTACCAGATTACAGGGTGTAGGGTCGTCGTTCATTTTAGATAGACGAAAGGAAACGGCGGCTCTGATTTTTTCAAAGCCACCGTTGCAAAGTGCATAACAATATAGTCGCTGTACGATGGCTTTTTTTCTTTTGCCATCGTGCGGCAACTTTTTCACTTTTCTTTTATCTTAACAGGCAATCCTCACAGAAATGTCACGGACATACTCCATTTCGACAAAATAACAAGCTGAAATCTCACCAATCTGTGAGATTTCAAATTTTTTGAGAAAAGCCGAGAGGAAATGCCTCCTCCCGGCTTTCAATAGGTTTATGATTATCTATTGTAGCAATCTCTGTCGTTACTCCGAAGTCCTCAGCCGCTCCACCACAGTTCCCTTGTTAAAGAAGTGGAGAACGATCAGCGGAATAACCGCAGCCAGCAGCAGATAAAGCACACCAATGACCAGAACCGGAACCAATGTAATATTCAGAGTAAAGAACCACATGGAAGGGCCATTCAATGCGCTCTTTAGCACTGTGACTGCCAGGATCGCTGCGACTGCTCCGCCGATAATGTCCGCACCTACGGCATAGTAGATGCCCTCATAGACCGTCAAGCGGCGAAGCTGCTTGCCGGTCATACCGATGCTCTGCATGGTAGCAAACTCATGGCGGCGGGTGATGATGTTGGTAATAATCATGTTGGCAAAGTTAATCAGTCCTGCAAAGGCCATGATGCAACCAATCAGACCGCCGATAACCAGGATCATGCTGCGGACCGAATCAAGCTGCTCTTTCAACAGCTTGGTGGAAGTATAGGCAACCGAAGTATTTTCACTCACATAGCTGCTCAAAAATTCTTCCATCTGCGGCTGCAAGGCTTCATCCACATTGAATCCATAGGTCAGCAGCGTGGGAGCGTCATAGATTTCCTTAAATACAGTGTCCGGCAGATACACAAAAGGAGCATCAGCGGCGATGTGCGCCTGGGCGGTGGTGCCTGTCGGCGTTTCGGTTTCCGTTCCCACGAGGATCGCTTTTGCAAGGATAGTGCTGGTTTTGACCAGTTCCCCATCCTTGTAGAAGGAAATGCTCTCTCCAACCTGTAACTGATCGGTCAGCGGAGTGTTCCTTGGTTCCTCTGTCAGTTTGTCCATGGGGCAGCCAATAATGACATATTCTCCGGTAGCCATTTTCTGCGTTAAGGTTTCGGCATCTTTTTCGCCTTCAAAAATACGCATATCAGCCCAGAAATTTTCGGAGGCCCCCATCACATTGCCAAAATAGCGCCTTTCGGTATCAGAACTTGTGTACAGGCTATATCCCTGATAGCTTTGATTTACGACGCCTTCTTCCTCATGAAACAGCTCTATGCCGCTTAAATCTTCAAACCCATAGTCAACCAATACATTTCTATCGTCTTTTGTATTTCGGTAGAGATAGCGTTCATCCTCAACTCCGGGCTGTCCGGCAATCAGATCCACCGCCTGTTGTGAGAGCGTATCTTTATGGTGCTGAACGCTTTCCATTACATTAAATGCGGCTGAGTTATAGACATTAAAATCTGTTCTGGTGACACGGTTTACCCACTTTTCTTCATCAAGGCTTTGCGTCACAATGATGATAGAGTTAAACAGGACGATGCACAGAAGCAGGGAAATAATGATGAACGCTGAACGCCGACGATTGCGGCCCAGGTTGGAAAAGGCCATACGGGACAGCTTTACCCCATTGGTTCGCTTGGCACTTCTCTTTTTATAGGCGTTCTGCTCGGTGTAGCGAATCGCCTCCAGAGGAGAAATCTTTGCCGCCTTTTTTGCAGGCTTCCTGGTGCTGATAAACACGGTCAGGATTGTAAAGAGAGCGGCGATAACAAAAATTAGCGGCGAGGTCGATACGGATGTACCCACCATAGAGTATTCAAGGTTAATGATCTCTGTCACGATAGGAAGCAGCACCCAACCGGCAAAGAAACCGGCGATCAGACCAATAGGCAGTCCGATCAGCGTGAGCCAGACCGCCTGACGGTTCACAATGCCCTTGATCTGCCGTGTGGAAGTGCCAATCGTCCGCAGCAGGCCGTATTGACGAACATCCTGCATCACAGAAATATCAAAGATATTGTAGATCAGCAGGTATCCGCACACGACAAACATCAGGATAAATACAACAGCAAACACGATGGACTCTGATGAAGTCACTCCCTGGGACATTTGATTTTCAGAGGCGAGAATGAAATTGTCTGCGCCCATATCCTCTGGATTGCCGCCAATGGAGTAAACGAACTCATTCAACTGCTGCTGAACATTTGCTTTATTCTTCAGCACGACATCGGAAAAAGTAACGCCGGACATTTCATGGTCTACCGCATAAGTGTTCTGGACCACATCGGGGTTTTCCTTTATAAACTGCTCTGAAACAGTCGCAACGCTCACAGAGTCATTGCTTGCTTCCCACCAGCCGGAAAGCACCATATCATAATGATAAGTTTTCCCCCGCAGTTCAAATTCCAGCGGAACCGCTGCGCCAATCTTTGGTTCTACACCCAGCGCCTTCAGCGCCAAATCCGTGGTGGCGATCTCATTCGCTTTCTCCGGTGCAGCTCCGTGAGTAGGCACACAGAAGGTCAGCTCCTGCTGCACACTGTCCGCATAATTGATCTCAATGGAATGGCTGGAAGTATTGCTTGCATAGCCAATGATGCGCCGGTGACCTGCCTGCTCCACAAAATCGCTGTTTACAAGCTGCTCGTACTGTTCCTCCGTCATATATCCTAAAGTGCCATCCGCCTTGCTGCCTTTCTGCATTTGCAGAGAGAGCTGGATGGAGGACGCCATATTGAACGCCAGGGAAGTGATAGAGGTAAATAGGAAAGCAGTCAGGATAATTGCCAGCAGTGCAGCCAGATTGCGTACCTTATTCTTTTTGAAATAGCGTTTGGATAGCTTGGTAATTACTTCGGAATTATTGTTGCCAAATAAAATGTCATTCATAGTCCCGCCCCCCCTTTACTGCACGATCTTACCATCCTCGATCCGAATGATGCGGTCGGCAAGCTGGGCGATCTCACTGTTATGGGTAATCATCACGAGGGTCTGATGGAATTTCTGGCTTGTGGTTTTCAGAAGCCCCAGCACATCGGCGCTGGTTTTGCTGTCCAGATTGCCAGTCGGTAGCTTTAATTTAGTGGTATAAAATTCTTTGTTATTTTTACGTATTTTACGTGTATTTTGTTGACATTACGTAAAATACGTGTTATTATATATTTGTAAGGAGGAAACAATACAAATGAGATTTCGAGAAATTGAAAAAATAGTCCTCAATGACGGATGGGAATTGTCAGATGTAAAAGGTTCACATCATCAATATAAGCATCCGACTAAAGCGGGAAAAGTAACAATCCCAAATCATCGAGGGGACATTCCTCAAAAGGTTGTCAACTCCATACTCAAACAGGCAGGTCTTAAATGAGACCTGCCACCCATTAAAGAAAGGAGCGTTATCATGAACTATATTTATCCTGCTGTTTTTTATCCAGAGGATGACGGGAGATATTCGGTTATTTTTCCCGACCTAAATGATTTAGCAACTTACGGAGATAACCTTGCAGACGCTTTTGCAATGGCTCAAGAGGCTTGCGGTCAATATTTATTCACAACCTTACGTGATGGTGATACTCTTCCCTCTCCGACTCCTCTTGATGCAGTCGAAAAAGACGAGGATGCAGCACTTGTCAATTTGATTTGTGTCAACCTCGACGAATATGCCCGTGCGTATAATGACAAATCAGTCAAGAAAACCTTGAGTATCCCTGCGTGGCTTAATACGGCATGTGAAAATTATGGTATTAACTATTCCAAGGTTTTACAGGATGCGTTAATTGCTAAAATTCAAACACCTTTAAATTAACTATAAGGACGATACCCTTTTGTGATATCGTCCTTTTTCAATGTCCCCTGCCTTTAATTACAGCTGCTCGAACTGCACGAATTCTGTTTCTCCAGATAAATACAGATCTCCTACGGTTCTTACCATTTTTTTCCCATCTACCATATGAATTTCTTTGATGTAATACGTCTGCCCTCTAGTTGCCCGACCACAGATGTTACTCTCTCCCCATTCTGGTGTCCTATGAATATTTAAAGATCCGTCACAGATTACTGTTACTTTCATTTTTCCTTGCGGGATAATCACTTCCGGCTCTGTGCTTTCTTCTGGTTCTGACTGTTGCTCCGATTCCGTTTCTGTCTCCGGTTCTGTCTCTGCCTCCGGTTCTGGTTCTGGTTCTGCCTCCTGCTCTGACTGCTGCCCTGGTTCTGTCTCTGCCTCCGGTTCTTCCTCCTGCTCTGACTGCTTCTCCGGTTCTGTTCCTGCCTCTGAATTCCCGTTAATCAGATTTCCTTCCGCATCCCATACGCAAGTTCCTTCTGCCTTAGCCATTGCTTTTAATGCTCCATCCTTTGTCTTATATTTTTTGCATTCTTCTTTTTTAAATGCATTTCCTTCTTTTCCTAAGTAATACAGCATTTTCTCTTCCTCCTACTATTTAAGATCATTTTTATTTAAAAATCCTGTTTTCTTTCCGCATTGCACAAACAGATAAATCTTTCTTCCCTTGGCAGTGTAATATCCGTAGCACTGTACGGTAGTATCTTTCTTAATAGCCGCTACGACTCCGGTTCCTGCACCTGCCATAAGGTTGCAATTATCTTTTACCTTATATGTACCAGCATATTCCTTGTTAAAACTCTTTGCAGACTCGATCCTCGTTGCCGCCTTGTCCGTGTTCTTCTGCGCCTTAGATGCATTTCCAGCCGCTTTCTTTCCGGAAGATGTTTCCCATGTTGCCGATTTCATAAATTTTTTCGGTGTTCCGTAGGTTGCGATCAATTTTGTTGGTGTGCTGCCCCACTGCGAAAGCTGCAGATGTGGCAGATCTTTAATAGATCTCCAGTCTCCGCCCCACTCTAAGCCGAGTTTTTTGGCAACTTGTCCGACACGATTAAATGTCTTTTTCGCATTGTTGTACGCATCGTCTTTGGTCTGCCCGTCTCCATCAATATCCATTATCAAATAAAAATCTGCTGCAATTCCCCACTGATGCATGGATCTATACGAATCTCCCGGTGCGTTCGTTACCTTTGGTCCTGGTTTGCTTCGTCCTTTTGCGTACAGGTTGTCCTGTTCCGCCTTGGTCCTTAATGTTTCCGCCCAGCCGATCTTTATATTTTCTTTTTCCAGATCTTTTTCTAACAGTGCAATTTTTGCCTGCAGTTCTGGATGCAAAAGTTTTTTATCTCTCATTTTTTTCACCTTTCTTTTGTAAAATGTCTATTGCATTTTTTATAACTTGTGGCATTGGAATCCCCATCAATCCTGCATTTTCCGTTAAAGATATAAGCTCATTAATTGTAAATGCAATAATTACCGCGTCCCTGATATAATGCTTTCCGATCAGTATATCTAATCGATACGCAATAAGTACATACAAGAGCGTCATGCATTTTCGACACAGCCCTTTCCATCCTGCACGGCTTTCCAGCGCTCCTGTGCCTGTTTTTGTGCTCGTATGGAATACTCCAGCCACAATCAGTCCTGTAATGTAGTCTGCGATCATAAAAATTACAAGCGTGGCTAATCCGGAATCCCATCCTCCAAATACTGCTGCAATTGTTGATCCAAATAATCCGGCTACTGTACATATCATCTGCTTCATTTTCCTGTTCCTCCTTCTACCTTTTCAATTTCTGCTCGCACCTTTTCGCGCCATCTCTCCGGTACATCATCAATGGTCATTTTCTTGTCTACCAAGATTCTGCGCACATAAAACTTAACCATTCCCTACACCTCACTTTCTGCGGCAATGCTTGCCAGTTCTTCGATTGCTTCTGCGTTTGCTTCGTGCCCTGCTTTAAGTTCATCGATTGCTTTTTCCATTTCCGTCTTTGTCCGCAGCCTGATAGTAACCGTGTAAGTTCCATCTTCCTTACCTGCCTCGTCCGTATTCGGTGCGTATGTAAACCCATCACACCTCAGATCGGTGTACTTGCCGGATGTTTCGCCATTATGTGTAAATGTCACTTCTACAAGGTTGTCCGCTGTAAATGCATCCGTGATCGTTTTAATGGCTTCGAAATTCTCTGTCTTGATCTGAATGTTTCCAAGACTTGCACCATCGGCAATTTCAAAGCTGGTCTGATCTTTTAAAATAATTTTATCCATGTTTTTTAATTCCTTTCTATGATAAAAAATGGTTTATAAGTTACGTTCGAATATTTGTTCGATATTTTTTCTTAAACGGCAGGTTTAAATACAACAATAAAAAGAGCTAATACATTAGATGGAAACGAAGCATTAGGCACAACATGTTATGGGAAACCTTTCTTTAACCTAAGTGGATAACTAACGGCATGTATCTAATATCTGTAAGTATTTGGTTTGTACGCCCAGTGAATTTAATTGATAAATTCCAATTTTTTGGGCTACTTGTAAAGTTACTTCTAATGAGTGATCCTTGTATATCAATATTCTCTCCATTAAGTGTATTTACATCAACAATAACAATGCTATTAGCAGGTAACGATAATGAGACCGTAAGATTAGTAGCCGTTCCCGCAGGATACTTTATGTTTTTGACCCTATAGCCGCCATTGTCTATATCCCAATCGGTTTGTACACTTATTACATCGGAACCATTGTTGACTATACAAAACGGGTTTCCAGTAAATATGTTTTCGATGCCAAATGATGGTATTTTCTTACTATTTAGACTGCCGTTTAAATCAGCTACCTGCTTGGCCAACGTGCCGTCTATATTCGGGTTCGCCTGCCTTGCATCCAGGGCATATCCCGTCTCCGTTGTTATCTGGTTGTTTACCACCTTGCTTTTATCCAGCTTATCAAACACGGATGATACCGCTTTTGCAATCTTGCCAAGCATTGCCTTAAATGATTCTCCCGATACCAATTTTGTCAATGTTGTGGCTTCCGTAAATGTTGTATCTGTATTCCCTGCCGGTCCTGGATCGCCCTTTTCCCCTTTCGGTCCTGCCGGTCCAACATCCCCTTTTTCTCCCTGTGGTCCTGCTGGTCCAACATCCCCTTTTTCTCCCTGTGGTCCTGCTGGTCCTTTTTTTCCTTCTCCTGGATCGCCCTTTTCCCCTTTCGGTCCTTTAAAATTTCCAATGCATATCCTTGGCATATCGTTTCTCCTTTCTGCTAATCTGGTAAAATGTAATAAATGTTTCCTGTATCGTCCGTCTCAAATTTGGGTGGATTATCTGCATCTGAATAGTAGCACCACAGATTTCCATTTTCATCTCCGTACAGTGCTATCATTCCATTGGCTGGCATGGTCACACCGCTTTCCCCTGTAGCTCCCTTTTCTCCGGTATCCCCCTTATCTCCCTTTTCGCCTTTCAATTCTCCATTTTTTAATTTTTCTTCAACTTCTTTTGCAATCTTTTCTGCTGCACTTCCTGCCGTATTTGCTTTTTCTGTGGCATCCTTTGCAGTCTGCTGTCGTATTTTTTCTGCTGCGTCCCGTCTATCTTCATTCTGCTGTCGTATTTCTTCTGCTGCTGCCCGGCTCTCTTCATTCTGGTTTCTGTTATCCTCGCCCTGTGATCGCTTCTGCTCACTTTTTTCTCGATTTGATTCAGCTTGTCCCCGGTTCTCTTCATTTTGCTGTCTCTCTTTTTCTGCTGCGTCCCGTCTATCTTCATTCTGCTGTCTCTCTTTTTCTGCTTCTGCCCGGCTCTCTTCATTCTGGTTTCTCTGCTGCTCTGCTTTAACTGCTGCACTGTTCGTATCCGATATTTTTTCAATCAGATCATTGATTTTCACTTCTATTGCCGTAAATTCATTAGACGATTCTATAGCACTGTCACTTCTTTGAGTCGTTTCAATCTCGATTTCAAAGGTGGCACTTGTAATTATCTGTGTATCATCCGCTGTCCGTATCTCTACATTGCAATATGCTGTTCCAGATGCAGCTAAAGCCTGACTTGTAAGATCAATGGTTACTTCATTTCCGCTGTATGTACATTTGTTGTATACGAATTTTCCATCTGGCTTTTTTATATTCACTATGACACGGGCACCGTCCGGAATCATATATGGTTCTCCGTTATTTACCAACTTGACCAATACACACCGCGTAGCACGGTCTCCTTGCACCGCAGACACCATATATTTCTTTATATCCCCGGACATTTCCATGGTAATATTGGTTACCATCTTAGACAGGCTCATTTTCCCCACCTCTTTTCCTGCTTAACCATGTTAAGCCATCTTCTTAACTGCCTCTTCAAATTCCTTCCGGTCTGCTTCAAACGTTTTTTCATTTGCATCAAAAATTTCCTGATTCTGTACAGAATAATTTACACTTCTCTTTCCGTCTTCCGATATGGATGCGCTAAAATACACATACGGTGCATCAGATTCTGCAATTCTCGAATATCCGCTCACATTTACTGTCTTTGTTACTTCTAACATAATTTTTCCTCCAATCTTTCTATACGTTGTTTTAATATTTCAATTTCTCCATTTAAAGTACAATTACTCATTCGTAATTGTTCAATTTCTTTTTCCTGCCTTTGGATCATCTGCACATGCATTGCGTGCAGTTCGTCTTTATCAACTCGATAAACATACTGATCTCCAATAATATCCATTTCGTTTGACAAATCTGCATCACATTTTTCCTTGTAAACCAAGCTAAGATTTCCAAGATTTAATTTTTTTGCAATATCCTCGATATCCTGTGCGATAAATCCGTAATGGATACGCTCATCATATCCTTTTAATCCAATCTTAAACTTATATTTTCTCGGATTAAGGTGCATATACAAATACGTTATATCCGGCATATCTGCAAAATCTTTTTTTAATCTCCTATCAGATCCACTCTTCTTTTGGAAATTATTGCTTACCCATGTTGTCGTGGCCAAGTTATGGTTGCTGTCTGGTCCTTTTATATTCCCATGTCCTGTGTCGGTATAAGATAAATTATCAAATTTTAATTCTTCTGTTGTTACTACACGAGAACCCATATTTGACAAAACACCATCTACCGCAACACTTCCCGGAAAGTTGGTGTGCATATCCCGACCACCGAATTGCAGCATTCCTAAAGATGTAACTTTAATTATTTCATACTTATAATTATTCCCATGCCAAGGGAAACCATAATTGATTCCATCATAGAATGTTGCACGCGTGAATTCGCTGTCATCACTTTTAATAACTCCGGTAGTAATATTTGCTCCGTTAATTGTGGTCGATCCAGCATTTGCCAGATCGTTAAATCTAACGAATCCCGTTACCGTTATATTGGCAGTACCACTTGTTGTATCGAGCAGTTGGCCATTTTCGTCATACAGCTGTATCGTAATTCCTACGGTTTTTTCCCCACCTGTAGCCTGTAGCGATAATTTATGCGGCAACTGCGATATTTTTGTTGCAATTTCAAGATTTTCCCGTGATCTGTCTGCCACCTCCGTTTCAATGCTTTTCTCTGTCTTTTCTACCCTTACCGTGATCTTCGAATCTTCATCCTGTCTAGTTTCTGCTTCATCCGCGATATCGTCCGACAGGTTTCCTTCCTCTGTCGTTGCGCGATCCGTCTCGGCATCCACTTCCTCCTGCTGGATTTCTGCAAATGTTTTATTAACATTAGACAGTTCAACGGTATTTTTTTCCGGTGTTTCTGGATACTCTACAATTTTTACAACTCTCTGCTTGTCCTTAATGCCTTTTGACTTTGATATAATGGTAACTGTATCACCAATTCCATATGCAAGGATATCCTTATAGACTTCACTCTGCTTTGCCAGATCCTGCACTTCTGCAGTATACTGTCTGTATGGCTTCGATATTTCCGCAAGTTTTGCGGTCGCGTCTTCTATAAGGCTATCCACCACGGTATATCTTTCATCTTTCCATACGCATGCTATCACCTTGCTACTGTACTGGTGGTTATCAATATAATCTTTTCCCAGCACTGTTTCCGGTGTGAGTCCATCTTTCCCGATTGGATAAATCCTTGTATAAAAATCATAGGTATCAGATTTTCGTGTCATTTTTTTAAGGTTTAATCCCTCAATGAAATATGCTCCCTTATCTTCTCCAATTCGATCATAGATATCAATTTTCTTTTGCAGCGTATCTATTACACATTCGCATCTGTAAGTGCTTAATGCTTTCTGCAGAACACTCCACGCTGTCTGCTGATCAGATTCACGGATTGTTCGTCTTTTTGTAACCTCGCAATTGCGGATGCTCCAACCGGTACCATCAAAAGCAATTTGCAAACATTCCATGATTGTCTTTTCAACCGTCTCAAATCCGGTCTTAAATACCTTGGATTCCAATTCTTCCACGTTTAAGGTGGCTGTATATGTATTAAAATCATCAGCTTCATTTATTTCCTTCAATACATACTCATCCGTTTTGGTCCGTATATAGCACTCTTCTTTTAAATCGTTCACCAGAGCAGCATTTGCAGGATACTGGAAAGACATCTCTTTATCTCCGGAATCAAGGGTTGTCGTAATGGATCTATCCTTAAATCCGGTCAGTATTCCAATTCGGTTTTTATTTACATCAAAAATTTGCAACCTAACCGCCTCCTATATCCACATTGGACTATATTTTACATTTACCTTTGCCGCATCCGAAGAAAATCCTATGGTTATTTCTCCTGCTCCCATACGTGGAAATTCCCACATATTAACCCGATTAAAAGCATTTTTGCCATCTACTGTAACAATTCCACGGATACCATCAATAATCATCGTTTTTCCCGCTTCCAGAGCTTCTACGGCTATGCTCTCACTGCTCAACCCGGTTATCTCGTAATTTGTTAATACACTCTTTGCATATATTGCTATAATGCACGGTGCCGATCTTGTCCCGGCATTGTACACCGTTGCAGTTTTTTTCCCATCAAAGACAAGATCAAGCTGGTCATCATAGAAAAATCCGTCAAATTCCAGATTTAATACATACCGATTTTTTACATTTTTCTTTTCGTAGTCGCTGGATGTCATGTAACCCTTGTAAGTACCTTTGTATCCATCCAGGTTAAGATCACACGATTTTGTAAAATTCTGCATAAACTCGGATGCTGTCCGTATAATCTTATTTCTGTTCTGTCCTCTAAAATATACCGACAGTTTTAAATGCCCCATTGTTACATCCGTATCGAATTCTGTCGGTAACAATGCCCGCGTTATCCATTCGTAATTTACGTTAAAACCAGGAGGCTGTACATCTACGGTTAATTGTTTTGCATCATATTTCCGGATATCAATACCATTTACCTTCATGTCTACCTCCGTTTTCTTTTATCCGTTACCATCTTGCTGTCTACCTTGGTAACGGTCCTGCTTGCGATTTCATCACCATCAATGTATGTGTAACATGTCACTCCAACCGCCTGTGCTTTCTGTACTGCTTCAAATTTTCTGTCAAGTATGCTGCTAAATTTCTGGTAAAATTCCTGCAGCGGAAGAATTGCCTCTGCTCCGGCCTCTCCACCAACCATCCAGCTGTTTCCATTCAACCCGAATACTGTCGGGTTTGTCATAATTCCACCTGTTTTATAGTATTCAACATTGAATTTCGGAACTGATCCTTTCCCGCCGATTCCATACGGGGATTTCCCTCCAGTAACGGAAATGTGCGGCATCTTGAGCTTTGGCAGTGACCATTTAAAGTCCATTGCCCTTTTTAACTGTGTAGCTCCCTTTTTCGTGGTTGACACAGCAGTGCTTATTGTCTTTTTGGTATTCTTCTGGATCTTAGCCAATGATTTAGTCAATGGCTTTTCTGCTCCATCCACAGTTTTCTTTACTGCTGCCGCACCAGTAACCCCCAGCTTTTTACATGCATCCGTGTAGGTTTTCTGTGCTTTTGTAAGTTTTTCCTGCGCCTGCTTGTTTGCTTTCGCAATCTTATCATCTGTGCTCTTCTTGGTACCTTTCAGCTCTGTGGTGGCCTCGTCTTTTGCAGATGTCTGTCTTTCCTTATACAGTGCTGTGTATCTTTTCAACTCTTCCTCTGTCATGGAGTTGATTGCTTTTACCTGCTGCAATCCGCTCACACCCATTTCCTGTATTGTTTTAAACAGTTCTGTATTTCCAAGCCTAGATTTTAATGTAGCAATCTGACGTTCCCACTCGTTTAGAGCTTCTACCTGTGTCTGCATACCTACCAGCAGATCACTCTTCGAGACTGTATCTCCTGCATCGTAAGACTCAAACAGCGAAAAAGAGGAAAGCAGAGAATCTTTTCTTTCCTTTACTGCATTTTTGTATTCATCATTCAGGCTTTTAATCTCTTTTTTCAGATCAGCATTTATCTGTTTTTCGCTCTTGGCATATTCCTTCTGTGCCTTTGTAAGCTGGCTGTTTAAGGATTTTTTGTCTGCAAGGTATTTTTTATCAGCTTCTGTCCGTGCGGATGTCCCTTTTTTTATCTGCTTTCTTACATTATCCCAGTATTCCGTTTCCTGTTTTAAGGACATCTTGTGATATGTCTTATAGGTATCCAGCTTTTTCTTTGCTGCCTTTACAATCTCGCTTCCCATTTCGGACGCGGATTTTTTTGCATGCTTTTTATGTTTTGTGATACCATTTGCCACACCAAGCGCAAGGTTCTTTCCGATCTGCTCCTCCATCACCTTGGACGGGGAATGAATTCCAAAGAAATTCTTTAACCCGGTAAGCACTGAATTTCCAAACCCCCGGACCTTTGAAATTACCCAGGGCTGCATATTGCTTATTCCGTTCCAGAGACCTTTTACCAGGTTGATTCCAATTGATACGGTTTTCCCCGGAATTTTTCCCACTTCTGTGACGACACCTGATGCAAAACTGGATGCATTTTTTTTCGCCTGTGATACCTTCTCTGCAATAGAGTTAGCAGCCTTTTTAAATCCTTCCCGCGTCTTTTGCACCATGATGTCAAGTTTTCCACCCGTCAACTTGTTTATTTCATCATATTTTCTCTGATAATTATTTCGTATACCTGTCATTGTGGCAGCAACGATTCCCTTTATCCCACCACCATTCTTCTGGTACGCGGATTTCATTTCATCAAGGTTTTTCTTTGCTGATGCAGTAGAGGCTTTCATATTGTCCTCTACCGTCTTATGTATGGCTTTAAATACCGTAGACGTAGCTTTTCCTATCGCGCTGTTTTTCACCGAATTTGTCATTTTTTTGACGTTATTTTCTACCGCCTCACCTGACTTTTTAAAGGAATCGGTAACGCCCTTTTTTATATTATTAAAATCCTTTTTAATATTTCCCCATAACTTTGATCCAAACGCGCTTATCTTGTCCCAGTTTTTGTACAGCGCAACCCCTGCCGCTATCAGACCTGTAATCAATCCAACAATCATTAGGATCGGGCACAGCTTCATTGCTACGTTTAATGCAGTCTGTGCAGCTGTCATTGTCCCTGTTGTAGCTGTTGCGGCCGCTGTGGCTGTTGTATGCGCTGCTGTGGCGGCCGTTGCCGCTGTATCTGCTGCCGTTCCCGCTGCCGTGGCTGCTGTCTTTGCCGTAATCTTTGCGATTATCTTTGCAGCTCCGGACACAAATTTCTGTCCGGTCGTTACTGTATCAGAGATTCCCTTTGCCACTTTTCCGAACCCGATTGACAACGGACCGATAGCAGCGACTACCGCTCCGATTTTGATGACGTTTTGAGCAGTCTCGGAATCCATGTTTTTGAGTACGTTTGTTACATCTCCGATAACCTCTTTCACGGTTGGCATGCTGTCCTTTCCCAACCGCAACAATTCATTTCCTAAAGGCAAAAGAGATGTCTGTAATTCTCTGAACTGGGTCTTTAACTGCGTGGAAAAAGAGTTATTCACCTGCTCTCCTGCCTTGACTGTCGCTCCCTCGACGTTCTCAAGTCCTCCCTCAATATCTGCAAGAGACAACACCGTGTCTTTCCCTAAATCCTCCCACATCGTTCCAAACAAATCTGTGCCTGCGATGTTCTGTGAAATAGGGTCGTCCATGTTTTTCAGTGCAACGAGTGTCTTGTGAAATGCCTGTGACGCTGTGTCTCCTCCTGCTGCAAACTTTTTCGCCATCTCATCCGCATTTAATCCGATTCTATTGAAACCGTCCACTGTCGTGTCCGAACCGTCAACCGCTCTGATGCTGAACTCTTTCATTGCGTCGCCGACTTTGTCGAGGTTAAACGCTCCGTTCTGCGCCCCTTGTACTAAATAAGCCATTGCGGTCTTTGCGTCCATTCCTAACGCTTGGAACTTCGGCGAATATTCCCTCATGGTGTCAAGCAGTTCGCCCGAATAGTTCGCTCCGTTTTGGAATCCGACCGTCAGCACATCCATTCCCTCGCTGATGTCGTCAATAATTCCGTTGTTTTTCATGGTCGTCAGAGTTCTCGCCAGTTCCTCGTTCTCTGTTCCGAACATATCGGACATTGTCATCATCTGCTCGGCGATTGTCTGCTGCTGTTCAACAGACATGTCTTTTGCCCCTTTGATGTTTTGAACGAGTGTGACGACCGCAGACGAACAGTCACCCAAACTCTCCCCGAATCCATTTGTGTAAAGATTTTGAGCGACTGTCTTGAGTTTCTCTGTCTCCTCTGCTGTCAATCCCAACTGCCCTTGCATCGACATCAAGTCATTTTCGACATCATATGCGTTTTTTGTGACTGCGGTTGCCATTCCTGCAATTCCCGTAGAAACAACCGACATTTTCTTTCCGAAACTTTCCATCTTTGTTCCCGCTGTATCGCAAGCGGTCGCAAATTTTTCAAGTTTATTATCTTTTAACTGGTCATTAACATTTTTCAGTTCTGCCTCCATGTTCATGAGGGCAGTCTTTGACTTTTCCGTCTTTACCGTCTGATTTGCAAGTGCGGTCTCTGTCTTTCCGATTGCTGTCTCATTTGCGGTGAACTCTTTCTCTAACTTGTCGAGTTCATCCTTGAGTGCTTTTGACTGCTCGGAGTTCTTTCCGGTCTCTGCCGTTGATTTCTCATAAGCCTCTTTCGCAGCATCAATCTTTGTTTTGAGTTCCTCCTGCTTTGTCTTTTGGTCTGACAGTTTCTTTGTCAACTTCTCCTGCTGCTCACTGTTCAACTGCACGATGTTCTTTTGCACCGTGATTTTTTGAGTGAGCGATTCGGCTTTTGCCTTGAGGCTGTCTGTTTCTGACCCGAACAACTTTGCTTTCGTCGCTGCCGTCGTATATTCCGCAGACAAGACTTTCATCTGCGATGCTGCCGATTTCATTTGTGATTGATAACTGCTCGAATCTGCCGATATTTTGACGCTTGTATAAGCCATTCGGTCGCCTCCTCTCTTACTGATTTTCGTTGATTGTATCTAATTCAAATTTTAAGTAGTCCAACAACGTGACAATGTTCTCTTTCATGCATTGACTGTATGAGTTTTTCAATAGCCGAATCGCAATTTTCACAACACGGTCAACAATTTCCCCGCAGACTTTCCATTGATTTTCCTCCGGTTGTTCATCCTCGTCCTCATATCCGTTTTCACGGTCATAGTCATCGAATGCGGATGCCTCTTTTTCTACCTGTTCAACCTCGACAATGCTCAACATCTTCTCTGCAACAATGTTCTGCATGATGAAATGAACCGTCTTGATTGCCGTCAGAAATTCAACTGCATCAATCTCCCCAACTGCTGCAAGCGACAGTTCATTCCCGAACATCTCCTGCATTATCTTTTTGTTGAAAAACATCACTCCGGAAAATACCTCCGTGTCATTTTTCTCCATGAGATTGATATATTTTTTATACTGTTCTACTGTTACGGAATTAATGAAAAGCCTTTTCCCTTTGCAAGTGATTTCGATTTCCGGTATCACTTGCCACTCTGAAAATTTTTCTCGATGTTCTTCATTCTCTTTGTGATTTCGTCTGCAATTCCCATGTCAATGAACTGGAACTCAAGAATCAATCCTGCTGCATCAAGTCCGGTCTCCGGATTCTTTAATTCCTCAATGGTGAACTGGTCTCCGTATGCCTTGCAGATAAAAAGACCCATCGCCTCGATGTCCTGTTTTGAATATCTCTGTTTTGCGTCGACAACCTCTGCAAGTTCAAGATATTCCGTGTATGTGTCGATTGACATTTTCGGCATTGTAAACTCTTTATTATTGACTATTATTTTTCTTTTCATGATTTATCCTCCTGTTATATATCCTCTTGTTAGCCTAAACCGCCGTTTTTCTCCTGCACTTTGCTGAACCAATTCTTGATTGCCTCTGCTGCCTTTGTATCTTCTGTCACAAGATTTGATTCATCAACAGAAATCTCATATGCATTGTCAAGACTTCTCTCGTAGAATGAACCCTTGACGCTCTTTGTTGTCGGAGACAGTTTTCCCTCTTTTGTGCTTGCCTCCTCGCTGATTCCCTCTGCAAACTTTCCGGCGTACAACCATTTGAAATCATACTTTCCGTTGAGTTTTCTTTCTCTCCATCCGACAGCGACCTCCGGTGCTTTGTCATCTGCCGTCTTTACGAGGAAACCATTTTCGTACAACTGACCGAAAAGAATCTGTCTGTCCTGTGGTGCAAGGGCGTTGACCTCAAGTTCGATTTCAGTTCCCTCATATGAATTGATGACCTCCTCTGTTCCGTCGTCAGAGTAGATTTTCTCTGAACTCCATTTTTCATCAACTTTTGCCTTGATTGCTCTTGCCAGTTTTACGGGTGTACCTGCCACGTACCCTGTTGCATCATTCTGTGTGAGTTTTGCGATGTAAAAATCTCTACAACCGCATGTTCTACTTCTGACAATCTTCTGTTCTGTCTCGCTAACCTGTGTTACTGTTTCGCTCATGTCTATTCCTCCATTTCATAAAACTTTGAAAACCTTTGTGCTTTCATATAGATTCCGTCCTCCGGCTTGGAATCGTCTCCGTTCCTGCCATCAAACGAAAAATCATTTTCTTTCATCATTGACTTGATTTCCCTTGCCAGTTCAACCTCGTCACTCTTTGAAAAAATAGTGACCTGCAATGACAGCGTCACTCCCTCCGCATCATCATCCGAAAAGTTCTCGTCGACTTCTCCCAAATCCCACAAGGTCACATGTGTTTTATGGATGTTCTTGTCATACCAACCTTGCATGACGGTGATTCCCCTGTCTGAAATCTGCTGCAACGCATCCAATGCGTCTTTTATGATGTCCGGACTGTTCACGCTATCACCTCATTTCATTGTGTTGTCTAAATAGGATTGATACTCCTGTTCTGCGATTTTTTGCAGTTCCGCATCTGCCTCACGCCCTGTCGCATAGATAAATTCTTGAGGCGGTCTGTAAATAGTTCCCCAGTTTATAAATTTCACATAGAAGTGTTCACTGTTGTCCGATTTAACCCATCCAACTTCCGCGGATACTCCCGCGCCCTTTACCTTTGGTTTTCCCATTGGAACACTATCTGCAGCATGTGTAGACACCGATGATTTCGTACCAAAACCACGACCACTTTTTTTAATGTCCGCGGACTTCGGTATTTTCCCGGACATAATTTTTTTCACAACCGGTTCGCTTTTTTCTACTATTTTCCTGTTTACTTCCGCAATTTCTGCATCACTGGCCGCATCTTCAAACGCTTTTAACAGTTCCTGCAACCCTTGGAATTCCATTTCTACTTTCATTTTTCTCTGTCCGTGTCAGATTCTGACTCTTCTATTCGCTTTCCCTGCATTTCAGTTGTACTTTCTGGTTATCCACAAACATAGGTGATGCATCATAGATTTTGAACACTGTGCCTTTGTATTCTACGGAAAACTCTTTCAGATTTTTTCTTATATCCTCCATTTTCTGGCAGTTCCGAACCTCGAACACGATTACGTTCTCAATTCCGGTCTGCAATGCTGTATATTTTTCTGTAGTGCTAAGACTTTTAACCTCGCACCAGCATTCGTAGAATGTTGATTCTGTATACTGTTTTCGTCCATCAACTACCTGTGATTCTCTCCGGATGATCTTAATCCTGCCCGTCTGCAACTGCTGCACCTCCATAGATCTCTTTCAAAAGCATAGATGATACTGCGCTGGATAGTTGCTTGGATTCCCCGTATTTTTCCCGGTTATCATACAGATTTTTTACCGATACAAGGGCAATCAATCGCTGTCTGCTGGTCATGTTATACGCATCAAAATTCGGAATCAGCTCCTGCATCTCTTCTAAAGTGGTGTTTATCATCAACTCCACAATGTCAATATCATCGTCATAATCAATATGACAGTATTTTTTGCACTGCTGTGTCAGATTTTCCCTGTATTCCTTTTTTTCTTCCTCTGTCATGATGCATCCCCCGTTTTCACGGGGCGGCTGACCGCCCCGCAGCATTTATCCATTTACTGTTTCTGTGATCTGTCCTTTAATCACAGCCTCTTCATCAACTGGCTGTACATCGAATCTGTCACGGACCTTGATTCCGGTCAGATCTTTATCCCACAGTCCTGCTCCTTTGTCATTCATATCAATAGACAGGACGTTTCTGTCAAACAGTGTGATCGCAGATTTTAAATCTCCGCAATATACCGGATGCTTGTATGCATCTACTGTATGACCATCACTGTTCATTACTTTTTCTGATTTCAGTGTTTTTTTAGACAGCTTAATAATTGGATATTCCCCAAACAGCAGCTTTCCCTTCGTCTGCAGTGTTGGATCTTTCTGGAGGATATAGTTTCCATCCTTATCCTTCAATTTATCCAGATAGTTAAACCCACTCTGGTTTGTGATGATCACAGCTGCCTCTGCAATTGCCGGATCAAGGTCTTCATTAAAAACGTCTTTCAGGCTATCCAAATTTTCAATGACAACTTCTTTTCCCTTAGTCATGGTATCAAGCACTTTAAGGATCATAGCGTTACGTGTTGCTTTCGTTTTTTTGGCAATCCATTTGTTAATGTATGCCATAATGTTGGTAGCTGTATCTTCCAGCAGTTCTGCTGTGATCTTTAAAATTCCACCTTTTTTCTTAATTGCATATTTGATCTGCTTAAACTTTGGCTCATCCATTTCCGGAAAATCTTTTGCCTCATCCACGTTGTCAAATGGAGTCGATTCTGCATCCAGTTCGATATTTCGTGTTCCGCTCTTCGTAGTGACACCTTCTGTATTCACATACTGTTCCAGGTTGTCAGCAGATCTTCTTAACTCGATAATATCGGTTCTGATGTCCTCTGGAATTGTGATACCAATTCCCAGTTCACTGTTGCTTCCCGGTGTAACGTCCGATGAAATTGCATCTTTATACACCTCGACATCTTTTGAATCCGGCTCTGTTCCTAAAAATCCAGCCCTAACAATGTTGACGAAAGATTTTACCAGGTTCTTTTTATCCGGTTTTACCTCTCCAACCTGTTTTGCTGTTCCATTCTTAACCTGATCCTCAATATAGTTCCGATCGTCATCGTCCAGATCCATAAGCAGATTAAACTTATCCTGCATTTCGATAAGCTCTTCCTTTGCTTTTTTTCCATCTTCGATTTTTCCGGCATTTACAAGATCCTTTACCTCCTGCTTTTTGGCATTGATCTTGTTTAAAAACTCTTCCATTTCTTTCTTTCCCATTTTTTCCTCCTTAATTAAGTTCCATACTGGTACAAATCTTTGAGAATTTCGTCTTTTTCAGCTTCCATTCTCTGTTTTTCCTGTTCCGCAGCCTTGTTGTTCCGGTTCTCCAGTTCTTCAATGACCGCATTTACAATATCCTTTGTCTTTGGATTTCCCAAAGGCTCCGGTAAATTGTTGTATTTAGCAAAATAATCAGATGTACATGCTGCAACTGCTGCTTTTTCTTCAATTTCAATATCAAAGTACTGCTGCATTTTTTCGCAATCGAACCATGTTTCCTGCCGCATCAGATCCTTGATCTGATCTCTGGTCACTCCATCCTGCACATGCTGCATGTACACGTCTACAATGGAATCCTCACACAGGTTCAGCTGTTTGATTGTTTTTTCCATATCATCTGCATTTCCCCATGCCATACACGAAGGTTTATGTATCATAGCCTGCGCTCCTGTCGAAAAATGCAGTTCATCGCACGCAAACATGATTACAGATGCAATGGATGCTGCCATTCCATCCACATATCCGATCTTGTGCCCAGAATATCTTTTTAGCTGGTTGTAAATTGCAAGCCCTGCAAATACATCCCCACCACCAGAGTTGAAATAGATGTCAATATCTTCGTATCCATCCAACTGATTCAGGAAATCTGCAATGTCTGCCGGGCATTTGTCCTCTTCATACCATTCCGATAACCATGCTGCCGATACAATGTCTCCGTAGAAATAAAGCGAACATCTCTGTTCTTCATCTTCTGATTCGAAGTCCAGATAACCCACATTCTCTGTCTTTCCACGTCTTTTACGCGTAAAATTAAATCTTTTCTTTGCCACCTTTGCACCTCCTATTCCTCTCCGTCTTTATCCTTGTCAGGATCATCCGGATCTATTATTTTGTCCGGATCTGTCTCCGGATCTGTTATATTGTCCGGATCTATTTCCGGATCTGTCTCCGGATCTTCCGGATCATCTGGGATCTGCTGTCCCTTTGTATATGCTGCACCCGCCATAGTCAGCGGAACCATGCTGCCATTTGCAAGTAAAACGTCTCCACCCTCTCTGTCTGGAAGATCCAACTTCCTTCTTGCCTCGTTTGCCGTCATAACCGAACCACCAACAGCTGTTTTAAAATATTCCATCTGGGTTTTACTATCTGTACGGAAAAGCACCTTTTCGTTGAATTTAAAATAACACCCATCTTTCTTTTGCTGGTACGATGTAATCTTATAATTTATCTCTTCCTCATACTGCTTTATGATAAAAAGCTCCGTATCTTCATAGAACGACAACTGCTGCATTTCCGAATTACTATAAGACGACTTCGAATAATCGTTGATCTGATTCGGTTTTACTCCAAATGCGGCCGCGATCTGCAATGCTGTATACTTTTTCAGTTCGAAAAACTGTGAATCTGTCAATTTAATATCAAGTGGTGTCAGCTTCATTCCAAGTGGCACCGGAAGGACTCGGCCCATGTTTTTTACACCCGAACCAAACTCTTCAAATGACTTTCGCAGATTTTCTTTTGCCTTTTCATCAAGTTCTCCTGTATATTCCAGTGTTGCCTTTGCTGTCAATCCATTTTCATACAGATTATTCATAAATTCTTGTGACTTGGAAGCTCCTGCTACTGTTTCCCGTAGGATCTTCTGCACCGGAAGTCCCGTTATGCCATCAAACGAAAAGGATGTTTTAAAATGCATAACCTCATCTGTTCCAAATACATACTGTTTTCCCTGTATTGGATCAGTGTATACATACCATAATCGGCCAACCCCCGCGAATAATCCGGCATCATCTACCACGATCTGTACACAATTGGATTGCATAACCCACAGATCCAGTATTTTAATATCTCCACCATATTTTTTCCGGTTAAATACTCTCCGGATATACACATATCCATTTCCATAGTGATTCCGGTTAATTTCTACCGTATTCCAAAATGTGGTTGGTGTCATAAAAGGGTTTGGACGTTCGGAGAATAATCTGGATATATCTGTAGGCTCTGCCTCAACAATCCCTTTATCCGTTTTCTGGTAGTATTTAATAGGCATTTTGGCCAATGTTTCCGACAACATTTTAAGGCACGTGAAATATGTTACTTCGGATGTCGGTTTCCCTTTTCTTCTTAATCCCATCAGATCCAAAAAATCCGAAGAATTCAGTGACATAATTCCACCATTCGTGATGTTGCCATGCCACCAATCTGCTATTCTTTTCCCCAGTCTTTGGAACGGATTCATTACTCCTCACCCCCTTTCATATATTTTTCATACATTGCCAGCCATTCATTAACTTCCTCGTTAATGTCCGGTCTGTATTCTTCTTTCATTGCCTCCGTCCATGCATCTATGATCGCATCAATCGGATCAATTCTCTCTGTCCGGAGTTCCTTGTCAATTTTTATTTCTCCATAGCTGTTCGATATTGTCTTAGCATTTGCTATCGACCAGGTAAGCAGCGGATCAGCCGGTACAACAATACTGCTGCCCTCTTTTCCTACTTCCTCTCCTTCTATTTCAACATTTCCAGCCATGATCTCCAACCGGAAGTCAACTGTTGCATCATTCAGCACCCTTGCTGTCTGTGTTACAGACAGCTCATTCATTCCAAGTTCTTCCAGATCGGACAGAAACGCGGATGCATTATGCGGATCATAACAGATCAGCTGTGGTTTCAAATCGTACTCATTTATCAGGTCTTTCAGGTAGCTTAAGATGTATTTATAATCAGTTTTTATTCCTCCAAGCGTTTCCGTTACCGTCACGAGTCCTTTTTCTATCCACAGATCATATGGGATTTTATCTGTTTTTATATGTTCGTCCACGCGCTGTGCCGGAATGAATGAATGTGTGTGTGTAAAATATTTTTTCACGCCGTCCACCATGTGCGGAATTATCACTGCTAAGGAGGTAAGATCACCTCCAGCAGAAAGATCCAAGCCCACATAACACTTCATCCCCTTAAAATCTTTCAGGGATTTTAATACTGCACACGCTTTCCATACTGCAATATCCTTGATATACAACGCATTTGACCACTGTACCCACATATCTAACTGCTTTACCAGAAAGTCGCGCAGATCCTCACCGCCCATATCACGCGCAGTACGTGATACTGGAATGAGGTTTTCTAAAGCGTCACTATCATATTCAAGAATCGGGTTCGCTTTTATCCAGTTTTTTGGTTCATATTCATCATCATCCTCATTCAGTTGCGCGATATAAACGAATTGACTGTCATTCTCGAACACTCCCTTTAACAGATTGCAGCAATATTCATACAACTTATAGCACGGTGATTTCAGATCAAACCCCGCTGTTGTTATGACGGAGATCAGTGCGGATTTTAATTTCTTGATACCGCCCTCAAGCAGTTTGTACATCTGATTCGTCTTGTGAGCGTGGTATTCGTCAACGATTCCCAAATACGCACGATGTCCGTCCAGTGACTTGGTATCTCCGGATAGTGCCCTAATTTCGGAATGTGTACACAGACAATCAATCGTATGATTGTGCTCATGGACTTTAAACCATTCGCTTAATTCATCATCCGAATTTATAAATTTTACAATTTCATCAAATACAATGTTTGCCTGGTCCTGTTTGGTTGCCGTGCAAAATATTTTTCCGTACTTGAATCCGTCAAAATTTCCGTAGTATGTTGCCAAAATGCCGTTGATAAATGACTTTCCATTCTGTCTGCCAAGCTGTACATAAGATGTCCGGAAACGTCTGTATCCTTTTTCTTTGGTTCTCCAACCGTTCAGTGATCCTAAAATAAAACACTGGAATGGATACAGCGTTACCTTTTCGTCTCCTTCACCTTCCGCTATGGTCAGCTCTTCTCCGAAGTTTATTATTTCTTCGGATTTTTCAACATCGAAGTAATACCTATACGGTGATATCTTTGCTTTTTCCAGATCGTCAAGGTGTCTCTGGCATGCCAGCCGGACATAATCCCCGGCTATAATCTTTCCTGCTACTACATCAAGCGCGTATTGCGTGCAGCGGTCGGTTATTTTTTCTGTCTGCAAATGCTACTCCGCATACTTTGCAAATTTGTTTTCCGGTTTCTGCTGTGGTGGCTTTGGCACCACCAGACGGCATCTGGAGGAAACGGTCATTCCAAAATCTGATGCGCCCTGTCTGCACTGTTTCATGCATCGGTCTTGTATAATCATCAGACTTTCACGCTCTGCGTTTACCACCTGTCTTGTCCCGACCTGTACAAGCCTCTTTTCCCCTGTTAGTGGATCTTTCTGTTCTTCGTATATTGGCACATCTACCATCAACGGAGTATTCCGGATCTGCTCTGTTACCTCTAAAAACTGCTCCTGTGCAATTATCAGTCTGGCCATCGCGTCACAATCAATATTCGCTATCAATTTAATAGCAAGAAGTTCCTTGGCCAGTTTCCGGAATTTCTTTTTTTGTCCTGCTGTCAGATATGTCGGAGGTTTTACATTATCGTTTGGTGCAACAACTTCCGCATCTTTTCGTGCTGCAATTTCTGCCTTTGTAAGATGTTTTTTTCCCTTCATAACAACTAAATCTGTCTGTTGTCGCTGCCCTGCCATTGTTTCAGACCTCCTTCCTATCAATATCTGCATTCATTTTTTGTGTCATAATCTGACACCGCCCCGCCTGCCCTTTTTACGGATTTTCTCGTGGGGAGTTTTCTCCAAGGAAAAGTGGGGGCGCGACTAGAAAAGCGTCGCGTAAAACTTTTTCATATCCCCCTGCCTCACGGAAATGCAAATTGATTAACGATCTCAGCTGTTTTTGAGTTGCAATCATACTCGCTTTGCTCTGCTTATATAAGGCGGTAATCGTATTGTGCGTGTTATGGCTCAATGGTATCAAATTCAGTGGGTTTAATCGTTGCTCCCAATCATCTTCCAGCTCTACTATGTGGTGGATTGGATCAGAATCTTTCAGTGTGATTAACTGCTGCTCCACATACAGTGCATATATGTCTATATAGCCGTATATGCCCATAATCACAGGCCTTAAAGCTCTCCACTCTTTCGAGATATAGAACTCTGCAGCTCTCGGATCTCTGCGTGTGTTGTTGTATGCAATGTGTCGAGACTGCTGCCTCTTCTCACACTCTTCACACATTTTCATCACCTGCGGAATCAGCTTTCCACATCGACAAGTTTTCAATAACATACTGCTGCCCTTTTCTTCTTTGTTGCGGCTACAATATAGCAGCCGCATAGAATAACATGAAGCAAGCAAGAAAAAAGCGACTGCATCTCTGCAATCGCTTACCCAACTGTTCACGTTATCATATTAACACATTCAAATCCCCTTTAGGTCACCCACTTTTTACCCCCTATTTCCCCCACTTTTTACCCTGTTTTGCTCAAATTGTCCTCAATTTCAGCGCAATTTGCACCATTATCTAACGCTTTCGCGCCAAATAATTTTATGGTCAGCTTGGGAATCATGGCTCTGCACCATTTCTTGGGAGAATTCTTCCCGCATCCTGTATCTCTTGCCACCTCTGCATATGTCTTTCCCTGTATGTATACAGCCTCTAATACATCATACTTATATCCTTCCCCGGATGCTTCCACATCTTCTTTCAGGGATTGCATAGCTTTGTCTATATGCTCCAACAAGATTACGGTTTCTGCTCGGCATTCCCTTATGGATCTTAAGTATGCTCTTTCTGCAGATATGTTATATCTGTCTGCTGCTATTTGATCCGGTTCTGATACAGCCTCTTTTACATATCTCTGCAGCTCTCTATAATTTTCCAGGTATATAAGCGTAAGCTCTGTCGGAGTTTGCAGCTCTTCTTTCCGCTTTCCTTTTCTTTGCATTTCATTACCTCCGCTTCTTTTCTATGGTTCTTCGCTGCGCGGATCTCTTGCTTATAATCTGCATCTCTGCGCTATTATCGGATATCACCATCCAGTTATCTGGTCTAAGATTATTTAATGCTATCAGTTCTTTCTGCTCCCGTGTCGGTTTTTTTGGTTGTTTCATCTACTGCTGCCTCCTCTTCCTCTCTGTATGGCTTTGGCAATGGCATCCAAGCATTTACTACCAGTCCATATCCAATATATGGTTTATCCTCGTCCCCCGGATAAAATGCTCCATTTCCCTGCTCATCCGTTTCATATCTTGCAATATCTGGTAATGTAAAATTCTCGAACGATACCATTATATACTTTCCTGTTTCTGGTACTGATTCCTCAATTGGAATCCATCCATCTTTTTTAATTTCGCTCATGTATTCTCCTTTTGTGTTAGCAAAGTACTGTGTGCAAAGTCCTATAGCACCTAATACTTTGCTAAAGTCCTGTGCATCAATCTCTATTTACTACCTCATATGCATCTGAATATTCAATTCCATTCACTGCTGCACAGATCAGTCCCTTTAACATCTTTACCTGGGAATCGGTCCAGTTTTCTTCTGCTATTCTTATCAGGTCATTTTTTAAATGTTTTTCTGTAAAATTTGCAATCCCTCTTGCAAAATTCTTGTCAGCTGTAATCCCCTTTTCACCTCTTTTCACGATCTGGATTGCTTCATCAGTAAGCATTTCTTCCGGCAACACCAGAAGCGGGCACCAATCCGGTCGTTTTCTTGGCTTTGGCGGTAATTTTTCTCTTACCGCTCTGCATATAAATGTCCCCGTAGTGCTCATGTATGCGGCATAGCAATCATTGCACCGTTCCGGCATATCATCCATAATCAATACTACTTTCCTCATAATTTCACACTCCTTTCGGTTTCTCTCCACCTCCAAACTCTTTAACTCTTGGTTCATATTGTTTGGGCAACTTCATCCACGCTATTACCTTGTCGTCAATGGTAAAATACGAATAGTCATCAGGTGAATAATCGCACACCTCATACCAACCTTGTGGAATCCACCATGTATCCTCCTCTTCTATATATTCCCAATCATCAGGAACACCATCACACATATTCCATCCCATATCTTCAACAGTGCAATGATGATATGGGAAGTACACCGCCTTAACCACTCTCCTATAAAGTTTTCCTCCATATCCTATGTGTTCTACCGTTATAAGAACTTCATCGGAGCAATTTCTAACGTCACATTTTGGAACTGTATTTTCATTCCATTGAGCCATTTTCTCTACCTCTCAATCCTTTTTCCTGTAACTGTGTCAAAAATCTCACGGTATGGTTTTTCACTAATCACTTCTCCAGTAGGTTTTCTTTCCCGAAGGATGATGTCAGCGATAGAAAAACGACCATCTTTTTCTGTAATCGTAAAGGCATTCTTTCTGTCATAATTGGCCATTGCGGCAATAGCCAATTCTTTATCCTCATCATAAAAAATACATACATCAGGTCTCGAACTACCATTATGTCTTTTCAGAATTACATCGTAGATAACGCTACTCATTTTCTCCACCTCTCAATTCTTTCAGTTTTGCTTCTGCTTTTTTTGTGTTTAGCAACGGATCATTGCAACCATTTCAAATAAATTCATGGCATCACCTCCGGAAAGTCTGTAAAATTCATTTGCAAGTCTGCTTTATAATTCATCCACACGGTTTCGAGTCGTGGTTTTCCGTATTCTGCACAGCTTGAAAACTGTTTTTTTCCCCATTTGGAAAGATACTCATTATATAAATCTGATTCATAGCCAGATATCATGATTTTCGCTTTGCTCTGCAGTAATAATTTTAATAAATCTTCATGGTCTGAATCGTCCATTTCATGTTTATACTGTTTTCTTGCTCTGGTACCTAAAACATATGGTGGGTCAATATACATAAAAACGTTATTGTAATCAAACCTCTCGATTACTTCCAGTGCCTGGCGATTCTCAATCTGCACCATGCGCAGACGTTCCGCTATATCAACGATCCATTCCGGCAGACGGTACCAGTTCCATAATGCGTAAGCTCTTTCTCTGCCCTGTACATCATTTTTCCATCCTACCTTGCTGCCATTGGTACGGAACCCATGCCCTTGCCAGCACTGGATTAAAAATCGTAACGCTTTATGATACGGTTCATCCGGCATCATCAGTTCCCATACATCCAGCTTATATGTATCCTCATATTTTTCACGGCTGAATGGTGTAACCATTACCATTCTGGCCAGATGTTCCGCATCTTCCTGTATACACCGGAAAAGATTCACAACATCATGATCCAGATCATTGATCGTTTCGATATCAGATACCGGCTTATTAAATAACACAGCACCGCTTCCGAAGAATGGTTCTACATAGCTGTGGTGTTCCGGTATCAGTTCCACCAACTTGGAAGCAATATTCCATTTACTCCCAGGATATCTTAATACTGTTCTCATTTAATTCTTTCTCCATCCCCAAATCTATAAAAATTTTCCTGCTTTTTCCTCGTTTTTCTTCCCTTATGCATATGTTGTTTCTTTGCCAATAGAAAGTTGCAAACCCACGCTTGCATTCCACTTAGCCATTCACTCCACCGCCTTTTTAATATTCTCTGCATTTATTCTTTTTCCCTGACATTTTCAATTTTTGCTTCTACGTGTATCCCATATCCATCCGGATCTATCAGTTCAAAACTGATGCTGTTTTCATATGTTTTAAATTTTTCTGCCAAAATTCGTTTTAAATCCGTCTCGTCCAGCCGTATTGTTTTTGTTTCTTTCATTGTCTAATTATTTTTAATCATCCTCTTTAAATTTCCTGCCATCACTTTCCAAAATCTAAGCAAACCTAAGCTGTCCTGTCTGTTCCTGTGCAATCTTTATATTTCCGGTTCGCTTTGCCACACATAACTCTGGCAAGTTTGCTTTTACCAATGCCGCAGGAATCGGCGGGCAGACTGCATTCCCACACCTCTTGACCTGTTCACTTCTCGGATATATCTTTCCTGTATAATCATGGTCGATTATGTAATCATCCGGGAATCCCTGGCATCCATACAACTCTTTCGGTTCAAGCATCCGTAAACCTATATCTACAATTTGATAATTCGCACCCTCAATCTCCACCAGTCCAAATCTGTCCTGTGCTGTCACAGTGTCCAGAGGATCTTTTATATCCTGCCCAGTGCCTTGTCCGTAATATTTGATCAAAAATGCCCGAACTTCCCCGAAATGTCCTGGTGATGTTGTGATTGTATGTAATGGTTCTCTCATATCCTGCCCGGTACCGCTCTTATAAAATTTACTTAAAAACGATGTAACCAATCCGTACCTGTTCGAGCCATCCACGGTCATAATCGGATCTTTAATCGTCTGTCCTCTGACTTCTCCCGGTGCTGTCTCGGAATGGTACTGGATCAATGTTGGACTAATAAGACAATGTTCATTTTTGCTTACAATCGTTGTAAGCGGCTCTCTAACATCCTTGCTTCGGTCTTTTGCAAATCCTGTCTGCCCGATCTGTACCATATATGGCTCCACAATCCCATATCCGTGCTTTCCGGTTATGGTAGGCATTGGCTCTCGGATGTCGTTCGGTCTGCGTTCGCCGCCGTGGTTACACTGGATAATAAATGGTTCCGGATTATCCAATACGAACTTTTTCAATCCTCTTGCGATCCGATCCATTGTTTTCTTTGCCAGTGGGCGAACCGCCCGGATACCGTACTTTTCTTTGATTTCCTCGGATGTGTCAAAAATGCTCGGACACGGCCGGCTGAAATCAATCTGTGTGTATGCTCCAACGTATGGTTTTAACAGTCCGGCTTTTACCTCTTCACTGTCTGCCGGTCCGTGTGTTGGCTCTGGCCATACAATCGGCTTGCCGTCACACCGCGCGATCATAAAGAATCGTTTGCGCATGGTCGGCGCACCATAATCGGCAGCAATCAGCTCACGGAACTCCACTTCATAGCCAAGCTCCCGAAGTTGTTGCACAAACCGCTCAAATGTCTTACCCTGTTTTGCCTTAATTGGATGATGCCGCCGGTTCAATGGTCCCCATGTTTTAAATTCTTCTACGTTTTCCAACATGATCACTCTCGGTTTCACAAGCCCCGCCCAACGTAAGGCAACCCAAGCAAGACCACGAATGTTTTTATCCTTTGGCTTTCCTCCTTTCGCCTTTGAAAAGTGCTTGCAGTCTGGGGAAAACCAGGCAAGTCCGACCTGATGCCCATTGCATGCCTTGACCGGATCAACCGCCCACACGTTTTCACAGTAGTGCTTTGTATTCGGATGGTTTGCCTTGTGCATCTTAATAGCTTCTGGATCATGGTTGATGGCTATATCTACGCTGTAGCCTGTTGCCAACTCGATTCCGGTAGATGCACCGCCACCGCCGGCAAAGTTGTCTACAATCAGTTCTCCGTTAATCATTGCATTGCCTCCAATCATTTGATCATCCTTTTTAAATTTCCTAATTTATCCTCAAATTTCATGCAATAGGAAGTTCCCTGGCTTCTTTGGATGGTTTCCTTACACCATCCATATATTCCCCATCCTTCTGGTGGTTGCTTATCATTCCTAAGCATTTCCCATGCTGAACAGTTCTCACACCGTTTGTAATCCATCCAGCTAGGTGCTTCTCTTAATTCACCACGCGCATTTACTATGTGCATATCTGGTGGATTAAACAGATCCATTTGCCCTTCCATTTCTATTCCTCCCTATAAATCCTGCATGCTCTCAAATCGCTTGCATTAACATATCTCCCCTGCATTCGTTCTATTTCTCTTTCTGCTGCTTCTCTACTCTTAAAAACCCTTACCTTGGAATTTTGCTTACTGCTGTTAAGGACCTTATACCGTTCTCCGTTTACAACGTATGAGCCTTTACAGATGTAATCTCCACGCCTGTCAGTTATTGCATATTCTTGTGGTTTTTCAAGCTCAATTGTTAATTCTACCGGATGACTGCCTCCTCCTATGACATTCCACGTTTTCACGTTTTTGTGCTTTATTTTTCCCCAGAACTTCATATCTGGTAAACATTCATTAAAACTGTCCTCACAGTACCCATCTATGGATACACCTGCATTGCCACCGTAATTTTTCAAAAGTTCTTCCAATGTCATAGCATTTCCTCCTTAAAACAAGCTCAACTGCTGCTCTTCATATTTGTATTTCAGCTTTACTGGCAAGCCTCCGCAATGGAATATCCGTTCTACACGTTCCTTTTGCTTCAAATGTGCCATATAGTTAATATCTGCTTTTGGTGGTACTGATAAATAGCATTCCTCTGGAAATGGAATGTTATTTTCTTTGCATATTTTCCGGATCTGCTCCTGTGCATAAATAATATGGTTCCGCGTCAGGTTCATGTTGCACCCATCAGACCAGAATGGATCATTGCAACCATTCTGGTTTATATCTTTCCAATGTTCTATTTCTTCCCGAACATTTCTACAATACTGCTGCACCTTTTCCTGTGGTTTCCTTTCTTTCATCGCAATTCTCCTCTCTGCCTTATGCAATACTTGCAATTCTTCTGTCACGATCCACATCATCACAGACGTAGTACCGCTCGGTTACAGCCGTATTCGCATGTCCTAATCTTCTGGAAACATACAATATATCATTTGTTCTTGCATATTCCCTGGATGCAAATGTCTTCCGGTATACATGCACCGTAGCCACGCATTTACATCCGGCACGCTCTGCAATCTCTTTTGCGATTTCTTCGATTGTTGCCTTACATAGCTGTTTTCCTGTCACCTCATTCCGACTATTAAGGAATATATACCCTTCTGTCCTGCCATTTATATACTGCTCTAAAGCAACCCTGCAATCCGGTGTCATAAAACATACGCGCCATTTGCTTGTCTTTTCACCGTAAATGTTAATCTCCCCGCGTTCGAAATCCAGATTTTCAATTTTTAGGTTACAAATTTCTCCAACTCTCGGTCCAGCACTAAGCATCAGCTCCAGTAGTGCTTTTTCGCGTAGAGTTTTTAGTGAATTCCTGCATTTCGACACTTCGTAATCTGACAGTCTCTTTTTCATTTTTTGTGGGATCTTGATCTTATCAATGTCCCAATATATATCTTTTTCGATATGGTGTTTTCGATAAGCCCATTTTGCGAAAGCGGACAAACATTTTTGTATATTACCAGCATAGGCCTTCGAGATCTTGTCCCGATACTGCCTTATAGCAATATAATCCATTATGTCCTGCCCGGTCATGCTTGCATAATTCAGTCCGGTTTCATTAAAAAATTTCCTTAAAGTGTATAAATACATCCCTATAGTTTTTTCTTTCCTTCCAACAGCGATAAGGTCAACATGGTATCTTCCTAAGATCCACTCGTTGTCCCGAACGTCTGTAGCCGGTAATGTTTCGTCTGATGTAAGCTGGAACCCTTTAAGTCTGTATGCGACCGCATTTTTTAGACGATCTACCCCAGACGTATCAAGATACCCGGCCATATCGTATATCAAGTCATTCAAAAATTCAGTTTTTGTCATATAAACCCTCCAAGTCAGTCTTTACTACAAGCCATGTGGGTGCTATAATGACTACATCACCAAGTCATTAGCACTTGCGACCGGATGTTCCCGCATCCGGTTTTTTCTTGTTAATTAAATGGCATCTCTTCGTTTACTCCATCCGGAATGTTCATAAACCCATCCCCAGCTGATCCGTCTGGTGGTTCCTGCTGCTGTCCCCCTTCCGTCCTTTTGCTTTCTGCAAATTCCTGTTCTTCAACCACTACATCCGTTGTATATACTCTCTTCCCATCTTTATTGTTGTACGATCCTGTCTGGATGCGCCCTGTAATTAACACCTTTACCCCCTTTTTCAAAAATTTTTCTGCAAATTCCCCAGCTTTTCCAAAAGCCACGCAGTTAATAAAATCGGCTGACTGCTGCCCGTCTTTTCCCGTTCTCCTGTTCACTGCAAGCGTATACCTTGCTACACATGTACGTTCCTGTGAGTTATTCATTTCTGTATATTTCACGTCCGAATCTCTCACAAGCCGTCCCATCAGTATCACTTTATTCATTTTTTTCTCCTCGTATTATATAGTAGTAGTTTTTATAGACCCTCTCCAAGGTCTTTACAACTATTAGGTCATAGTCCATTCTTTACCTCTTCTGTAGGTTCGACTATGATATATAAGATGCTGTGGATTGGTTTTATTTCTCCTACCACTTGATGGTTTTAGGAAGGCTCCAACCACAGTCTCTTTGTTCATTTGTTAATCAGTTAGATACCTCATGACGGTTTATTTAGAACGAGGTTACAATCGCAAGGAGCACCCTGTGGTTCTAAAACAGCATTAATACATTTCAAAGGAGATTTATTATGATTTACATAGGAATTGATGTTGCAAAGGATAAGCATGATTGCTTTATCACCAACTCTGATAGCGAAGTGTTGTTTAAAGCATTTACCATCTTCAACAACTTAGATGGTTTTAATGATCTTTATCAAAAGATTGAATCCGTTATGGATGATGTGACAAAAGTAAAAGTAGGACTGGAAGCCACTGGACACTATAGTTACAATCTCCTTGGATATCTCATTGATAAAGGTCTGCCCACCTATGTTATCAATCCGTTACATACAAATCTGTACAGAAAAAGTCTAAGCCTTAGACAGACGAAAACGGATAAAGTAGATGCCCGCACGATTGCTTCCATGCTCATGTCTGATGTGAACTTAAAGTCCTACTCAGACACATCTTACCACAACGAAGAGTTAAAGTCATTAACTAGTTATCGTTTTGATAAAGTAAAAGAACGTGCCAAGCTAAAAACTTCCGTTTCAAGACTGGTCTGTATCTTATTCCCTGAATTAGAAAAACTTGTACCAACACTTCATATGGCATCTGTTTATGCATTGCTTTCTGAATTTCCCAGTGCTAAACATGTAGCTACTGCACACCTTACCAGACTTACAAATCTTCTTTCCGAATCTTCCAAAGGTCGATATGGTAAAGATACTGCTATTACTTTCAGAGATTCTGCAAGAGCTTCTATCGGCTCAAATATGCCAGCCAAATCTCTTGAATTGAAGCACACCATCAAACTTATTCAGGAACTTGATTCAGAGATTGATGAAATCGAAAATGAGATTAAAATCATCATGGATGAAATCAACTCTCCAATTCTTAGCATTCCTGGAATCAACTATCGCATGGGATCTATGATTATTGCCGAGATCGGTGATTTCAATCGTTTTGATTCTCCTGATAAGATCTTAGCTTATGCCGGCTTTTCGCCATCAACATATCAATCCGGACAACTGGATGGTGCCTACGCACATATGGAAAAACGTGGCTCCAGATACTTGCGATACGCTTTGTATAATGCCACCAAATATGTCTGCCACTGGGATCCAACATTTGCAGCCTATCTTGCTAAAAAACGAGCGGAAGGTAAACATTACAATGTTGCCATATCACACGCTGTAAAAAAATTGGTTCGAGTGATTTATCATCTTGAAAAAACAAAGCAGCAATACATAAAAGCAGCTTAAATCTTTCTAATTCAATACTCCTTTTTTGAGCACCTATCACGATGCTCTTTTTGTCATACAGTTTTCAAGGTTCAAGGAACTCTAACTGAGTTCCAAATATATCTAAAATACATTTCTGTACTTTATTCAAAAAATATCATTTTAAGGCTTGACTTTTAATAGTTAGTCTTCCTCTTCCTCTTTTCCCATAGGCAGAATTCCTACTATGCAGTATCCATCCTCCAGCCCTGTATACTCTCTCTGCACATACAGAATGTGACACCGGATTTTTCTTTCCGTGTACAATCCACCCTGATATTCCAGCATTTCAAGGATATCCCCTGCTTCGTAACCGCAATCTCTGCACAGCTCAAACGGTTTTTCTCCCGATAATACCGCGGTAAAATTCTGGTATGCGCTCCGGATCTGATACAACCGTGACTGCTGCACATCTGACGGTAATTGCTCCATTTGCTGCGCATCTGCCATATCACGCAGTTTTTTCTTTGTATCATGGTCAATAGCCGCCTGTTCTTCCTCGTACTTCTGCCCTTCGGTCTTATATGCTTCCTTACGGTTCTTGTACTGGTCGCATGAGGTACATGTGCTCGTTTTTACGTTGCATGTCTCGTACTCTGTGCAGGAATAACAGATAGATGTAATTCCTTCCGGATGCGGTGTCTGATACTCACCCATATTCATATCCTTGTCTCTAATCTCCATCTGCCCCGGCAACTGCTGCTCCGGCTTTTCTTCTGTGTCAGATTGTGACACCGTTCCTGTTTCCAACTGCTGCTCCGGCTTTCCATTCTTCATTTCTTTTACATCTTTGTGCGTAAGCTCTCCGGATTCTTCTTTCTGTTCCAGTGCTGCCCTCTGTGTATCTTCCTGCATTCCGCTAAGTTCGTAAGCGGCAGAAAATGTAATTCTTTCATTTTCCAGTTCTTCTTTCCATTCCGGAATCAAATTATTATTTATAGCCTCAATCTGTGCTATCTTAGTTTTGCTCATGCTCAATTTTGCAGCAATTACATCACGCAAACGACCAGACTGCAGATCATACCCTTTCAGTTTCTTTCCTTCCGCTTTCATGCGCTCCAAACATTCTTTCAGTTTTTGTTCTTCCTGTAGCATGTCTGATACTGTTTTTGTACGATATGCATTTGCAATAATCAGCTCGACCAATTCCTCATCACTGTCCTGTGGTGTTGTCAGTTTGCTGGTTGCAAGCTCAAATTCTTTATATCCCTTGGATACCAGGTACTTAAGTGCTTCCCACCGTCTTTCCCCTGCTACTATCCGGTATTCTCCTTTTTCACACGGTGCATATACCAGTTCCAGATTCTGCTTTAATCCATACATAAGGATATCGCTTGCCAATTCCTCAATCTGTTCAACGCTGTAAAAGTTCATTTCGTTCCGGTACATTTTAAATATGCTTATATCCTTTGTTCTAAACCGTGCCCGCGGTGATTCATCTAATCCCGCTTTGCTCTGTTTATTCAGGGCATCTTTAACACTAAATCCTGTAGCCATTTTATCCCTCCATCTCACATACCAGCTCTGCAACTGCTGCACGATAGTCCTGTGTTACAATCCCTTTTTTTGCAAATACCGGAACCGGCACCAGTGCCGTAGTTGCCTTTTCTGCAATAATGGATCTACGGATTACGGTGCCAAACATATCAAATCCCGATTCCTTCCGCAGCCATTCTTCCACTTCCAGTGATGTTTTATTTTTCTGCCGCATCGTCATAAGTGCCTTGATTCGCAAATCCGGATTGATGTCTTTTAAATCCTCAATCTGCTCATCCAGAAATTGTAGTGCTCCAATTTCAAATCCACCCACCTTCACCGGCGCAATAATCAGATCTGACGCAAGGATGATGTTAATTACCACCATATCCAACAGACGGCCGCAATCGCAAATGCAATAATCATATGCGTCTGCTACTTCCTGTAATGCATCACGCAACCGCAATACCTGGTTCTCATCCGTTTTCATCATCAAGTTCATGTCTGTTTTCATCAGATATCCATTTGCTGGGACTATATCAATGTGATCGTATTGGGTTGTCCGAATCAGATCATTTGTCCGGTATGTACCGCCAACTGTCTCATGCTTCTCCAACAGTTCACTCATTCCTGTTCCATCCGGCTCATACACCCCGAAAGTCTTAGATGTATCTCCCTGTGGATCACCGTCCAGCACCAACACTTTTTTCTTGTATTCCTCGCCCAAAATATAGGCCATGGAATCGGATGTTGTTGTCTTTCCAATTCCCCCTTTTGGGGACATTACTGCAATAATCTTCATTCCGTTTTCCTCCTGCCTGTTTATTTTCATGTTATTCAAATGTATATTGTGTAATACAGCTTCACCTGCATATCCTCAAATTTATAATCTGGAGTCTCTTCCGGCTGCAAAGGTGGCATCAGACTTTTTTCTTCCCACTTCCTGTGCGTCACTTCCGGCACCGCCCGGAACCGGATCACCGGATCATCCTTGTGTGTCTCGTATATGGTATTCTGGTGGTTTGCAATGCGCGGAGTAAATGCGGCTAAATATCCGACAAACAGATCCATATTCCCTTTTACGATCCGCAACATGTCCGCGCTTTCCAACACATTGCACTGCTCTTCCAAGGTCATTCTTTCTTTCCTTTCAGAATCTTTCCATCTTTCAGGATGCTGTTATTTGCAAAAGACATCATATTGCGCTTAAACTCCTGCTCTGCCTGCTCACAGGTCTGGTATTCGTGCAGATTTCGGTAAATACACTCATCTTCTCCAAACGCTGGCAGTTTGCAGTACTCTTCGATCACTTCACACGCTTCCCTTGCGGAATAGCACGTTGCAACAAAATGTCCTGCTGCTGCCATGTCTTCCAAAAATTCCTTCTGTGTCTCCTGCTGTGTGTTCCGTCCATACTTCATTTCGATCCAAAGTCCACAATACGCGCCTTTTGGGTATGGCAGACACAGATCCGCTACCCCAGCCTTTACCCCCATCTGCTTAAACTTTGCCGCCTCTGCTCTGTTCCTACTCCCGCCGTTTGGCACATGGTACAGCCATTTCAGTTCCGGATACTGCTGCACATTCCAGCGCGCCCAAGACACAACGGACATCTGCTCGGTGTCCTCACTTCTTTTCATGTATTTCATGTTATTCTCCTTCCTGCGCCCTTACTGGTCGCACTTTGCAAAATCCATCAGTATGTATGGGTGGATAAATACCGTTTTCCCACGGTTCCCGAAGTCATTTTTGTAGGTGGAGTTATCATTTACCCCCTGTATCGCCTTCCGTGCCGCATGATAGCGCCGTGTATTCCCCGCTCGTTTGATTGGTTGGAAGTATACCTTTACCATGTTCTTTACGGTTGCGAACTTGTCCCGATCCACAATCAGGATATCTTCATATCCTGCCTCTTTAACTGCTGCCTCTGCTTTTTTAAAATATCTTGCCTTGGACTCTGGCTTCCAGTCAAATTTCATTCGTCATGCCTCCTTTTTCTCATTCTCGCGTGTATGTAAAACATGCAGTTAAACTCGTTATAGTAAACTTCCGCATGTGTAAAATCCATATCCGGATACCATTTTGCCAACACTTCCGGTATGGAATCCCTGTCTTTAACCATCCCGTCCACGAATGATCCGATCTTTTTGTAACTTCCCCCGGATGCCGGACGCTTGGAATGTACCACCCTGATGCGCGGATCACGCAATCCCTGCGAACTGTTCCAGCGTTTTTCCGACCGGATACGGTTCTTTTCCTCCACAATGTAATTTGCAATTCCAGATAGCCCATTCTCATCCTTCTGTAGATGTCTTACCTCATTCCGGCTTGACTGCTGCCAACAGGCTTCCACCGTTTCCATATCAAGCGCACCATCCATAACCACATGATGATGCCAGCGGATTTCAGCATCCGGATTATATGCTGTTACATAAACATACTTTGCATTTGGCAAACCTCTCTTTTTCCTCTGGTAGTTAATCCTGCGGATATAATTCTGTACATTTTTGATTGCTGCATCTATATCCCCGTCCGGTGGCAGATGTTCGTTGTCATATGTCAGAGTGATCCAGATATCCCGGTTGTCAAAATTCTCGTTTATTAGACGCTCCACGTACTTCCGCGCATTTTTATCGTTTAGGTTTCTCTGTGCTTTGCTGTTATCCTTTACGATCCTGCGCCCTTCCCGCGGTACATCATCCATACTTTTAAACTGTGGATAAATCTCAATCTCAAACTGTTCTCCGGCTGTGATCTCCTTTAATGCATACACAACTTTCTTTCTGTGCTTATGCATGTTTAACATATTTTCTACAAACCACTCATGCATCAGCTCTATACTGCTTGCATATGCTGCTTCATAGTCATATGGGATATATTGCATCCCTTTTCGCCTTGCCATCTGACACCTTCCTCCTTATATACTTTCGTGGACTTGTTACTATCTATTACAAGCCCGCCCAAGGACTCCAAAGCCCTTGTTTTTTCGGGGTTTTTATTGCTTTTTTCTATTGCATTTCTGTGTCAGATCTGTTATAGTCTGTTTATACAAAACATTTTTTAGTTTTTCTGTCTCTGGCAGAAACGCTTGCGGCCATCCCCATGGCCGCTCTTTTTTTGTCCTCATGCTACCTTTTCCTTCTTTGAGACATTAACAGTAATCTTCACGTTTTCGCGCTTTGAAATGATTCTTGCCAATGTCTCATAAAGTCGTTTGATATTTTTTTCTCCCATCTGCATTCTCCTCCCTATGCAACAACCGCATCCTTGTGCTTTCTGCGCTCCTCTTCTTTCCCAGCCGCAATGCCCTCTGCATATGCAGACATGAGCATGATCGCAAACGACTTTCCTTCCGGATTGTCAAAATTCACAAAATCCGTGGCCATTCTCTCGATTTTTTCCTTTTTTTCATTTCTCGTCATATTCTTTCGCCTCCCTCTGATTTCTATATCTCAATAAAATAGTTTTGGTTTATGTTGTCATTTCTGATCCATGCGTATTTCTTGCCATTCCAGTCATCAAGCACACCCATCATTTTTGTTTCAATTTTCTGGATATTTGTGTTGTCAGTCATTTTCTTGATGTCTTCCCATGTCTTAACTTCACCCCAGCAACTTCCACGCTTTTTATCATTTACACAAAATTCATTTTTCTTTGCCATCTTTTTTCTCCTTTCTGTGTGCTTTATTTGTCCCTTGTGGCTACATAATAATCCCTTTAAACTACTTTGTCAATATATTTTTGTGCCTTTAAGGGACTTTTTGTATTGATTTTTTGTTTTTCTCGTGTTATGCTTTAGAAAAGCCACAGAAAGAAGGTGATAGCGTGACACAAGGCGAACGGATCAGAGAAGTGCGAAAAGCTCTTAATCTTACCCTTGAAAAGTTCGGTGGCAAGCTTGGAGTTGGTAAAACAGCTATATCCAAATTGGAAAAAGATGAGAACAATCTTACCGAACAAATGACAAAAGCAATATGCCGTGAGTTCCATGTTGACTATATATGGTTGACTACCGGAGAAGGGGAAATGTTCCTCGATTCGGATGATGATTTCAAGGAACAAATTGATCAGATCATGGCAAGTGAGACGGACGCACGAAAGAATCTTTTTAAATTTATGCTTACTCTTAGTGAAGATGACGTGGAAGCAATGCAGCGTCTGATGCGCAAGGCATTTGAATTTTATAAAGACGATGATCCGGAAAAGGACAATACAAAAGGCTGACAGTTGCCTGTCAGCCCTCGTGTGTGTAAAGATAAAGAATGAAGCGGTATATCCGTTTGAGCGTTTGATCGTTATGTATCTTCCCGATCAATTCAGAGATTGCTTTTTTATAATCCATAATAAACACCTCTTTTCTGATTACATACTACCATATTTTGATATACATTTGACAAAATTCAACACTGTTTCCAATATTCTGGAAATTTTTTGTACTGTTGCCATCTGTATTCTTTTATATGATAAAATTATTTGTACTCCGAATCGAATAGATCATTGATCCTAACATCAAGTGCTTTGGCCAGTTTTTCCAGCTGTAGTATGGTCGGACATGTTACTCCATTTTCAATGTTGTCTATCGTGGACTTAGATATTCCGGACAGCGCAGCTAATTGTACAATGGTATATCCTTTTTCGATCCTTACGTTCCAAACTTTAATTTCCATGTGGTATCCTCCTTAAATAATATGGATACCCATAGGATGCGATATTTTGACCAAAATGATGAATGGAGGTTTTTATGAGTAAATTATTAAAACATACCAAAACGAAGGTTGTCGGTGTTTCATTTCGGAACGAAGATGGATCATCTCGGCAAGAAATAGTTTCTAACCTTTACGAAGGGGAGAATGTATCTTTGGAATATTACGAATATAAAAACGAACCAGCATATGCAGTTATTGATTCCCAAGGAGATCAGATAGGCAATTTATCCAAGGAATTAGCTTTTGATATCTATAATAAGTATGATGGCTGTTACTTCGATGCCTTTGTCCTTCGCATAACTGGTGGAGATGATACCAAATATTTAGGTTGCGTTATAGATATATCTATTTATGATGAAATTCCTGAAGATATAGCTAATGATTCCAGTGACAATATTGTTGTTGAATCTGCTTCTATTCCTGCACCAGATCCAACAGTTGCACCTATAACCAACCAACAACCAACGCGATATTTACCATCAAAAAAGTTGTGTAAATTCTATAGCGTTACTTTTACCGTACTTGGTGTAGTTCTATTGATTATGGGATTGCTCCTATTGATTGTAACTTTATTAGGTGGATGTGTAACAATAATTTTCTCTATTTTAGCAATCAGATCCGGTATTAAGTATAAAAAATTATACAAAAATTATCCGAAGTCTTAATGACAAAATATTGAATGGAGTTGATTTTATGAAATACGGTGTACGCAAACCAAGTGTTAAGAAAAGCATCAGTGCAAGAACTACCGGAAAGATAAAGCGTCAGGTAAAAAGTTCTGTTAATCCACTATACGGTAAAAAAGGAATGGGTGTAATCAATGATCCAAAGAAAGCTGCATACAATGCCGTGTATGACCGGACAACCGTTGGTGTCTCAGACCTTATGAATGATACTGCCGAAAATGATGAACATATCAGCGTGTTCGGGGCAATCGGTGCAATCTTCCAATTGTTTGCTGCACTGCTCCAGCTTGTTTTCTGGGGTGCAATTGTCATCGGACTGATCTATTTTATCGTTAAAGTTATTTTATGGTAAAAAAGACGATCCCCACTGCAATGGGAACCGCCTTTTGAACCTTCATTCATACTTTTGCAAAAAGCATGGTAGAATGTCCTCACAATAATCATTCTATCATAAAACCGTGCTTTTTGCATTGGTTTTATTTTTTATACCATTTTTTAGATTGGAGTTGATAGAATGAAACGACAAACAGCTAAACTAAATGATAAACTGCTGCTCCGTGTGGCTATTTACATCCGTGTATCTACGGACCAACAGGCGCAGGATGGTGACTCCGTGCGTGATCAGCTGGCCACCGGGCAGAAATATATAGAAAACCATGAAAACATGATTCTTGCGGATACCTATGTGGATGATGGTATTTCCGGACAGAAAGTAAAAAGGGATGATTTCCAGCGTCTGATGAATGATGTCCGTGCCGGTAGTATTGATCTTATTATATTTACCCGGCTGGATCGCTGGTTCCGAAATCTCCGGCATTATCTTAACACGCAGGACGTGCTTGATAAAAATGGAGTATCCTGGACTGCCACAGAGCAACCTTACTTCGATACTTCCACCCCACACGGCCGTGCCTTTGTAAATAACTCGATGATCTGGGCAGAGCTGGAAGCGCAGAACGACTCTGATCGAATCCTAAGCGTGTTTGACGATAAGGTTGATAATAGTGAGGTCTTATCCGGATCAACTCCACTTGGTTACCGGATAGAAAACAAGCACCTTGTCCCGGATAACGATGCACCGACTGCTGCCGCCATCTTTGAATATTACCGATCCAACGGCAACCTGGCCATGACTCTTCGGTATATGGAAACCGAATTCGGGCTTATCCGGTCCTCTGCCAGTTTAAAAAACATGCTTACGAATACAAAGTATATCGGAGAATTCCGGACAAATAAAAACTATTGTCCTGCAATTATAGACCGTGATCTTTTTGACGATGTACAACGGCTCCTTAAAATCAATATCAAGTCTGGGAAAACACATGATTATATTTTTAGCGGGCTTGTTGTTTGTGAGGAATGTGAGCACACCATGAGTGGATGCCAGCAGCGTAATTCCCGTATACTTGCTGATGGTACTCGTGTGGTATATAAATACAACTCCTATCGGTGCAGACAAGGGATCACCTTGCACCGGTGCCCAAACCATAAGGTCATGCTTGAATCTACGCTGGAAAAAATTCTGCTTGCACGTATCCGGCCAGAACTGGAAAATTATATTGCAGAATACGAAGTAGCCAACCGCCCGGCAATGCGCACGGATTCCAAACGCAGGAATCTGGAACATAAGATGCAGAAATTAAAAGAGTTGTATTTGAATGATCTTATAACGATGGATGAATTTAAAGTTGACCGGGAAAAACTTATGCAGCAATTGGATAAGATAAAATCGGACGATTCCCAGCCCATGAAAGATCTGTCCTACCTGAAAAACTTTTTAAAAACGGACTTTGAAAATATCTATGTTTCCCTTTCCATTCCGGAAAAGCGTGAACTCTGGCGGTCTATCATTCGTGAGATCCGCGTGGATCATGAGAGAAATGTCCGTATTATTTTTTTGTGATTTTTATACTACTAACTTACACCGTCCTGTCGGTTCATCAGCCAGGACGATTGCAGGCTTTGACACCAAAGCGCGGGCAATGGCTACGCGCTGCTGCTGGCCGCCGGAAAGGTTATTGGGCATATTGTTCAGCTTATCCTCCAGCCCCAGCATCTGAACGACTTCTTTCATAAACTTCTTGTCTACCTTGTTTCCGTCCAGCTCCACAGGCAGCACGATATTTTCGTAGACATTCAGCACCGGAACCAGATTGTAGTTCTGGAAGATGAAGCCAATCTTTCTCCTACGGAAGATGGTAAGCTGCTCATCTTTCAATGTTGAGAGTTCACGTCCATCCACAATAACCTTGCCAGAGGTCGGCACATCCAACCCACCAATCATATTCAGCAGTGTAGATTTACCGCTGCCGGAGGTTCCTACGATGGCAACAAATTCGCCCTTTTCAATGGAGAGGGTCACACCATCCAAGGCTCTGGTAATGTTCGGTTTTGCGCCATAATATTTTTTTAGTTCAGTCGTTTGCAAAATGCTCATAAAGAACACCATCCTTTCTTTTTGATAAACCCATTGTAACGACCAAACCTCACAGAAATGTCATGAGCCACAAAAAATTTCTGCTAAATTCGGCCCCAAATGTCACGAACCTGTGACATTTCATTTTTTCGGGGCGTGCCTGCTCTACTTTCGGAGCAGGAAAACAGAAAAGGTTGAGCCTTTCCCAACTTCCGATACCACCCGGATATAACCGCCCTGCAAGGTCACAATCTCACGAGCCAGATACAGGCCAATCCCAATACCGTCCACATCATGCACCGCATCTTCCCGGTAAAACCGCTTGAAAATCGTTCCCTGGTGCTGCTCTGAAATGCCAATGCCGGTGTCGGCAATGTCGATCTTCACATACATTTCCCAGCCTTCCACCGACACATGGATCTGCCCGCCTGCCGGGGTGTACTTCACTGCGTTATCCAGAATGTTAAACAGGGCTTCGCTTGTCCATTTTCTATCATGGCGTGCATCCAAATGCTCCGGGCATTCCACCTGCACATCTATTTGTTTCTTTTCGGCATTGAGCAAAATCCCGCCCAGGGCAGCGGCAAGGGTATCATAAACCGGCTGCTGTTTTTGCTCCAGTGAAATGACTCCTGTTTCCAGGCGGGAGGTTTTAATCATGGCTTGCATGAGGAAGTCCAGCTTATCAAGCTGTCTGGCCTGGGCTGTCAGAAATTCCTTTTGCTTCTGCGGGGGAACCTCGTTTTCAAGCAGCGTGTTGTTGATCATCTTCAAGTTGGCAATCGGGGTCTTGACCTGATGGGAGATGTCAGAAATCAGCTCTTGCAGGTCAGCCCGTTCCTTTGCGATGCTGTTTTTATTTTCCTGCATGACCTCGTACAGTCGCCCCAGCCGGTAGTTGATTTTATAGAACAGGTTTTCTTCTTCAACCGTCTGCTTGGGCTGCATATTTTCGGAGAGCATATCATCCATCTGACCACAAAAGGCATCGGAGAACCGGACCAGCTTCCGACGAATCAGCGCCACAAAGCAGATGACGCAGAGCAGCACAAAAAGACTGAACAGGAACACACACCGGACAGCGGTTATATTCTGGGTCAGCAGATGAACAGCGGTGCAGACTGCACCAACCGCCAGCAGCAAAAGCGTTCCCAAAAGGACGCAGGCTTTGTTGATGGAGAGTTTTCGCATATTCATTTCGATGCCCCTCCGATCCACATATAGCCCATACCGTACACCGTCTTGATGTACTGGCGTCCATCCGTTTCAATTTTATTCCGCACCCGGCTGATGGCCGCAGTCAGGGCGTGTTCATCCACAAAGTTCCCATCGGCATCCCACAGCTTTTCAAGCAGCACCTGCCTGGTCAAAACATTCTGCGGATTTTTGGTCAGGATTTTCAACAGCCGGTATTCCAACGGAGTGAACACCAGCGCCTTACCGGACAGAGAAGCAGTCATCTCCGAGAAATTGATGGATAGTGCGCTATCCTCATAACAATCCCCGCCGCCAGATTGTTTTGCCAGCCGCCCCAGCACCACGGACAGCTTTTTTTGAAAGACGCTCATAGGAAATGGCTTGGTCACATAGTCCTCTGCGCCCAACTCATATCCTTTGAGCATATCGCTCTCCATATCATTTGCGGTCAGGAAGATCACCGCCGTATCCGGCCGGCGCTCTTTTACCTCCCGGCAGAAATCAAAGCCATTCCCATCTGGCAGGTTTACATCCAGCACGATCAGGTCATAATCCTGCTTAGTCAGAAAGTTGCTAGCTGCTGATTTTGTCAATACAGAGTCCACGACATAGCCCGCAGTATACAGGTTATAGCACAAAGTATTATTCAAAAGCCGGTCATCCTCGACTACTAAAATTCGCAATTGTATCACACTCCTTCATTCTTAGTGTAGCATCCAAATGTCACAGAAATCTCACGAGAGGATTATTTTTTTGTATTTTTGAAACGACGGTCTGCCGGTTTCTCCGCATCCTTGGGAATCAGCCAAATGGTAGCCATCTTCACAGCACCGGGGATACGCCCACCGGCACACAGATAATTGATCTGCCTTGGGGTAACACCCCATTTTTCACTTGCTTCTTTCAGCGTCATATAATCCATATAGTTTCCCTCCAATATGGTTTATTATATTTCCTTTGCTCGAAGAATACAAGCTTGCAAATAGGGCGCAAAGCCCTGTGCCAGAAGCACTATGTGGCCTTGCGCCCTTTGTTATTCTATCCTAAAAATACTTTGCCAGCTGCTTCAGACCGCGCCGGATGCTGTCACGGACACGGCTTGGGTCTACACCCTCCGCTGCGGCGATCTCACTCACACGCATACCCAGGTAATACCGGGCATAGATCCTCTTGGCCTGCTTCTCTGGCAGAGCCATCACAGCGGCATAGAGCTGCTCCCGCAGCTGCTTTTCCTCCAGAAGCATCTCCGGTGTTTGCGGCTTCAACAGCACCGCATTTTCAATGCCATTCTCGCAATCCAGAGAATACTGTGCTTTATAACGATACATCTTTCGCTCATACGCAGCCTCCGCACGTTCAGCTGCTCGAATAGTCTCCATTACTTCCTCTGTCACATCTACAAAAAAGTCTGTTGTATAAACATCAGGATAAAGTTCCCGAAGGTTAATTTTCTTCATTATGTACCTCCATTTCGATTCACGGGTGATTGACGGGTGAATCGAATGGAGGCGGAGACCGACACCGGCAGACAACCGGGTCATCTCCGAAAAAATGGCAACAAAAAACGCCAACTTCCCATAACGGGAAATCGGCGCAACAAAAATACCTACTATTCTGCTGATTTAGATGGAACGATAATACTGATAGATAGTCATACTCCCCCGGAGGAGGGGCAAGACTTTTTTTAGCTGGTGTAACTCATGGCTATTGTGAATGACAAAAATTGACACGGCGGCATCCTCCTATGTGCCGCCGTACCAGATTACAGGGTGTAGGGTCGTCGTTCATTTTAGATAGACGAAAGGAAACGGCGGCTCTGATTTTTTCAAAGCCACCGTTGCAAAGTGCATAACAATATAGTCGCTGTACGATGGCTTTTTTTCTTTTGCCATCGTGCGGCAACTTTTTCACTTTTCTTTTATCTTAACAGGCAATCCTCACAGAAATGTCACGGACATACTCCATTTCGACAAAATAACAAGCTGAAATCTCACCAATCTGTGAGATTTCAAATTTTTTGAGAAAAGCCGAGAGGAAATGCCTCCTCCCGGCTTTCAATAGGTTTATGATTATCTATTGTAGCAATCTCTGTCGTTACTCCGAAGTCCTCAGCCGCTCCACCACAGTTCCCTTGTTAAAGAAGTGGAGAACGATCAGCGGAATAACCGCAGCCAGCAGCAGATAAAGCACACCAATGACCAGAACCGGAACCAATGTAATATTCAGAGTAAAGAACCACATGGAAGGGCCATTCAATGCGCTCTTTAGCACTGTGACTGCCAGGATCGCTGCGACTGCTCCGCCGATAATGTCCGCACCTACGGCATAGTAGATGCCCTCATAGACCGTCAAGCGGCGAAGCTGCTTGCCGGTCATACCGATGCTCTGCATGGTAGCAAACTCATGGCGGCGGGTGATGATGTTGGTAATAATCATGTTGGCAAAGTTAATCAGTCCTGCAAAGGCCATGATGCAACCAATCAGACCGCCGATAACCAGGATCATGCTGCGGACCGAATCAAGCTGCTCTTTCAACAGCTTGGTGGAAGTATAGGCAACCGAAGTATTTTCACTCACATAGCTGCTCAAAAATTCTTCCATCTGCGGCTGCAAGGCTTCATCCACATTGAATCCATAGGTCAGCAGCGTGGGAGCGTCATAGATTTCCTTAAATACAGTGTCCGGCAGATACACAAAAGGAGCATCAGCGGCGATGTGCGCCTGGGCGGTGGTGCCTGTCGGCGTTTCGGTTTCCGTTCCCACGAGGATCGCTTTTGCAAGGATAGTGCTGGTTTTGACCAGTTCCCCATCCTTGTAGAAGGAAATGCTCTCTCCAACCTGTAACTGATCGGTCAGCGGAGTGTTCCTTGGTTCCTCTGTCAGTTTGTCCATGGGGCAGCCAATAATGACATATTCTCCGGTAGCCATTTTCTGCGTTAAGGTTTCGGCATCTTTTTCGCCTTCAAAAATACGCATATCAGCCCAGAAATTTTCGGAGGCCCCCATCACATTGCCAAAATAGCGCCTTTCGGTATCAGAACTTGTGTACAGGCTATATCCCTGATAGCTTTGATTTACGACGCCTTCTTCCTCATGAAACAGCTCTATGCCGCTTAAATCTTCAAACCCATAGTCAACCAATACATTTCTATCGTCTTTTGTATTTCGGTAGAGATAGCGTTCATCCTCAACTCCGGGCTGTCCGGCAATCAGATCCACCGCCTGTTGTGAGAGCGTATCTTTATGGTGCTGAACGCTTTCCATTACATTAAATGCGGCTGAGTTATAGACATTAAAATCTGTTCTGGTGACACGGTTTACCCACTTTTCTTCATCAAGGCTTTGCGTCACAATGATGATAGAGTTAAACAGGACGATGCACAGAAGCAGGGAAATAATGATGAACGCTGAACGCCGACGATTGCGGCCCAGGTTGGAAAAGGCCATACGGGACAGCTTTACCCCATTGGTTCGCTTGGCACTTCTCTTTTTATAGGCGTTCTGCTCGGTGTAGCGAATCGCCTCCAGAGGAGAAATCTTTGCCGCCTTTTTTGCAGGCTTCCTGGTGCTGATAAACACGGTCAGGATTGTAAAGAGAGCGGCGATAACAAAAATTAGCGGCGAGGTCGATACGGATGTACCCACCATAGAGTATTCAAGGTTAATGATCTCTGTCACGATAGGAAGCAGCACCCAACCGGCAAAGAAACCGGCGATCAGACCAATAGGCAGTCCGATCAGCGTGAGCCAGACCGCCTGACGGTTCACAATGCCCTTGATCTGCCGTGTGGAAGTGCCAATCGTCCGCAGCAGGCCGTATTGACGAACATCCTGCATCACAGAAATATCAAAGATATTGTAGATCAGCAGGTATCCGCACACGACAAACATCAGGATAAATACAACAGCAAACACGATGGACTCTGATGAAGTCACTCCCTGGGACATTTGATTTTCAGAGGCGAGAATGAAATTGTCTGCGCCCATATCCTCTGGATTGCCGCCAATGGAGTAAACGAACTCATTCAACTGCTGCTGAACATTTGCTTTATTCTTCAGCACGACATCGGAAAAAGTAACGCCGGACATTTCATGGTCTACCGCATAAGTGTTCTGGACCACATCGGGGTTTTCCTTTATAAACTGCTCTGAAACAGTCGCAACGCTCACAGAGTCATTGCTTGCTTCCCACCAGCCGGAAAGCACCATATCATAATGATAAGTTTTCCCCCGCAGTTCAAATTCCAGCGGAACCGCTGCGCCAATCTTTGGTTCTACACCCAGCGCCTTCAGCGCCAAATCCGTGGTGGCGATCTCATTCGCTTTCTCCGGTGCAGCTCCGTGAGTAGGCACACAGAAGGTCAGCTCCTGCTGCACACTGTCCGCATAATTGATCTCAATGGAATGGCTGGAAGTATTGCTTGCATAGCCAATGATGCGCCGGTGACCTGCCTGCTCCACAAAATCGCTGTTTACAAGCTGCTCGTACTGTTCCTCCGTCATATATCCTAAAGTGCCATCCGCCTTGCTGCCTTTCTGCATTTGCAGAGAGAGCTGGATGGAGGACGCCATATTGAACGCCAGGGAAGTGATAGAGGTAAATAGGAAAGCAGTCAGGATAATTGCCAGCAGTGCAGCCAGATTGCGTACCTTATTCTTTTTGAAATAGCGTTTGGATAGCTTGGTAATTACTTCGGAATTATTGTTGCCAAATAAAATGTCATTCATAGTCCCGCCCCCCCTTTACTGCACGATCTTACCATCCTCGATCCGAATGATGCGGTCGGCAAGCTGGGCGATCTCACTGTTATGGGTAATCATCACGAGGGTCTGATGGAATTTCTGGCTTGTGGTTTTCAGAAGCCCCAGCACATCGGCGCTGGTTTTGCTGTCCAGATTGCCAGTCGGTAGCTTTAATTTAGTGGTATAAAATTCTTTGTTATTTTTACGTATTTTACGTGTATTTTGTTGACATTACGTAAAATACGTGTTATTATATATTTGTAAGGAGGAAACAATACAAATGAGATTTCGAGAAATTGAAAAAATAGTCCTCAATGACGGATGGGAATTGTCAGATGTAAAAGGTTCACATCATCAATATAAGCATCCGACTAAAGCGGGAAAAGTAACAATCCCAAATCATCGAGGGGACATTCCTCAAAAGGTTGTCAACTCCATACTCAAACAGGCAGGTCTTAAATGAGACCTGCCACCCATTAAAGAAAGGAGCGTTATCATGAACTATATTTATCCTGCTGTTTTTTATCCAGAGGATGACGGGAGATATTCGGTTATTTTTCCCGACCTAAATGATTTAGCAACTTACGGAGATAACCTTGCAGACGCTTTTGCAATGGCTCAAGAGGCTTGCGGTCAATATTTATTCACAACCTTACGTGATGGTGATACTCTTCCCTCTCCGACTCCTCTTGATGCAGTCGAAAAAGACGAGGATGCAGCACTTGTCAATTTGATTTGTGTCAACCTCGACGAATATGCCCGTGCGTATAATGACAAATCAGTCAAGAAAACCTTGAGTATCCCTGCGTGGCTTAATACGGCATGTGAAAATTATGGTATTAACTATTCCAAGGTTTTACAGGATGCGTTAATTGCTAAAATTCAAACACCTTTAAATTAACTATAAGGACGATACCCTTTTGTGATATCGTCCTTTTTCAATGTCCCCTGCCTTTAATTACAGCTGCTCGAACTGCACGAATTCTGTTTCTCCAGATAAATACAGATCTCCTACGGTTCTTACCATTTTTTTCCCATCTACCATATGAATTTCTTTGATGTAATACGTCTGCCCTCTAGTTGCCCGACCACAGATGTTACTCTCTCCCCATTCTGGTGTCCTATGAATATTTAAAGATCCGTCACAGATTACTGTTACTTTCATTTTTCCTTGCGGGATAATCACTTCCGGCTCTGTGCTTTCTTCTGGTTCTGACTGTTGCTCCGATTCCGTTTCTGTCTCCGGTTCTGTCTCTGCCTCCGGTTCTGGTTCTGGTTCTGCCTCCTGCTCTGACTGCTGCCCTGGTTCTGTCTCTGCCTCCGGTTCTTCCTCCTGCTCTGACTGCTTCTCCGGTTCTGTTCCTGCCTCTGAATTCCCGTTAATCAGATTTCCTTCCGCATCCCATACGCAAGTTCCTTCTGCCTTAGCCATTGCTTTTAATGCTCCATCCTTTGTCTTATATTTTTTGCATTCTTCTTTTTTAAATGCATTTCCTTCTTTTCCTAAGTAATACAGCATTTTCTCTTCCTCCTACTATTTAAGATCATTTTTATTTAAAAATCCTGTTTTCTTTCCGCATTGCACAAACAGATAAATCTTTCTTCCCTTGGCAGTGTAATATCCGTAGCACTGTACGGTAGTATCTTTCTTAATAGCCGCTACGACTCCGGTTCCTGCACCTGCCATAAGGTTGCAATTATCTTTTACCTTATATGTACCAGCATATTCCTTGTTAAAACTCTTTGCAGACTCGATCCTCGTTGCCGCCTTGTCCGTGTTCTTCTGCGCCTTAGATGCATTTCCAGCCGCTTTCTTTCCGGAAGATGTTTCCCATGTTGCCGATTTCATAAATTTTTTCGGTGTTCCGTAGGTTGCGATCAATTTTGTTGGTGTGCTGCCCCACTGCGAAAGCTGCAGATGTGGCAGATCTTTAATAGATCTCCAGTCTCCGCCCCACTCTAAGCCGAGTTTTTTGGCAACTTGTCCGACACGATTAAATGTCTTTTTCGCATTGTTGTACGCATCGTCTTTGGTCTGCCCGTCTCCATCAATATCCATTATCAAATAAAAATCTGCTGCAATTCCCCACTGATGCATGGATCTATACGAATCTCCCGGTGCGTTCGTTACCTTTGGTCCTGGTTTGCTTCGTCCTTTTGCGTACAGGTTGTCCTGTTCCGCCTTGGTCCTTAATGTTTCCGCCCAGCCGATCTTTATATTTTCTTTTTCCAGATCTTTTTCTAACAGTGCAATTTTTGCCTGCAGTTCTGGATGCAAAAGTTTTTTATCTCTCATTTTTTTCACCTTTCTTTTGTAAAATGTCTATTGCATTTTTTATAACTTGTGGCATTGGAATCCCCATCAATCCTGCATTTTCCGTTAAAGATATAAGCTCATTAATTGTAAATGCAATAATTACCGCGTCCCTGATATAATGCTTTCCGATCAGTATATCTAATCGATACGCAATAAGTACATACAAGAGCGTCATGCATTTTCGACACAGCCCTTTCCATCCTGCACGGCTTTCCAGCGCTCCTGTGCCTGTTTTTGTGCTCGTATGGAATACTCCAGCCACAATCAGTCCTGTAATGTAGTCTGCGATCATAAAAATTACAAGCGTGGCTAATCCGGAATCCCATCCTCCAAATACTGCTGCAATTGTTGATCCAAATAATCCGGCTACTGTACATATCATCTGCTTCATTTTCCTGTTCCTCCTTCTACCTTTTCAATTTCTGCTCGCACCTTTTCGCGCCATCTCTCCGGTACATCATCAATGGTCATTTTCTTGTCTACCAAGATTCTGCGCACATAAAACTTAACCATTCCCTACACCTCACTTTCTGCGGCAATGCTTGCCAGTTCTTCGATTGCTTCTGCGTTTGCTTCGTGCCCTGCTTTAAGTTCATCGATTGCTTTTTCCATTTCCGTCTTTGTCCGCAGCCTGATAGTAACCGTGTAAGTTCCATCTTCCTTACCTGCCTCGTCCGTATTCGGTGCGTATGTAAACCCATCACACCTCAGATCGGTGTACTTGCCGGATGTTTCGCCATTATGTGTAAATGTCACTTCTACAAGGTTGTCCGCTGTAAATGCATCCGTGATCGTTTTAATGGCTTCGAAATTCTCTGTCTTGATCTGAATGTTTCCAAGACTTGCACCATCGGCAATTTCAAAGCTGGTCTGATCTTTTAAAATAATTTTATCCATGTTTTTTAATTCCTTTCTATGATAAAAAATGGTTTATAAGTTACGTTCGAATATTTGTTCGATATTTTTTCTTAAACGGCAGGTTTAAATACAACAATAAAAAGAGCTAATACATTAGATGGAAACGAAGCATTAGGCACAACATGTTATGGGAAACCTTTCTTTAACCTAAGTGGATAACTAACGGCATGTATCTAATATCTGTAAGTATTTGGTTTGTACGCCCAGTGAATTTAATTGATAAATTCCAATTTTTTGGGCTACTTGTAAAGTTACTTCTAATGAGTGATCCTTGTATATCAATATTCTCTCCATTAAGTGTATTTACATCAACAATAACAATGCTATTAGCAGGTAACGATAATGAGACCGTAAGATTAGTAGCCGTTCCCGCAGGATACTTTATGTTTTTGACCCTATAGCCGCCATTGTCTATATCCCAATCGGTTTGTACACTTATTACATCGGAACCATTGTTGACTATACAAAACGGGTTTCCAGTAAATATGTTTTCGATGCCAAATGATGGTATTTTCTTACTATTTAGACTGCCGTTTAAATCAGCTACCTGCTTGGCCAACGTGCCGTCTATATTCGGGTTCGCCTGCCTTGCATCCAGGGCATATCCCGTCTCCGTTGTTATCTGGTTGTTTACCACCTTGCTTTTATCCAGCTTATCAAACACGGATGATACCGCTTTTGCAATCTTGCCAAGCATTGCCTTAAATGATTCTCCCGATACCAATTTTGTCAATGTTGTGGCTTCCGTAAATGTTGTATCTGTATTCCCTGCCGGTCCTGGATCGCCCTTTTCCCCTTTCGGTCCTGCCGGTCCAACATCCCCTTTTTCTCCCTGTGGTCCTGCTGGTCCAACATCCCCTTTTTCTCCCTGTGGTCCTGCTGGTCCTTTTTTTCCTTCTCCTGGATCGCCCTTTTCCCCTTTCGGTCCTTTAAAATTTCCAATGCATATCCTTGGCATATCGTTTCTCCTTTCTGCTAATCTGGTAAAATGTAATAAATGTTTCCTGTATCGTCCGTCTCAAATTTGGGTGGATTATCTGCATCTGAATAGTAGCACCACAGATTTCCATTTTCATCTCCGTACAGTGCTATCATTCCATTGGCTGGCATGGTCACACCGCTTTCCCCTGTAGCTCCCTTTTCTCCGGTATCCCCCTTATCTCCCTTTTCGCCTTTCAATTCTCCATTTTTTAATTTTTCTTCAACTTCTTTTGCAATCTTTTCTGCTGCACTTCCTGCCGTATTTGCTTTTTCTGTGGCATCCTTTGCAGTCTGCTGTCGTATTTTTTCTGCTGCGTCCCGTCTATCTTCATTCTGCTGTCGTATTTCTTCTGCTGCTGCCCGGCTCTCTTCATTCTGGTTTCTGTTATCCTCGCCCTGTGATCGCTTCTGCTCACTTTTTTCTCGATTTGATTCAGCTTGTCCCCGGTTCTCTTCATTTTGCTGTCTCTCTTTTTCTGCTGCGTCCCGTCTATCTTCATTCTGCTGTCTCTCTTTTTCTGCTTCTGCCCGGCTCTCTTCATTCTGGTTTCTCTGCTGCTCTGCTTTAACTGCTGCACTGTTCGTATCCGATATTTTTTCAATCAGATCATTGATTTTCACTTCTATTGCCGTAAATTCATTAGACGATTCTATAGCACTGTCACTTCTTTGAGTCGTTTCAATCTCGATTTCAAAGGTGGCACTTGTAATTATCTGTGTATCATCCGCTGTCCGTATCTCTACATTGCAATATGCTGTTCCAGATGCAGCTAAAGCCTGACTTGTAAGATCAATGGTTACTTCATTTCCGCTGTATGTACATTTGTTGTATACGAATTTTCCATCTGGCTTTTTTATATTCACTATGACACGGGCACCGTCCGGAATCATATATGGTTCTCCGTTATTTACCAACTTGACCAATACACACCGCGTAGCACGGTCTCCTTGCACCGCAGACACCATATATTTCTTTATATCCCCGGACATTTCCATGGTAATATTGGTTACCATCTTAGACAGGCTCATTTTCCCCACCTCTTTTCCTGCTTAACCATGTTAAGCCATCTTCTTAACTGCCTCTTCAAATTCCTTCCGGTCTGCTTCAAACGTTTTTTCATTTGCATCAAAAATTTCCTGATTCTGTACAGAATAATTTACACTTCTCTTTCCGTCTTCCGATATGGATGCGCTAAAATACACATACGGTGCATCAGATTCTGCAATTCTCGAATATCCGCTCACATTTACTGTCTTTGTTACTTCTAACATAATTTTTCCTCCAATCTTTCTATACGTTGTTTTAATATTTCAATTTCTCCATTTAAAGTACAATTACTCATTCGTAATTGTTCAATTTCTTTTTCCTGCCTTTGGATCATCTGCACATGCATTGCGTGCAGTTCGTCTTTATCAACTCGATAAACATACTGATCTCCAATAATATCCATTTCGTTTGACAAATCTGCATCACATTTTTCCTTGTAAACCAAGCTAAGATTTCCAAGATTTAATTTTTTTGCAATATCCTCGATATCCTGTGCGATAAATCCGTAATGGATACGCTCATCATATCCTTTTAATCCAATCTTAAACTTATATTTTCTCGGATTAAGGTGCATATACAAATACGTTATATCCGGCATATCTGCAAAATCTTTTTTTAATCTCCTATCAGATCCACTCTTCTTTTGGAAATTATTGCTTACCCATGTTGTCGTGGCCAAGTTATGGTTGCTGTCTGGTCCTTTTATATTCCCATGTCCTGTGTCGGTATAAGATAAATTATCAAATTTTAATTCTTCTGTTGTTACTACACGAGAACCCATATTTGACAAAACACCATCTACCGCAACACTTCCCGGAAAGTTGGTGTGCATATCCCGACCACCGAATTGCAGCATTCCTAAAGATGTAACTTTAATTATTTCATACTTATAATTATTCCCATGCCAAGGGAAACCATAATTGATTCCATCATAGAATGTTGCACGCGTGAATTCGCTGTCATCACTTTTAATAACTCCGGTAGTAATATTTGCTCCGTTAATTGTGGTCGATCCAGCATTTGCCAGATCGTTAAATCTAACGAATCCCGTTACCGTTATATTGGCAGTACCACTTGTTGTATCGAGCAGTTGGCCATTTTCGTCATACAGCTGTATCGTAATTCCTACGGTTTTTTCCCCACCTGTAGCCTGTAGCGATAATTTATGCGGCAACTGCGATATTTTTGTTGCAATTTCAAGATTTTCCCGTGATCTGTCTGCCACCTCCGTTTCAATGCTTTTCTCTGTCTTTTCTACCCTTACCGTGATCTTCGAATCTTCATCCTGTCTAGTTTCTGCTTCATCCGCGATATCGTCCGACAGGTTTCCTTCCTCTGTCGTTGCGCGATCCGTCTCGGCATCCACTTCCTCCTGCTGGATTTCTGCAAATGTTTTATTAACATTAGACAGTTCAACGGTATTTTTTTCCGGTGTTTCTGGATACTCTACAATTTTTACAACTCTCTGCTTGTCCTTAATGCCTTTTGACTTTGATATAATGGTAACTGTATCACCAATTCCATATGCAAGGATATCCTTATAGACTTCACTCTGCTTTGCCAGATCCTGCACTTCTGCAGTATACTGTCTGTATGGCTTCGATATTTCCGCAAGTTTTGCGGTCGCGTCTTCTATAAGGCTATCCACCACGGTATATCTTTCATCTTTCCATACGCATGCTATCACCTTGCTACTGTACTGGTGGTTATCAATATAATCTTTTCCCAGCACTGTTTCCGGTGTGAGTCCATCTTTCCCGATTGGATAAATCCTTGTATAAAAATCATAGGTATCAGATTTTCGTGTCATTTTTTTAAGGTTTAATCCCTCAATGAAATATGCTCCCTTATCTTCTCCAATTCGATCATAGATATCAATTTTCTTTTGCAGCGTATCTATTACACATTCGCATCTGTAAGTGCTTAATGCTTTCTGCAGAACACTCCACGCTGTCTGCTGATCAGATTCACGGATTGTTCGTCTTTTTGTAACCTCGCAATTGCGGATGCTCCAACCGGTACCATCAAAAGCAATTTGCAAACATTCCATGATTGTCTTTTCAACCGTCTCAAATCCGGTCTTAAATACCTTGGATTCCAATTCTTCCACGTTTAAGGTGGCTGTATATGTATTAAAATCATCAGCTTCATTTATTTCCTTCAATACATACTCATCCGTTTTGGTCCGTATATAGCACTCTTCTTTTAAATCGTTCACCAGAGCAGCATTTGCAGGATACTGGAAAGACATCTCTTTATCTCCGGAATCAAGGGTTGTCGTAATGGATCTATCCTTAAATCCGGTCAGTATTCCAATTCGGTTTTTATTTACATCAAAAATTTGCAACCTAACCGCCTCCTATATCCACATTGGACTATATTTTACATTTACCTTTGCCGCATCCGAAGAAAATCCTATGGTTATTTCTCCTGCTCCCATACGTGGAAATTCCCACATATTAACCCGATTAAAAGCATTTTTGCCATCTACTGTAACAATTCCACGGATACCATCAATAATCATCGTTTTTCCCGCTTCCAGAGCTTCTACGGCTATGCTCTCACTGCTCAACCCGGTTATCTCGTAATTTGTTAATACACTCTTTGCATATATTGCTATAATGCACGGTGCCGATCTTGTCCCGGCATTGTACACCGTTGCAGTTTTTTTCCCATCAAAGACAAGATCAAGCTGGTCATCATAGAAAAATCCGTCAAATTCCAGATTTAATACATACCGATTTTTTACATTTTTCTTTTCGTAGTCGCTGGATGTCATGTAACCCTTGTAAGTACCTTTGTATCCATCCAGGTTAAGATCACACGATTTTGTAAAATTCTGCATAAACTCGGATGCTGTCCGTATAATCTTATTTCTGTTCTGTCCTCTAAAATATACCGACAGTTTTAAATGCCCCATTGTTACATCCGTATCGAATTCTGTCGGTAACAATGCCCGCGTTATCCATTCGTAATTTACGTTAAAACCAGGAGGCTGTACATCTACGGTTAATTGTTTTGCATCATATTTCCGGATATCAATACCATTTACCTTCATGTCTACCTCCGTTTTCTTTTATCCGTTACCATCTTGCTGTCTACCTTGGTAACGGTCCTGCTTGCGATTTCATCACCATCAATGTATGTGTAACATGTCACTCCAACCGCCTGTGCTTTCTGTACTGCTTCAAATTTTCTGTCAAGTATGCTGCTAAATTTCTGGTAAAATTCCTGCAGCGGAAGAATTGCCTCTGCTCCGGCCTCTCCACCAACCATCCAGCTGTTTCCATTCAACCCGAATACTGTCGGGTTTGTCATAATTCCACCTGTTTTATAGTATTCAACATTGAATTTCGGAACTGATCCTTTCCCGCCGATTCCATACGGGGATTTCCCTCCAGTAACGGAAATGTGCGGCATCTTGAGCTTTGGCAGTGACCATTTAAAGTCCATTGCCCTTTTTAACTGTGTAGCTCCCTTTTTCGTGGTTGACACAGCAGTGCTTATTGTCTTTTTGGTATTCTTCTGGATCTTAGCCAATGATTTAGTCAATGGCTTTTCTGCTCCATCCACAGTTTTCTTTACTGCTGCCGCACCAGTAACCCCCAGCTTTTTACATGCATCCGTGTAGGTTTTCTGTGCTTTTGTAAGTTTTTCCTGCGCCTGCTTGTTTGCTTTCGCAATCTTATCATCTGTGCTCTTCTTGGTACCTTTCAGCTCTGTGGTGGCCTCGTCTTTTGCAGATGTCTGTCTTTCCTTATACAGTGCTGTGTATCTTTTCAACTCTTCCTCTGTCATGGAGTTGATTGCTTTTACCTGCTGCAATCCGCTCACACCCATTTCCTGTATTGTTTTAAACAGTTCTGTATTTCCAAGCCTAGATTTTAATGTAGCAATCTGACGTTCCCACTCGTTTAGAGCTTCTACCTGTGTCTGCATACCTACCAGCAGATCACTCTTCGAGACTGTATCTCCTGCATCGTAAGACTCAAACAGCGAAAAAGAGGAAAGCAGAGAATCTTTTCTTTCCTTTACTGCATTTTTGTATTCATCATTCAGGCTTTTAATCTCTTTTTTCAGATCAGCATTTATCTGTTTTTCGCTCTTGGCATATTCCTTCTGTGCCTTTGTAAGCTGGCTGTTTAAGGATTTTTTGTCTGCAAGGTATTTTTTATCAGCTTCTGTCCGTGCGGATGTCCCTTTTTTTATCTGCTTTCTTACATTATCCCAGTATTCCGTTTCCTGTTTTAAGGACATCTTGTGATATGTCTTATAGGTATCCAGCTTTTTCTTTGCTGCCTTTACAATCTCGCTTCCCATTTCGGACGCGGATTTTTTTGCATGCTTTTTATGTTTTGTGATACCATTTGCCACACCAAGCGCAAGGTTCTTTCCGATCTGCTCCTCCATCACCTTGGACGGGGAATGAATTCCAAAGAAATTCTTTAACCCGGTAAGCACTGAATTTCCAAACCCCCGGACCTTTGAAATTACCCAGGGCTGCATATTGCTTATTCCGTTCCAGAGACCTTTTACCAGGTTGATTCCAATTGATACGGTTTTCCCCGGAATTTTTCCCACTTCTGTGACGACACCTGATGCAAAACTGGATGCATTTTTTTTCGCCTGTGATACCTTCTCTGCAATAGAGTTAGCAGCCTTTTTAAATCCTTCCCGCGTCTTTTGCACCATGATGTCAAGTTTTCCACCCGTCAACTTGTTTATTTCATCATATTTTCTCTGATAATTATTTCGTATACCTGTCATTGTGGCAGCAACGATTCCCTTTATCCCACCACCATTCTTCTGGTACGCGGATTTCATTTCATCAAGGTTTTTCTTTGCTGATGCAGTAGAGGCTTTCATATTGTCCTCTACCGTCTTATGTATGGCTTTAAATACCGTAGACGTAGCTTTTCCTATCGCGCTGTTTTTCACCGAATTTGTCATTTTTTTGACGTTATTTTCTACCGCCTCACCTGACTTTTTAAAGGAATCGGTAACGCCCTTTTTTATATTATTAAAATCCTTTTTAATATTTCCCCATAACTTTGATCCAAACGCGCTTATCTTGTCCCAGTTTTTGTACAGCGCAACCCCTGCCGCTATCAGACCTGTAATCAATCCAACAATCATTAGGATCGGGCACAGCTTCATTGCTACGTTTAATGCAGTCTGTGCAGCTGTCATTGTCCCTGTTGTAGCTGTTGCGGCCGCTGTGGCTGTTGTATGCGCTGCTGTGGCGGCCGTTGCCGCTGTATCTGCTGCCGTTCCCGCTGCCGTGGCTGCTGTCTTTGCCGTAATCTTTGCGATTATCTTTGCAGCTCCGGACACAAATTTCTGTCCGGTCGTTACTGTATCAGAGATTCCCTTTGCCACTTTTCCGAACCCGATTGACAACGGACCGATAGCAGCGACTACCGCTCCGATTTTGATGACGTTTTGAGCAGTCTCGGAATCCATGTTTTTGAGTACGTTTGTTACATCTCCGATAACCTCTTTCACGGTTGGCATGCTGTCCTTTCCCAACCGCAACAATTCATTTCCTAAAGGCAAAAGAGATGTCTGTAATTCTCTGAACTGGGTCTTTAACTGCGTGGAAAAAGAGTTATTCACCTGCTCTCCTGCCTTGACTGTCGCTCCCTCGACGTTCTCAAGTCCTCCCTCAATATCTGCAAGAGACAACACCGTGTCTTTCCCTAAATCCTCCCACATCGTTCCAAACAAATCTGTGCCTGCGATGTTCTGTGAAATAGGGTCGTCCATGTTTTTCAGTGCAACGAGTGTCTTGTGAAATGCCTGTGACGCTGTGTCTCCTCCTGCTGCAAACTTTTTCGCCATCTCATCCGCATTTAATCCGATTCTATTGAAACCGTCCACTGTCGTGTCCGAACCGTCAACCGCTCTGATGCTGAACTCTTTCATTGCGTCGCCGACTTTGTCGAGGTTAAACGCTCCGTTCTGCGCCCCTTGTACTAAATAAGCCATTGCGGTCTTTGCGTCCATTCCTAACGCTTGGAACTTCGGCGAATATTCCCTCATGGTGTCAAGCAGTTCGCCCGAATAGTTCGCTCCGTTTTGGAATCCGACCGTCAGCACATCCATTCCCTCGCTGATGTCGTCAATAATTCCGTTGTTTTTCATGGTCGTCAGAGTTCTCGCCAGTTCCTCGTTCTCTGTTCCGAACATATCGGACATTGTCATCATCTGCTCGGCGATTGTCTGCTGCTGTTCAACAGACATGTCTTTTGCCCCTTTGATGTTTTGAACGAGTGTGACGACCGCAGACGAACAGTCACCCAAACTCTCCCCGAATCCATTTGTGTAAAGATTTTGAGCGACTGTCTTGAGTTTCTCTGTCTCCTCTGCTGTCAATCCCAACTGCCCTTGCATCGACATCAAGTCATTTTCGACATCATATGCGTTTTTTGTGACTGCGGTTGCCATTCCTGCAATTCCCGTAGAAACAACCGACATTTTCTTTCCGAAACTTTCCATCTTTGTTCCCGCTGTATCGCAAGCGGTCGCAAATTTTTCAAGTTTATTATCTTTTAACTGGTCATTAACATTTTTCAGTTCTGCCTCCATGTTCATGAGGGCAGTCTTTGACTTTTCCGTCTTTACCGTCTGATTTGCAAGTGCGGTCTCTGTCTTTCCGATTGCTGTCTCATTTGCGGTGAACTCTTTCTCTAACTTGTCGAGTTCATCCTTGAGTGCTTTTGACTGCTCGGAGTTCTTTCCGGTCTCTGCCGTTGATTTCTCATAAGCCTCTTTCGCAGCATCAATCTTTGTTTTGAGTTCCTCCTGCTTTGTCTTTTGGTCTGACAGTTTCTTTGTCAACTTCTCCTGCTGCTCACTGTTCAACTGCACGATGTTCTTTTGCACCGTGATTTTTTGAGTGAGCGATTCGGCTTTTGCCTTGAGGCTGTCTGTTTCTGACCCGAACAACTTTGCTTTCGTCGCTGCCGTCGTATATTCCGCAGACAAGACTTTCATCTGCGATGCTGCCGATTTCATTTGTGATTGATAACTGCTCGAATCTGCCGATATTTTGACGCTTGTATAAGCCATTCGGTCGCCTCCTCTCTTACTGATTTTCGTTGATTGTATCTAATTCAAATTTTAAGTAGTCCAACAACGTGACAATGTTCTCTTTCATGCATTGACTGTATGAGTTTTTCAATAGCCGAATCGCAATTTTCACAACACGGTCAACAATTTCCCCGCAGACTTTCCATTGATTTTCCTCCGGTTGTTCATCCTCGTCCTCATATCCGTTTTCACGGTCATAGTCATCGAATGCGGATGCCTCTTTTTCTACCTGTTCAACCTCGACAATGCTCAACATCTTCTCTGCAACAATGTTCTGCATGATGAAATGAACCGTCTTGATTGCCGTCAGAAATTCAACTGCATCAATCTCCCCAACTGCTGCAAGCGACAGTTCATTCCCGAACATCTCCTGCATTATCTTTTTGTTGAAAAACATCACTCCGGAAAATACCTCCGTGTCATTTTTCTCCATGAGATTGATATATTTTTTATACTGTTCTACTGTTACGGAATTAATGAAAAGCCTTTTCCCTTTGCAAGTGATTTCGATTTCCGGTATCACTTGCCACTCTGAAAATTTTTCTCGATGTTCTTCATTCTCTTTGTGATTTCGTCTGCAATTCCCATGTCAATGAACTGGAACTCAAGAATCAATCCTGCTGCATCAAGTCCGGTCTCCGGATTCTTTAATTCCTCAATGGTGAACTGGTCTCCGTATGCCTTGCAGATAAAAAGACCCATCGCCTCGATGTCCTGTTTTGAATATCTCTGTTTTGCGTCGACAACCTCTGCAAGTTCAAGATATTCCGTGTATGTGTCGATTGACATTTTCGGCATTGTAAACTCTTTATTATTGACTATTATTTTTCTTTTCATGATTTATCCTCCTGTTATATATCCTCTTGTTAGCCTAAACCGCCGTTTTTCTCCTGCACTTTGCTGAACCAATTCTTGATTGCCTCTGCTGCCTTTGTATCTTCTGTCACAAGATTTGATTCATCAACAGAAATCTCATATGCATTGTCAAGACTTCTCTCGTAGAATGAACCCTTGACGCTCTTTGTTGTCGGAGACAGTTTTCCCTCTTTTGTGCTTGCCTCCTCGCTGATTCCCTCTGCAAACTTTCCGGCGTACAACCATTTGAAATCATACTTTCCGTTGAGTTTTCTTTCTCTCCATCCGACAGCGACCTCCGGTGCTTTGTCATCTGCCGTCTTTACGAGGAAACCATTTTCGTACAACTGACCGAAAAGAATCTGTCTGTCCTGTGGTGCAAGGGCGTTGACCTCAAGTTCGATTTCAGTTCCCTCATATGAATTGATGACCTCCTCTGTTCCGTCGTCAGAGTAGATTTTCTCTGAACTCCATTTTTCATCAACTTTTGCCTTGATTGCTCTTGCCAGTTTTACGGGTGTACCTGCCACGTACCCTGTTGCATCATTCTGTGTGAGTTTTGCGATGTAAAAATCTCTACAACCGCATGTTCTACTTCTGACAATCTTCTGTTCTGTCTCGCTAACCTGTGTTACTGTTTCGCTCATGTCTATTCCTCCATTTCATAAAACTTTGAAAACCTTTGTGCTTTCATATAGATTCCGTCCTCCGGCTTGGAATCGTCTCCGTTCCTGCCATCAAACGAAAAATCATTTTCTTTCATCATTGACTTGATTTCCCTTGCCAGTTCAACCTCGTCACTCTTTGAAAAAATAGTGACCTGCAATGACAGCGTCACTCCCTCCGCATCATCATCCGAAAAGTTCTCGTCGACTTCTCCCAAATCCCACAAGGTCACATGTGTTTTATGGATGTTCTTGTCATACCAACCTTGCATGACGGTGATTCCCCTGTCTGAAATCTGCTGCAACGCATCCAATGCGTCTTTTATGATGTCCGGACTGTTCACGCTATCACCTCATTTCATTGTGTTGTCTAAATAGGATTGATACTCCTGTTCTGCGATTTTTTGCAGTTCCGCATCTGCCTCACGCCCTGTCGCATAGATAAATTCTTGAGGCGGTCTGTAAATAGTTCCCCAGTTTATAAATTTCACATAGAAGTGTTCACTGTTGTCCGATTTAACCCATCCAACTTCCGCGGATACTCCCGCGCCCTTTACCTTTGGTTTTCCCATTGGAACACTATCTGCAGCATGTGTAGACACCGATGATTTCGTACCAAAACCACGACCACTTTTTTTAATGTCCGCGGACTTCGGTATTTTCCCGGACATAATTTTTTTCACAACCGGTTCGCTTTTTTCTACTATTTTCCTGTTTACTTCCGCAATTTCTGCATCACTGGCCGCATCTTCAAACGCTTTTAACAGTTCCTGCAACCCTTGGAATTCCATTTCTACTTTCATTTTTCTCTGTCCGTGTCAGATTCTGACTCTTCTATTCGCTTTCCCTGCATTTCAGTTGTACTTTCTGGTTATCCACAAACATAGGTGATGCATCATAGATTTTGAACACTGTGCCTTTGTATTCTACGGAAAACTCTTTCAGATTTTTTCTTATATCCTCCATTTTCTGGCAGTTCCGAACCTCGAACACGATTACGTTCTCAATTCCGGTCTGCAATGCTGTATATTTTTCTGTAGTGCTAAGACTTTTAACCTCGCACCAGCATTCGTAGAATGTTGATTCTGTATACTGTTTTCGTCCATCAACTACCTGTGATTCTCTCCGGATGATCTTAATCCTGCCCGTCTGCAACTGCTGCACCTCCATAGATCTCTTTCAAAAGCATAGATGATACTGCGCTGGATAGTTGCTTGGATTCCCCGTATTTTTCCCGGTTATCATACAGATTTTTTACCGATACAAGGGCAATCAATCGCTGTCTGCTGGTCATGTTATACGCATCAAAATTCGGAATCAGCTCCTGCATCTCTTCTAAAGTGGTGTTTATCATCAACTCCACAATGTCAATATCATCGTCATAATCAATATGACAGTATTTTTTGCACTGCTGTGTCAGATTTTCCCTGTATTCCTTTTTTTCTTCCTCTGTCATGATGCATCCCCCGTTTTCACGGGGCGGCTGACCGCCCCGCAGCATTTATCCATTTACTGTTTCTGTGATCTGTCCTTTAATCACAGCCTCTTCATCAACTGGCTGTACATCGAATCTGTCACGGACCTTGATTCCGGTCAGATCTTTATCCCACAGTCCTGCTCCTTTGTCATTCATATCAATAGACAGGACGTTTCTGTCAAACAGTGTGATCGCAGATTTTAAATCTCCGCAATATACCGGATGCTTGTATGCATCTACTGTATGACCATCACTGTTCATTACTTTTTCTGATTTCAGTGTTTTTTTAGACAGCTTAATAATTGGATATTCCCCAAACAGCAGCTTTCCCTTCGTCTGCAGTGTTGGATCTTTCTGGAGGATATAGTTTCCATCCTTATCCTTCAATTTATCCAGATAGTTAAACCCACTCTGGTTTGTGATGATCACAGCTGCCTCTGCAATTGCCGGATCAAGGTCTTCATTAAAAACGTCTTTCAGGCTATCCAAATTTTCAATGACAACTTCTTTTCCCTTAGTCATGGTATCAAGCACTTTAAGGATCATAGCGTTACGTGTTGCTTTCGTTTTTTTGGCAATCCATTTGTTAATGTATGCCATAATGTTGGTAGCTGTATCTTCCAGCAGTTCTGCTGTGATCTTTAAAATTCCACCTTTTTTCTTAATTGCATATTTGATCTGCTTAAACTTTGGCTCATCCATTTCCGGAAAATCTTTTGCCTCATCCACGTTGTCAAATGGAGTCGATTCTGCATCCAGTTCGATATTTCGTGTTCCGCTCTTCGTAGTGACACCTTCTGTATTCACATACTGTTCCAGGTTGTCAGCAGATCTTCTTAACTCGATAATATCGGTTCTGATGTCCTCTGGAATTGTGATACCAATTCCCAGTTCACTGTTGCTTCCCGGTGTAACGTCCGATGAAATTGCATCTTTATACACCTCGACATCTTTTGAATCCGGCTCTGTTCCTAAAAATCCAGCCCTAACAATGTTGACGAAAGATTTTACCAGGTTCTTTTTATCCGGTTTTACCTCTCCAACCTGTTTTGCTGTTCCATTCTTAACCTGATCCTCAATATAGTTCCGATCGTCATCGTCCAGATCCATAAGCAGATTAAACTTATCCTGCATTTCGATAAGCTCTTCCTTTGCTTTTTTTCCATCTTCGATTTTTCCGGCATTTACAAGATCCTTTACCTCCTGCTTTTTGGCATTGATCTTGTTTAAAAACTCTTCCATTTCTTTCTTTCCCATTTTTTCCTCCTTAATTAAGTTCCATACTGGTACAAATCTTTGAGAATTTCGTCTTTTTCAGCTTCCATTCTCTGTTTTTCCTGTTCCGCAGCCTTGTTGTTCCGGTTCTCCAGTTCTTCAATGACCGCATTTACAATATCCTTTGTCTTTGGATTTCCCAAAGGCTCCGGTAAATTGTTGTATTTAGCAAAATAATCAGATGTACATGCTGCAACTGCTGCTTTTTCTTCAATTTCAATATCAAAGTACTGCTGCATTTTTTCGCAATCGAACCATGTTTCCTGCCGCATCAGATCCTTGATCTGATCTCTGGTCACTCCATCCTGCACATGCTGCATGTACACGTCTACAATGGAATCCTCACACAGGTTCAGCTGTTTGATTGTTTTTTCCATATCATCTGCATTTCCCCATGCCATACACGAAGGTTTATGTATCATAGCCTGCGCTCCTGTCGAAAAATGCAGTTCATCGCACGCAAACATGATTACAGATGCAATGGATGCTGCCATTCCATCCACATATCCGATCTTGTGCCCAGAATATCTTTTTAGCTGGTTGTAAATTGCAAGCCCTGCAAATACATCCCCACCACCAGAGTTGAAATAGATGTCAATATCTTCGTATCCATCCAACTGATTCAGGAAATCTGCAATGTCTGCCGGGCATTTGTCCTCTTCATACCATTCCGATAACCATGCTGCCGATACAATGTCTCCGTAGAAATAAAGCGAACATCTCTGTTCTTCATCTTCTGATTCGAAGTCCAGATAACCCACATTCTCTGTCTTTCCACGTCTTTTACGCGTAAAATTAAATCTTTTCTTTGCCACCTTTGCACCTCCTATTCCTCTCCGTCTTTATCCTTGTCAGGATCATCCGGATCTATTATTTTGTCCGGATCTGTCTCCGGATCTGTTATATTGTCCGGATCTATTTCCGGATCTGTCTCCGGATCTTCCGGATCATCTGGGATCTGCTGTCCCTTTGTATATGCTGCACCCGCCATAGTCAGCGGAACCATGCTGCCATTTGCAAGTAAAACGTCTCCACCCTCTCTGTCTGGAAGATCCAACTTCCTTCTTGCCTCGTTTGCCGTCATAACCGAACCACCAACAGCTGTTTTAAAATATTCCATCTGGGTTTTACTATCTGTACGGAAAAGCACCTTTTCGTTGAATTTAAAATAACACCCATCTTTCTTTTGCTGGTACGATGTAATCTTATAATTTATCTCTTCCTCATACTGCTTTATGATAAAAAGCTCCGTATCTTCATAGAACGACAACTGCTGCATTTCCGAATTACTATAAGACGACTTCGAATAATCGTTGATCTGATTCGGTTTTACTCCAAATGCGGCCGCGATCTGCAATGCTGTATACTTTTTCAGTTCGAAAAACTGTGAATCTGTCAATTTAATATCAAGTGGTGTCAGCTTCATTCCAAGTGGCACCGGAAGGACTCGGCCCATGTTTTTTACACCCGAACCAAACTCTTCAAATGACTTTCGCAGATTTTCTTTTGCCTTTTCATCAAGTTCTCCTGTATATTCCAGTGTTGCCTTTGCTGTCAATCCATTTTCATACAGATTATTCATAAATTCTTGTGACTTGGAAGCTCCTGCTACTGTTTCCCGTAGGATCTTCTGCACCGGAAGTCCCGTTATGCCATCAAACGAAAAGGATGTTTTAAAATGCATAACCTCATCTGTTCCAAATACATACTGTTTTCCCTGTATTGGATCAGTGTATACATACCATAATCGGCCAACCCCCGCGAATAATCCGGCATCATCTACCACGATCTGTACACAATTGGATTGCATAACCCACAGATCCAGTATTTTAATATCTCCACCATATTTTTTCCGGTTAAATACTCTCCGGATATACACATATCCATTTCCATAGTGATTCCGGTTAATTTCTACCGTATTCCAAAATGTGGTTGGTGTCATAAAAGGGTTTGGACGTTCGGAGAATAATCTGGATATATCTGTAGGCTCTGCCTCAACAATCCCTTTATCCGTTTTCTGGTAGTATTTAATAGGCATTTTGGCCAATGTTTCCGACAACATTTTAAGGCACGTGAAATATGTTACTTCGGATGTCGGTTTCCCTTTTCTTCTTAATCCCATCAGATCCAAAAAATCCGAAGAATTCAGTGACATAATTCCACCATTCGTGATGTTGCCATGCCACCAATCTGCTATTCTTTTCCCCAGTCTTTGGAACGGATTCATTACTCCTCACCCCCTTTCATATATTTTTCATACATTGCCAGCCATTCATTAACTTCCTCGTTAATGTCCGGTCTGTATTCTTCTTTCATTGCCTCCGTCCATGCATCTATGATCGCATCAATCGGATCAATTCTCTCTGTCCGGAGTTCCTTGTCAATTTTTATTTCTCCATAGCTGTTCGATATTGTCTTAGCATTTGCTATCGACCAGGTAAGCAGCGGATCAGCCGGTACAACAATACTGCTGCCCTCTTTTCCTACTTCCTCTCCTTCTATTTCAACATTTCCAGCCATGATCTCCAACCGGAAGTCAACTGTTGCATCATTCAGCACCCTTGCTGTCTGTGTTACAGACAGCTCATTCATTCCAAGTTCTTCCAGATCGGACAGAAACGCGGATGCATTATGCGGATCATAACAGATCAGCTGTGGTTTCAAATCGTACTCATTTATCAGGTCTTTCAGGTAGCTTAAGATGTATTTATAATCAGTTTTTATTCCTCCAAGCGTTTCCGTTACCGTCACGAGTCCTTTTTCTATCCACAGATCATATGGGATTTTATCTGTTTTTATATGTTCGTCCACGCGCTGTGCCGGAATGAATGAATGTGTGTGTGTAAAATATTTTTTCACGCCGTCCACCATGTGCGGAATTATCACTGCTAAGGAGGTAAGATCACCTCCAGCAGAAAGATCCAAGCCCACATAACACTTCATCCCCTTAAAATCTTTCAGGGATTTTAATACTGCACACGCTTTCCATACTGCAATATCCTTGATATACAACGCATTTGACCACTGTACCCACATATCTAACTGCTTTACCAGAAAGTCGCGCAGATCCTCACCGCCCATATCACGCGCAGTACGTGATACTGGAATGAGGTTTTCTAAAGCGTCACTATCATATTCAAGAATCGGGTTCGCTTTTATCCAGTTTTTTGGTTCATATTCATCATCATCCTCATTCAGTTGCGCGATATAAACGAATTGACTGTCATTCTCGAACACTCCCTTTAACAGATTGCAGCAATATTCATACAACTTATAGCACGGTGATTTCAGATCAAACCCCGCTGTTGTTATGACGGAGATCAGTGCGGATTTTAATTTCTTGATACCGCCCTCAAGCAGTTTGTACATCTGATTCGTCTTGTGAGCGTGGTATTCGTCAACGATTCCCAAATACGCACGATGTCCGTCCAGTGACTTGGTATCTCCGGATAGTGCCCTAATTTCGGAATGTGTACACAGACAATCAATCGTATGATTGTGCTCATGGACTTTAAACCATTCGCTTAATTCATCATCCGAATTTATAAATTTTACAATTTCATCAAATACAATGTTTGCCTGGTCCTGTTTGGTTGCCGTGCAAAATATTTTTCCGTACTTGAATCCGTCAAAATTTCCGTAGTATGTTGCCAAAATGCCGTTGATAAATGACTTTCCATTCTGTCTGCCAAGCTGTACATAAGATGTCCGGAAACGTCTGTATCCTTTTTCTTTGGTTCTCCAACCGTTCAGTGATCCTAAAATAAAACACTGGAATGGATACAGCGTTACCTTTTCGTCTCCTTCACCTTCCGCTATGGTCAGCTCTTCTCCGAAGTTTATTATTTCTTCGGATTTTTCAACATCGAAGTAATACCTATACGGTGATATCTTTGCTTTTTCCAGATCGTCAAGGTGTCTCTGGCATGCCAGCCGGACATAATCCCCGGCTATAATCTTTCCTGCTACTACATCAAGCGCGTATTGCGTGCAGCGGTCGGTTATTTTTTCTGTCTGCAAATGCTACTCCGCATACTTTGCAAATTTGTTTTCCGGTTTCTGCTGTGGTGGCTTTGGCACCACCAGACGGCATCTGGAGGAAACGGTCATTCCAAAATCTGATGCGCCCTGTCTGCACTGTTTCATGCATCGGTCTTGTATAATCATCAGACTTTCACGCTCTGCGTTTACCACCTGTCTTGTCCCGACCTGTACAAGCCTCTTTTCCCCTGTTAGTGGATCTTTCTGTTCTTCGTATATTGGCACATCTACCATCAACGGAGTATTCCGGATCTGCTCTGTTACCTCTAAAAACTGCTCCTGTGCAATTATCAGTCTGGCCATCGCGTCACAATCAATATTCGCTATCAATTTAATAGCAAGAAGTTCCTTGGCCAGTTTCCGGAATTTCTTTTTTTGTCCTGCTGTCAGATATGTCGGAGGTTTTACATTATCGTTTGGTGCAACAACTTCCGCATCTTTTCGTGCTGCAATTTCTGCCTTTGTAAGATGTTTTTTTCCCTTCATAACAACTAAATCTGTCTGTTGTCGCTGCCCTGCCATTGTTTCAGACCTCCTTCCTATCAATATCTGCATTCATTTTTTGTGTCATAATCTGACACCGCCCCGCCTGCCCTTTTTACGGATTTTCTCGTGGGGAGTTTTCTCCAAGGAAAAGTGGGGGCGCGACTAGAAAAGCGTCGCGTAAAACTTTTTCATATCCCCCTGCCTCACGGAAATGCAAATTGATTAACGATCTCAGCTGTTTTTGAGTTGCAATCATACTCGCTTTGCTCTGCTTATATAAGGCGGTAATCGTATTGTGCGTGTTATGGCTCAATGGTATCAAATTCAGTGGGTTTAATCGTTGCTCCCAATCATCTTCCAGCTCTACTATGTGGTGGATTGGATCAGAATCTTTCAGTGTGATTAACTGCTGCTCCACATACAGTGCATATATGTCTATATAGCCGTATATGCCCATAATCACAGGCCTTAAAGCTCTCCACTCTTTCGAGATATAGAACTCTGCAGCTCTCGGATCTCTGCGTGTGTTGTTGTATGCAATGTGTCGAGACTGCTGCCTCTTCTCACACTCTTCACACATTTTCATCACCTGCGGAATCAGCTTTCCACATCGACAAGTTTTCAATAACATACTGCTGCCCTTTTCTTCTTTGTTGCGGCTACAATATAGCAGCCGCATAGAATAACATGAAGCAAGCAAGAAAAAAGCGACTGCATCTCTGCAATCGCTTACCCAACTGTTCACGTTATCATATTAACACATTCAAATCCCCTTTAGGTCACCCACTTTTTACCCCCTATTTCCCCCACTTTTTACCCTGTTTTGCTCAAATTGTCCTCAATTTCAGCGCAATTTGCACCATTATCTAACGCTTTCGCGCCAAATAATTTTATGGTCAGCTTGGGAATCATGGCTCTGCACCATTTCTTGGGAGAATTCTTCCCGCATCCTGTATCTCTTGCCACCTCTGCATATGTCTTTCCCTGTATGTATACAGCCTCTAATACATCATACTTATATCCTTCCCCGGATGCTTCCACATCTTCTTTCAGGGATTGCATAGCTTTGTCTATATGCTCCAACAAGATTACGGTTTCTGCTCGGCATTCCCTTATGGATCTTAAGTATGCTCTTTCTGCAGATATGTTATATCTGTCTGCTGCTATTTGATCCGGTTCTGATACAGCCTCTTTTACATATCTCTGCAGCTCTCTATAATTTTCCAGGTATATAAGCGTAAGCTCTGTCGGAGTTTGCAGCTCTTCTTTCCGCTTTCCTTTTCTTTGCATTTCATTACCTCCGCTTCTTTTCTATGGTTCTTCGCTGCGCGGATCTCTTGCTTATAATCTGCATCTCTGCGCTATTATCGGATATCACCATCCAGTTATCTGGTCTAAGATTATTTAATGCTATCAGTTCTTTCTGCTCCCGTGTCGGTTTTTTTGGTTGTTTCATCTACTGCTGCCTCCTCTTCCTCTCTGTATGGCTTTGGCAATGGCATCCAAGCATTTACTACCAGTCCATATCCAATATATGGTTTATCCTCGTCCCCCGGATAAAATGCTCCATTTCCCTGCTCATCCGTTTCATATCTTGCAATATCTGGTAATGTAAAATTCTCGAACGATACCATTATATACTTTCCTGTTTCTGGTACTGATTCCTCAATTGGAATCCATCCATCTTTTTTAATTTCGCTCATGTATTCTCCTTTTGTGTTAGCAAAGTACTGTGTGCAAAGTCCTATAGCACCTAATACTTTGCTAAAGTCCTGTGCATCAATCTCTATTTACTACCTCATATGCATCTGAATATTCAATTCCATTCACTGCTGCACAGATCAGTCCCTTTAACATCTTTACCTGGGAATCGGTCCAGTTTTCTTCTGCTATTCTTATCAGGTCATTTTTTAAATGTTTTTCTGTAAAATTTGCAATCCCTCTTGCAAAATTCTTGTCAGCTGTAATCCCCTTTTCACCTCTTTTCACGATCTGGATTGCTTCATCAGTAAGCATTTCTTCCGGCAACACCAGAAGCGGGCACCAATCCGGTCGTTTTCTTGGCTTTGGCGGTAATTTTTCTCTTACCGCTCTGCATATAAATGTCCCCGTAGTGCTCATGTATGCGGCATAGCAATCATTGCACCGTTCCGGCATATCATCCATAATCAATACTACTTTCCTCATAATTTCACACTCCTTTCGGTTTCTCTCCACCTCCAAACTCTTTAACTCTTGGTTCATATTGTTTGGGCAACTTCATCCACGCTATTACCTTGTCGTCAATGGTAAAATACGAATAGTCATCAGGTGAATAATCGCACACCTCATACCAACCTTGTGGAATCCACCATGTATCCTCCTCTTCTATATATTCCCAATCATCAGGAACACCATCACACATATTCCATCCCATATCTTCAACAGTGCAATGATGATATGGGAAGTACACCGCCTTAACCACTCTCCTATAAAGTTTTCCTCCATATCCTATGTGTTCTACCGTTATAAGAACTTCATCGGAGCAATTTCTAACGTCACATTTTGGAACTGTATTTTCATTCCATTGAGCCATTTTCTCTACCTCTCAATCCTTTTTCCTGTAACTGTGTCAAAAATCTCACGGTATGGTTTTTCACTAATCACTTCTCCAGTAGGTTTTCTTTCCCGAAGGATGATGTCAGCGATAGAAAAACGACCATCTTTTTCTGTAATCGTAAAGGCATTCTTTCTGTCATAATTGGCCATTGCGGCAATAGCCAATTCTTTATCCTCATCATAAAAAATACATACATCAGGTCTCGAACTACCATTATGTCTTTTCAGAATTACATCGTAGATAACGCTACTCATTTTCTCCACCTCTCAATTCTTTCAGTTTTGCTTCTGCTTTTTTTGTGTTTAGCAACGGATCATTGCAACCATTTCAAATAAATTCATGGCATCACCTCCGGAAAGTCTGTAAAATTCATTTGCAAGTCTGCTTTATAATTCATCCACACGGTTTCGAGTCGTGGTTTTCCGTATTCTGCACAGCTTGAAAACTGTTTTTTTCCCCATTTGGAAAGATACTCATTATATAAATCTGATTCATAGCCAGATATCATGATTTTCGCTTTGCTCTGCAGTAATAATTTTAATAAATCTTCATGGTCTGAATCGTCCATTTCATGTTTATACTGTTTTCTTGCTCTGGTACCTAAAACATATGGTGGGTCAATATACATAAAAACGTTATTGTAATCAAACCTCTCGATTACTTCCAGTGCCTGGCGATTCTCAATCTGCACCATGCGCAGACGTTCCGCTATATCAACGATCCATTCCGGCAGACGGTACCAGTTCCATAATGCGTAAGCTCTTTCTCTGCCCTGTACATCATTTTTCCATCCTACCTTGCTGCCATTGGTACGGAACCCATGCCCTTGCCAGCACTGGATTAAAAATCGTAACGCTTTATGATACGGTTCATCCGGCATCATCAGTTCCCATACATCCAGCTTATATGTATCCTCATATTTTTCACGGCTGAATGGTGTAACCATTACCATTCTGGCCAGATGTTCCGCATCTTCCTGTATACACCGGAAAAGATTCACAACATCATGATCCAGATCATTGATCGTTTCGATATCAGATACCGGCTTATTAAATAACACAGCACCGCTTCCGAAGAATGGTTCTACATAGCTGTGGTGTTCCGGTATCAGTTCCACCAACTTGGAAGCAATATTCCATTTACTCCCAGGATATCTTAATACTGTTCTCATTTAATTCTTTCTCCATCCCCAAATCTATAAAAATTTTCCTGCTTTTTCCTCGTTTTTCTTCCCTTATGCATATGTTGTTTCTTTGCCAATAGAAAGTTGCAAACCCACGCTTGCATTCCACTTAGCCATTCACTCCACCGCCTTTTTAATATTCTCTGCATTTATTCTTTTTCCCTGACATTTTCAATTTTTGCTTCTACGTGTATCCCATATCCATCCGGATCTATCAGTTCAAAACTGATGCTGTTTTCATATGTTTTAAATTTTTCTGCCAAAATTCGTTTTAAATCCGTCTCGTCCAGCCGTATTGTTTTTGTTTCTTTCATTGTCTAATTATTTTTAATCATCCTCTTTAAATTTCCTGCCATCACTTTCCAAAATCTAAGCAAACCTAAGCTGTCCTGTCTGTTCCTGTGCAATCTTTATATTTCCGGTTCGCTTTGCCACACATAACTCTGGCAAGTTTGCTTTTACCAATGCCGCAGGAATCGGCGGGCAGACTGCATTCCCACACCTCTTGACCTGTTCACTTCTCGGATATATCTTTCCTGTATAATCATGGTCGATTATGTAATCATCCGGGAATCCCTGGCATCCATACAACTCTTTCGGTTCAAGCATCCGTAAACCTATATCTACAATTTGATAATTCGCACCCTCAATCTCCACCAGTCCAAATCTGTCCTGTGCTGTCACAGTGTCCAGAGGATCTTTTATATCCTGCCCAGTGCCTTGTCCGTAATATTTGATCAAAAATGCCCGAACTTCCCCGAAATGTCCTGGTGATGTTGTGATTGTATGTAATGGTTCTCTCATATCCTGCCCGGTACCGCTCTTATAAAATTTACTTAAAAACGATGTAACCAATCCGTACCTGTTCGAGCCATCCACGGTCATAATCGGATCTTTAATCGTCTGTCCTCTGACTTCTCCCGGTGCTGTCTCGGAATGGTACTGGATCAATGTTGGACTAATAAGACAATGTTCATTTTTGCTTACAATCGTTGTAAGCGGCTCTCTAACATCCTTGCTTCGGTCTTTTGCAAATCCTGTCTGCCCGATCTGTACCATATATGGCTCCACAATCCCATATCCGTGCTTTCCGGTTATGGTAGGCATTGGCTCTCGGATGTCGTTCGGTCTGCGTTCGCCGCCGTGGTTACACTGGATAATAAATGGTTCCGGATTATCCAATACGAACTTTTTCAATCCTCTTGCGATCCGATCCATTGTTTTCTTTGCCAGTGGGCGAACCGCCCGGATACCGTACTTTTCTTTGATTTCCTCGGATGTGTCAAAAATGCTCGGACACGGCCGGCTGAAATCAATCTGTGTGTATGCTCCAACGTATGGTTTTAACAGTCCGGCTTTTACCTCTTCACTGTCTGCCGGTCCGTGTGTTGGCTCTGGCCATACAATCGGCTTGCCGTCACACCGCGCGATCATAAAGAATCGTTTGCGCATGGTCGGCGCACCATAATCGGCAGCAATCAGCTCACGGAACTCCACTTCATAGCCAAGCTCCCGAAGTTGTTGCACAAACCGCTCAAATGTCTTACCCTGTTTTGCCTTAATTGGATGATGCCGCCGGTTCAATGGTCCCCATGTTTTAAATTCTTCTACGTTTTCCAACATGATCACTCTCGGTTTCACAAGCCCCGCCCAACGTAAGGCAACCCAAGCAAGACCACGAATGTTTTTATCCTTTGGCTTTCCTCCTTTCGCCTTTGAAAAGTGCTTGCAGTCTGGGGAAAACCAGGCAAGTCCGACCTGATGCCCATTGCATGCCTTGACCGGATCAACCGCCCACACGTTTTCACAGTAGTGCTTTGTATTCGGATGGTTTGCCTTGTGCATCTTAATAGCTTCTGGATCATGGTTGATGGCTATATCTACGCTGTAGCCTGTTGCCAACTCGATTCCGGTAGATGCACCGCCACCGCCGGCAAAGTTGTCTACAATCAGTTCTCCGTTAATCATTGCATTGCCTCCAATCATTTGATCATCCTTTTTAAATTTCCTAATTTATCCTCAAATTTCATGCAATAGGAAGTTCCCTGGCTTCTTTGGATGGTTTCCTTACACCATCCATATATTCCCCATCCTTCTGGTGGTTGCTTATCATTCCTAAGCATTTCCCATGCTGAACAGTTCTCACACCGTTTGTAATCCATCCAGCTAGGTGCTTCTCTTAATTCACCACGCGCATTTACTATGTGCATATCTGGTGGATTAAACAGATCCATTTGCCCTTCCATTTCTATTCCTCCCTATAAATCCTGCATGCTCTCAAATCGCTTGCATTAACATATCTCCCCTGCATTCGTTCTATTTCTCTTTCTGCTGCTTCTCTACTCTTAAAAACCCTTACCTTGGAATTTTGCTTACTGCTGTTAAGGACCTTATACCGTTCTCCGTTTACAACGTATGAGCCTTTACAGATGTAATCTCCACGCCTGTCAGTTATTGCATATTCTTGTGGTTTTTCAAGCTCAATTGTTAATTCTACCGGATGACTGCCTCCTCCTATGACATTCCACGTTTTCACGTTTTTGTGCTTTATTTTTCCCCAGAACTTCATATCTGGTAAACATTCATTAAAACTGTCCTCACAGTACCCATCTATGGATACACCTGCATTGCCACCGTAATTTTTCAAAAGTTCTTCCAATGTCATAGCATTTCCTCCTTAAAACAAGCTCAACTGCTGCTCTTCATATTTGTATTTCAGCTTTACTGGCAAGCCTCCGCAATGGAATATCCGTTCTACACGTTCCTTTTGCTTCAAATGTGCCATATAGTTAATATCTGCTTTTGGTGGTACTGATAAATAGCATTCCTCTGGAAATGGAATGTTATTTTCTTTGCATATTTTCCGGATCTGCTCCTGTGCATAAATAATATGGTTCCGCGTCAGGTTCATGTTGCACCCATCAGACCAGAATGGATCATTGCAACCATTCTGGTTTATATCTTTCCAATGTTCTATTTCTTCCCGAACATTTCTACAATACTGCTGCACCTTTTCCTGTGGTTTCCTTTCTTTCATCGCAATTCTCCTCTCTGCCTTATGCAATACTTGCAATTCTTCTGTCACGATCCACATCATCACAGACGTAGTACCGCTCGGTTACAGCCGTATTCGCATGTCCTAATCTTCTGGAAACATACAATATATCATTTGTTCTTGCATATTCCCTGGATGCAAATGTCTTCCGGTATACATGCACCGTAGCCACGCATTTACATCCGGCACGCTCTGCAATCTCTTTTGCGATTTCTTCGATTGTTGCCTTACATAGCTGTTTTCCTGTCACCTCATTCCGACTATTAAGGAATATATACCCTTCTGTCCTGCCATTTATATACTGCTCTAAAGCAACCCTGCAATCCGGTGTCATAAAACATACGCGCCATTTGCTTGTCTTTTCACCGTAAATGTTAATCTCCCCGCGTTCGAAATCCAGATTTTCAATTTTTAGGTTACAAATTTCTCCAACTCTCGGTCCAGCACTAAGCATCAGCTCCAGTAGTGCTTTTTCGCGTAGAGTTTTTAGTGAATTCCTGCATTTCGACACTTCGTAATCTGACAGTCTCTTTTTCATTTTTTGTGGGATCTTGATCTTATCAATGTCCCAATATATATCTTTTTCGATATGGTGTTTTCGATAAGCCCATTTTGCGAAAGCGGACAAACATTTTTGTATATTACCAGCATAGGCCTTCGAGATCTTGTCCCGATACTGCCTTATAGCAATATAATCCATTATGTCCTGCCCGGTCATGCTTGCATAATTCAGTCCGGTTTCATTAAAAAATTTCCTTAAAGTGTATAAATACATCCCTATAGTTTTTTCTTTCCTTCCAACAGCGATAAGGTCAACATGGTATCTTCCTAAGATCCACTCGTTGTCCCGAACGTCTGTAGCCGGTAATGTTTCGTCTGATGTAAGCTGGAACCCTTTAAGTCTGTATGCGACCGCATTTTTTAGACGATCTACCCCAGACGTATCAAGATACCCGGCCATATCGTATATCAAGTCATTCAAAAATTCAGTTTTTGTCATATAAACCCTCCAAGTCAGTCTTTACTACAAGCCATGTGGGTGCTATAATGACTACATCACCAAGTCATTAGCACTTGCGACCGGATGTTCCCGCATCCGGTTTTTTCTTGTTAATTAAATGGCATCTCTTCGTTTACTCCATCCGGAATGTTCATAAACCCATCCCCAGCTGATCCGTCTGGTGGTTCCTGCTGCTGTCCCCCTTCCGTCCTTTTGCTTTCTGCAAATTCCTGTTCTTCAACCACTACATCCGTTGTATATACTCTCTTCCCATCTTTATTGTTGTACGATCCTGTCTGGATGCGCCCTGTAATTAACACCTTTACCCCCTTTTTCAAAAATTTTTCTGCAAATTCCCCAGCTTTTCCAAAAGCCACGCAGTTAATAAAATCGGCTGACTGCTGCCCGTCTTTTCCCGTTCTCCTGTTCACTGCAAGCGTATACCTTGCTACACATGTACGTTCCTGTGAGTTATTCATTTCTGTATATTTCACGTCCGAATCTCTCACAAGCCGTCCCATCAGTATCACTTTATTCATTTTTTTCTCCTCGTATTATATAGTAGTAGTTTTTATAGACCCTCTCCAAGGTCTTTACAACTATTAGGTCATAGTCCATTCTTTACCTCTTCTGTAGGTTCGACTATGATATATAAGATGCTGTGGATTGGTTTTATTTCTCCTACCACTTGATGGTTTTAGGAAGGCTCCAACCACAGTCTCTTTGTTCATTTGTTAATCAGTTAGATACCTCATGACGGTTTATTTAGAACGAGGTTACAATCGCAAGGAGCACCCTGTGGTTCTAAAACAGCATTAATACATTTCAAAGGAGATTTATTATGATTTACATAGGAATTGATGTTGCAAAGGATAAGCATGATTGCTTTATCACCAACTCTGATAGCGAAGTGTTGTTTAAAGCATTTACCATCTTCAACAACTTAGATGGTTTTAATGATCTTTATCAAAAGATTGAATCCGTTATGGATGATGTGACAAAAGTAAAAGTAGGACTGGAAGCCACTGGACACTATAGTTACAATCTCCTTGGATATCTCATTGATAAAGGTCTGCCCACCTATGTTATCAATCCGTTACATACAAATCTGTACAGAAAAAGTCTAAGCCTTAGACAGACGAAAACGGATAAAGTAGATGCCCGCACGATTGCTTCCATGCTCATGTCTGATGTGAACTTAAAGTCCTACTCAGACACATCTTACCACAACGAAGAGTTAAAGTCATTAACTAGTTATCGTTTTGATAAAGTAAAAGAACGTGCCAAGCTAAAAACTTCCGTTTCAAGACTGGTCTGTATCTTATTCCCTGAATTAGAAAAACTTGTACCAACACTTCATATGGCATCTGTTTATGCATTGCTTTCTGAATTTCCCAGTGCTAAACATGTAGCTACTGCACACCTTACCAGACTTACAAATCTTCTTTCCGAATCTTCCAAAGGTCGATATGGTAAAGATACTGCTATTACTTTCAGAGATTCTGCAAGAGCTTCTATCGGCTCAAATATGCCAGCCAAATCTCTTGAATTGAAGCACACCATCAAACTTATTCAGGAACTTGATTCAGAGATTGATGAAATCGAAAATGAGATTAAAATCATCATGGATGAAATCAACTCTCCAATTCTTAGCATTCCTGGAATCAACTATCGCATGGGATCTATGATTATTGCCGAGATCGGTGATTTCAATCGTTTTGATTCTCCTGATAAGATCTTAGCTTATGCCGGCTTTTCGCCATCAACATATCAATCCGGACAACTGGATGGTGCCTACGCACATATGGAAAAACGTGGCTCCAGATACTTGCGATACGCTTTGTATAATGCCACCAAATATGTCTGCCACTGGGATCCAACATTTGCAGCCTATCTTGCTAAAAAACGAGCGGAAGGTAAACATTACAATGTTGCCATATCACACGCTGTAAAAAAATTGGTTCGAGTGATTTATCATCTTGAAAAAACAAAGCAGCAATACATAAAAGCAGCTTAAATCTTTCTAATTCAATACTCCTTTTTTGAGCACCTATCACGATGCTCTTTTTGTCATACAGTTTTCAAGGTTCAAGGAACTCTAACTGAGTTCCAAATATATCTAAAATACATTTCTGTACTTTATTCAAAAAATATCATTTTAAGGCTTGACTTTTAATAGTTAGTCTTCCTATGATAGTTTATAAGTTGTTCTAAATAGTAATCTCTTTTAATTTCTTTTACCATGACATTTTCTCCCAAAAGATATTTCGGTTATTGTATCCCTAAATATCTTCTATTATACCCAGCAGCATGATACTATGCAATCTTCTAAAAGATATTTCGGTTAATATTCACCAAAATATCTTCATCTTTCAGATTTTCTACTCATTCTATTCAAATTGTTTTTGTTTAAATCGATTTGAACAAAGTGTTTCCGGATTAAATTTAGCCACAATTTTATATATGGCGATCAATTTTCTTAAAGAGATGAAAACAATATTTGCAGAATACAATCCCCAACGCAATAGCATTGATGTTTATACCAGTGCAGGCTATATGCTCCGCATTGACTGTTGGGAAGCTGAAAAAAATTTGAAAACCACACCCTGTTCAGACTGAGCATTAAATGCTCTTGCTATTGATGAGCCACTTGAATATGCAAGGCTGTATCTTGATGGGACGGTGCAGATGTGGGTAGATGCAGAAGATTCTTTTTATCTGTGATGATTAAGCTGTCACTCCCAGTATCTCAGAGAGTGACAGTTCCTTTATCTATTCGAATATAATTTGGTTTTCGAGCTTCTCTATGGAAAAATCAAAAGAGCTAATACTATAATTTTTTCCCGCAATTTGGACAATGCTTTACATTTAATGGTCTCCATGGAATCATGACACCGCATTCTGGGCATCTGTAAAATATAACTCTTACTAAAAATCCAATAATAATAATAATTACAATTCCCCAAATTGTACCAACATTAATTTCAGATTGAAAACATATTACTTGATGTCGGAGTTGCATACACACGCATTATATCATATTTTTTTCCGCCTGTTGAATAAGTGCTATACACCGTTTCAAAAGTTGCACCACTACGGGAGATTTGTGTATTTTCTTCTCCTGTTAAAATATTTAGTTCATCCAAGCTTATCATCCCTGATACCTTATTCTTTCAACCAGCGTTTCCTTTTTCAGATTACTGCTTAAAACGCAGGAAAGTACAATCTGCAACAGACCGACCAAAAAAATCATAATAAAAATTGGTACGATTGGAACATGATAGATATTCATTCCAAATATTCCATTATGTTTTGCATAGGAAAAAAGTGCATAGCCGAGCGGCAGACCAATGATCAAAGCTACGCATATGGTACCAACCGTAAAAATCAGTCCCTGTAACTGCAGGCATAAATTTAATTGTTTATTTGTCATACCCACAGCCTGTAATACACCATATTCCTGCTTTTTTGTCGTAATATTCATGATCATGGTGTTTGCCATATTCATAAAACCGATGAGTCCTACAACCGCTATAAACAGATAACAGCCGAGCTTCATCATGCGGGCTGCGACTTCTGCATTTTGTAACTGCGCATGATAGGTATCCATTTTTATATGTGAAGATTTAGAAATCAAAGTATTCAGACTTTGTTCTACAGATGCCTCATCTTTTTTATCACAGTCCACCCACAGATAGCCATAGGCTGTTCCTCTCGGATTCATGGAACGGTATACACCTTCCGGAATGACAAGATAAGTGTCCGCACTTACAAAGGATCCTGCAATCTTTCCCTGATAGGTATAGGTTCCACTTCCATTCTCAAAGTCAAATGCAATGGATTCACCCGGAGCATATCCATCTTCTTCCATCCACATCAACCAACCAAAGAAAATTTCACCATTCTTTACCGCCTGATCATAGTCCATAGAGCCAATATCCCCGTCCTGGCGCATAAAAGCAAAATCATTTTTACTCACAATAGCAGCCGGAAATCTTGTTCCGTTCAGATTTACAGAGACAATCTCTCTCGTCATGACATCTGTCACGCCCGGAATGCTTTTGATTTCTTCAATCAGCGAATCATTCAATGGATCATCCGTCAGAATCGTATCCAGATTATTCTCCGGATATCTTTCATCGTACTCAGCAGAATAGTCAAGCTGCAGTTCAAATTGTCCATGATTAACGGAAAAACGTGCTTCATGCTCCGTATCAATATTTCCTACATAATTAGAGATAATCACAAACAATGCGCAGGAAAGCCCCAGTGTGAGGATGGTACCAATGGTTCTTTTTGGATTACCCGTTATATTTGCCATTGCCATAGAAAACACGGTGACATTTTTTCTGCCATTTCGTTTTCCTTTTTTGTGTGTTTCTGCATTTTCTAAATACCGTGTTGCTTCGATAGGTGAAATCCGTGAAACAATTTTCATTGGTTTGCGCAGTGCCAAAGCAACGGTAAGAAATGATACGAAAATACAGAGAAGTATAACAGGCAGGGAAAACAGTGGCACCTGCTGATTTTGGACTCCCATAGAGCCCGTTCCGGTTGATACAAGGTTTCCCTGTTCTACCAGCCAGTTAAAACCGCATTTTGCAATCAGAAAACCAAGAAGCAATCCAACCGGTATTGAAAAAATTGTCAAAAAAATGCCCTCTCTGAAGATCAGTTGTTTCATCTGCTTTTTTGTCGCTCCCAGAGCCTTGATTTTTCCATACTCCTGTATCTTGTTGGCAATACCGACCTGAAAAATATTATAAATAACCACAACAGAGAAAAGTACAATTGCAAGAATCAGAATTCCACATACCGCAATCGTTTCATAACTCGGCTGCAAGACCCATTGCAAATAGAGATCATTGACTATAACGTTTTTTTCTTCGATCCCACAAGCTGCTGCAATCTGCTTTATAACCGGTTCAATATTATTCATAGATACATTTGCAGAATCATTTAAAGTAAAATAAATATTATACTGTCTGTCATTCTCTGCGACGTGCTCATCATAAAACTCCTGTGACCCGAAAGCAACATAAGATGCCTCGATGGTATACTCATCCCGGTCATATAGGATTCCGCTGACAACAAACTCTTCCGGCTTATATTCTGACCGCATCCCTGCACGGTAATCCAGTGTAACCGTATCTCCGACCTTTACATCATCATATCCCATTGCACGAAAAAAAGCTCTTCCGGCGGCAATTTCCTGCATTTTTTCCGGATACTTTCCTTCCTTTAACTCATATTCCTTATTATAGGGAAGCATTTTTCTTGCAGTCTCATCCATGCAGACAAACCCGCCGTTTTCATTGCCTTTTATGATGCCTTCTGTACACATAATTCCTATTGCATCTATTTCTGCACGGCGGCTTACTTCCTTTAACTGCGAGGCATCTGCTGCGACAAACAAACCATAATTGCTTCCATATGAGCCTGCCGCCTGACTTTTCTGTAAACGGATCATTCCATTTCCCACAGTACTGATAATCACAAGCAACATCGTGGTCAGACATATGGACATCATAATCAGCATACTTCTTGTCTTGTTCTTTTTGTCATTGCTATATGCAATCCTGCTTATTGTCTTCATCTGAAATCCACCACC